>Ga0111538_10011551_pt1 | contig 11700 bp, 11 predicted proteins | sample SoiMethybrSBSTD1_FD_79669 | JGI IMG/M metagenome (GOLD analysis project Ga0111538, IMG submission 79669) | Bulk soil microbial communities from a Populus tree surrounding site in Tennessee, USA - Soil MetaG P. TD hybrid SBSTD1 (version 2)... | ecosystem: Environmental > Terrestrial > Soil >...
AACTTCACGAAATATAGCAACTTGGCCTCGGCTGCCCAGGGCGCGCGGGCTACGCTCGGCACGTGTCTCCGCGAACCCGCATTCGGCTGATCGTCGGGGGTTTGGCTCTCGTCGCCGCGGCCGTTGTGGCCGGAGTCGCCCTCATCGGCCGCGGGGATGGGAGCCCCGGCGAGAAGCCGCCCGTCCTCGAGCTCAGCGTCCTTCTAGGCGACGACTCCGAGGCGCAGGCCCTCCGCGCCGCCGAACGGGCCTACGACAGCGGCCGGACCGAGGATGCGCGCGCGCAGTTTGCCGCGTTGCTCCGAGACCACCCGGACTCGCTCGAGGCGGCGGTCGGCGCCGCGGTCTCCGCGTGGCCCGCCGGCACGGTCGAGCGGCTGCGGGAGCTCGACGCGTCGCATCCGGAGAGCGCGCTCGTCCATCTCCACCTCGGACTCGCGCTCTATGCCGAGGGGCAGCAGGACGAAGCGGCGGCCGAGTGGCGGAAGGCGGTCGAAGTCGAGCCGGACTCGCAGTCAGCCGTCCGGGCCGGCGACGTCCTTCATCCCGATATGGCGCCCGGACTGCCGTCGTTCTTCACCACGCTGGAGCCGCCCCCGGGCCTCACCGGCAAGGCGCCGCAGGAGCAGCTCGACGAGCTCGAGGCGGCGGCCCGCGGCGGCGGCGCCGACGAGTGGATCCTCTACGGCACTGCGTTGCAACGGGTCGGCAAGCCGATCTCGGCCCGTGCCGCTTTCGACCGCGCGCTCGAGCTCGCGCCCGACCGGCTGGACGCCAAGGTGGCGGCCGCGGTCGGGCGTTTCGACAAGGACGACCCTTCGGCCGCCTTCTCCCGTTTGGGGCCGCTGGCACGCGACAACCCGGATTCCGCACTCGTCCGCTTCCACCTCGGCGTCCTTCTCCTGTGGATCAGAGACGTTCAGGACGCGCGCGCGCAGCTGGAGAAAGCCGCCGCTACCATGCGTGTAAGTCTCTATAGCCGGGAAGCAAAATCGCTTCTTTCCCGTCTTGAAGGCATTGGGACCTAACGTCTAACAAATAGTCCAGTCGGCCCATGGCGAACTGTCCGGTGGTCGTGCAAGAGTCGCGCCACACAAATGTGGCATCCGGCACGGAGACGCCGTTGACAAATCGGGGGCCGTCAATACGGTCAGAGGAGGGGTCAGCTTGCACGAGGGGAGAGGGGATGGTGGGAAAGGCGTGACGCTGGACGATGACGCCGCCAAGGCGCTCGTCCGCCAGGGCCAGGAGGCCGGCTTCCTGACTCAGGAGGAAGTCGCGCTCGCGCTCGACGAGCTGGAGCTGGACACGGTCCAGATCGACGAGTTCTACAAGCAGCTCGACGAGCTCCACATCGAGGTCGTCGAGTCGGGGCCGGAGGAGGAGGAGGAGCCAACCAAGGCACAGCCGGACATGGCCGAAGTGTCGACCGACTCGCTCCAGCTCTTCCTCAAGGACATCGGCAAAGTGCCGCTCCTCACCGCTGCGCAGGAAGTCGAGCTCTCGAAGCGCATCGAGCGCGGCGACCACCGCGCGAAGCAGCAGATGGTCGAGGCGAACCTCCGCCTCGTCGTCTCGATCGCGAAGAACTACCGCAACCAGGGCCTACCCTTCCTCGACCTCATCCAGGAGGGGACGATCGGCCTCGTTCGCGCCGCGGAGAAGTTCGACTACCGCAAGGGCTTCAAGTTCTCCACCTACGCGACATGGTGGATCCGGCAGGCGGTCGCCCGTGCCCTGGCCGACAAGGCCCGCACGATCCGCATGCCCGTCCATGTCGTCGAAAAGCTGAACAAGATCGGCCGCGTCGAGCGCAAGCTCCTCGCCGAGCTCGGGCACGATCCGACCGCGGACGAGATCGCGCGCGAGCTGGAGATCGAACGCGAAGAGGTCGAGCAGATTCGGCGGAGCGCACAGGCGCCCATCTCCCTGGAGAAGCCGGTCGGCGACGAGGAGGAGTCCGAGTTCGGACATTTCCTCGCCGATCAGAGTGCCGCTGCTCCGGACGAGGCGGCCGAGACCACGCTGCGCAAGGAGACGCTCAAGCGGATCCTGTGCGCGCTCTCGCCCCGCGAGCGGCGCGTCCTCGAGCTTCGCTACGGCCTCGACGGCCAGCACCCGCGGACGCTCGACGAGGTCGGGCGGACGTTCAACGTCACCCGCGAGCGCGTGCGCCAGATCGAGAACCAGAGCCTGAAGAAGCTCCAGGCGCTGGCGGAAAGCCAAAAGCTCAGAGACGTCGCGGCCTAAGCGGCCGCGCTGAGCCGGTGGAGACGCGCTACCGATCGGCGCCGGGCTTCCTCGCCTCCCTGGGAGGAGCGCTCGCCGGATACCTCGGCGGCGCGGTGCTCGCCCTGCTGCTTCTCTGGCCGTTTGCGCTCGCATCCTCCACGGCGCTCGCGGTCGGCTCGGTCGACGGCTACCGCGGGCTGGGCGGGCTCGTCCTCGCCGCCCTCGTCCTGGCGGCGGCCCAGGTGGCGATCACGGCCTGGATCACCCAACAGGCTGCCTCGCTGCTCGGGGATGCCCCGGTGCGCTTCGGCCGGGCCCTCGGAGCGGTTTTCCTCGGTTACCTGGCCAATGTCTTCGTCGGTTCGGCGATCGCCGACGTCGCAGAGCTGCCCGTCGTCGGCGGGGCCTGGATTGGGCTCGTCGTGGTTGCGCTCGTCATCTCGTCGGCGCCCCGTCGTTCCGCGGCTCCCGCCGCCTGAACGTGTTCGCACCCGGCTAGACTCGCGGCCGTGGCAGAGGGTCCCGATCAGGCCTGGCTCGATGAGCTCTACGAGCTCCTCCGCATCCCCAGCGTGAGCGCGGACCCGGCGCATGCCGGCGACGTGCGGCGCGCCGGCGAGTGGGTCTGCGACTTCGTGCGAGCGGCGGGCGGCGAGGCCGAACTCGTGGAGACGTCCACCTTCCCACTCGCGATCGGGGAGATCCCCGCGTCGAGCGGAAACGGCGACGCGCCCACGGTCATGCTCTACGGCCACTTCGACGTGCAACCCCCCGCGCCGCTCGACCTCTGGGAGTCGGACCCGTTCGAGCCTGAGATCCGCGACGGCTATCTCTACGCACGCGGCTCGGTGGACGACAAGGGGAACTCGTACCTCCTACTGAAGGCGGCGGAGCTGCTCGCGGGCGCGGGCGAGCTTCCGGTCAACGTGCGCATCGCGTTCGACGGGGAGGAGGAGACGGGCGGCCACTCGATCGTCGAGTTCCTCGAGGCGGACGAGCGCGGAGCGGACGCGTGCATCATCTTCGACAGCGGCATGCCTCGTGAAGACGTGCCTTCCTTCGACCTCGGCACGCGCGGCCTCATCTACTTCCACGTGCGCCTCTCGAGCGGCGAGCGCGACCTCCACTCCGGGATGTTCGGCGGCGCCGCGCTGAACGCCGTGCACGCGCTCATGCAGACCCTGGAGGCGGTCGTCGCCCTGCCGGACGAGCTCCGCGCGGGAGTCGCGCCCGCGACGGAGGAGGAGCGGCGCTCCTGGAGCGAGCTCGACCCGGGCGCGGACGTCCTTGCCGCGGAGGGTGCGCGTCCGATGGACGCCGCGGCGGCCGAGGACTTCTACCCCCGGACGCTGGCCGGCCCCGCCGTGGACGTGAACGGCCTCGCCGGCGGCTCGCCGATCCTGCAGAAGACCGTGCTTCCGGTGGACGCCGAGGCGAACGTCTCCATCCGGCTCGCGCCTGGCCAGGACGTCGACGAGATCGCCGCAGCCTTCGACCGGCTCCTCCGCGAGGCGGCGCCCGAAGGCGCCGAGCTCGAGATCGAGCGGTGGTCGTCTGCTCCGGCGGGGCTCATCTCCCCGGACGCCCCGGCCGTCAAGCTGGCGCAGGACGCCTTCCAGCACGCGCTCGGAAAGCGCCCTCTCCTGCTCAGAACCGGCGGCACGCTGCCGATCGTGCCCGCGCTCGCCGACAAGGGCATCCCGACGATCCTCACCGGCTTCTCGCTCCCCGGCGCCAACGTGCATTCGCCGAACGAGCGGTTGCTTGCGCGCTACATCCCGCTCGGCGTCGCCGCCGCACGCGAGACCCTGCTCGCCTTCAAGGAGCTGTAGCTAGACGAGCGCCGTGTCGTCGGCGGACGTGTGCGCGTGCCCGTGCTCGGGGACGAGCCATTCGTGCCCGAACTGCCGCATCGCGTCGATGATCGGCAGGAGCGCCTCGCCCTTCTCGGTGAGCGAGTAGTCCACGCGGCGGCGCGCGCTCGTCCGCTGGAGGATCCCTTCTTGCTCGAGGACGCGGAGCCGCTCGGAAAGCGTTCGTGGGCTGATGCCGGGGCAGGAGCGTTCGAGCTCGGAGAAACGGCGTGGCCCTTCGGACATGTCGTGGACGATCACCGCGGTCCACTTGGCGCCGATGATGTCGGCCGTACAGGCGACCGAGCAGTTGGCGTCATGGACAGGACGCATCGTGCGCATGCGCTCATTGTACTCGGAGGCGCCGCTAGTCCCACGGCGGCGGGTTGTGCACCCACCTTCCGCCTGCCATCGTCGCGACCACGGCCACGTCCCGAAGCTCCTCTGCTAAGCACTCGAATGGATCGCGGTTGAGGACGACGAGGTCGGCGAGCTGGCCCGGCACGAGGCGGCCCCGCCGGCGCTCGGCTCCTTCGAGCCAGGCCGGGGCGACGCACGTCGCGTGGACCGCCTCTTCCAGCGTCACGCGCTGCTCCGGATGCCAGGCCGGCTTGTCGTCGATCGTGCGGAGGATCGCGGCCGCGATTCCTGCGAGCGGATCGAGCTCCTCGATCGGGGCGTCCGAGCCGTTGACCAGCTGCGTGCCCGCGTCGAGAAGCGAGCGGTAGGCGTAGGCGCCCGCCGTCAGGTCTCCCCAGAAGCGGTCGGCGAGATCGCGGTCCGAGGGCGCGTGGCTGAACTGCACGGAGGCGGCGACGTCGAGCTTCGCGAAGCGCGCCACGTCCTCCGGCGCAAGGAGCTGGGCGTGCTCGATGCGAGGCCGGAGCCCGCGCCGGCGCCACTCCTCCTGCGTCGCCTCGAAGGCGTCGAGCGCCTCCCGGTTCGCCAGGTTGCCGATGGCGTGGACGGCGACCGGGAAGCCTGCGCGCGCAGATCTCGTGACGATGTCCTCGAGCTCGGCCCGGCTCGTGATCTCCACCCCCGAGCCGTCGAGCATGCGCGCGGTCTGCGAACCGAGCGTCCCGTCCATGAAGGCCTTGATGTAGCCGACCCTGAGGAACGCGTCCCCGAGGCCGGCCGAGATGCCGATCTCCGCCAACCGGTCGACGCGGTCGTGCGGGAGCGACTGCCAGACCCGTAGCGTGAGGACGCCTTCCCGCTGGAGCTCCTGGAAGACGGCGAGCGCTCCGAGCCAGCCGTCCTTGTCGTGGATCGCGACGACGCCGCGGGAGTTCGCGAGCCGGATTCCCTCCCGCGAGGCGTCCACCATCTCCTCGTGCGTCGGCCGCACGTAGGCGTCGCGGAAATGCCAGGCGCATTCCTCTCGCAGGACGCCGGTCGGCTCGCCCTGCTCGTCGCGCTCCACGACTCCGCCGCGAACCTGGAGGTCGCCGTTCGCCCGGGCCAGGGCAGCAGAGTTCAGCCAGAGCGAGTGGTAGTCGCGCGCCATGAGCGCGGCCGGGACGGCGCCGGTGACCGCGTCCAGGGCTTCCTTCGTAGGCTCGACGGCGGGAGACCAGTCGCCGCTCCGCCAGCCGAAACCCCGGAGCCAGCGTCCTTCGGGAACCGAGGCGACCGCGTCGCCGACGCGCGCGAGCGCCTCGGCGAGCGAGCTGGTGCCCTCCAGGCGGACCTGGCGCCGGGCGAGCGCCCAGGTCGGGAAATGGACGTGGGCATCGGTGAATCCGGGGAGGACGCAGCGGCCCCCGAGGTCGACGCGATCGGGGCTCGCGAGGGCGGTCTCGTGCGTGCCGATGCCGCCGGCCACGAGCTCGCCTGCGATTGCGAGCGCGCCCGCCCTCGGCAGCGAAGGGTCGAGGGTGCGGATCGTGCCGTTCTCGAGGATCACGCCTGCAATCCAATCGGACCCGGACGGATTACGAGCGCGGCGGCCTCACGGCGCGGGCGGCGCCCAGCCGGTGATCTCCGGGAAGACCCCGCCCGCGTCGCTGCCGGGAGAGAACTCCGCGGTCACGTTCGAGACCGCGTTCACCTTGCCGAGCCGCCGCGGCGCGCTCTCGAAGAAGAGAAACTGGTCCGCGGCCGGCCAGCCCGCCGTGATCCACGCGCGGTCGGGAGAGGTGACGAGGTTCGAGATGCGGCCAGGGCCCTCGAACATCCGCGTGTCGGGCATCAGCCGGCACGCGCCCGCGATCGTGCAGTCGGAACGGAAGAGCGTGGTGGAGTCGTTTCGAGGGTCGTAGTCCGCGTACAGGACGCCGCCGAATCCGATAATGGCTGTGTCGAGGAGAACGTGACCGCGCGGCAGCTCGAGGAACGATGTCGGCTCACCTCGGCGGAAGACGATGACGCGCGTCGAGGTCGAGACGGCCAGCCGGTTTCCCGAGAAGGCGAGGCCCCGGACGCCCTTCACGGGTGCGGTCCGCCAGAGCTGGCGCCGCGTGTCGGCGTCGACCACATGGATACGTCCTGCCGCGTCGGCGTAGGCGAGCACGTGGGAATCCGGCTCCCAGGCCGGGGCGATCGGGGCGACGCCGTTGGCGACGACCGCGTCCGGGGAGCCGTCACCCGCGACAACGTGCAGCGTGTCGCCCGCGCGGTATGCGATCCGGGTGTCCAGGTCGCTGCCCGACCACCGTGGGTCACGAACGGGTTCCGTTCGCGAGAGGGACCAGCGCGGCTCTCCGCTCTCGGAGTCGAGCGCCACGAGCTGGTGTCCCCGCGTGGCGATGACGAAGAGCCCGCGCGGAGACCACGACGCGTCCTCGTAGTCGCCGAGCAGGCGCTTCGAGCCGTCCTCTTGGACGACCCACGGGCCTTCGGGAGACAGAACGAGCAGGCGCCCGGCAGCGGGCAGCTTGACGAGCGCGGGCTGGGAAGGCTCGCGCGCGACGGCGTCGCGGAAGCGGTCGACGACCGCCATGCCCGGCGGCGTCAGCGCGGCGACCACGATCGCCCCGGCAGCCACGAGCGCGACGAGCGGCCCGCGGCGCTTTCGGGTCCAGGGGATTCGCTCGCGCGACTCGAACGCCGCATGGACGACTCCCCACGCGCGCTCGGCTGCGGCGGCATCGTCGGGGAGCGGTACCTGCCGGAGAGCGCTGCGCACACGGTCTTCGCTCACGGAGCCTCCCTCGTGACGCGCTCGTGCAGGGTGTCCAGGCCGCGGCGGAGGCGCGAGTTGACGGTGCCGCGCGGAAGCTCGAGGAGTTCGGCGATCTCTCCGGGCGAGTAGTCGAGGACGTAGCGGAGGACGACGACTGCGCGGTGGTCCGGCGAAAGCGCGGCGAGCGCGGACATGGTCTCGGTATTCAGGTCGTCCGGTGGCGGCTCCGGGCGCGCAGGCGTGACGGCGAGCTGTTCGTCTCCAACCTCGCGCCGCAGGGTGCGAGCTCGCGTCCAGTCGATCGCCCGGTTCACGACGATCCGGTGCAGCCAGGGCCCGAAGGGCCGCCGGCGGTCGAAGGTGTCGAGTGCGCGGATCGCGGAGAGGAACGCCTCCTGGGCGATGTCCTCCGCCGCGGCGGCGTCGTGGACGACGAGGTAGGCGGCCCGGTAGGCGCCGGCCCAGTGGTGGCGGAACAGGGCCTCGACGTCCGAGGCCGATCCGGCCTGGGCGGCACGCACCCAGGCACGTTCCTCGCGGCCCGCTCCTGCCATGGCGTGCCGACTATACGAGCCTGTGCCCGCAAGAAGTCCATCCGGAGACCTACGCGCGCGCCCGGCCGCGAGGTCCATACCATTCCACCCGTGGACGCCCTCCTGATCGTCGACTTCCAGAACGACTTCACGCCCGGCGGTGCGCTGCCGGTCGCCGAGGGCGATCGGATCGCAGGGCCGATCAACGAGCTCCTCGACAGCTTCGACCTCGTGATCGCCACGCGCGACTGGCATCCCGCCGAGCACGGCTCCTTCACGGGCGTCGAGGTCGACTCCGCAAAGTGGCGCGGCGCCGACCCGCCCGCGATCTGGCCGGTGCACTGCGTGGCGGGAACTCCCGGCGCCGAGCTCCATCCTGACCTGGAGCAGGCCAAGGTCGACGTCGTCATCGACAAGGGCCAGGACCCGAACAGCCAGGGGTATTCCGGCTTCCAGGACACGCGACTCGGCGACCTCCTCAGGGAGCGGGGAGTGAGCCGCCTCTTCGTCGCCGGCCTCGCGACCGACTACTGCGTCAAGAACACCGTGCTCGACGCACGGCGCGACGGCTTCGACGTCACGGTGGTCGAGGACGCCGTGCGTGGGGTTAACGTCGAGCCGGACGACTCGGAGCGCGCGCTCGAGGAGATGGAGGAGGCGGGCGCTCGCCTCGCCACCTCGGACGAGATCCTCGCCGAGCGCGTCTAGTTCGCGAAAGTCCGCGCGAGGCGCATGACGGCGTAGGCCTGGCGATTCGCCTTGTGCTTGGAGAGCGCGCCCGGCGCCAGCTCGACCACGAAGGAGCTCGTGCCCGCGAAGCGGTGGTTCTGCCAGTTCGGCGCGGTGCCATGCGGCCAGCGGATCTTGGCGAAGCTCATGTTGGAAAAGCGCGCGAACTTCCTTGCAGCCGGCACGCTCTGGCCCCAGGCGCGCACGAGGGTCTGCGGCTGGTGGTACCAGATCGTCAGCTCCGGCCGGAGGTCCTTGACGAGCCTCCGCACGGTGCGGGTCTCGGGTTCCGACCACGGACGTGGGCCCGAGTACTCGGGGTCCCAGCGGCTTCCGATCGGGATCCATTCCGAGCCGAAGTTCCGGTTCAGGTCGACCCCGCGGCCGTTCTGGCGCACGCCGAGCTTGCGCCCGTCCGGGTTCACGCAGTGGATCACCCAGAGGTCGAAGCTGCCCGGCGGCTTGCGGCGGACGAGGTTGTGCGTGACCGCGGTCCCCGCGCACTCGTTCCCGTGGATGCAGCCGACGACGAGCACCTTGTGCGGGCTCGCTGGATCGCCGAGGCGGTGCACCTTGATGAGGCGGTCCTGGGTCGAGTGGCCGACGACCTCGGTGCCCGTGCTCGGCCCCGAGGAGGCAAGCGCGACTGCGGAGAGCAGGATCTCGATTCCCATTGGTCTCTTGTACGCGGACCGCCGACCGGGAGGTTCACGTACCCCCTGAGTGCGGACAATCTGCCTGATCTTTCTGACGTTCGCTCTCTGTGGCTTTGCCACGCCGTCGGCGGACGAGGGTGCGCCGGCCCCTGCACAGAGGGACAGGGCGATGCAGTGGCGCCATTCCCACGCGGTCGGGACACCGGGGGCAGGAAGGCTCGTGCGCGGCGTGCGGCTCCCCGCGGCCGGCGCTCGCTTCTTCACGTGGGATCCGCTGCTCCATCGCCGCCCCGACCGGCCAGGGAGGAGGTGGGGGACGGACTTCCTCGTCCATAAAGTCCTCGGTGTCGTCGCGGGTTACGCAGAGGCGCATCCGTCTGCGCCGCGACTCGGGGTCGGCGACCTCAGCCGCCGGCGGGGAGGCCCCTTCGGCCCTCGCCACGCGTCGCACCAGAACGGGCTCGACGTCGACGTCTATTACCCGCGGCGGGACCGGCGCGAGCGGCCGCCGCTCGTTGCGAGCCAGATCGAGCACCGGCTCGCACAGGATCTCGTCGACCGCTTCGTCGCCGCAGGCGCCTCGGTCGTCTTCATCGGCCCGAACACGAGGCTCACCGGCCCGCCGGGGATCGTGCAGGTCTTGTGGAATCACGACAACCACCTGCACGTGCGGTTCGAAAACCCCGACCGCACCTAGAATCGACCTGTGCCGTGGGACCCGCTTTCCGAGGAACAGCGTGAGATCCGCGAGCTCGTCCGCACCCTGACGCGGGAGCGAATCGCTCCCCGAGCCGCCGAGATCGACGAGTCGGGCGACTTCCCGTGGGACATGGTCGAGCTCCTGCGCGAGCACGAGATCTTCGGGCTCGCCTTCGACGAGCGCCACGGAGGGGCGAACGCGGGCGCGCTGATGCTGCTCGTCGCCGTGGAGGAGATCTCCAAGGCCGATGCGACGGTGGGCCTGATCCTCGCCGTGCAGGAGCTGAGCTCGCTCGCGCTGCGGCTTGCGGGCACCGAGGAGCAACGGGACCGTTTTCTGTCCAAGGTCGCGAGCGGAGAGTGGATCGCCGCCTACGCCCTGACCGAGCCGGGCTCGGGCTCGGATGCCGCAGCGATGCGCACGGAGGCGAAGCGCGACGGCGACGAGTACGTCCTCAACGGATCGAAGCGCTTCATCACGAACGCAGGAGTCGCGCACCTCTACACGGTGTTCGCGAAGACCGACCCGTCGGCGGGTCACGACGGCATCTCGTGCTTCATGGTCGAGTCCGACGCACCCGGGTTCGAGGTCGGCCGGATCGAGCCGAAGCTCGGGATCAAAGGCTCGACCACCGGCGAGGTCTTCTTCAACGACTGCCGCGTGCCGGCCGCGAATCTCATCGGGAGTGAGGGCGAAGGCTTCAAGATCGCGATGCGGATTCTCGACCGCTCGCGGCCCGGGATTGCCGCCCAGGCGCTCGGGATCGCCCAGGGCGCGACTGACTATGCGCTCGACTACGCCCAGTCGAGGGAGACCATGGGCAAGCCGATCGTCGAGCACCAGATGATCGCGGCGAAGCTCGCGGACATGGAGACGAAGTGCGAGGCGGCGCGCGACCTCCTCTACAAGGTCGGAGTCATGATCGACGAGGACGCGCCTGACCTGACCAAGTACTCGGCAATGGCGAAGCTGCTTTGCTCGGACGTCGCGATGGAAGTCACGGTCGACGCCGTGCAGATCCTCGGCGGCTACGGCTACATCAAGGAGTACCCGGTCGAGCGCATGATGCGCGACGCCAAGATCACGCAGATCTACGAGGGCACGAACGAGATCCAGCGACTCGTGATCGCGCGCGAGATGGTGCGGGAGAACCGGTCGTCCGCGCTCACCGAGGTCGGCTGACCCCTCCCTACGACGCGGTCGTCGTTGGGTCGGGGCCGAACGGTCTCGTCGCAGCCGCAACGCTCGCCCGGGCGGGAAAGCGGGTGCTCGTCCGCGAGGCCGTGGAGACCTTCGGGGGCGGCACGCGCTCCGCCGAGCTCACCCTCCCGGGCTTCGTGCACGACGTCTGCTCGTCCATCCATCCGTTCGTCCCGGGCTCGCCTGCGCTCAGGGAGCTGCCCCTCGGCGACCACGGCCTCGAGCTCGTTCAGCCCGACGCGCCGCTCGCGCATCCGCTCGACGACGGGAGCGCGATCCTCCTCGAGCGCTCGGTCGCCGATACGGCTTCCGGGCTCGGGTCCGACGGAGACGCCTACCGGTGCCTCCTCGAGCCACTCGTCGAAGACTGGGGCAAGCTCGAGACCGCGGTGCTCGCGCCGCTCGCCGGCGTCCCTTCGCATCCCCTGGCGCTCGCGCGCTTCGCATTGCACGCGCTGCGCTCCGCAACCGGGCTCGCTGCCCACACGTTTCGAAGCGACCGGGCCCGGGCCCTCTTCGCCGGTTGCTCGGCCCATTCCATGGTGCCGCTCGAGCGCAGCCCGACCGCGGGCTTCGGCCTCGTCCTCCTGCTCGCAGGGCACATCTTCGGCTGGCCGTTTCCCCGCGGAGGGTCGCAGCGGATCGCGGATGCACTCGTCTCCTACCTCCG
>Ga0111538_10011552_pt1 | contig 11699 bp, 7 predicted proteins | sample SoiMethybrSBSTD1_FD_79669 | JGI IMG/M metagenome (GOLD analysis project Ga0111538, IMG submission 79669) | Bulk soil microbial communities from a Populus tree surrounding site in Tennessee, USA - Soil MetaG P. TD hybrid SBSTD1 (version 2)... | ecosystem: Environmental > Terrestrial > Soil > Tree...
GCACCGCCTTCGAGGGCATCGTGCAGCTGGGCGCGGGCTGCGTGCTGACGGCCACGGCCGAGGGCCACCGCGTGCAGAGGTACTGGCAGTACGCGCCCAGCGCGGAGGAGGGGGGCCAGGCCGCGGAGCGCACGGTGGACGCCTTCCGCGAGGTCTTCGAGGAAGCCGTGCGCATGCAGCTGGTGGCCGACGTGCCGGTGGCGGCCGCCCTGTCGGGCGGCGTGGACTCGGCGGCGGTGGTGGCGGCCATCGTGCGCGCCGGCCGCCCCGACATCCGCACCTACACCGTGGACTTCGGCCCCGACGCCACCGAAGACGTGCCGCACGCCAAGATCACGGCCGCCCACCTGGGCGTGTCGAACACCACCGTGGCCTGCCCCATGGACGCGGCCACGGTGGAGCGCCTGCCCTTCGTGGCCTGGGCGGCCGAGGGCGAGTTCGACCTGGGCTACGTGGGCCGCCACGCGCTGGCCCGGGCCGTGGCCGCGGACGGGGCCAAGGTGCTGCTGGCCGGGCAGGGCATCGACGAGATCCTCACCGGCTACGTGCCCACCTACGCGCGCTACCAGGGCGCGGCGGTGGAGCACTACGTGGGCTCACACGTCCGCCCCAGCTACCGCGGCTGGCCGGCCTTCAGCGACAGCGTCCTGGAAGGGATGGCGGCGCGCATGGCCGAGGGCAGCTTCGGCGCGCCGGACCTGCCGCCCCTGGCCCGGATCGTGGCCGACGCGCTGCGGGCGGACCACTCGCGGCTCGACGCCTCGCTGCTCCGCTTCGAGGACCGCATGGGCATGGCCGCCCACATCGAGGTGCGCGTGCCCTTCCTGGACCACAAGCTCCTGGAGCTCTGCGCGGCCGTGCCCGAGGGCGCGCGCCGCCAGCTCTTCTCGGGCAAGGCCGTGCTGCGGCGCGCGGTGGCCGGCTGGCTGCCCGAGGTGATCGCCCAGCGGCCCAAGAAGGCCTTCAACAAGTCGGCCCCGGCCCTGACCGAGCTGCTGCTGTCCCAGCCGGAGAGCGCTCCCCTGCGCAGCCTCCTCGGGCGCGACGTGGTGGAGGCCAAGGGCTACTTCAACTGGAACCGCTGCGAGGCCATGATCCGCCTGCGCAACTACACCGCGCTGGACCACGTGTTCATCATCCACCTGCTCGACGACCTGTTCGTGCGCAACTTCGACCCGCGCCGCTTCGGCGTGGTCCGGGCCGCAGCGTAGTCCTGGCCCCCTTGGGGGTCTAGCTAGATTGGCTCGATGGAGCCGGCGCGCTGGAGGCCGGCCAGGAGGGTAGCCAGCGGGGTCGAAGCGGGCTGGCCGTCCGTCCAGTGCTGGCGCACGTCCACCACCTGGCCCACGGCCAGGCGGGGAAGGGCGCGGCGCAGGTCCGGCGCGGCGCCGTCGAGTGCGCCCACGCGGTGGCCGCAGGCGAACACGATGTCCTGGCCGTCGATCTCGACCACCGCCATCGGGTGGCGGACGCGGAAGCGCTCCACGGCGCCGGCGGCCGCTTCGCGCGGGGCCGGCGGCACCAGGAAGCCGTAGGACGTGACCACGCGGGCCCAGGCCTCGGCCAGGCTGCGGTCCCAGGTCTGGGCCAGCCGCCGCTGAATGGCCGCGGAGGCGTTGGCCAGGTCGCCCGGCAACGAGCCGGCGTAGAGCGACAGCTCCTCGGGGTCGTAGCGGTAGCTGGCCGGCTCGACGTCCACCGGCCAGAGCGCGTCGGCCATGTAGCGCACCGCGCGCTGGGCCGGCATGTTCCACCACATCGTCATGGTCACCATGCCCGCCCAGGCGTCGGGGGAGGTGCCGATGTGGAAGTACTGCCGCGGCCAGTAGATGATGTCGCCGGCCTGCGCCTCGATGGAGATGGCCGAGCCCACGTGTCTCGTGTAGTCCCAGATGCCCGTCTGGTAGTGGTTGCGGGCGGGCGTGCCCCAGGGCGCGGTGAAGGTTTCGAGGGGCCAGAAGTAGAGGTGTTTGGTGCCGTGGGTGACGAAGGCCAGCACGTCGCCCTCGTCGCGGTGGATGCCGGTGGGCGTGCGGTCGTATTTGCCCAGGAAGAGGTCGAGGTTCAGGCCGCCCGGGGGCAGCCGGCCGATGTGGCCCACGATGGGCCGCACGATCTCGGTCACGTGGTCCCACACCGTGGGGCCCCACTGCTGCACGCCGTCGGGCTCGTAGAGGTACCAGTCGCCCTGGTAGCGCTCCTCCACGCGCCGGCAGAACGCGGGCAGCCCGCCGTCCTCGCGGACGGGCAGCAGCCCCTCCTCGATCCACCGCGGCGGCGCGAAGCGGCGGCCGGCCCGCACCTGGTCGGCCCAGCCCAGCAGCACGTGCCAGTACTCCGCCGGGTCGGCCACCGGCGGCGTGAACGGACGGCGGAACACGTGCGGCCTCTTCTCGAACACCGTCCACAACTCGTCGAGGAACGCGTGCAGGGCGCGCGCGTCGAGGTGGCTCATCGCGCGTCCTCCAGGCGCTTCGACACTCCGTAGGTCTCCGAGAGCACGCCCGTGTAGGGCGCGCAGCGGTCCGTGACGAAGTGCACCATGTTGGGGAACTCCACCGGCGTGATGAACAGGCAGTCCTGGCAGCCGTCCTTCTCGAGGCGCTCCAGGGCCGCGGTGTAGAGGGGCATGATGCGTCCGCGCCGGCCCAGGTCCTTGCGCATGAAGCTGCACGTGAAGCGCACCATGCTGGGCCCCAGCCGGTGGTTGATGACCCAGCCCACCACCTGTCCCTTGTAGCGCAGGCCGAGGCTGGACACGGCATCGAACCCGTAGCGGTCGTGCCGCCAGGGCTCCAGCCCGGCGGGGATCCATTGGCCGGCCGCCTGCGTGCGGTAGAGCCCTTCCCGCTCCTCCTTGGTCAGCTCGCCCCAGGGGAACACCTCGTAGTCGTCGGAGTACTGGAGCCGCCCGTACCACGGCGTGGCGCGCGCGCCCTGGGGCGTGAAGCGCAGGGTCACCGTGCGCACGGCGGGCGGGGTCCACCCGCGCTTGGCCAGCACGCGGAGCAGCGCATCGTTGGCGCTGCGGCCGCTCATGAACGTGCCCTTCACCTCGCCGAAGCCGCGCCCGGCCAGCGCCGCCTCCAGCCGCTCCAGGAGGGCCGTGGCCACGCCCCGGTTGCGATGGTCGGCCTTCACGAAGATCGAGAGCAGCTCGGGGATCTCCGGCTCATCGGCCGGGCGGTCGACGGGGGTTTGGGGGCGCAGTCCCGAAGGGACGTGAGCCCCCAAGGGCCACGCGACGGGATTCACTCCCGGCGCGTGCCGCCCGACGGGCGCTTCGGCCAGGGCCAGGCCCACCGCGGCGCCGTCGAGGCGGGCCATGACGCCCAGGGGCTGGACCACGCGGTCGTCGCCCTGCTCGGGATGGCGCGGCGCGGCCCGCAGGTGCAGCAGGTGCCGGTAGGACGGGAACGTCATCCCGCCCAGCTCCTCCGCCTGCGCGGGGTCGATGGGGGTGATCTCGAGGGCGGACGCCTGGGTCACGATGTTCTCCGCTATGCGGGCCGGGCAGAGCCCGTCCCGCCGCAATTTTCGGGCACCGGCGGCCAGGCGAAGCCGAGCACGGAGGGCAGCCGGGACGGCGCGTCGGTGCGCAGGAACTGGTAGCCGATGCCGGCCAGGCCGCGGAAGAACCCGGGCTGGAAGGCGCGGTGCTCGAAGCCTTCGGTGCGCAGGCCGAAGGCGCCGTCGGCGTGGGCCCGCCCGGCCAGCTGGCGGGCCACCTGCTCGGCGGCGGCGGTGCAGGTGGGCTCGCCCAGCGCTGCGCCCACCGCCAGCAGGGCTTCGCTGCGGCCCATGTTGCCGCAGCAGAGGTGGTCGCTGCGGCCGATGGGCGCCGCGGCCGTGGTCTGCATGGCGGCCAGGATCTCTCCCTTCACTTCCTTCACCTCCGGCCCGCTGGCGGCGGCGAGGCCGAGCGCCCGGGCCAGGCCCACGCCGGGCGCGCCGTGGCACCAGCCGGTCATGATCACGCTGCCCCCGTCGCGCAGGGCCGGCCAGTTGCCGGCCGCGGGCGAAAACAGGCCGCGCTCGTAACCGTGCGCGCGCCGCACCGCCTCGGCCAGCGCCGGATCGCCGGTGCGGGCGTACACGCGGGCCAGAGCGTACGCGATTCCGGCCGCGCCGTGGGCGAAGCCGGCCAGCGGCGGGCCGCCGGCGCCGGCCCAGGCCGCGCGCCCTTCGCCGGTGGGCACCTGGGTGGAGAGCAGGCGCCGCACGCAGTCGCCGATGCGCTCGTCGAGCGCGGCCTGCTCGAGGCCGGTGTCCTCGCGCAGGGCCAGCAGGGCCAGCAGCGCGCCGGCCGTGCCGCCGGCCACGTCGAGGTGCGGATCCGACGCGATGCGCGCGGGCGTGATCTCGCGCGCCCAGCGCCGCGCGGCCGCGGTCCAGCGCGCGTCCTCAAGCAGGCGGCCGGCCAGGGCCAGCGCGTACACCATCGAGCCCAGGCCGCTGCAGGCGCCGATCGTCGTCCAGCGGGCGGGCGCGGCCGGCCCGTCCCCCTCGGGCAGCGCGGCCAGCGGCCGCAGCGCGGCCTCGGCCGCCTCCACGAAGCGGGGTGCGCCCGTCACCGCCGCCAGCGCGGCCAGGAAGACGGCCGTGCCCGCCTGGCCCTGGTAGAGGTCGAAGACGGCGGGCGCCTGGCGGCGGCTCCAGGACAGCGTCCCATCGGGCGCACGCCGGGCCCGGGCCAGGATCTCGTCCCCCAGCACCTCGGCCGCGCTCCGCCATGGCGATGCCGCGTCCCCGCGCGCGGGATCGGTGGAGCGGGGCACCGTGGCCAGCGCGGAGCGGACCAGGTCGGACTGGCGCACGACGTCGTCTTCGTTCAAGGCGCGCAGGCCGGCCTTCACCGCGTCGAGGCCCGAGCGCACCAGGTAGCCGGGCACGCGCTCGCCGCTGGCGGCGGGGAGGACGTGGTCGGTGACGGGCAACATGTAGCGGGGGACGTCGAGGTCTTCCAGCGCCTGCCGCTCGTCGGCCACCAGCGGCCACAGCCGCGGCCGCCGCTGGTCGTGCCGGAACACGCGGTTCAGCGTCTCCAGGGCCACGCTGCGGTCGAGGCCGCGCTTCTGGTAGCGGGGCGAGGCCAGGGCCAGCACCACGGCGCCATAGGGGTCGCTGGGCCGGAAGAGGATGCGCGACTGCTGGGCCGCGAGCGGGGCCAGCGGGCCGCCTTCGGCCAGCAGCGCATCGCGGTGGGCGAGCACGAAGCGGTAGGCCGACTCCAGGCCCTCGGCCATCTCGGCCGCGTACTGCTCGGGCCGCTGCAGCACGCCATCGAGCAGCACCTGGTTGCGCAGCGCCGGCCGCACGGCCGTCTCGCGGGCCACGCTCAGCCCGTCGGTGCCCAGGCCGTGCCACACGCGCCGGCCCACCATGGCCATGCGGGGCGCGGCCGGCATCAGGCCGCCCACGTCGTAGAGTGCGCTCTCGCCGTCGAGGTGGAGCAGGGTGAGCAGGCCGGAGCTGAGGCAGGAGCGGGGGATGCCGCCGGCCGCGCCGTCGATGAGGCCCTCCGCGCCGGAGTCGATCTCCTCGTTGCGGTCCACCGGCTGCACCATCATCTCGGCGTCCACGACCACGGGGCCGCCGCGGGTGGCGATGACGTTCTCCTGGTGCAGGTCGCCGCCGCGCAGCACGTGTGTCACGGCCAGCAGCGCGCCCGCGCGGCGGAAGTACTCGCGCACCTCGCCCGGCTCAGCGAACGGCTCCTGGTCGACCCACTCCACCCAGCCGTAGCCCGCGCGCTCCACCACCCGCAGCGGCCGCGTGGGATGGGGACAGCCGCGTTCACCCAGCCAGCGCAGGAACCCGTGATAGGCGCGCTCCAGGCCCACTTCGCGCGGCTTGTAGACCACGCGGAGGCCGGAGCCGAAGGTGAGGATGGCCACCCGGCGCCCTCCGTGATGGCGGTCGGAGAGGCCCGGGGCCACGCGCGCGAGGTCGCCCAGGGGCGTGGCGAAGGTGGCTTCCATCGCGCCGCGGTCGGCGTCGAGGCGCCGCAGCAGCTCGCCCGTCGTCTCCACCCAGCTGGCGGCCAGGAGCGCCCACTGGCGGGCCAGCACCGGGTAGGTGAGGAACACGTCGCGCAGCCCGCCCTCCAGCAGGCCGTGCAGGAAGGCCGCGTAGCCGGTGCCGTCGGGGCGGTCGCGGAAGAGCTGGTAGAGGGCCAGCTCGCCCGCTCCGGCCAGCTCGCGCACCAGCGCCTGCTCGAGGGCGGCCGCAGCGGCGGGCAGGACGCCTTCCTGGGGGACGGCCGCGGCCAGCGCGCGCCGCGCGCAGCGGACGAGGGCGATGAAGACTTCGATGAAGGGCGGAGGGGCCGCCGGTGTCACACGCTCGCGCTCCGCGGCCAGCGCGGGCGTGCCCGGCTCGCCGGCCACCCGCACCGCTTCTTCGGCGAAGTGGGCCAGCCACGCGGTCCATTCAGGGGTCTCTTCGCCTGCGCTCGTGCGCGTGAGCGCCTCGAGGGCGGCCGCTTCGTCCAGTCCGTCCCAGCCCAGGCGGCGCGCGAAGGCGGCGGCATCGCCGGGCGAAAAGGCCTCGCGCCAGGCGCGGAGCACGTCGCGCGCGTCGGGGGCCGAGAGCCCGGCCTGGGCGCGGCCCTTCAGGCAGTCGAAGAGCGAGGCGGCGCCGCGGGCGACCTGGGAACGTTCAGTCTGGGAGAGTGGGGAGGATGGGGCGGGGAGGGTGTCCGGGAGCATCGACTGCAAGTATCTCCCTGCAGGAGCCGGAAGGCTCCTGCAGGGAGGAGACGCTGAGGACGTTTAGCCAGCGCTGATGTTGATGATGGACGACAGCGTGGCCTTGCACTCCGCCTTGTCGGCCATGCCACCGGCAACCTTCTCCAGCTGCGCGTCGTCGAGCTCGGCGCCTTCCTTGGTCGCGGCGGGGAGCACGAGGTAAACCGTGTCCGCGCTCTCCTCGATGACCTTGACCTTCACGCCAGCCGGGATCTCGGCGCCGAGCGCCTTCTCCAGCGACGCCTTGGGGTCGGCCATCAGGGACTTGCGGAAGGAAGCATCCTTCGCCTTGTCGGCGATCAGGTCCTGGATGCCACCACGGCTGTAGTTCTTACCGGTCATGAATCACCTCAATGATCGTTTGTGTCAGACGTCTTGTTCGGCGACGCCCTCCCATTAGCAAGCCGTATGCCTTCCGACTGGCCGGCCTAAACCCTTGCCGGTCAGCAAGGGGTTCTGCGGCGGGGGCGTGGCGATGGAACCCTGGCTCCATTCGATGGAGCCAGGGCTCCATTGCTCTGCGGGCCGGGCGAAACCCGGCCCGCCGCACTGGGGGCTTACCGGCACTTCGTGCCTTCGCCCCCAGGCCCCAAGTGGCTAGTTGCCGGCGCTGGTGTAGACGCCGGTCACCTGGTGGACGCTGACGACGTTGCTGACCTGCCCGCAGGGGGCGAAGATGCCCGCGGCGTCGAACGTGCGCAGCTCCCCGGGCTGGACGGCTTCGACGAAGTCGATCGCGGCGCCCAGCGACTCGTTCTGGCGGTCGGTGGCCGGGAAGCCCAGGTTGATGTTCACCACGATGCTGCTGGTGTTGCGCACGTGGCCCTGCACGCGGCAGCAGCACAGGGTCGAGCTGACCTCCGACGTGGGCGCGAGGTGCTGGTCCTCGACCACGAACGAGAGGGACGGTCCCTGCGGGTGCTGGCAGGCGCCCAGGGCGGCGGCCAGGATGATGGAAAGGAGCCCCGCCCGCGCCCAGGCGCGTGACGTACGGCGTTGTTCTAGTTTCACAGGGTTGTCCTTATAGCGTCGCTCGGACGCCGAATCAAGTACCGCTCTTTTCACTCGGGGCCCGCACGAAGCTGGCCTCGTAGATCTCCGCCGCGTCTTCGCCCAGGCGGCGGACGATCTCGTCCACGTCGACCTGGGCCATGGCCCGGCGATAGGCCTGGGTGCCGATGATGAGATAGGGACGGCGATGGACACGCGCGTCGAGCAGGCGGCGCGCGTGGTCGCCCTGGGCCTGCAGCCGCCGGTAGGTGGCCATCCAGCCCTCGCGAAAGGCCTGCTCCAGGGGGGCGGGCAGGGTGTCGGTGCCGAAGAAGGCGCGGCGCGCGCGCTTCATCGTGCGCGGCGTCAGCACGCTGCGCTTGAGACGCTTCTGCAGCTCGACCGCGCCCAGGCGGTCGAACGTCTCCGGCTGTAGGGGGTCGTCCAGGCCCTCCACGTCGAGGGCCAGGTTGAAGAAGCAGTGCTCGAGGTCGATCATCGTGATGACCGTCCCGCCGGGGCCCTCGGACACGAACCCGTTGCGCGGCCGCAGGTCGGCGTTGGCGAAGAGGTAGGCCACCGCGGCCTGGCTCCCCACCTGCTCGGCCACCGCGGACGACGCGGCCGGGCCCTCCATCTTGGTGCCCGGCGCCTCCGAGGCCACCAGGCAGGGCTCGGGGCCGGCGGTGATGGCCACCTGGCAGCAGGGCAGGCCCAGGGCGGTCAGGAAGTCGTGGGCGAACTCCTCCACGTGGGCGCCCTCGGGGAAGAGGTAGCGCTTGCAGTACACGGGCTGCGTGGAGCCGTCGTCCCCCTCGAGCCGGGCCCGGGCCACCAGGTTGTAGTGGCCCTGCTGCCCGTCCGCCAGCAGGCGCAGGTCGCGCAGCGTGCCCGGGGGACCGCCGCCCAGGGCCACGCGGTCGCCGTCGGAGAGCAGGGGTGTCATCTCGGAGTCGGGGCTCAGGGACAGGAAGCCCAGGCGCGCAGTTTCACCCAGGCCGGAGGCGTCGTCTGTACCCACGCGCACGCTCTTCATGCCCAGCGCGCGGGGCGCGGCCACGTCGTTGGCCAGCGAGTCGCCTACCACCAGCGTCTCCGCGGGAGGGACGCCCAGGCGCGCGCAGAGGTCGAGGTAGAAGCGGGGCTCCGGCTTGCAGGCTCCGGCGTCGCAGGAGAGGCCCTGGGCGTCGAAGAGGCCGTCGAGCCCGAAGCGGGCCAGCGGCTCGGTGTGCACGCTGGAGACGTTGGAGAGCAGGCCCAGCTTGTAGCCGCGCCGGCGCAGGAAGTTGAGCAGGGGGACGACGCCGTTGTGCAGCTCGACCGAGGCCAGCTCCGTGCGCAGCAGCTCCAGCATGCGGCCTTCCACGTCGGTGCGGCCGGGAGCCAGGCGCTCGTGCACGAAATGCACGAACGATTCCTGGTCGGCGAAGGGCCGCACCAGGAGCTGGTCGCGGATGAGGGCGACCCACTGCAGGCCCTCCACGCCCAGCAGGCGGGGCACCGCCTTGTGCAGCGTGCGGCGGCGGATGCTGACGAGCGTGCCGTAGAGATCGAAGACGACTGCGTTGATGGAGGACACGGGGACCGCTAGGGCTTGAGGTCGTTGTGGCGGAGGAAGTCCATGAACCGCTGGTAGCTCGTGGAGGGCATGCCCAGCAGCGAGACCACCTCGCGGTAGCTGCCGCGGGCGTCGGACAGCACCTTGGAGATGAAGGCACGGACCTGGGCCCGGTTGAGGTCGCGGCTCATGAACGACGTGTACACGACCACCCAGAAGTCTTCCTTGCGCACCACGATGCGCTCGTAGAGGTCGATGGCCGAGTGGTCCTGGTCGGCGCCGCTGGAGTCGAGATGTTCGCTGAAGTCCTCGGGCTCGATCACGTCCCCGTCGCAGAGGGCGTAGCCCATGGTGGCCACGCTCATGAGCTGGCGCACGTTGCCCGGCCAGTTGTAGCGGGCGAGCATCTCCATGGCCCGGGGCGAAAAACGCTTGGCCACCCCGTATTTGGCGTGCAGCTTCTGCAGCGCGTACTGGAGGAGGAGCTGCCAGTCGTCGCCCCGGTTGCGCAGGGGAGGCACGGAGATCAGGAAGTAGCGCAGTCGGAAGAAGAGGTCGTGGCGGAACTCCTCGGCCACCATCAGCCGCTCCAGGGGGCGGTTGGTGGCGGCGATCACGCGCACGTTGACGCGGGTGCGGTGGTCGGAGCCGAGGGGCTGGAACTCGCCGGTGGCCAGGGCGCGCAGGAGCATGACCTGGGCGCTCATGTGCAGGTCGGCGATCTCGTCGAGGAAGATGGCCCCCCCGTCGGCGGTCTCGAAGCAGCCCTTGCGGTCGTTGATGGCGCCGGTGAAGCTGCCCTTCTTGTGGCCGAAGAGCTCGCTGACGGTGAGGTGCCCGTCCTGGTACTGGGGGCAGTTCACGGAGACGAAGGCCTGTCCCTTGCGCGGGCTCAGCAGGTACAGCGACTGGGCCAGGGCTTCCTTGCCCGAGCCGCTTTCGCCCACGATGAGCACCGGCTCCTCGTAGGAGGCGGCGCGGGCCAGCTTGCCCAGCATCTCCAGGATGGCCGGGCAGTGGCCGACCATCTCCACCGCGTGCGCCTCCCCCCAGGCTTGCACCGACAGGTCCCGCACGCGGCGCGCGATGTCCCCCATGAACAGCTCGCGGCTGGTATCGGTTTGAGTCAAGGAAGCCATGAAGAGGGCCGATAGTATAGACGTAGACGATGTATACTCGCGCCTTCGTTCGGGCGGGACCTTTCACTGTGTGAGCAATGGCACCCAACATCGTCGGTATCTCTTCCTATTTCCACGACTCAGCCTCCTGCCTCCTGCGTGACGGCACCCTCGTAGCGGCGGCCGAGGAGGAGCGCTTCTCCCGGGCCAAACACGACCCGGGCATTCCCGCCGGCGCCTTCCGCTACTGCCTGCGCGAGGCCGGCCTGACCGTGGCCGACCTCGACTGCGTGGCCTACTACGAGGACCCGGTCAAGAAGCTGGCCCGCCAGCTCTGGATGAGCGCGCAGGGCCAGCCGCTGCGCGCCGACGCCGCCCGCCGCATGGACGGCGGCCGCCCGCGGCGCGAGATCCGCGACCTGCTGGGCTTCGACGGCGAGGTGGTCTTCGTCGACCACCACCAGGCCCACGCGGCCAGCTCCTTCTACTACTCGGGCTTCCCCGACGCCGCCATCCTCACCGTCGACGGCGTGGGGGAGTGGGCCACCACCACCTACGGCCGGGCCGAGGGCGCGAAGATCGAGCTCTTCGAGGAGGTCTCGTTCCCCGACTCGCTGGGGCTCCTCTACAGCGCCATCACCGCCTACCTCGGCTTCTCCGTCAACGACGGCGAATACAAGGTCATGGGGCTGGCGCCCTACGGCACGCCGCGCTACGCGAGCCAGGTGCGCCAGCTGGTGGAGCTGAAGGAAGACGGCCAGTACCGCCTGGACATGAAGTACTTCGACTACCTGCGCGGCAACCGCATGTACTCCGACGCGCTGGTCGAGCTGTTCGGGCAGCCGCCGCGCGAGGCCGAGTCCGACATCCACCAGTTCCACCAGGACGTGGCCCGCAGCCTGCAGGCGGTGCTGGAGGAGGTCCTGCTCGACAAGGTCAAGTACCTGCACCGCAAGGTGCCGAGCGAGAACCTCTGCATGGCCGGCGGCGTGGCCCTCAACTGCGTGGCCAACGGCGTGATCCTGCGCGAGGGGCCGTTCAAGCGGCTCTTCGTGCAGCCGGCCGCGGGCGACTCGGGCGGCGCCCTGGGCGCGGCCGCCCTGGCCCACGTCAAGCTCACCGGCCGGCGACCCGGCCACCGGCTCGAACACGTCTACCTGGGCCCCGCGTTCCGCAACGACGAGGTGCGCGAGCTGGTGGAGGCGGCGCCGCTCAAGGCCCACGACTTCACGGGCCGCGAGGCCGACCTGCTGGCGGCGACCGCGCAGCGGCTGGCGGAGGGCA
>Ga0111538_10011554_pt1 | contig 11699 bp, 10 predicted proteins | sample SoiMethybrSBSTD1_FD_79669 | JGI IMG/M metagenome (GOLD analysis project Ga0111538, IMG submission 79669) | Bulk soil microbial communities from a Populus tree surrounding site in Tennessee, USA - Soil MetaG P. TD hybrid SBSTD1 (version 2)... | ecosystem: Environmental > Terrestrial > Soil >...
GTCGCCGGGCAGCCGGCCGAAGGGGATGCCTGCCATCATGAGCAGGCCGATGCCGGCGATTATCAGTCCGGTAATCAGGAGCAGCTTCCCCACGGTTACCGCGCAAATTCAACGGCGGGGAAAAAATACGCGAGCTCGAATGCCGCCGTTTCCGGCGCATCCGACCCGTGTGTCGCGTTGTTCTCAATCGACGAGCCAAACTGCTTCCGCAACGTGCCCGTATCCGCCTTCCCCGGATCAGTGGCCCCCATCAGCGTTCGCCATTTCTTAATCGCATCCGGTGCTTCCAACGCCAGCACAACGGCAGGCCCCGACGACATGAACGTGGTCAAACTTGGAAAAAAAGGGCGTTCGCGGTGAACGGCATAAAAACCTTCCGCCTCGCGCTTCGTCAGGTTCACCAGCCGCATGGCACGGATCTGGAATCCCTCGTCCTCGATGCGCTGGATGATCTGGCCGGCAACCCGTGCGCGAACCGCGTCCGGCTTGATGATCGCAAACGTCATTTGCATATCTGATCATTATAGGCATACATGCGGGGAATCCTCATGAAGAGCGCGCCAAAAAAAGAGCACGAACCCGAACAGCACATCGGAGCGGTCGAGGGAGATCGGCCAACCGATACACCGAATCAAGGGAACCCGCACGGCGGCGGGATTGACGAGGAAGGAATGCCGAACGACCCGATTGCGACCTGCGAAGACGCGATCGGGGCGAATGTCGACGAAACGGAAGGCGGCTAGCGCGTCGGCGGAGTTGTCGACGGCACCGACTTTAAATACTTGTCATACCAGGCGAGATACCGTTCCAGCCGATCCTTCTTGTAGCTGGGGATCGTGATGCCGTGGTACTGGTTGGGATAGATCACTAGCTGGCTATCGACTCCCAGGCTCCGCAGCGCCTGATACATCTGCTCGCCGCCGAGTAACGGTACGTTGAAATCCTTTTCGCCACCCATGAACAGCGTCGGCGTGTGAATCCGATCGGCGTGAAAGAACGGGTACGACAACTTGATCCAGAGGTCCTGATTCTTCCACGGCGCACCGAGCTCGTTCTCGTACTGGGTGATGTACATGTCGGTGCCGTACATCGAAATCTGATTCGAACTTCCGGCGCCGCTGATTGCCGCCTTGAACCGGCGGTCAGTCGCGATCGTGTAGTTGGTGAGAATGCCGCCGTAGCTCCACCCACCGAGGCCAAGACGCGACGAGTCGACGTAGTCGAGCGACTGCACGTAGTCCATCGCCGCGAGCAGATCGACGACTTCTTTATTTCCCCAGTCGGCAAAGATGGCCTTCTGATACGCGGCTCCGCGTCCATTGCTGCCACGATAGTTCACCGCCACGACGACGTAGCCGTTCGCGCCAAAGAGCTCGCGCTCGAAGTTCCAGGAATACGAGTCCTGTCCGTTCGGGCCACCGTGAATGCGGAGGAGCACCGGATACCGGCGTCCCGGCAAAAACGTATTCGGCTTCACGATCAGGCCATGAACCTCGGTGCCGTCCTTCGCCGTCGTGCTGAACCCTTCAGTGGTCGACGGTTGAAGCGTCTTGACCCACTCGTCGTTCTGATGAGAAAGCCGCCGCAGCTTGCCCGCTTCGAGCGCGTGAATCTCCGGCACATCTGTCGGCGTCGACGCAATCACCGCCAGGCCGCCGTCGGCGCCCGCGGTAAACGCACCGACGACGCGCTGCCCGGTAATCAGTCGTTCGATGCGGCCGTCGGCCGGATTCAACTTGGCAATGTGCTCGGATCGATCGTCGACGACGGTCATCAGGATCGAGGCGGCGGCGGTCCACGCCGGGGAACGGACCGGCCGATCGAGTGAATCGGTCAGTACCCGCGGCTGGCCGCCACCCGCCGGGATAATTGCCAACCGATTCTGGTCGTAGGCCGAGTATTTCAACTCGTCTCCGAGCAGATACGCGATACTCCGGCCATCCGGACTCCACGCCAGCCGTCCGCTCTCGTCCGCCGTCGTCGTCGTCAGCCGCCGCTCTGTCGCGCCGGCCCGTGCTTCAATCACGAATAAATCGTGGTTCGGAGCTTTGTCGACATCCCCATCGCCGTGCCGTCGAATGAACGCGATCTGGGTGCCGTCAGGTGACCACGCAGGGGATTCCTCGTCGAACGCCCCGGGTGTCAGAGGCTCGGCTTTCTTCGCCGCGATGTCGAACACTTGAAGATGGGTACGTTCGCCACGAAGGTAACCGCTGACGTCCGCCTTGAAGTAGTAACGATCGATAACGATCGGTTTCGGCGTCTTCGTCTCCCCTTCTTTCTTCTCCGCATCTGGATCGGGATCGCTCGGATCCGGATCCTGAACGACGAGGACGAAACGCTTGCTATCAGGCGACCATGCGTAATCGGAAATCCCGCCTTTGATGTCGGTCAGTTTGTAGGCTTCACCACCGGCGCGGTTCATGAGCCAGATTTGCGCCTTCTTGGCTCCCTGTCGCGACGAAAGAAATGACAGGTATTTGCCGTCCGGACTCCACCGCGGCGTCGACTCGCCTTCGGCGGAAGACGTCACTTGCACCTGCTGCTGGCCGTCCCAGCTCACCATCCAGATGTCGGTATCGTTCTTGTCCGTCTCCTTAATCGCGCGTGCGACCGTATACGCGACCCATTTACCGTCTGGCGAGCGCTGCGGATCGCGGACTTCCTTCAGGTTGTAAAGGTCATCGACATTCAACGGGCGCCGGCCCTGGGCCAATGAGTACGAGCCGAGCGAAAGCACCACCAGTAGCGAGACGGTTGTAATGGTTCGCATCGCGCCAATTCACCAATTTACCGCAGGCTCTCCATCAGCTCGGTGAGCACCTCGCGCCCCGGCCGAACGCGCTCGGTCGGGAGCAACGCGAGCGGCTCGTCGACGAGATTGAGAAGCTTCAGAAAATCCGGTTTTTCCGGTTCGACGTACAGAATACCGGTTGCGAACTCTCCCCGCTGGGAGGTTTCGTGAATCGTGCGGACGGCGTTCAGCTTGTCGGTCGGATCGTAGTCCTCGGCGACCTTCTTCAAATAGAGCTTCGACCCGTCGTGCATCTGCACTTCCTTGGTCGTCCCCGCGTCGTACTCGATGGAGATGTCTTCGAAGAACGGGACGAAGCTGACCTCGCCCACAGGCTCATCGTGGTCCTTCGCGTAGGCATAGCTCTTCGTCGATCCTTCGTGATCGTTGAAGGTCACGCATGGCGAAAGCACGTCGATCAACGCGGTCCCGCGGTGGCTCAAGGACGCCTTGAGAATCGCCAGCAGCTGCTTCTTATCGCCGGAGAATGAGCGCGCAACGAAAGATGCACCGAGCTCGATCGCGAGCGCGCAGGTGTCGATCGGAGTCAGATCGTTGACCACCCCGGTCTTGAGTTTCGAACCGACATCGGCGGTCGGTGAAAACTGCCCTTTCGTCAGTCCGTAGCAGCCATTGTCCTCGATGATGTAGATCATCGGCACATTGCGCCGCATCAGGTGCACGAACTGGCCGATGCCGATGGCTCCGGTGTCGCCATCGCCGCTGACGCCGATTGCGATCAACTTGCCGTTCGCGAGGACGGCACCGGTTCCAACCGATGGCATGCGCCCGTGAACACTGTTGAACCCGTGCGAGGTTCCGAGGAAGTACGCCGGACTCTTGCTCGAGCAGCCGATTCCCGACAGCTTGATCACATTTTTAGGGTCGATGCCCATCTCGTAGAACGCGTCGATGATGCGTTCCGAGATCGCATTGTGTCCGCAGCCGGCACACAACGTCGTCTTGCCGCCTCGGTAGAGCGTGTGCTCGAGTCCGATCCGGTTGGTCTTCTTGGCTGGCTCAGGTGTGGTAACGGCCATGGATCTATTTCTCTCCGACTAATGCGGCAGTTGCGGCTCGCTTTTGCGGCGTGAGTCCCTCTTGAGCAAGAATCTCGTCAGTGATCGAGCGCGCGTCGATCGGCAGTCCGTTATAGTGAAGCACCTTGCGGAGCTTCGCGCCCCGTTGCGCGCTCAGGGCCAACCGCATCAAGCTCAGCATCTGCGCATCACGATTCTGCTCGACGACGTAAATGCGCTGGTGATGATCGATGAACGCCTCGAGCTCTTCCGTGAACGGATAGGCGCGTAGCCGCATATAGGCCGTGGACGCGCCGACTTCGCGAAGAAGTTGGTCGCGACTCTCTTCAATGGCCCAGTGACTGCTACCGTACCCCACGATGGCGATGTCGGAATCCAGATCGCCGGCAAGGATCGGCTTCGGCACGTACTCGCGCGCACTGTCGAACTTGCGCGCGAGACGTTCCATATTGTTGACGTAGTCGTCCGGGCGCTCGCTGTACTGGCCTCGTTCGTTGTGGCCTGATCCACGCGTGAAGTACGCCGGCCCGCCGGTCCCCGGAACGGTCCGATACGGAATCCCGTCGCCGTCGACGTCGCGATACCGCCCCCACTCGCCAATCCGTTCAATCGTCTTGTCGTCGAGCAGCTTGCCGCGATCGAGCGGCCGCTCGGGGTAGGTGAACGTATTGGACATCCACGTGTTCATGCCGAGATCGAGATCGCTCATGACGAAGACCAGCGTCTGGAAGCGCTCGGCGAGATCGAACGCCGCCATTGCCATCTCGTAGCATTCTTCGACCGACGCCGGGATCAACATCATCTGCTTTGTGTCGCCGTGCGAAAGTGTCGCAACTTGGAGGATGTCTCCCTGCGCGGTGCGCGTCGGGAGTCCCGTAGAGGGCCCGACTCGCTGAATATCGAAGATGACGCCGGGGACTTCGGCGTAGTACGCGAGGCCGGCGAATTCGCCCATCAACGAGATGCCAGGGCCTGACGTCGACGTCATCGCGCGCGCCCCCGCCCAACCGGCGCCGATGACCATCCCAATCGCCGCGATTTCATCTTCAGCCTGAACAATCGCGAACGTCGCTTTCCCGGTCTCCTTATCAACCCGATACTTCTTCATGTAGGAGATCAACGTTTCCGGGAGTGACGACGAGGGAGTGATCGGATACCACGAGATGATGGTCACGCCCGCCATCATGCAGCCCATGGCGGCAGCGCCGTTCCCTTCGACGAGAATCATGCCGTCCGTCTTGTTCATGCGTTCGACCCAGTACGGATCGCGCTTGACGAGATTCTGTTCGGCGAACGCAAATCCGGCTTCGAGAGCCGCCAGGTTGAGTTCGATCGCCTTGGTCTTCTTACCGAGCTGACGACGGAGCGCGTGTTCCATCTCCCCAAGATCGATGTTGAGGAGCTTTGACAGCACGCCGTCGTAAATCATGTTTTTGACGAGACGGCGAAGCTTCGCGTCGTGGCAGACCTGGGTGACGATCTTGTCGAACGGCACCGCATAAAAGACCAGATCGTCGCGAACGGCGCTGAGCTTCAAGGGCTCGTCGTATAGCACCGCGGCCCCGGGCTCCAGCGCAAGCACATCCTCCTTTGCCGTCTCGATGTTCATCGCGACGAGGAAGTCGATCTCTTTCTTTCGCCCGACGTAGCCGTCTTTGTTGGCGCGAATCGTGTACCAGGTCGGCAGTCCGGCGATGTTCGACGGGAACATGTTCTTGCCGGAGACCGGCACGCCCATCTGGAAGAGTGACCGAAGGAGGACGAGGTTAGCCGTCTGGCTCCCCGAGCCGTTGACGGTAGCGACCTGGATGCTGAAGTCGTTGGTGATCCGGGGGTTTACCGGATGCGCGGCCCCGTCATGGGCCGCGACGTCAGTCGGAGCCATTCAGGGATCCTTCCGCGGCAATATAAATCAGAGTACCGATCCCGGAAATTATAGCAAAACGGCGTAATCACTCCGAGGGGCTGCCCCTCGGACTCCCCTGCACGCTCGCTCGCGGGGCCCCCTAGCCCCGCTCCGCTCGCGTGAGCTCACTCGCGCGCTCGTTCGCCTAGACCCCCGCCGCAGCTCCTACGCACGGAGGGCGCTCTTGACCGCCGCGCCGAGATCCGCCGGGCTCTTGACGACGTGGACGCCCGCTTTGGATAAAGCTTCCATTTTCTCTGCGGCGGTGCCTTTGCCGCCGGAAATGATCGCGCCAGCATGACCCATCCGGCGACCGGGCGGGGCAGTTTGTCCGGCAATGAAGCCGACCACTGGTTTCTTGAAACTCTGTGAAATGAACGCCGCCGCTTCTTGCTCGGCGTTCCCCCCAATCTCCCCAATCATCACGACAGCTTCGGTCGCCGGATCGGCTGCAAAAAGCGTCAACGCGTCGATAAAGCTCGTGCCGATCAGCGGATCACCACCGATGCCAATGCACGTCGTCTGCCCAAGTCCGAGCTTGGTGAGCTGGTGAATCGCCTCATAGGTCAGCGTGCCGCTTTTGGACACGATGCCGACTCGTCCTTCTTTGCAGATATGTCCGGGGATAATGCCCGCCTTCGCTTGACCGGCGGTAATGAGCCCGGGACAGTTCGGGCCAATCAGTCGCGTCTTCGACCGGCGAACGACAGTCAACACACGCATCATGTCGAGAGTTGGAATGCCTTCAGTGATGCAGACGGCGAGCGGTAACTCCGCGTCGACCGCTTCGAGGATCGCGTCGGCGGCAAACGGCGGCGGCACGAAGATGACGGTCGCATTTGCGCCGGTCGTCCGCACCGCGTCGGCGACTGTGTTGAACACCGGCCAGCCCTCATGCGTGGTGCCACCCTTTCCGGGCGTCACTCCGCCGACGACTTTGGTGCCATAGGCTGCGGCCTGCTTCGCGTGAAAGGTGCCTTCCCTGCCGGTAATCCCCTGAACGATCAGACGTGTGTTTCGATCGATGAGTACGGCCATGGTTATCTGGCGAGCGCCACCACGCGCTCGGCGGCTTCCGACATCGTGTCGGCCGTCGTGAAATTGAGTCCGCTCTGACGAAGCATTTGTTTACCTTGTTCCACGTTCGTGCCTTCCATGCGAATCACGATCGGAACTTTCACCCCGAGGTCCGTGACGGCGGCGATCACGCCTTCGGCCAGAACGTCGCAGCGCAGGATGCCGCCAAAGATATTGATCAGCACCGCCTTCACGTTCTTGTCGGACATGAGGATCCGGAACGCATTTCTAATCTGCTCCGCGTTGGCGCCGCCGCCGACGTCAAGAAAGTTCGCGGGTTCGCCGCCGGCAAGTTTGATGATGTCCATGGTGGCCATCGCCAGGCCGGCACCGTTGACCATGCAGCCAATGGTCCCATCGAGCTTGATGTAATTCAGCGAGAACTTCGACGCTTCCACCTCCAACGGCTCTTCCTCACTCACATCGCGAAGTTCCTTGATGTCCGGATGGCGATACAAGGCGTTGTCGTCGAAGTTCATCTTCGCGTCGAGCGCCAGCAGGTTGCCCTCTTCGGTGACGATCAACGGGTTAATTTCAATCAGAGACGCGTCGGTATTCTTGAATGCCTCGTAGACTGCGGTCATCAGCTTGGCGGCCTGCGAGATCTGGTTACCTTCGAGTCCAAGGGCAAAGGCAAGTTTTCGGGTTTGATAACTGGCGAGACCGATACCCGGATGGATGTACTCCTTGAAGATTCGCTCCGGCGTTTGCTCGGCAACCTTCTCGATCTCGACGCCACCGTCGGGACTCACCATCAGCACCGGTTTCTCAGTCGAGCGATCGATGACGATGCCGAGATACAGCTCGCGTTTGATTTTGACCCCTTGCTCCACCAGCACGCGCTGTACGACTTGCCCGGAAGGTCCCGTCTGGTAGGTCACGAGCCGCATTCCGATAATCTCGGCTGCTGCACGGGCGGCTTCCTCGGGTCCTTTGACCACTTTGACGCCACCCCCCTTGCCGCGTCCTCCGGCATGAATCTGCGCCTTCACGACGACGACGCCGCCGCCGAGTTGTTTGGCCGCTACGTCTGCGTCAGCGGCAGCAAACACTACTTCTCCCTGCGGCACCGGCACGCCATGCCGTGCGAGGATCGCTTTGGCCTGATACTCGTGGATTTTCATGAGTGGGTCGCTGGCTCTCCGGAGCGCGTCGTCGTGACACGCGCAATCCTCTAATCATGTGCCGTCACCGCCGCGCCGATCAAGGCCGCGGAAGAACCCGGATAAACGCGGACCGCTGGTGCGCGTAGTACAATCGATCGGATCGCGGAGCTTCGTTGATGTCCACCATCCAGCGTGCGTTTTCCTCATCGGTCGGAACCAAATTACTTATGGGTCTGACCGGTCTCGCGCTGTTCGCTTACCTCATACTTCACCTCATTGGGAACGCGCTGATCTTCGCTGGTCCCGAGACGTTCAACGAGTACTCGCACCGACTGGTCTCCAATCCACTGGTCATCCCTGTCGAAATCGGGCTGCTCGCAATTTTTCTTCTCCATATCTACAAAGCCTTCACGAACTATGTCGCCAACCGCCGGGCGCGGCCGGTTGGCTACACGATGAAGAAATTCGCGGGCTACACGAGCCGCAAGAGTGTGGCGTCGTCGACGATGATCTGGTCGGGGATCGTGATTGCGGTGTTCGTGCTCGTGCACGTCAAGCAGTTCAAGTACGGCGCGTGGTATCAGACGGTCAGCGACAATCCGGTTCGTGATCTCGCGCGCACGGAATTCGAAGTCTTCAGTCACCCTGTCTGGGTGGCCTTCTACTTCGTGGCGACACTGCTCGTCGGACTGCACTTGCGACATGGGATCGCCAGCAGCTTTCAGTCTTTGGGTATCGATCATCCACTCTACACACGGCGATTGACGATCTGGGGAATCGTCTTCGCGGTGATCATTGGCGGAGGGCTCGCGTGCATACCCGTGTGGGCGTATCTGACGCACTGAGCGGCGCAACACTCGACAGCAGAGTGCCGAGTGGGCCGCTTGCGGAAAAGTGGGACCGTCACCGGTTTGAATCAAAGCTGGTGAATCCCGCCAACCGGCGCAAGTACACCATCATCATCGTCGGGACCGGACTGGCGGGCGCCTCGGCGGCGGCGTCGCTCGGCGAACTGGGCTACAACGTCCTGAGCTTCTGTATTCAAGACAGTCCGCGACGCGCCCACAGTATCGCGGCGCAGGGCGGAATCAACGCGGCAAAGAACTACCAGAACGACGGCGACAGCATCTATCGGCTGTTCTACGACACGATCAAGGGAGGGGACTATCGCTCGCGCGAGGCGAACGTCTATCGCCTGGCGCAGCTCAGCGTCAACATCATCGATCAATGTGTCGCGCAGGGTGTTCCATTTGCCCGTGAATACGGCGGCCTGCTCGACAACCGATCGTTTGGCGGGGCGCAGGTTTCGCGCACGTTCTATGCGCGCGGCCAGACGGGTCAGCAACTGCTTCTTGGCGCCTATCAGTCGATGATGCGTCAGGTCGAGAAAGGGACCGTCAAGAGCGTCCCCAATCGCGAGATGCTCGACCTGGTGCTGGTCAACGGACAGGCGCGCGGGGTCATCGTCCGCAACCTGGTGACCGGCGCGATCGAGCGCTACGCCGGACACGCCGTGCTGCTGTGCACCGGCGGCTATGGAACGGCCTACTACCTGTCGACGAACGCCGTTAACTCCAACGTCACCGCCGCGTGGCGCGCACACAAGCGCGGAGCGTTCTTCGCCAATCCGTGCTACACGCAAATCCATCCCACATGCATCCCAGTATCTGGCACGCATCAATCGAAGCTGACATTGATGAGCGAGAGCCTCCGGAATGACGGCCGCGTGTGGGTTCCGAAAGCTCCCGGGGACACTCGATTACCGGAACAGATTCCTGAATCGGAGCGCGACTACTATCTCGAACGACGATATCCCAGCTTCGGGAACCTCGTCCCTCGCGATGTCGCCTCGCGGAACGCGAAGGGGGTTTGCGACGAGGGCCGTGGCGTTGGCGAGAGCGGTCTCGCCGTCTATCTCGATTTCGCCGACGCGATCAAGCGTCTCGGCGTGAATGTCATTCGCAGCCGGTACGGCAACCTCTTCGACATGTACAAGAAGATCACCAACGAGGATCCGTACAAGGGTCCGATGCGAATCTATCCGGCGATCCATTACACAATGGGCGGGCTTTGGGTTGATTACAACCTGATGAGCACGATTCCCGGACTACACGTTCTCGGTGAGGCGAATTTTTCTGATCATGGCGCCAACCGTCTCGGCGCCAGCGCGTTGATGCAGGGTCTCGCCGATGGGTATTTCGTCATTCCCTACACGCTGGCGCAGTACCTGGGGAGCACGTCATTCCCGGCGGTCACCGCTGATCACGACGCTTTCAAGGAATCTGAATCCAGCGTTCGAGCCAACATCGAGCGACTGCTGTCGGTCAAAGGCTCGAAGACGCCCCGGCAATTGCACCGCGAGCTTGGCGCTGTGCTCTGGGACGATGTGGGAATGGCGAGGAACGAGGCAGGGCTGCGCAAGGCACTGGCGCGAATCCCTGAACTGCGCGAAGAGTTCTGGCAAAACGTGTCCGTCCCTGGACCGAACAACATGCTCAACAAAAACCTCGAGTACGCGGGTCGTGTCGCCGACTACCTGGAATTTGCCGAACTTCTCGCCATCGATGCCTTGCATCGCGCGGAGTCATGCGGCGGGCACTTCCGTGAGGAGAGTCAGACACCCGACGGCGAAGCCAAGCGCGACGACGAACAGTTCTCATACGTGGCAGCATGGGAATTTCAAGGCGTCGGAGCGGCCGCCCGCCTCTATAAAGAACCGCTGACGTTCGAATACGTGAAGCCGACGCAGCGGAGTTACAAGTAGCGCTGACATGCGAATCAAGCTAAAAGTCTGGCGGCAGGCCGGCGCCGACAAGCCCGGCCGCCTGGTCGATTACCTAGCGAACGACGTTCATCCCGACATGTCTTTTCTGGAAATGCTCGACGTCGTCAACGAAGCGTTGATCGTGAAGGGTGAGGACCCGATTGCGTTTGATTCCGATTGCCGCGAAGGGATTTGCGGCGCGTGTGGATTTCTCGTCGGCGGAATTCCCCATGGACCGGACCCCGGCACAACCGTGTGTCAACTCCACATGCGGCGATTCAAGGATGGCGACACGCTCACGCTGGAGCCATGGCGGGCGAAGGCTTTCCCCGTGATCAAGGATCTCGTCGTCGATCGCAGCGCGTTCGATCGAATCATTCAGGCCGGAGGTTACACGTCGGTGAATGTCGGCGGCGCCCAGGATGCGAACGCGATTCTGATCCCGAAGCCAGTCACCGACAAGGCGATGGACTCGGCTGCGTGCATCGCGTGCGGCGCATGCGTCGCCGCCTGCAAGAACGCGTCTGCCGCGCTGTTCACGTCGGCGAAGATCAGCCATCTCGGGCTGCTGCCACAAGGGCAGGTCGAGCGCCACACTCGGGTCGTGAAAATGGTCGAGCGGCACGACGCCGAAGGGTTCGGCAGCTGCTCGAACGAAGGCGAGTGCGAGGCCGTCTGTCCGAAGGAGATTTCAATCACCAACATCGCCCGTATGAACCGCGATTATTTGCGGGCGATGTTGGTGACGCGGGATGAAGGTAAAAGGTAAAGGCTTTTTTCCTTTATCACCGAATGAACGTGACGCCCGTACTGACTGAGGCTCCTCCGCTTCCCACCGCGGCGACAGCCGCCACGTAATTCCCGACAGTGAGCGAGCTGAAGAACGTCGCCTGATTCACGGTGATGTCATTGTTCGCATCCGGCGTCGGCTTGCCCAGGTTGGAAGTCGCGATCGGCGTCGCCGTGTTCGGATTGGCACCGCTCGCATATATCCGCAGCTCATAGCGGGTCA
>Ga0111538_10011555_pt1 | contig 11698 bp, 11 predicted proteins | sample SoiMethybrSBSTD1_FD_79669 | JGI IMG/M metagenome (GOLD analysis project Ga0111538, IMG submission 79669) | Bulk soil microbial communities from a Populus tree surrounding site in Tennessee, USA - Soil MetaG P. TD hybrid SBSTD1 (version 2)... | ecosystem: Environmental > Terrestrial > Soil >...
GCCTACAACCCGGAGTCGCGCGTGGAGCGCTCGGTGCGGGTCGTCAAGGAGACGGGCAGCCAGCAGAACAACGCCAATCGCACCGCGGTCGGCGCCGAGCAGAACGTGCCGGCCGAGCAGCAGAGCGCGGCCGGCGGCGACCAGTCCAAGCGCACCAACGAGCGCCGCGAAGAGCTCACCAACTACGAGGTCGGCACCAAGACGACCTCCACCGTCAGCGACGGCTATCGGCTGGAGAGCCTCACGGTCGCCGTGCTAATCAATCGCAAGCGGCTCGCCGCCGCGCTCGGCGAGAAGGCCGGCCCGGAAGAGATCGACAAGCAGCTGAAAGAGGTGGAGCGGCTGGTCGCCTCGGCGGCCGGCATCGACGCCAAGCGCGGCGATCGCGTGTCCGTCGCCGCGCTGGAGTTCATCGACAGCGGCCCGTCGCTGGAGCCCGTGCCCTCGATCGGGGTGGTCGAGCACCTGCTGCGCAACACCGGCAGCATCGTCAATGCCATGGCGATGGTGGCGATGACGGCGCTGCTGCTGTGGTTCGGCGTGCGGCCGGCGATGCGGGCGATCCTGGAGCCGCGGCCGGCGGAAGCGGCAAGGGTGCAGAAGCTGCAGGGGCAGGCGGCTGACGCCCAGGCGGCCGGCGCCAAGATCGTCGCCGAAAGCCAGCCCAACCTGATCGCCGACCTGACCAGCAAGCGCGGGCGGACGCCGCAGAAGCGTCTCGAGCAGATGGCGGACTTCGACGAGGAGCAGGCCGTGGCGATCCTCAAGCAGTGGATGCACGGGGCGAAAAGCGCATGAGCGCAGTTCCCGCAACCGCCTACCTGATGGAATTCGACCGTGACGGCGGGCCACCGCTGCAGAGCCGCAATGTCCGGAACGGCGTTGCTGACGCAGACGATGCAGCGGCCCGGATCGATGCCGCCCACGCGAGCGGCCTCGAAAGCGGCAAAGCCGCCGCGATGGCCGCGCTGGAGACCAGGCTCGAGGATGAGCGGGCGTCGTTTGCGCGGCAGTTGGCCTCAGCGCGCCAGGCCTGGGTGGCGCACGAAGGCGAGAAGCTCGCGCAGCGCCTGTCGATGGGCCTAGCCGGGCTGGAGGCGAGGGTGGCCGAGACGACGGCGCGCGTGCTCGAGCCGTTCCTTCAGGCCGAGCTGCGTCGCCAGGCGATCGCCGAGCTGCGCGCCGCGCTCGAGGCGGTGCTGAGCCGCGAGCCGGGGATCGAAGTCGGCGTCACGGGCCCCGAGGACCTGCTGCAGGCGCTGCGCGACGGGCTGTCCGGCAGGGCCTGTGCCGCGACCTATCATCCAAGCGACGGGCCCGATGTGCGCATCGTCGCGGGGCAGACAATCCTGCAAACGCGGCTGGCGGCGTGGGTGGCCCGGATCGAGGAGGCGTTGCGGTGAGTGCCGGCGAGGAGGAAACCCAGGCCAACGAGCTCGTCATCATTCGCCGCAACACCAACGGCGAGGAGGCTGCGCACAAGGGCGGCGTGTGGAAGATCGCCTACGCCGATTTCATGACGGCGATGATGGCGTTCTTCCTGGTCATGTGGCTGATCAACGCCACCGACAAGCAGACGCTGACCCAGGTCGCGACCTACTTCAATCCCATGCGGCTGACCGACAAGGTGCCTCTGGCGCGGGGACTGCATCAGCCGGAGTCGGGTGCGCCCACCAGCGAGTCTGCGACCGGCGGCCCCAAGTCACAAGCCGGTCAGGCCAAGGCCGACAGCAAGGGTGAGACGAAGGGCGAGGGCAGCAAGGCCACGCAAAGCGAAGAGGCGCTGTTCCGCGATCCTTATGCGGCGCTTTCCAAGCTTGCCGCCAAGGGCGAAGCCGAGCAACGCCGCGCCGAGGCGGCCGCGCAGCGCAGCGGCGAGGCCTATCGGGATCCCTTCGAGCCGGCTTTCCGCCGCGAGGCGGGGGGAGACAAGCCGCCGGCGGACAACCGCGAGGCCGACAAACCACCGCAGGTCGACAAGGCCGAAGCCGACAAGCCTGGAGTGGACAAGCCCCAGATCGACCAATCTCAGACTGCCATGGCGCAACCGCAGCCGACCGTGGCCACCGAGCCCGGCGCCGCAAGTCCTCACGCGACACCACCGCAGCCCGCCAGCCCGTCGAAGGAGAGCGAGGCGCAGGCGCGCAAAGCGGAGGAGGCGACGGCGCAGCAAGCCGCGGCGGCCCAGATCGAGGCGCAGATCAAGGAAGCTCTGGCACGCTCCGTGTCGGGCGCGCTGCCCGGCATCGACGTCAAGGCCACCGACGAGGGCGTGCTGATCAGCCTCACCGACCAGTACGACTTCGGCATGTTCGCCATCGCCTCGGCCGAGCCGCGCCCGGCGATGGTCGTGGTCATGGACAAGCTCGCCAAGGTCCTCGCCGGCCAGCCGGAGCGGCTGGTCGTGAGGGGGCATACGGACGGGCGGCCCTACAAGTCCGGCACCTACGACAACTGGCGCCTGTCGAGCGCGCGCGCGCACATGGCCTACTATATGCTGGTGCGCGGCGGCATCGACGAGAAGCGCATCGAGCGCGTCGAGGGCCATGCCGATCGCAGCCTCAGAATTCCCGGCGACCCGGAGGCGGCCCAGAACCGGCGCATCGAAATCCTCCTGCGCAGGGGCAAGCCGTGAGCCCGACGCTGCGCCTTGCCGCGCCGCTGATGGCGCTCGGCCTCGTCCTGGCGCCCGCGCACGGGCAGGAGGCGGCCCGCCAGCCCGCCGATCTCGTGCGCTCGCTGCAGACCCTGCAGGACGAGATCGCACTGGGCAGTGCCGGCACGCATCTTTCGCAAAGGGCGCGGCTGGCGCAAATCGCCGAGCAGCTGGCGCTCGCCAAACCGGAGGTGTGGAAGGAGCCGCGGAATGCCCGCGCCGCCGTCACCTTCGTGCTGAGTGGCGGCGATCCGCGCATCCTGAAGAAGCTGTCGGACGGGGGGATGCTGTCTGCACTCGACGCAAAGCTGGTGCAGGGCGTCGTGGCCTACGGCGAAGGCCGCAGCGCCGAGGCCGCCGAGCTCCTGGTCCCGATCGCCGCACGCTGGCTCGAACCCGGCATCGCCGGTCATCTGGCCCTCGTGCAGGCCGAGCTGACCGCCGGCAAGGAGCCCCGCAAGGCGCTGGCGTTTTTCGACGAGGCCCGCCTGCTGTCGCCCGGCACGCTGATCGAGGAGGCCGCCTTGCGCCGCCAGATCTCTCTCATCGCGGCAGTCAAGGACTTCGACCGCTTCGACATGCTGGCGGCCAATTACCTGCGCCGCTTTGCCCGATCGGTCTACGCGGCGAGCTTCCGGCAGCAGTTCGCCGCCGATGTAGCGGCACGCGATGCGGCGAGCGCCGGCCGCATGGCGAAGCTTGTCGGCGCGCTCGAGGCCGTCGACGCGCCCGAGCGCCGGGACATCTATCTCCTGATCGCCCGCGAGGCGCTGATCAGGGGCAAGTTCGAGCTGGCGCGGCTTGCCGGCGACAAGGCCGTGCATCTCGCCGAGGCGGCGAGCCCGGAGTGGCGGCGGGCGAGCCTCTACGCAGCCGCGGCGTTCGTGGTCGGCGGCGACATGGAGACCGGCATGTCGACGCTCGAGGCGATGGACAAAGCCGGGCTCGACGAGGAGGACGCCGAGCTGCTCGCGGCCGCCAGGTCGGTGGCGGCGGAGGTGCGGCGGCTGCCGGCGGCATCGCAGGCGGCCGCAGATGGGCCTCCTCCCGGGGCTGTCGAAGCCGCCCGCCAGAGCATGGCGCGGGTCGACCAACTGATCGAGGCGGTAAGCAAATGACGGTGCCGGATATCGCTTCTGCCCAAGTCACGGCGCCGCCCGAGGGCGTCGGTCACCGCCGGCGCTCGGCGAAGCCGCACGGCCAATCGGGTCGAGCGGTGGACGCCGACTTCGGCAAGCAGCTTGCCGGGGTGGCGGCGGGCGAGGAACGCGCTGCCCGACCCGTCGCAGAGCGAGAGACTCGCGAGCGGCCATCCTCCCCGCTGCGTCACTGGGGGACCAGGCTTGCGCCCATCCAGCGGGAGGACGCCACGGCGGAGGCCGTTGCCGCAGCGACGGCAGAAGGGAAGGACGCCGCAGCGGACGCCTTGCTGGCAACGGGCCCGACGCCGGTCGGTGACGGATCGACGGTGCCCGTACCCTCCGCCATCGGCCAGCCTCCTGTCTCGGCCGCGATCGTGGGTGCGTCGCCGCTGCAGCCGGCTGTCGCTCTCGAAGCGGGGGTACCGATACCGCCGACGGACCTTGCCGACGGCGCTGGCCCGTTGCGGTCCATGGCGCTCGGCGCCGTCAGCACGTCCGAGCCTCGCGCTGCCACACGTGCCGAACTTTCCCTGCGAGAGGACGGCAACGGTGAGGCTGCCGATGCAATGGCCCCTATGCAAGGCGTGTCCGTCGTTCGTCGCGAGACGCACCTTGCCGCATCGATGCCGCCGGCCATCCCGCGGCAGGCGGCCGGCCGGGTTGTGCAGGAGCCGATCGCGCGGGACGGGCAGGTCGCGGACGATGCTGCCGATGCCTCAGCCGGGAGCGCGGAGCTTGGCGTGCCTCGACCGACGGGGGCCGTGGCGCGTGGCAAGGATGGCGGCCAGTGGCCGTCGCAGGCTTTGCCCGGCAGCACGCCCGTCGCCCAGGTCGGCTTCCATTCGCGGCGCGCGACGGTGGAGGGCGGGTCGGCGCGATCTGCGTCCATTCTCGACGCCATGCCGCCGGCCAGCCTTGATGTGCGGTCCGCGGCGGCCAGCCACGAAACCGCACTGCCGACGCCACTATCGCTGTCCTCTCCCGTGCAGCAGATCGCCGATAGGCTCGTCGCGGACATTGCGTCGGGCGGCGAGGCTCGGCCCGCCGACGGCACGGCAACTCTGCCAGCAGCTGCGACCGCGCAACCGCTCAAGGTGCTGACCGTGCAGCTCAATCCAGCCGAGCTCGGGGTCGTCACCGTGCGCATCGCGCTGAAGAGCGACGGGTTGGAGCTGCAGATCGAGACCGACCGCCGCGAAACGGCCAGGCTCGTCGATGCCGACCGTGAGACCCTGTCGCGAGTCCTGCGCTCGGCCGGCTACAACGTCGAGACGGTGACGGTGCGGGCGGTGGACCCGTCGAACGGGCCGGCTGCGCTCGGGTCGCAGCACGCTTCCCCCGACGGCTCGCCGCAGCCCTCGCAAGCCGGCGGCTCGCAGCCCGATGCCAGGCCGTCGGGTGGGCGGGGGCAGGCTGGGCACGACGGCAACCTTCATCGCCCAAATCGGGACGGCAAGGATGAGCAAGACGCTTCGCACCATCGCGCTGGCGATGGCCTCTATGTCTAGCGCCTGGAGCGCCGGCGCGGGCGACAACGCCTGCGAGCGCGAGATGGCGCGTGCCGCGGAAAGGCATGCGGTGCCGCTCGGCATGCTCTACGCGGTGGGGCTCACCGAGACCGGCCGCGGAGACTCGCTGCAGCCCTGGGCGCTCAACGTCGAGGGCCGGCCCGTCTACGCGGCCGACAAGCAGGCAGCGCAGCGCCGGGTGGAGCGCGCGCGTCTGGCGGGGGCCCGGCTGATCGATATCGGCTGCATGCAGGTCAACCACCACTTCCATGGCCGTAACTTCGCGTCCGTGGCCGATATGCTCGACCCCGCCCAGAACGTTGACTACGCGGCCCGCTTCCTCACCGAGCTCAAAGCCCGCGAAGGCAGCTGGACGAAGGCGGTGGCTCGCTATCACGCCGGGCCCAACAACGATCCGGCGCAGAAAAAGTACGTCTGCCGCGTCATCGCCAACATGGTCGCCACCGGCTTCGGCCGATGGACGGCGGAGGCGCGCGCCTTCTGCCGGCCGTAACGCGTTGGTCGTGGTGACGCGGCTGGACGCGCCGGGTCACCCCCACCAGGAACGCCATCGGAGTTAGCCGGCCGATGGCGTATGTAGCCACTGTCGCCGACGGCCGTCTAAGTCCGTGGCGTTCCGTCCTCCCCCCTCAAGGGGGAGGGGTCGCGTGAGAGCTGGTGTCGGGAGTCGAGGATGCTGTGGGCCGGCGTCACCCAATTTCCGGAGCAAGCAATGAGCAAGACAGGACTGCAGGGACCCTATCCGCTCTCGTTCGATGCGATCGACGGCGTGGTGAGGAGCACCTCGGCGGGCGTCTACGCGTTGGGGCACACGGACGCGCAGGGGCGCTTCGCCATCAATCACGTCGGCCGATCCGACAGCGACCTGCGCGCCAGGCTGCTCGACTGCATCGGCTCGGAGAAGCTCTTCAAGTACGGCTACTCCGCCTCCGCCCAGACGGCCTTCGAGAAGGAGTGCCAGCTGTTCCACGACTTCAGTCCGCCCGGCAACCGGCTGCACCCGGGCCGGCCGAAGGGCACTATGTGGAGCTGTCCTCGTTGCCGGATGTTTGCGTCTGCGGCGTGAGGAGCGCGATGACGTCGGCGAGGGCGGCCTGGTAGCCGTGATGCCAATAGGCGCGCTCGGGGGTGTGCGGATCGAGATGGCGCTGGTCGCTCTCCGTGTAGGGCGCCTCGTCCTCGAGCCACTGCCGGATGCCGTCCCGGCGCCGCTGCAATAGCGCGATGTTGCGTTGGTGTTGCATGCGCTCCCCGACCCCTCGACCTGCGCACTTCCTGTCCCGTCCGGGGATGAGGTGTAGCGCACGCGGGTTGGTTTAACCGCAATCGGGGTGGCGGGATTTGCCTAAAATTGTAAACATCGCGCTGACCGGTTGCAGGGCAGATTTCGGCTCAGCGCCCGGTTTGCTGCTTGCGGTCGCGCAGGGCCTGGTCGATCAGGGTGTTGGCGATCGTCATGCGGGCCGTGGCGAGGTCGCGGGCGGCGGGGGCAGCGCGGTCGGGGTGATTGGCCAAGGCGAACTCGCGCCGGATGCGCTCCAGGTCTTTGGCGCCGAGGGCCGGGGTCAGCCCGAGCTCGCGGGCGATCGCCTCGCGGTCGCAGGCGAGGGATGCCGCGTCGTGAGCGCCCTCGTCGGGATAGAGGCGAGCCAGTGCGTCGGCGGCATTCTCCGGCTCGCGGTTGCTGTCCAGACCGCCGCCGACGGCATAGACCGGGCCGGTGCGGCGTGGGGAAGGGGCGGCCGGCTCCGAGCTCGCGGCCGCCCGCACGCGGGCATCGAGAAGCGAGGCGAAGTCGTCGCGCGCGGCTGGTTGCGGTCTCGGCATGACGGCCTCGGCTCGGCCGAAGGGGATCGTTGGCGAGCCAGGGCATTCTCGGCAGATCAGGTTAATGGAAGCTCACCCGACCATTTCGATGCGGCAGCGGCGCGCCCTCGGCGGATCGGCCGGTGGCAAAAAATGGTTAATTGGGGAGACTACGGAATAATAGCGAAAGAGCGTTGCGCTGTCAACCGGGGATGCGAGGTGGCGGGGTGCATGGGTCCCGTGCCTTCGGCGCCTCGCCGCAGCTCGGCGCCTGCACGGGATGACGGGAAACCGGGCCGGGAAGGCCTACGCGATCCGCCGCGGGCGCTCAGTTGCCAGAGAAGATCGAGAACGGATTGAACAAGCCCGAGGACGAGGTGGTCTTTTTCTGGGCGGTCTTCTTGGCGGCGGTGCGCTCCGCCTTTGGCGCCGTCGGCTCGCGTGCGTCGATCGGCGCCGCGGCGATGTTGACGGCGCGGCCTTCCAGCGCGGTGGCCGTGCGGCCGTCCATGCCGTAGACGTCGGGCCGGTAGTGCAGCTTGCCCTCGTCGTCGACCACCGCCGTGAAATAGGTGATGTGCACGGGGATGGGCGTGGTGAGCTTGATCTCGCCGCCGCGCCGCACGTACTCCTGGACCTTGTCGGTGCCCCAGCCCTTATCGTGCTCCAGCAGCACCTCGGCCAGCCGCACCGGGTTCTGCACGCGCATGCAGCCGTGGCTGAACACGCGCGTGGAACCGCCGAACAGGTGCCGCTCGGGCGTGTCGTGCATGTAGACGTCGTGCCGGTTGGGGAAGCGGAACTTGACGATGCCGAGCAGGTTCTTGGGGCCGGGAGGCTGGGTGAAATCGTAGCTGCGGATGTCGGCGTTCGCCCAGTTGACGGAGTCGGGATCGACGGGCTGGCCGCCGCGGCTCAAGAGGAGCCCGTGGCCTTTGAGCACGGCGGAGGCGCCGGAGCTGAAGAACCAGCCGCCGCCGGCCGCCTTCAACTGGGGCCCGAGCTCGTGCACCTTCATGCCGGGCGGCACGCCCCAGGAGGGGTGGAAGATCACGAGCAGCATGTCGGCCGAGAAGATCGGCGTCGGCGAGCTCGGCTTGCCCACCACGATCTTCTCCGACAGCACCGGCTTGCCATCCTTGTAGACCATGGTCATCTGCTCCGGCACGCTGTCCCACACGTAGAAGGGGCCGAGGTTGGGCGGCATCCACCGCCAGCGCTCCAGGTTGACGATCAGGCGCTGGATGTTCTCGGCGGGCCTGGCGGTGGTGGGCACGGCGTCGTCGGACTTGGCCGCACGCGCGGCCAGCAGGGCCTGGCGCAGGCGCTCGAATTGCGGGTGCCGGGGATGCAGGTCGCGCAGGTAGGCGTCGACCGAGCTCGAGGCGGCGAGCGCCAGCATCAGCGTCTTGGGATCGTAGATGGTGGGCTTCTGGTCGAAGATGCGGTGGACCGACAGCGGGTCCACCCGCCCGCCGCGCGCATGCCGGCCGTACTTGAGGACGGCTAGGCCGAGCTTGATCTCCGCGTCCGCCAGCGCCTCGTTAGAGGCCGGACCTTGAGGCAGCGACGGCACGTCGAAGGCCGACGCCTTCAGGCCCCAGTCGTCGGCCTTGCGGATCTCGGCGAGTGCCTGCTGGGCCCTGGTCGTGAAGCCGTTCTTGCCGGTCCATACCGCTTCGCCGGCATGCTCGGCGTAGAACGCGACGAGGCCGGCATGGTCATCGCGATCGCCGGCGCTGCGGCTTGCGGGCCCTGCCGCGGCCAGACGCTGGCGCACCAGGGCGACGATGGCGTCGGGCTCGCTCGCGGGCCTGGTGGTGTCGGCGGGAGTCATCGGCACGCCCGGTGCTGCCGGCGGCGGCTTGACGACCTCGGGAGGCGTGAGCGGATCGGGGGCCGTCGAGGGCGCCGGACCCAGCGTGGAGGAGGCGGCCGCGGTCGTCGCCTGGCACCATGCCGGTCCGGCAAGGACGACCAGCATCGGCGCAGCGAATGCGAGCGCGAGAAATGGCCTGCGGACCATCACAACCCCATGGCGGTTCTTCGCGGGCGACGCACGGCGACACTTCTCCTGCCATGGTAGTGGGTTGGCGCGCTGCTGCGCCAGTGCAATCGCGCGGGTTCGCACAACCCTGTGGCAATCGCGCCATGCGCCCCTCGCCGGGCCCGGAAGCCTTGGAAAATCCACCAGAAAGCGCAAGTTCTAACGATCGATTTAAGGGACAGTTAGAGCCGTGCGGCTAGAGTTGCCATGATCGCCATCGGTTTCATGTTCGAGTCGGGGAGTGGCATCATGCGGGAATGCGGCGTGGCGCGAGGCGCCCTGAAACTGGCCATGGTCTCCGTCCTGGCCCTAGCGATGGTGCCGCTCGATGTGGCCCCAGCCGAGGCGGCGCGCATCAAGTTCCGCTTCCGCAGCAATGCCGGCGCCGGCGCGGCCGAGAAGGCCGAAGAGGGCACGGCGCGAGCAAGGCCACCCTTCAGGTTCAGCATCCGCTCCAATTCCGGCTCGGACTCGGAGTCTGGCGACGGCCCGGACGGGAAAGCGCGAGCCCGCCCGCGCGGCGCGGCCGAGGCGGCGGCGGCCCGGGCGCGCGCGGCGCTGGCCGCCGAGAAGGCCTCAAAGGGACCCCACGCTGCGTCCGCCGGCACTGCGCCTCAGCCCGTTCCGCTCGGCAGGACAACCGACTATGCGAACGGCGTGAGCTGCATCGCCGGCTGCTGACGCTGGCTCAATCCGCGGGCTCCAGCATCGCGAGAAAGTGCGGCCGAGGCGATCGGCCCGTGCTAGGCTCTGCCCACAGGCGCCGGCGCCCAAGAGGCGGCAAGAGCGCCGAGTGGGAGAGAGACCATGCTCACGCGCGCTGCGGCTATTGCCGCCACGGTGCTGTTGGCTCTGTTTGCCGCACTTGGTTCGGCGGCGGCGCAGAAGCAGGGCGGCACGCTCCGGATCTACCATCGCGACAACCCGCCCAGCGCCTCGCTGCACGAGGAGGCGACCGTCTCGGTCACCCAGCCGTTCATGGCCGTGTTCAACAACCTCGTGCTGTTCGACCAGACCAAGCCTCTCAACAGCCCAGAGACGATCGTGCCGGAGCTGGCCGAGAGTTGGTCGTGGGACGCAACCAACACCAAGCTGACGTTCAAGTTGCGGGCGGGGGTCAAGTGGCATGACGGCAAGCCGTTCTCAGCCAAGGACGTGCAGTGCACCTGGCATGCGCTGATCGGCAAAGGCGGGCAGGAGGAGTTCAACAGGAACCCGCGCAAGGTCTGGTACTACAATCTGCAGGAGGTCACGACCGAGGGCGACCTGGAGGCGACGTTCCACCTGGCACATCCCCAACCGTCGTTCCTCATGCTGCTGGCGTCCGGCTTCTCGCCCGTCTATCCCTGCCATGTCTCGCAACGCGACATGCGCACCAAGCCCGTCGGCACGGGGCCGTTCAAGCTGGTCGAGCTGCAGCGCAACGTCGGCATCAAGTTCGTGCGCAATCCCGACTACTGGAAGAAGGGCAAGCCGTACGTCGATGCGATCGAGATGCGCATCATCGAAAGCCGCTCGACGCGCATCCTGGCGTTCGTGTCGGGCGAGTTCGACATGACCTTCGACCGCGACGTCACCGTGCCGCTGATGAAGGACGTGAAAGCCCAGGCGCCGCAGGCCGTTTGCCAGCTCGGCCCCACCAACGTCAGCACCAACCTGGCCGTCAACTCCGCCGCTGCGCCGTTCGACAATCCGCAGATCCGCAAAGCCATGGCGCTGGCGCTCGATCGCAAGGCCTTCATCGATATCCTCACCGAGGGCGAGGCGAAAACGGGCGCCGCCATGTTGCCGGGTCCGGAGGGCCAGTGGTCGATGCCGCCCGAGGAGCTGGCCCAGCTGCCGGGCTACGGGGCCGACATCGCCGGCAATCTGGCCGAGGCGCAAAAGATCATGGCCGGGCTCGGCTACGGGCCGGGCAAGCCCTTGAAGGTGAAGGTGTCGGTCCGCAACATTTCGATCTATCGCGACCCCGCCGTGATCCTGATCGACCAGCTCAAGAAGATCCACATCCAGGCCGAGCTGGAGGCCATCGACACCACGGTGTGGTACGCCAAGGTGCAGCGCCGCGACTACTCGGTCAGCCTCAACCTGACGGGCGTCGCCGTCGACGACCCCGACGTCAACCTGATCGAGAACTACACGTGCAAGTCGGAGCGCAACTACACGCAGTATTGCAATCCCGAGGTCGACGCGCTGATTTTCAAGCAGTCGCAGGAGATCGACGCCCGCAAGCGCAAGCACCTCGTTTGGGAGGTCGAGCGCAAGCTCGCCGAGGACGTGGTGCGGCCCATCATCTTCCACAACCGCGCCGCCACCTGCTGGCATCCCCACGTCAAGGGTGTCGTCCTCCACCAGAACAGCATCTATAATAACTGGCGGCTCGAGGACGTGTGGCTCGACAAGTAGCACCGGAGGACCGGAAACGATGGCTTATTCCCTGAACCAGCTCGCCGCCGACATCCGCGAGACGCTCAAGGCGGGCTCCGGCCCCGCCGCCAAGCAGAAGGTGTGCGGGTAC
>Ga0111538_10011557_pt1 | contig 11698 bp, 9 predicted proteins | sample SoiMethybrSBSTD1_FD_79669 | JGI IMG/M metagenome (GOLD analysis project Ga0111538, IMG submission 79669) | Bulk soil microbial communities from a Populus tree surrounding site in Tennessee, USA - Soil MetaG P. TD hybrid SBSTD1 (version 2)... | ecosystem: Environmental > Terrestrial > Soil > Tree...
AGAAGCAACAAGCACCAGCGCCAGCGCACTCTCCGTCAACGCGTCGGATCAGGTGCAGACTTCAGAGGGTGTCGTGTACGTCTCCAACCGTCAGACAGTGCCACAAGACTCCACTAGTCAGAAATAATTCGTATCATTCCCTCAAATCCTTTAGTGACTCCCGATAGTCCAACTTCTCCAAGCACTGCTTCAACAACGTCAACGGTATCATCTGCCGATGCGGATGCCTCCAGTGACGGTCGAGTCAGCCTGGATGCTGAACCTCGAAGTCCAACTTCTCTATCCCTTCTTGCAACAGCTTCATCGGCAAGACGTCTCGATGCAGGTACACGCTTCCATGCACAGTGTTCGCCGCATGGCCTACGAGTGCTTCTGCGATATTCTGCGGGACGCCTCGACTATGTAGACGGGTGATCGCAGTGTGTCGCAGGGAGTGCAGGACTTTGCCAGGATCAACGATACCAATCTTCTTCAAGTGTCGTCCGAACGCCTTCCCAACGCTATCCCCGAATCCGTTCCCCCCATGGATCAGCGTCGGAAATAATCGTAACGCCCGTGTAGCCCGCGTCTGATTCACATAGTCCAAGAGGCCCAATTCAATCAGACGAGAATGTACAGGCACCTTGCGGCGACTCGCCTCGTTCTTCAACCCTTGTCCTCGTTCCTCGTCTTCCTTGATGTCGAACACCCACACGCCTTCCACCTGTCGGATGTCGTCGAGGTACAACTGCGCGACTTCTTCCCGTCTTGCTCCAGTCCACAGGAGACACAACGGGAGCCAGTACCGCGCAGGCTGCTTCGCCTTCTCCTTCGTGAAGTGCGGCGAGTCGAAGATGGCTCTGAGTTCATCGTCGGTGAACGGACTTCGCTTCAGTCGCTTATCGCCTCGATGCTTCTTGATCCGCAAGCCATCAACCGGATTCACCCAGGCATCCGGTACGAAGCCCTGTCCCTTGGCCCATGCCAGCAGGTGGGAGAGGCCATGCAGGTACTTGTTGATTGACGACACGCTGAGACCTTGTGCCGCCATGCCCTCTTTGTACGTGCGGCACTGCTCCTTTGTGATCTCACCGATGGGACAGTCCCCACCGATGGCCTTCATGAATTTGTCGAAGCCAGCTTTGATCTGGCTGTCTGTACGAGGCTCGCGTTTGTGTTCCTTGAAGTAGGCGGTGATGACCGATGAGAGTAGCTTAATAGGTTCTGGCTTGCGTGGTAGTGCAGGAGCCGGTGGAGTGCCAAGATCACTGTGGGCCGCTCCATTGACAGGTGCAGCAGCAACAAGGTCAATCGGTTCCTCTACACCGTCCCACCGTTCACCTTCCACCTTCAGCGCACTGATGAACCCTTGAAGCACCAGCCGCGAGAAGACGCGATACTCCGTGGAATCTTTTTCCAGAGAGATACTATGAGTGGTCAGCAATTGATCTACGGTCGGTGCGATGGCGGTCAAATCGTTGGTGCGTAGTTGGTCGCTGGCTGCATCGAAGCAATCGGAGAGACCGTAGTAGGTGGCTTCACGCTCGTTCTCTGTGATCCTGGTGCGGTCTGCCCGATCCTCTTCACACCGTTCAAGCGTTTCCTTGACGTACTGTCGAACAATTCGCTTCATGTCCTCGCGTTTCATGCGCCGTACTCCATCTAGGTGAAGTGTAGCGGATGCCAGATGACCCTGGAGGACAGCCGCACGAAGCTTGGCCTGCGTACGATTTTTTGTGCGAAGGGAGAGCCAGATTTCTTGTTGCGGGGAGAAAAGACGGAGGTAATAAAAGCCGTGTGAACGCTTAAAAACCGTAGCAGCCATGGACGCCTCACCGTAGCAGAATGGTGATGGCCGTGTTCCTGGTTGCCTAAATGTCCTTATATATCAATAAGTTATTTGGCGTCCCCAACGGGATTCGAACCCGTGTTGCCGGCTTGAAAGGCCGACGTCCTAGGCCAGGCTAGACGATGGGGACGCGAGGGCAAGGCGTGAACTCTAGCAAATAGGAGCAAGCTGAGTCAAACTAGAGGCGTCCTTCGTCCAACTCGATGACATCGGCCCATGTGTCGACATGAGGCAGCAAGTTGACGGGTACGCCTCGCTGGGTTGCGATGTCTTTCAGTCGCGCTTGAAAGCGCTGCCGTGCAGCCTCATCTTTCGGGCCGCCGGCGAGGATGCGGTCGTTCCATGTTCGAATTTCATCCGCGCTGAACTGACGACCGCGGCTCGTAATCCAGCATAGAATCTCCTCGTCAGTCCCGCCCTGTAACACACGCTGTTCAAGTTCCTGCCCGTTCACATTTAAAAACTCCAGCAGATATTTGTCGAACCCTACAGTCAGATAATTATAATCCTGAATATGGCCCGCGTGGCGCAACCGAATCTTGTCGATCAGACGGCCGAGATGGGCGAGGCCGCCGACCAATGTTTTTGGACTTCTCGGGTACGTCATGATCTAACGAATACTCCTTTGGAGGTGAATAATTATTTCCCGCGAGCGAAGCCGCTCCTACTGGCGATCATGAGGGATTTGTGAACTCCCCGTCAATGTGTCCGGCGTGTCCAGCAGGCGCACGGTCCCCCTGACTTCCCGCCGCCATGATGGCGGCGGGCCCTTCAGCTTTACGAAGCGGGAGCCGCGGAAGAAATGAGAAGACTACGAAAGGCTTGTCAAATGGCCTAGGGAACGAGCCAGATTGATGCGCGCTTGATTGAGGCGAAACATCGCATCGACCGTATTTTCTCGCGCCCGGCTCACCGAGAATAAGGCGTTGGTCACCTCCAAATTACTGCTTGAACTGAGCACGGCAAAACGCTCGCGGGCTAATGCCAATTCCATCAGCGCCGCTTCCAGTCCGGCTTTGGCAATACCTACTTGCTCTTGCGCCGACGCGAGGGTCACCAGAGCTTCACGTACCTCTAAGGTCACGCGGTTGGAGACGCTTTGCAAACGAATCATTTCTTGCCTGACTTGGCTGCGGCCCTCCTGAATACGTCCTTGTCGCTGCCCCCCGTCAAACAAGGGAACAGTGAGAAAGGCGCCGATGGTGTAGGTATCGATCGTCGTGTCCAGGCGATTGCCGATACGACCGTAATCGCCTTGCGCTTGCAGCGATGGTAACCGTTCGCTCATCGTCGAGTCCAATCCGATCGACGCCGTCTTCACGCGTTGGCTTTGCGCCTTGACTTCCATCCGGTCATTCAGCGCCGTCGCGACGGCATCGTGAATAGGCGGCGTCGCATCGACGTCGGTCTTCAAGGCATCCGTAAGAACCAACCGGACATCGAACGGGAGACCCAGCGCATTGATCAAATTCAAATGGACCCGTTCGACCTCATAGCGGGACGACGTCAATTGCTGACGCTCGTTTTCAAGTTGAGCTTGAAGACGAGCGGTATCCAGCCCCGTTCCTAATCCGCTCCCGCGGCGATCACGAGCCAGCTGGATGAGCTCGGTGAACAATTTGAGGTTGGCCTCGTGCGCTTTGACCAGCGCGTCGGCCCGCAGCGCCTCCACATATAACAGGCCGACCGTCCCCATTGTGTCGGACTTCGTCGTTTCGGATTCGAGCTCCGCCACCTTCAATGCCTCCCGTGAGGCTTTCCACCGCTGGATCAGGCTCAAGCTGAATAAGGACTGCGTAAGGCTGGCGCGCGCATCATAGACTTCAAACGGATTGGTTCGCACCGGTGCCAAGCCGATTTTCCCAAGATACGCTGTCAGATGGGTGGCTTGCGCGGTCCCGGACAGATTGGGCAATAGGGCTCCTAATTGGGTAGACGTGGCGGCGCGGGCCCCTTCGATCTTCTCCTTGAACAACCGCACCTCGGGATTCGTATCCAGCGCGGCTTCCATTGCCGCTCGCAGCGTAAGCCGCAATTCCGCGGGAGGGAGCAGAATCGCGTCTTGCGCCCGGCTTGTGCCACCCCCCATGGTTGACACGAGCGCCACGCATATCACAGCCGATTTGAACGTCATTGTCTTCATAGGCATGTCCTACCAACGTTAGAAGATCTACCGCGTTATCGTGTTCGTGTCAGCGGTAAGCCGGCGACAAGTTCGAACTGGGAGCCGGAAGATTTATTGCGGCGCAACCCGTGCGGAACACGTCACACCAGCAGGAATGCGATACTGCGGATTGGGCAGTTCCAGACGCACACGGAAGGTATCGCTGGCACTATCGACAACAGGATTGACGAGCGTCACATGCGCCCGATGCGTGCCCGGCGCTGCAGAACCCAGTTTCACATCGATGGGCGTGCCGGTCGTCACCTTCCCCAGCCACGAGAGAGGCGCCAATACTTCGACATGCAACGGGTCCAATTGGGCGATCTGCAAGATGGGTTTATCTTTGACGAGTTCGCCGGGGGCCACATAGCGCTCGACGACCAAGCCGGTAATCGGGCTCCGAATCGTACGCAACGCCAGGGCCGCCTCCGCCCGCGCCAGCTGCCGTTGCGCCAGAAACTTATTTTCCAACGCCTCCCGGTGCGCAGCTTCCGTGACGCGCTGCTCGGTCTCCGCTTCGTCGAATTCGTTCGACGCAATCGCCGAACTCGTCGTGAGATTGCGCGCGCGCGAAGCCTTGCGTTGACTGAACTCGGCCTTCACTTGTGTGCTCGTGATCGCGGCTTCCATCTCGGCCTTGGCTTTCGCCACCTCGACCTCGGTCTGTTCGATGCTGGCTTCCAACAGCGCCAGCACTTGCCCCTCTTTAACGGTATCGCCCTGATCAACCGTGAGTTGCGTCAGCAATCCCGGGATGGGGCTTCCCACCGCCACAATCACCTTTGGTTTGACCAAACAGGGGAAATCCGTCGCAGCCCCGGCAGTCCCGCCGACGATGACCGCCCCCCATACGAAACATGGCACCCATATCCATCTCCATCGCGATCCGTGGTGTCTCATGGGGCTATCGATCCTTGTTCGTGGGGGGTTCAGTGGAAGGCGCGCCCTTCTCTTGCTTCTGTGGGAATCGAACGGTGCATTTCAAGCCTGCAGGGATTTTTAAATCCGGATTGGGTAATTCCATCCTGATCCCTAACGTGCCGCTCCCCGCATCGACGACGTGATCGACGACCGTCACCTTCGCCTTGTATGTTCCGCTGACCGGCTCCTCGGGCTTCACTTGCACTTCCATGCCGACGGTGATCTTCCCCAGCATCGAAATAGGCACATACGCTTCGACGCGCAGGGGGTGCAGCTGCGCCAGCTTGAGAATGCGTTCCTGCTTCGGAAATTCCCCCGGCGACATGAAACGTTCGACCACTACGCCGTTAATGGGGCTGCGAATCGTCCGCATGCTCACTTCCGCAGACGTCCGTTGCAGTTCGAGATCCGCAAGCCGGCGATTGCTCAATTCAGCCTGCGCATGCGAAACCGCCCCTGTGGCGCGTTCGAGGCTCGTATCCAGGGTCGCCACGATTTGACCTTCTTTCACAAGATCGCCGCGGTCGACCGTGACGCTTTCCAATAACCCGCCGACTGGCGTCGTAATCGTGATAATCACGAATGGATGGATCAAACAATTGCCTTCCGCAGAGAGAGCCGGGCGCGCCCAGCCCAGCATCACCGCCATCAACGCCCATGTTGCTATGGTTAGTCCCCGCCCCTTTCTCACCGCGCCTCCTATTCCGGGCGGCCGGCAAATGCCAGCGCCGTATTCAAGTGTTCATCCATCTTCAAGACGGCCATCCGCATGTGCGCATGCGTTCGCTCGGCGCGGCGCTGGGCCCACCAGAAGAGGGCACCCCCCGCCCAGGCCCGCGTCCCGCGACTGAGCGCGCAGACCGATCGTGAGATCCATCGTAACAAGGGGCCGGCTTGAGCCCGGATCAACTCGTCTTCCAGCGAGAGGATCGCCTGGTAGGTTCCCCGATCACCTTGCCGTCCGCAGCGTCCATATAATTGCCTATCGATGCGCCGTGCATCGTGACGTTCCGTCGCGATCACATGCAGACCACCCGCATCCGCAACGCCTTTTTCCAAACGAATATCAGTGCCCCGGCCGGCCATATTCGTGGCGACTGTCATACATCCGGGCCTCCCGGCTTCGGCAATGATGGCGGCTTCTTCGCCATCTTGCCGCGCATTGAGCACGCGATGCGTTAATCCCTGTTGCGTGAGCAGCCGGCTAAGATGATCGGACGCCGCTACAGTGCGCGTTCCTATCAGCACCGATCGGCCGCTCTGCCCGGCATCGGCAATCGCCCGGACGACGGCCTGCCATTTCGCGTCGGCCGTGACGTGGATTTGATCCGGAATGCGCGTGCGCTGGGCGGGCCTGTTGGTCGGAATGCGTACGACCCCAAGCCGATAGACGGACCATAATTCGGCCGCCACTTCTCTCGCCGTTCCCGTCATCCCGGCCAGGCGGATATACCGTCGGAAAAACCTCTGATAGCTGATACGCGCAAGCGTCTCTTGGCGCTGACCCAACGGACAACCCTCTTTGACTTCGATCATCTGATGGAGGCCACGCTCCCACGCCCGATCCGGCATGACACGGCCCGTATACTCATCGATAATTCGGACCGTCTCCTCCTGCACCAGATAGTGCTGCTCGCGATGAAACAGATGGCGCGCCAGGAGAGCTTGATGCACGAAGGCCTCGCGCCGCCGGCGACCCTTCCACACACTTCCCAACGGTTGAGCCAGTCGCGCCACGCTTGCTTCGCCGCGCGCGGTCAAGCGCACGGTGTGCTCTGCCTGGTCGACCAGAAAATCTTCACCCTTAATCAAGCGGCCCGCTAGATCCAACGCCTGCTCGTAGACCGCACGCTCCATCGTCTCGTTGCTACGCTGCGCGATGATCAGCGGAGTGCGCGCCTCGTCCACCAGCACACTGTCGGCCTCGTCCACAATAGCGTAGTGAAGACCGCGGAGGAGCAGACGCTGGGCTGTGGCGGGGTCATGCAACCGCTCCAGCCGTAAATGAGTCTGGCTGGGCATCTGCCCGACCACAAGGCGATCTTTCAGATAATCGAAGACGAGTTCCTTATTCGTACAGTAGGTGACGTCGCATCCATAGGCGGCGCGCCTCGCGTCGGCATCCATCCCCTGTTTAATGACACCAACAGTCAATCCGAGCGCCTGGTACACGGGCCCCATCGCCTCTGCATCCCGCGCCGCCAGATAATCGTTGACGGTCACAACATGAACGGGCAGCCCCGCCAGCGCAGCGGTGCAGGCCGGTAACGTGGCAGTCAGCGTCTTTCCTTCTCCTGTATCCATTTCAGCGACGCGTCCGGTTAACAGCACCCATCCGCCCAGGAGTTGCACATCAAAATGCCGCTGGCCGAGCGTGCGTTGTGCAGCCTCGCGCACGATGGCAAAGACATTTGCCACAAGATCTCGGCGAAAGCCTTTGCGTACCAAGGTGGGGCGTAATGTACTCGCGGCGAGCTGCAGGTCAACATCGCTCATTCGAACATAATGCTTCCCCGCTTCAGTGATGCGACGGCACCAGTTTTCGCGCCGAAGGACGGTGGAGCGGGTTCGCCTGGCCAATGGCCCGACCGCGCGGCCGGCCCATTCCTCCATCTTGCCCACATGGGGCAAGAGTCGCTCGGGATACGCAACGCCGGCGATCATATTGTGAACCACTTGTACGGTATGAGGTCGCAAGCGATCAGCTGCTCAATACGAGCGGCAGAGGGATGAGGTGCACGAATCATTTTTATCGTCGTCTTAGACATTGAACCGAGTCAGAAACAATTGCCGAAGATATCGTACGCCTTGTTCAGATAAAGTGAGCGGCTCATGCGAAAAACGCACGTGCACGCGCCCACCCGCATTAATGACATGCGCGTCGTCGGCCACCACGAGATCGACAAGAAATACGCGCTGCAACGCTTTCAATCCTTTCGAGTCTTTCGGGTCCATCGGAAGCCGGCCGCCACCATCCGTCCCGAGAGCTGCGCTCGGCAGCTCGTTGACGGCCGCCGGGACGACACGCTGGAGCTGCGCAAACACAATATCGCCTAATCGTTCCGCGAGCCGGACCTGGGTGTCTATTAGATGATGGCGCACCAGATCGATGTCCCATTGATCCACGACTGCCCGTACCGTGAGCGTATCTACCTCCACCACATGAGCGACCAGATCGCCCTGATGAAGAAACCGGCCCGGCAAATCCTGGACGGTCGGCACCACAAATTCGCCGTCTCGCTGGCTCCGGATAGTCAGGCGGCTCACACGCAACGCCGCTTCATTGCGCGCCCGCGTTGTAAACCTGATCTCTTCCTCCAAGATTTCGGTCTTCACGCGATCGCTGGGCGCCTGTTCTCGCCGTCGCGCTTCCAATTCTTCCAGTTGCGCATCCAAGACTTTCAAACGGGTGGTGAGCTCTGGATTACGGCAGATAACTAAGACCTCATCGGTGCGTACGCGTGCCCCTGGCTGTACGACAATCCGATCGATAAAGCCGTCGACTCCTGCGCGAACGAATGCATTCTCCGGCAGCCAGACGACGCCCTCCGCCATCGTATGAAACGGCAGGGGCACAAACCCCACCAGTCCAACGACGACGATCAGTAGAACGGCCACCGTCGCAATGGCGCGGGTGCGCACAAGCCGCAGCCTGGGATTTGAAAAGAGAAAGATGGCGCCTTTCGACACGGGCAGAACAATCATCGTCGCCGCCGTAAGAGCCGCGAAGAGGATGGCCAGCAGGGGAAACCGATCGCCGAGAAAGAAGAGGATGCCGACCACGACGAGCACGCGATACGCGGCCGACGCCACTCCATAGAGGACGAACCATGTCCGCTCCCCCGGAGTCGCCGTCGGTAATTGCGCGTCCTGCTGGGCCAGCACATAACGCTCGCTCACATATTCGAAATAGCGATTGGCGCGGCTCTTTAAGTTCGGAATTTCCAAAAAATCCATCAGCATGTAGTAGCCGTCGAATCGCAGCAGCGGATTCGCATTGAAGAGCACTGTCGATGCGCCGGCGATCAGAATCGTGTTGTACGCCAGTAAGTGCGCGCGGCCCGGCTCGGTGTGCAGCCAAATGGCGAGCGCGATCGAGGCGAGAACCAGTTCGACCATCATGCCTGCCGCGCCGACGAGAATACGCTGCCACTTACTGCGGAACGCCCACGCGGCCGACGCTTCGACGTACGGCACAGGCGTAAAGACCATGATCATCACACCGAGTTCGTGCACTTCGCCGCCGAAGGCTTTCGTCACCAGGCCGTGACCTAACTCGTGCGCAATTTTCAACACGGGAAACAGCAGCCACAGCAGGAGGATGTTCTGGGGCGCGAGCGCCTGATCGAAAAAGTCTTGCGAGAGATCCGTCCAGTGCATCCCGGCCGTAAACATTCCGATGCCGACGACCAGCAACCAGAGGGCGAATGCGCCACGTCCTAACAGAGGCTTGATGAATGGGGCCATACGCGAGAGAAACCGGTCGGGATCCCATAACGGGATTCGAAAGGAAAACAGGTTGAACCACCCGGAGATGGTTTTGCGGCGAGCCTGCTGAGCGGCGCGCCGAGTCAGTTCGGCCGTGTTCGGCAGAATATCCGCGACCAGGACATCGGCGCCATGGAGTTGACTGAGGAGCTGGATGACTTCATCTTGCGTCGGCCCGTCATCCCCCAGTTGAGCATTGGCCGCTTCCCACACCTCGTGAATGGTTCGCTGCCCGTCCATGAGACCGATGACCACATGCGCCGTCGGACTGAACCGGTGAAACCGGTCGGTGGACAGATCATGCAAGACATACCAGATCTGGCCGCGATACTGCTGACGTTGCAGGCGAATGTGTCCCCGCAGTCGAGGCTTGAGCCGTTCGACTCGATACCAGGAGGCGCTGAAAAGATCGTCCGCCATCGTCCGTTACGGGAGCCACGCCCAGAGTTTGAGACGCACCCAGTCCACCGCTTCTCGCGTCCAGATCCACACGAGCCGCCGGCGGTCGATCTCGATTTTGCCGACGCCCTCCATGGCAGGGCGCAGCTGCGCCGACGGGGTAGCCAGCCGGGCTTCCACGCGGAAAAAGTTGCGGCCATCTTTCGGGGTAGAGACGGGAGTGATTTTTTCTACAGTAAAGGAGAGCGACTCGTCGGGAAGCGCCGATAAGAGAAGATGACCCTGTTGCCCGACCGCGAGTGGTCCAATATCCCGCTCATCCACCTGCAGCACGATACGATAGCTATCCAGTGGCGCCACTTCGAACAAGACTTTGCCTTCTTCCACCGGGGAGCCAAGATGCTGACTCCAATCTCCGGTGACCACGACGCCCTTATATGGAGCCACAACCTGCGTGCGTGCCAACTTGTCGGTCGCTAAGTCCAATTCCGCCTGCACTTGCCGAATTTGCGCGGCAGCGATTTCCACCTTCGGAGGTTCTCGGTCGGCCAGTGCCTTTCGATATTGATTCGTCAATTCCTCGCGTTGACTCAGTTTCTTCAGCCGCTCCAGCCGCAGATCGTGGTCCTGTAAGGTAGCCAACACTTGGCCCTCGTGAACGACGTCGCCGGCGCGAACCGGCGCGGTCTCGAGGAACCCTTGGAACGGAGCCACAGCAGCCTGCTGAACTTCTCCTTCCAAGATGGCCTTGGCCGTGATCCGAAAATCCCCCATGAGGGTACAGAGCGCGAAGACTAGTCCCGCGGCGAGGAGCACGCTCATTTTAACGACCAGATGGCCACGTCCCACCAACGCGCCGACGTGCTCGCGACCGGTATCCCAGGCCTTGGTGGCCAGCCATCGATCTTCGCGACGTTTCAGCTCGAGTATCGGCCCCGTCAATCCTCCCAGCGCTTCACAAACGGCGACCGTCTGATCGTCGAACGGCCGATCGGAGCCCCGTTCAAACGTCAGGACGCCGATGGTCTTGCCATGCGTGTGGAGTGGAATCGAGCAAATGGCCCGACTTCCGTATCGACTTGCCAAATCGTGATGCGCACGCGTGATGCGAACTGGTTGCCCGGGACTCGCGGGGAAGACGACCGACGCCTGTTGATCCAACGCTTCTTCCATCGCGGCGCCGAGAGTTTGGAGCAGATCGGTCTTTCGATCGAATCGAGCGCTGTGCGAGACGGCCTGCACCGAGACCGATCCGCCTTTCACCATGCCCAAACTGACGCGATCGCACGCGCATTGTCCAGCCAGCGCCGTGACGCAGGCGGTTGCTGCTTCCGCATAGCGCTCCGAGTGCACCGCCGTCGCGACCGTCCCGAGGATTGTCCTCAGGATGATGTCGGGATGGGCCGGTATGGACGTGTTCGTCGAAGCCGGCAGCTCGAGCGAAGCCGTCCCGGATGGCGTCGGGCTGGAAATGTGTGGCATAGCTTACCTACTTCCTCATGTCCGGATTAAACTACACTCCATGTTCTGCAAAGACCTTAGGACATCTGTTTAGATTGACGACAAAGAGGCAGACGTGAGCAGAAACGAATGATGGCCACAAAGCATATCGAATATCTGCCCACATCACAAGATGCAGGCGGTCATAACCGCTCCATTCCAGTTAGACAACACAGTCTAGGGATGACTGATAAATGTCAATATAATTGGTGTAAGTATGTAGGTTGCGACCGGGTGAGGTCCAGGATCAAGAATCCAGCGCGGCTCCCATCGGATTAGCGGCAAGCTCGGTTATCCCTGCTCTTGCACACCAAACTGAGTAAGGAGTACCTTAACAATGCACGGATTGAAGATGATCACAAGGAGGATGTCATGGCACTACGATTAGGGGATGAAGC
>Ga0111538_10011559_pt1 | contig 11696 bp, 8 predicted proteins | sample SoiMethybrSBSTD1_FD_79669 | JGI IMG/M metagenome (GOLD analysis project Ga0111538, IMG submission 79669) | Bulk soil microbial communities from a Populus tree surrounding site in Tennessee, USA - Soil MetaG P. TD hybrid SBSTD1 (version 2)... | ecosystem: Environmental > Terrestrial > Soil > Tree...
CACCGTGCAGATGGTTGGAGCCGTTGTTGCTCGCGAGCTGATACTCCTGCCCGTCCAGTTTGAAGCGCGCTTTGCCGATGCGGTTCGACACCCGGCCAACGGTCGCGCCGAAAAAAGGGTGTCCCTGCAGATAAGGGCGCAGATTCGGAAAGCCGTGCACGACATTCGTCAGCTTGCCGTTGCGGTCCGGCACGTGCAGTTCGGTGAGGATCGCGCCATAAGTGATGACACGCGCGATCATGCCGTTGCGGTTGCGCAATTCGTACCGCTTGACGGTGCGACCATCAACCAGCCTGCCAAAATCTGTCTCTTCGACCATCGGCTTGTTACTCATGTGCGTGGTGGCGCAACCGGCGATGGAAAATGCCAGCGCCGCAATAACAGAGGTTCGTTGTAATCTATTCACGTGCGGGTGCCAAGCGGCGGAGTTACTTTTTTACAAATAGCGCGAGCGAAGCGGTATAACCGTGCACAAAATTCTTTTCGCCCACCGGACCGAGTTCGCCGTTGCAGAAAAAACCAGCCACACCAAGCGGCCCAAAGGCGCGCTGCACGTGACTGGCGTCGTGGTCGGGCTTGCCAAACATGCGCTGGCCGCGCCCGTTGCAACTGCACAGGCACGCGCCGTAGACCGGGCGGGTCTGCAACTGCTTCGTGGCGCGCAGCAGCAACGCTTCGATATCCTCCGTGCCGGCTTTCGCGTCGCGGCGCTGAAATTGCACCGTCTGCCCGACGCGCGGCGTCGCGCCGACCGCAAGCGTGCCGGTGCTCGGGTCGACTCCGATGAGGTTGCGAATGAGAAAATCACCGCGATGAAATTCATCGAGGTATTCGTTTACGACGAGGCCAATGAACAAGTTGCCACGCAGATTCTGTTTTTCCGTCTGCGGAAGTGCGTTCAACGTTTCCATCAGGACTTCGTATGCGGGGCGATTGCCGATCTCATGGATGTAGTGTCCGTCCGCGCGCGTGATCGTCCATGTTTCGCCAATCGGAGTGCAGCCTTGTGAGATGACGCCGGCGAGCTCGATCTCGCCGCTGATGGACATCGCCAGCGCGCCGCCTTCGAGCACCTGGTTGTTCCAATAGAGTTGCGTGCTTTGGTCGTTGAAATCGCCGCTGGCCAAACCGCCAAGCGTGGGCCGGCCGGCATAGGCCTCGTTCCACATCGTGAGCCACGCGTCGCAATCGAAAGTGAACGGATCAACGAACGCCAACCAGCCATTGGTTTGCTCGATGCCCGTTTCCATGTGCCAATAGCTCGGCCCGGTGGCTTCCTCGACTTGCGCCTGGGTGAGGTGAACAACGTCCATCTTCGCGCCGGGGAACGAATAAAGGCCAAGCGCCATGCCGGCTTGCCGTTCGATTTCCTTGTCGGTGGCGATGAGGCTTGCGCCCGAACAACCGATCAACGTCGGCACTTGCGCCTCGATTTGAACGTGCTCCAGGATTTCTTTCGCTTTCGGAAAAAGTTTTGGCGCGATGAAGATCAATCCCAGCGTCGGTGGGCCGACCAGTTTGCCGCGCATGTCGCGCAGAGCCGCTGCGCTCGCCGTGTCCGTCCAGTGACCTGAAATGGAATGCACTGCTTCCATACGCACAACATATACGCTAATCTGGGCGCGATGCCTCTAAATATTACGGCGTTCGTCAGGCTCGTCGTGGCGCTGTGTTGCGTAGTTTCGCTGAGCGCTCAAGAGCCGAAGATCAATTTCATCGAGCAGTCCGCGGTCGCGCCGGGCAAGACGACACGCATCACCCTTCATGGTGAGAACCTGGAGACCAATTGGACGCTCTGGACGAGTTTTCCATGCGAAGTCGCCGGCAGCGAAATCAAGTTGCCATTGGATGCTCCTGTGGGGATCAGTCCGGTCCGGGCGGTCACAGCCAAGGGCGTCTCCGGCCTTCATCTGCTGATGATCGATGATCTCGCGACGGTGAAAGAGTCCGGCTCGAACCAGACTGTCGCGGCGGCACAGGAGATCAAACCGCCGATTGCAATCGACGGCGCATGCAACGATTTGAATTTTGATTTTTACGCATTCCAGGCGCGCAAAGGACAGGAGCTTTCGATCGAAACGGTCGCGCAACGCCTGGGTTCACAAGCGGACACCGTCATTCGGATCATCGATAACAAAGGACGCGAATACGCTTTCTGCGATGATGGACCGGGCGTCGGACGCGATAGCCGGTTCATCTTCAAAGCACCTGCAACGGGCCGGTATGTGATCGAGGTGCGCGATATCAATTACCAGGGCGGGGGGAATTACCGGTATCGGCTGCGAGTCGGTTCATTCCCGCTGCTAACAGTGCCTTATCCGCCGGTGATTCCGCGCGACAAAGCGAGTGACGTGTGGCTTGCAAATCCAAAACCTCTGAAGGTTTGTACGACGGGCGAAATGGTGCGCATCCCGCTGAGCCTCCAGGGGAAGGCGGGTTCGGGCTTTGCCTCTGTTATGGTTGGCGAACTGGATGAAGCGCTCGAAAAGGAACCAAACGACACGATCGAGCAGGCTTCTGATATCAAACAAAGCGTCTGCGGCCGTTTTGACAAACAGAAGGACCGTGATCTGTTTCGCTTCGAAGCTAAAAAAGACGAGCGGCTCGTAATCGCTGCGCGCACGCGCAGCCTCGGTTCGGCGTGCGATGTCTTGCTGAACATCCTGAAGAGCGACGGCTCCAAACTACTCGAAGCTAATGTCACTGGCGCCGACGAGGGCACGATCACAAATACGTTCAAAGAAGCCGGATCATACTTCGCTGAACTCCAGGAGCTCACCGAAAGCGCGAGCCCCGACTTTGTTTATCGCCTCACGGTTTCGCGCCTGGATTCGGGGTTCGAACTCTCCACCGAACAAGACAGATGGGAAGCGACGAAACAAGACTACTTCACGCTTAAAGTCACGTGTGTCCGCCGCCAGTTCGACGGCCCGATCAACGTCGGCGTAACAGGCACCGACGACATCGCAATCGAAGATAATGTGATTCCGGAAAAGAAAAACGAAACCGTGCTTAAGCTAAAGCCCGGATCAGGTCTTCCTCGATCTAAGCTAATGTATTTGCAACTTTCCGGCGAAGCGAAAATAGGTGATGTCTCGCAGACCGTTCGCGTCAGCACCATTCCCGCTCTGCGCAAACAATGGCCAAGACTCCCTGTGCTGCCAGTGGAACTCGACGGCTTGACCGCCCTGTTTGTTCCTTAGTCAGTCCGCCGAGTTACTGCCCGATTCGGCCTCTTCCTCTCTCTGCCTTTTCATCCGCTCCCGAATCGCTGCCAGGAGTTCGTTGCTGCAAATCACCTGTTCGTCGTCTGTGTCGGCCTGTGCCTGGCCGTGCTCCTTGTCGTCGCGCTTTTGCATATCTCCTCCTTTCGCGAAGGTCGGCCAGGTCTGGCGAAGGGTCAATCGGGCTATTTCCCGCCCGCGCATGGAGGAATTCATTCGTGAAAAAACTGTTGCGCGCTTTTCATCGTTCGGCTGGAATACGGCCGCATTCGGGAAATCATGTATGAAAACGTTTCTGGCACTCGCCATGGCTTCGTTCGTTTTTGCCATTGCAATCGACGCAGCCGACAAGCCCGCCGCAAAAACGCGTCCGTTCCGTGGAACAATCAAGATCGTCAACAAACCGGCACAGACGATCGTCCTTAAAGGTGAAAAGGCGCAGACGTTCAAGATCATTTCAGAAACCAAGATTCTGCGCGATGGCAAACCCGTGGGCTTCGAGGATATCGCGCTGGGCGACACGATTCTTGGTGGTTTCGCGCGGCAGGCGTCGGACGGCCATTGGGACGCCTTGACACTAAAGCTCGGGCCCAAAATCCCCGAGGCGGCAGGGTCGCCTTCGCCGAAGCCGGCACCCGCGCCCGCACCCAAACAGCCGAAAGCGAAATAGTCCATAATCCTGTCTCGTTCCCGCTTGCGGTCGCAGTTTTCGCGGACATTCTACATGGATGCGAATACGTGTCATGGGCGCGGCGGGCGGCGAGGTGACGGGATCCGCGTATGTCGTGGAGGCGGGCGGCGCACGGGTGCTGGTGGATTGCGGTTTGTTTCAGGGTGGCAAGGACGCCGATGAAAAGAACCATCGGCCGCTGGTAGAAGTGGCGGGTTTGGATGCCGTCCTGTTAACCCACGCGCATCTGGATCACACCGGGCGTGTACCGCTGTTGATCAAGGCAGGCTATTCTGGCCCCATTTACGCAACCGCCGCCACGGTGGACCTGACGGATATTGTGCTCAAGGACTCGGCCAAGCTCCAGACGCAGGACGCGGAGCGGATGACCCGCAAGCGCCAGGGCAAAGGCGAACCGCCGGTTGAGCCACTCTATACCGTCGAGCACACCGAACCGTTTCGCGGCATGACTCGCCCGGTGCGCTTGCATGAATCGGTGGCGGTGGCGAATGGCATCGCCGCACGCTGGTTTGAAGCGGGCCACATGCTCGGCTCTGGCAGCATTGAATTGTCCGCCGAAGGAAAGACCATCGTCTTCTCGGGCGATCTTGGGCCGACGACGTTCCCGATTCTGCGCGAATACGAACGGCTGAAGAATGCGCATTTCGTGTTTCTTGAATCCACTTACGGCGATCGGGACCATCGCCCGTATGTGGAAACTGTGGCCCAATTCGAGCGAATCGTCAGCGAGGTTGCGGCGCAACGTGGCAAAATTCTGGTCCCAACGTTTGCCATCGGGCGGGCGCAACAAATTATTTATCACCTGGCGATTCTGTTCAGTGAGGGCAAGGTGAAACGTTTTCCCGTTTACCTGGACAGCCCGATGGCGATCGAAGCATCGAAGGTCTTCGCGCGGTATCCGGATCTGTATGACGAGGACCTGCTGCGCTTGAAGAAAAGCGGCACCGCGCCGCTCGACCCGAAGTGGTTTACGCCCAGCGTAACGGCAGAAGATTCCAAAAAGCTCAACGATATTGAAGGCCCGTGTGCGATCCTCGCCGGCGCCGGCATGTGCACGGGCGGACGTATCTTGCACCACCTGAAAGCGAACCTCGCCAACCCCCAGACGCACGTAATGATCGTTGGCTTTCAGAGCGAAGGTTCACTGGGCCGGCGGCTGGTGAATGGTGAGAAACTGGTGCGCATTCATGGCGAAGAAGTGCCAGTAAATGCCGCAATTCACACCCTTAACGGCTTCAGCGCGCACGCGGGCCAAAGCGAGTTATTGAATTGGTTTTCGCCGCTGGCGCCGCGCAAACCGGGGCTGGCCCTGACACACGGCGAGCCCCCGCAGCGCTCGGCGTTGGCGAAAGAACTGCGCGAGCGTTTCAAAGTGCAGCCCCGACTGCCGCAATTGGGCGAGGTGATCGAACTGTGACGGTCGGACAGCGCCTGACAGTGCGAGTGGAGGACGTTGCGTTCGGCGGCGACGGTGTGGCCCGCTTCGAACAGTTTGTGGTGTTCGTGCCGTTCGTGATCGCGGGCGAACTGGGGGAGGTCGAGATCACCGAAGTAAAACGGAACTTTGCGCGCGCGCGGCTGCTGAATGTGATAGAGCCATCGCCGCAGCGGGCCGCTGCGCCTTGCCCCTATTTCGGCGCGTGCGGGGGTTGCCAATATCAGCACATCGACTACGCCGCACAACTTGAATTAAAGCATAAGCAAATTACCGACATCTTTGTGCGCATCGGCAAGTTTCCGGCAGCAGCCATTGCTCCTGTCGTGCCCTGTCCCCAGCCCTACGGCTATCGGAACCGCGTGATGATCCGATCGCAATGGGACAAATTCAAGCAGGGCCTGAACATCGGTTTCCTCCGGCACGACAACGCGCTGGTGGTGGATGTCGAAGAGTGCAAGATCTCCGAACCGGCAATTAACGAACAAATTCGCCACGTGCGCGCACATCCACCGCCCAAGGGTGGAATCAAAGTCGTGCTGCGCATCGCGCCGGAAGGGTGGGAGGTGCCGCAGGACTCCTTCTTCCAGAACAATTTCTTCCTATTACCGAAGTTAGTGGAAACGGTCAGGGCAGCCATTTGCGACGGCGGTGCCAGTCTGTTGGTTGACGCCTATTGCGGGGTAGGCTTTTTCGCTTTGGAACTGGCGGACCTTATGGAGCGGTTCGTTGGCATCGAACTGGACAAACACGCCATCAAAGCCGCGCGGGCCAACGCCGCCGCAAAACACCGTGCCAACGGTGAGTTTATCACGGGGACGACCGAGGAACAGTTGCCACGTTTACTGGAAAAAGCCGGAAATGGGCGCACATCGGTTATCCTGGACCCCCCGCGCACCGGGTGCCGGCCGGACGTGCTGGAATTGCTCCGGCGGACCCGCCCGAGTCAAGTCATTTATGTATCCTGCCACCCTGCGACTTTGGCCCGAGACTTGAACATTTTGTGCCTGGGAAATGTCTTTGAACTGAAACAGGTGACACCGCTGGACATGTTTCCGCAAACCCAGCACGTGGAATGCGTTGCGGAATTGCGGTCCAGGGAGCGGGAGTGAGCGAATTCAGGCCAGTTTTCGGCTGATTCGAGCGCTCCAGTTTTCATTTTCAGGCGGATAACCTGGGTTTCTTAGATAAAAATGCGTACTGAATCGAATCTGTCCTTTGTTCAACGCCGGCTGCCATGGGTCCTCGCCGCTGTGGTGCTGGTGGTCTACTTCGCCACTATGTCACGGTGGATCACCGCGCCCGCGGTACCGAATTATGCGCGGGTGCTTGGCTGGGATTGGCAGCCCATCCTCTTCGCGCCGTTGTATCATGTTCTGATCTATCCCCTGCGATTCCTGCCGGCCGACTGGCAGGTGCTGGGGATCAATATTTTCTCGGCGGTGTGCTCCGCAGCGGCGGTTGGTTTGCTGGCACGCTCGGTCTCGATTCTGCCATACGACCGCACACGCGATGAACGGGCGCTGGTGCAGAACGAGAACTCCTTCCTTACGAGCCGAACGAACTGGATCCCCCCGGTGCTGGCGGCCCTGGTCTGCGGTTTGCAGTTGACGCTATGGGAACATTCCGTGATGGCGAGCGGCGAAACATTTGACCTCTTAATCTTCGCGTGGGTGATTCGCGAGCTGCTGGAGTACCGTCTGGATGGCAAGGATTCAAGGCTTTATCGAACCACCCTGATTTACGGGCTGGGGATGACGAATAGTTTTGCCATGATCGGTTTTCTACCAGCCTTCCTCCTGGCTGTGATCTGGATCAAAGGGCCGGCATTTTTCAGGAAGGGCTTTCTGATTCGTATGGCATTGCTCGGCCTCGCCGGCCTGTCCTTGTACCTGCTGCTGCCGTTAATCTATCTGGCGAATGGAAGCGAACAGAGTTTTTGGGAGCTGCTCAGGATGAATATCGGTTCGCAAAAAAGTGCGCTCGTGAGCTTCCGCCGTTTCCTGGTAGTCCTGCTGGGACTGACCTCGCTGTTCCCTGTGTTCTTTATGGGGATCAAGTGGCCGGCGTCGTTTGGGGATATTAACGCCGTTGGTAATGCGCTTACGAACATCATGATGCATGTGATGCATGCCGTGTTCTTGATCGCGTGTTTATATGTGGCATTTGACCCGGCGTTCAGCCCGCGGGCATTGGGCGGAGGGTATCCGTTGCTGTCGTTCTATTATCTTGGCGCGCTGAGTATTGGCTATTTCACGGGCTATTTCCTGCTCGTCTTCGCGCCTAGCACAATCAAGGCGTGGCAGGCGCGGTCCAGCGGCTTTCGGCTCGCATTGAACTATGCCATTCGTGGCGCGTTGCTGATTGCTGTTGCAGCAGTGCCCGCTGGATTGGTTTGGAAAAACCTTCCGAAACTCCGGGGCCAAACCGGCCCTGAATTCAATCGATTTGGCGCGCTTGCGGCCGGGTCGTTGCCTTCGCAAGGCGCGGTGGTTTTAAGCGATGATGCATTTCGCCTTTACGCGCTCGAGTCGGCGTTAGCAAAACGTGGCAATCGCTCGCAATATCTGTTGGTGGACACCGCCGCGCTCATGCAGCCGGCTTATCATAAGCGCATGCGCGCGCGGTATGGCGAACGCTGGCCGCAATTGGGGGCCGTGCTGCAGCCGAACGCAATCGTCGATCCCGGGCTGCTGATCCACTGGGTCGGTCAACTTTCCCAGGCTGGGGATGTATATTATTTACATCCCAGTTTTGGCTATTATTTCGAGCGCTTTTACCTCAAACCGCAGAATATGGTCTATCGTGTTCTGCCTTTGGGCACGAACGAGATAACGGCACCGGCGTGTTCCGCGACCGAATTGAAAGAAAATGACGCGTTCTGGCGGACAACCAAAGCTACGGAACTGTCCGGCTTGCTGGCCGCTGGCAAAAAGCCGGACCTGGAAAGTCCAAACATTCCGTTGCTGAGGCTGGGCGCGGCTTATTCGCGCAACCTGAATTTTCTGGGAGTCGAGTTTCAGAAGACGGGCGACCTGGACAAGGCCGCCGAGTACTTTGCCATGGCGCTGGAGTTTAATACCAACAATCCGTCCGCTTTCATCAACCTGGACTTCAACAAGTTATTGAAAGAAGGCAAGCGCGACAGCCACGAACCCAGCGAAGGCGCTGTACGGCGCCTCACGATGTATGGTTACAATTGGTACAGCATCCTGAGCGTGAATGGTCCGGTGGATGAACCGGGATCGCTGTTCGTGCTGGCCAAGCGCTTCGGAGACGACCGCAATTTTCGCCAGTCGGCTCAATGCCTGACGCGTTCGATCGAACTGGGACCGGCATACATCGAGCCGCGCCTCGCGCTGGCCCGCATGCTCGCCGACGGAGGATTTCCGGACCATGCGCTCAAGGCCGTGGCGGAGACGCGCGAGTATATGCTGGCACGCCCGAGTTCCAGGGCTGAGCAACTGGCGCTGCTCGAATCCGAAGCCTGGGCCTATGCCTATAAGAACGACGTAGCGACCGCGGAAAAAATTCTCGCGGACGCTATCAAGAGCTATCCCTTACGCCCCGGACCGTACAGCACCCTGGCGGAGATCTATCGAGTCAATCGACGGCCCGGTGACGCGATCGAACTGGTTGACAAACAATTGAAACTGCAACCCGAGGATGTGGATGCGTTGGTGCATGCCGGCGCTTTACGGATGGAGTTGCAGAAGTTCGATGACGCCATTCCGTTTTTTGATCGCGCTTTGAAGGTGAAGCCGCAGAACCCGCTCGCCTTGATCAATCGCGCCATCGCCCAGCTTCGCAGCGGCCGACTTGAGGGCGCCCAGCAGGATTACGAAGTGCTCGAACGCATCCTGCCCAGGCCACCGCACGCGATCTACTACGGGCTCGGCGAAATCGCCGCGCAAAAGAAGCGATACAAGGAGGCGATCAGGTACTACGATGAATACTTGAAGATCGCTCCAGTCAGCGCGCCCGAAACAGACCTCATCCGTAACAAGGTCAAGACTCTTAAGAGTACCTCGATGTAGGAATTCCGCTCGAGGAGAGCTTGTGGGTCTGGGTTAGCACCACACTGCGCATCTCCGGTCGCAGTGCCTGAATTTGCGAATGGCCTCGGGATCCAACCGTCAGCAGAGCGGTCGAAAGCGCATCGGTTTCCGTTGCAGAAGGCAGGATCACCGCCGCAAGTAGAGCTCGGCTCACCGGCTTGCCGGTGCGAGGATCGAGCACGTGTCCGTACGTTTTGTCGCCAATGCGAAACGATTTGCCCCACACAGCCGACACGGACAGGGCAGTATCCGTTAGATTAACCACGGCCACGGGATCTTCCTTGTCCGAATCGATGGCGACTTTCCATGGACCACCGATCGCATAGACCGTGCTGGTACCGCCGTGGATCAGCGCTTGAGCGACACCGGCTTCGCGAATGAGTTCGGCGGCTTGATCGATGGCGTAGCCTTTGCCGATTGCTCCAAGGTCTAGCATCACACCGGGTCGCGAGAAACGGATGGTGAAGCTCTTCGGATCGAGTTCGATCAACGGCATGCCTACGCAGGCGCGCGCGGCGGCTAACTCGCTGCGGCTCGGTGGAGCATCTCGTCCTACTTTGCTGCCCATCAATCCCCAGGCGCGCATCAGCGGCGCGACGGTGATGTCGAAAGCGCCTTTGGTCTCCTCAGATAGTTGCCTGGCGTGCTGGAGCAGGCGAAAGAGGGCAGGCTCAACGCGCACGGGTTCGCGAGCGGCGCGGGCGTTGATGTTCGCGATTTCGCTGGAGGGGCGGTAGAGGCTGAGTCGCGCTTCGAGCCGTTCGATTTCGTCCAGCGCTTCTTCGCCGGCAGCGCGGAGTGAACTCAGGTTTTCGCCGACGAGGACAATTTCAAAACGGGTCGCCATCGCATTGCGTGCGACGGCGACCCGTTGCATAAAATCGGCGGCTCGGCGCGGAGGCCTCGGCCTGCCAGTATTAGCTCTGTTCGAGCGTGCCGTAGGTGATCGGCTTCACTTCTTTGCCGTCGCCAGTGGAAACCTTGCGGCTCTTCTCGTCGAAGAGGCAGGTGATCTTCAAGCGCTCGGACATTTCAGCGAGCGAGATGACCGTCTGCACCTTCACGGCGAGATCGATGCCAGCGTTCGGCTGCTTGTTCGCACGGATCGAATCGAACCAGTTCTTTTCGTGCACCGCGATGTCTTCAGTCGGCTTGAGTCCTTCGTGCAACTCGGGATCGATTTCGTCCGCGAAATCCTTCTCGGGCACGAGTTCGATTTTCTCGCCGCTGGTGCCGATGTTCAGGGTCGCGTGATGACCGTAGATTACAAAGCCAGGGCTGCGGGCATTCACCGTGCTGGACACAACGACCATCGTGTACCCGCTCGGGAATTCCGCGAGAATTTCAACGTGTTCCGGCACATCGCGCATTTGCGTGCCAGGGGTGTTCTTATCCGTGCCGACGTGCTTCGAGCCGATGGAGACGACACGCGTCGGAAACTCCGGCTTGCCGGTGGCGAGCATCAGCGGGTGCAACCGATGCGGCATGAGGTCGCCCAGCAACCCGCCGCAATATGGATAGTATTTGCGCCAGCGGAAATAGTGGTCGGCATTGAAGTCAACTTTGTGCTTCACCTGGCCGAGCCAGCGGGTCCAATCGGTGTTGTCCTTGCGGCATTCGGGATCGATGGTGTAGTTCCATTCGCCCTTGGGATTGTTGCGGCAATAGTAGCCCTGGCCCCAAACCAGTTTCCCGATTTTTCCGGCCTGGATCATTTCGCCGGCTTGATGCCATGCGCGGGCGGAGCAGCCCTGCGAGCCAACCTGCAGGATCTTGCCGGTGCGCTTGCAGGTGTCCGCAATCTCGAATGCTTCGGCCAGGTAGCGGGTCATCGGCTTCTCCACGTAGACGTGTTTGCCGGCGGTCATTGCGTCGACCGCACATTTGGTATGCCAAATATCGTGTGTGGCGATGACCACGGCATCGATGTCTTTGCGCTCGAGCAATTTGCGATGATCGCCAAACATCTCGACCTGCGAATTGGAACTGTCCTTTTCGATGAAGGCCTTGGAGCTGTTCCGGCGCTTTTCCCAAACATCGCACACGGCGACCTGGGCCACGTTGTTGGCGCTGGCGTGCGTCTTCATCTGCTTGACGTGCGCCATGCCCTGGCCGCCCACGCCGATGTAACCGACCACAATCCGGTCGTTGGCGCCGAGCACTTTCCCCGTGGAGGGTGCGGTGTTCTGGCCGTAAACGGGCGTGCGAAGAATGTTGGTGGTGGCGACCGCTGCGGCGGCGGTGGCGGTCGTCTTGATGAATGCCCGGCGTGATTGGTCGCCGGCCGA
>Ga0111538_10011560_pt1 | contig 11696 bp, 9 predicted proteins | sample SoiMethybrSBSTD1_FD_79669 | JGI IMG/M metagenome (GOLD analysis project Ga0111538, IMG submission 79669) | Bulk soil microbial communities from a Populus tree surrounding site in Tennessee, USA - Soil MetaG P. TD hybrid SBSTD1 (version 2)... | ecosystem: Environmental > Terrestrial > Soil > Tree...
ACCAGGTGGGCTGCGGCGCCGTCCAGATCTTCCTGAAGAATCAGCGTCAGTGGGCGGCGCGGCCGCTCGACAACGAGGCGATCCGTGCGTTCGCCGCGTCGCGACGGCAGACGGGCATCCGGCGGGTCTTCGCGCACTCGAGCTACCTCATCAATCTGGCCAGCCCCGACGCCACCGCGTGGGCACAGGCGGTCGACGCGTTCACCGACGAGCTCGAGCGCGGCGAGGCGCTCGGTCTCTCGTTCGTGGTCATCCATCCCGGCTCTCACATGGGCGCGGGGCTCGAGCCCGGGATTCGCCGGGTCATCGGCGCCCTCGACCAGGCGCTTGCGCGGACCGCCGGCTACCGCATCAAGGTCGCGCTGGAGAACACGGCGGGCGGGGGCAACTCGGTCGGACGGACCTTCGGCGAGCTGGCGACGCTGATCGGCGGCGCGGCGCGCCCCGAGCGGATTGGCGTCTGCATCGACACCTGCCATCTGTTCGCCGCGGGCTACGATCTGCGCACCGAGGCCGGATACGCGCGCGCGATGGCCGAGTGCGAGGCCACGGTGGGCCGCCGGCGCGTCCTGGCCTTCCATCTCAACGATGCCCGGGCGCCGTTCGGCTCCGGGCTCGACCGTCACGAACACATCGGCCGTGGCTTCCTCGGTCTGGCCGCCTTCCGCCGGCTCCTGAACGACCGCCGCTTCGCCGGTGTCCCGAAAGTACTGGAGACACCGAAAGAGCCGGAGCCGACCGCCGATCTTCGGAATCTCGCCGTTCTACGACGATTGCGTCGCAGTCCCGGTCGGTAGCCTCAGCGCGTTTTCGTGACTCCGACTTTGCGGCAGAGGGTCGTGACTGGACAGATCGAGCAGCGCGGTGAGAGCGGGGTGCAGACGTTCTGGCCGAAGGAGACGAGCAGATCGTTGTAGCCAATCCAGTGGCGGCGCGGCAGCTTCTCGCGCAGTGCCATCTCGGTCTCCTCCGGGTCTCGCGTCTTCACGTAGCCCAGCCGGTTCGAGATACGGTGCACGTGGGTATCGACGCAGATGCCGGGCTTGCCGTAGCCCATCGTCACGACGAGGTTGGCGGTCTTGCGCCCCACGCCGTTGAGGGTGAGCAGCTCGTCGATCGTATCGGGCACGCGACCGCCGAACCGCTCGAGCAGGTCGCGACAGATGCCGAGGATGACCCGCGCCTTGGTGCGGTAGAAGCCGACGGGATAGATCAGGCGCTCGATGCGGCGCGGGATGAGCTTCAGCATGCTCTCGGGCGTGGCGGCCTCGGCGAACAGGCGATCGGACGCGGGGCCCGTCGTCGTGTCCTGGGTGCGAAGCGACAGGATGCAGGCGATCAGCACCCGGAACGGGTCGCCCTCGCGCTCCGCGATGACGGCGAGCGCGGTCGGGCTCCATGTCGACGCCGTCCGGCGGAGCCCGCGGATCACGGCGTTGATCGCCACGCCTGGTCCGTGACCGCTTCGAGATCGCTTCGGGTGCGCGCGCGCTGGCACGCCGCGGACTCTACCGCCCGGTCGCGGGCCCGTCAATCTTGACTCGCCCGAAAGCGTCGGCGATTCTCGTCATCGTGATCTCCGTCGCACACGGACCGCGCCGATGACACTGCTCCGGGCGCTCGCCGTCGTCGCGATCGCCGCCTGGCTCGGGATCATGACATTCTTCTCCTTCGAGGTCGCGCCGGTGGTGTTCAAGACGATCGATCGCGCCATCGCCGGCCAGGCCGTGACGGCCGTGCTTCCGCGCTATTACTGGTGGGGGCTCGCGCTCAGCGGGTTCGCGCTGGTCGCTTCGGCGCTACAGGCGATCTCCGGCAAGTCGGGCCGCCTGCGGCCGCTCCTCGGCACCGCGCTCGCCGCGCTCATGGTGACGATGCTGATCTGGGCATCGGCCGTGCTAATGCCGCGGGCCGAGACCGCGCGGCGCACGCGCGACGACGCGGTGTTTGCCCGGACGCACCGGGCCTCGATCCAGGTGAACCTCGTGACGCTGGGCGCCGGAATCGCCTTCCTGATTCTCGAGGGCGTCAGCCGGCGACGGGACCGATGAGCTGCGTCAGCGCGCGCACCCGATCGGGCACCGCCGACGGCGGCTCCTGAGAAATCGCCTCGCACCCCGCGAGGAGTAGCCAGGCGAACGTTTCGGAGTCGAGCTCGACACGGCTCTTGGCGCCTTTCGCGCGCTCCACGACCTCCTGGAGCCCGAGCCGCACCTGCTCGCGCGCCCATGAGAGCGCCAAAGCCGCCGTCTTGTCGCCCCGACTCCGCACCCACGCTCGATAGACCTCGTGCGGGAGCGACTCGGACGGTCCATAAGCGTCGGCGAGCCGCTGCAGGGGCATGGAGAGGGCCCGGACCGGCTCCGCATCGCGCGCAAGCACGGCGAGCTCCTTGGCCAGCTCGAGCAGCAGCATCTCCGCCGACGCCGGCCGCGGCATCCGAGCCCTCAGCGCCGCCTGTGGAGCCCCCAACGTCTGAGCTAGCTCCGGCCGACGCGCATTCGCGTCCCGCGCCTTCTGACGGCGCTCTGTCGCAGTCGGTGCCTTCGGCTTACGCGTCCGACTAGCCCGCTTCTTCGCTACCGGCCGCCGAGCCGTCTTGCGACGAGTTTCCGTCTTTCGCCGAGTGGCGGTTTTGCGCCGAGTGGCCATCTTCCGCCGAGTCGCCGCACCACGCACACGCCCCATCGCGCTAGACGATAACAAACGCCGTATTTCCCACCGAGTTTTCGATGCGAGAACCCGGACTGCTTCCCTGCCAAGACGCGAGCGCCCGACTCGAGGCACCGGCAAGGGGAGGGGCCGGGCCGGGGCGTGGGCCCCTGTCGGGATCCGTGTAGTCAGCGCTACTCGGCCGCGCTGCGCGGAAACAACCAGCCCGACGTGTCAGCAGTCGGATCCCGACAGGGCCCCACGCCCCGGCCCGGCCCCGTCTACTCGTACCGAAGAGCCTCGATAGGATCGAGCCGCGAAGCTTTACGAGCAGGGTAGAAGCCGAAAAAGATGCCGATGCCCGCGGCGAAGCCGAAGGCGATCACGATCGACTCGGGGTTGACCAGCGTCCGCCACTCGGCGAAATAGCTGATGGCCCGCGAGCCGCCCAGCCCGAGCGCGATGCCGATGATGCCGCCGATGAGCGAGAGCGTGACGGCCTCGATGAGGAACTGAAGCAGGATATGCTGCCGGCGCGCGCCGACCGCCATCCGCAGGCCGATCTCGCGCGTGCGCTCCGTCACCGACACCAGCATGATGTTCATGATGCCGATCCCGCCGACCAGCAAGGACACGGAGGCGATCGCCGCCAGCAGATACGTCATCACGCGCGAGGAATCCTCCTGAGTCTGGAGAATCTCCGAGAGGTTCCGGAGCCAGAAGTCGTCGTCCTGGAACGGCTGCAAGCGGTGGCGCTGTCGGAGCAGCACGCGGATCTGGTCCTCGGCTTCGGTCATGTCCCCGCCGGGTCGGACCTTGACGGAGATCACGCTGACCGCGCGGGCGTTGGCCTGGCTGACGCCGAGCACCTTCTTCTTCGCGGTCGTCAGCGGGACCAGGATGAGATCGTCCTGATCCTGCCCCCAGGAGTTCTGTCCCTTGCGCGACAGGACGCCGATGACGGCGAACGGCACCTTCTTGATGCGGATGATTTGGCCCATCGGGTCCGACTCGCCGAAGAGGTTGAGCGCTGTTGTCTGGCCGAGCAGCGCGACCTTGGTCGCGCCGTCCACGTCCTCCTGGAGGATCGGGCGTCCTTCGTCGACGGGCCAGTCGCGCGCCTCGAAGTACGAGGGCGTGACGCCCTGGATTTGCGTGCTCCAGTTCAGGCTCCCGTAGACCACCTGCGCGCCACCGCGCACGGAAGGGGCGGCCGCCTGCACGCTGGCCACCTCGCGGGCGATCGCCGTCGCGTCGTCCTCCGTGATCGAGAGCTGGCTCCCCGTGCCGAGCCGGACGCCCGAAGCGTTGGAGCTGCCGGACAGGACGATGATCAGATTCGACCCGAGGCTCTGGATCTGCTCGGCGACGCGGGCCTGGGCCCCCGCGCCGACGCCGACCATAGCGATGACCGCCGCCACGCCGAAGATGATGCCGAGCATGGTGAGGGCGCTTCGGAGCTTGTTCACCCGGAGCGCCCGGCCGGCGATCCGGACGCTCTGCCAGACGCTCACGCCGCGTCCTCGTCGTCGGCCGGCAGCTCGGCCAGCATGGCGACCGCGTCGCGCGGCTCTGCGGCGCGCTCGTCGCCCCTGAGGCGGCCGTCGCGGAAGGTGAGGCTACGGCTCGCATAGGCGGCGATGTCGTGCTCGTGGGTGACGAGTACGATCGTGAGCCCCTCGCGGTTCAGACGCTGCAGGAGCGCCAGCACCTCCACGCTGGTTCGCGTATCGAGGTTGCCGGTGGGCTCGTCGGCCAGGATGACCGCGGGGTCGTTTACTAGGGCGCGCGCGATGGCGACACGCTGCTGCTGGCCGCCGGACAGCTGGCTCGGGTGGTGTCCGGCGCGGTCGGAAAGGCCGACCGCCGCGAGCCGTTGCTGGGCCCGGGTGCGCCGCTCGCGAGCGGGCAGCGCGGCGTAGAGCAGCGGCAGCTCGACGTTCTCGAGCGCCGTGGTTCGCGGCAGTAGATTGAACTGCTGGAACACGAACCCGACCTTCCGGTTCCGGATCCTCGCGAGTTCGTCCGCGGAGAGGCCGGCGACGTCCTCGCCGTCGAGCTCGTAGCGTCCGGCGCTGGGCGTGTCGAGGCAGCCCAGGAGATTCATGAACGTCGACTTGCCGGAGCCCGAAGGACCCATGACTGCGACGAACTCGCCGCGGTCGATCGTTACCGACAAGCCGCGGAGCGCGTGCACGGTGTGCGGACCGAGATGATAGTCCTTCGTCAGCCCTTCGGCGACGATGATGGGCGCCGGCACCGCTAGAGCCTGAGACGCGGCGCGCCTTGCTGGGGCTGGGCGCCGCGACTGCTTCCGCCGACGGAGCCGACGATCACCTCCTGGCCCTCCTGCACGTCTCCACGCAGCACTTCGGTCGAAGCGCCGTCGCTGAGCCCGAGCGTGAGCACGATTGGGGCGGGCTTGCCGTCCCGACCGATGATCCAGACGCGTCCAGCGGTGCCGCTTCGCGCCTCGCCGCGAGCCGCGGTGATCTGTTCGTAGCGCCCCTTCTGCTCGTCGGTGAGGATGTCGCGGATGCGCGCGCGCTGGGCTTCGCGGATGATCCGGGACCGCCACCGCCACTCGCCCTCCGGCAATCCCTGAACCCCGCGGAGCTGCTCACGGCTATCCCGAAGGATCGGTTCGAGCTTTTTCTGCTGCTCCTGGGTCAGGCCGAGCCCCTTGACGAGGAGCTCGCGAAGCTGGTCGGTCGAGGGCGTACCACCGCTCGCCGCCGCGCCGGGCTCAGCCGTGGTCGGCGTTGCGGCGTCGACGCCGGCAGGCCGGAATCGCAGGGCCGCGTTCGGTACCTTGAGCGCGCTCGGCTTCTGGGCGACCACCAGCTTCACGTTGGCCGTCATCCCCGGCATGAGTTTTCCCGATGGGTTGTCGACACCCACGATGACCGTGTAGGTCACGACGTTCTGGACCACCTGTGGCGCCTTGCGGATCTGCGTCACGGTCCCCGTGAACATGTCACCCGGAAACGCGTCGACCGTGAAGGTGGCGCGATCATCGAGCTTGAGCCGCCCAATGTCCGCCTCGTCCACGCTCGTCTCGACCTGCATCCGCGTGAGGTCCTGCGCGATGGTGAAGAGCACCGGCGCTTGCAGGCTCGCCGCGACGGTCTGGCCGACGTCGACCTGGCGCGAGACGACCACGCCGTCGACCGGCGCCAGGATGGTGGTGTGGTCGAGATCGACCTGCGCCTGCTTCAGCGCAGCGTCCTTCTGCTTCACCTGGGCCCGCGCCGACTCGAGGGCCGCCTGCGCCACGCGGAGCTGCGCGACCGCCGACTGGATCCCGGACCCCAGCGCCTGCTCGCGCGCCCGCGTCGAGTCCAGCTGGGCGACTGCCGCGTCGTAGGTGGCCTGCGATGTGTCGAGATCGCTGTTGGCGATGAGCTGCCGGGCGAAGAGCTCTGTCTTGCGGTCGTAGTCTCGCTTGGCGTCGACGGACTGCACCTGGGCCTTGGCGGTGAACGCCTTGGCCTCGACGAGCGCGGCGCGGGCGTTGTCAACGTCGGCCCGGGCGCGCTCGACCTGGGCCTCCTGGTTCAGAACGGCCGCGCGGGCGGAGTCCACATCGGCCGTCGCCTGGTTCACCTTGGCCTCGAAGATGTCCGGGTCGATCCGCGCGATGACCTGGTTCCTCTTGACGATCGAGTTGAAGTCGACCTTCAACTCCTTGATCTGTCCGGAAACCTGGCTGCCGACCTGGACGACGACGACGGCGTTGAGGCTGCCGGTTGCCGAGACCGCGGCGGTGAGGGGACCGCGCTCGACCGCCGCGGTCCGGTACTTTGGGGCGCTGCCCCGACTCTGCGTGTAGAGAGAGCCGAGGACGGCCCCCCCGGCCAGCAACGAGACAACGACGACCGGCACGATGCGTCTCATCACTAGCTTAGACGCCGCCACCGTCCGGCCTGTTTCTCTGCCCTCAGCGGCGGCCGACCGCGCGATCCAGCCGGGCCAGGGAGATCCGATAGTCGGCGAGGGCCTGGCTCTCGGTGTTCTGGGCCTGGGTCAGGGCGAGCTGGGCGTCCGTCAATTCGAGAATGGTGCCGACGCCGGCGTCGAACCGGCCCTGCGCGAGGCGGAAGTTCTCCTGGGCGGAAGCGACCAGCGCCTGCGCGGCCAGGATCCGCTCCGCGGCCTCCTCGACCGCGATCTCCGCCTGCTCGACGTTCTGGATGACGTTCAGCTCGGTCGATTTCACGGCGGCCTTGGCGCTTTCGAACAAGGCCTTTGACTCCTGATAGCGCGCGATGCGACCGCCTCCGTCGAACAGGGGCCAGTTCAACGTGACGCCGACCGACCACGCCTCGTTGAGATCCTTCTGGGTGCCGCCGTACGCCCCCTGGCCCGTGACGTCGGGGAAGAAGTCGCGGAAGGCCTTGCGCTCCCTGGCCTCGGCGGCGGCAGCCGTGAGCTTGGCGCTGCGGTACTCCGGTCGCTGGCGGAGCGAATCGGCGCGGAGCTGCTGGCGGTCGAGGCTCACCGGCTGGTAGACGAGGTTGTCCACGATCTGGGTCGGCGAGTCCACGTTGATCGCCATCGCGGTGTTGAGCGCGACGATGGCGGTTCGCAGAGCGTTCTTCGCTCGGATCAGGTCGAGCTTGGCGTTCGCCACGTCGACCTCGGCGCGCGCCACGTCCGATTTCGGGCGCGTGCCGACCTCGAAGAACCCCTTCGCCGAGCGCAGGTTCAGCTCGGCGCGCTCCTGGGCCTGCTCTTGCACCCGAATCAAGCGCTGGCTGAAGAGCGTGTTCGTGTACGCTTCCTTCACCGTGGCCGAGATCAGCTGCCGCTGCAGCTCGACGTTCTCGACCTCGACCTCGGCGAGCTTCCGCCGGCCCTCGGTTTCCGCGAGATTCTTGCCGAAATCGAAGAGGAGCTGAGAGAGCAGGATCTGGGCCGTGAAGGTGTCGCCCCACTGGCGGTCCTGCAGAGTGGGGATGCCGCCGCCGCTGCCGGAGAGCACGGTGTTATGGCTCCGGTTGGCACTGACCTGACCGGTGAACTGAGGCAGGAGCGGCGCGAAGGCCTGATTCACCCGATAACGCGCCGCCGCGTAGTTGGCCAACCGTTCCTGGATCGTCGGCTGCCCCTCGAGCGCGATCGCGATGCACTCTTCGAGCGTCAGAGCGCGGCCGGTGATCTGCGTCGGTTGGCCCGGCGTCTGAGTCTGAGTTGACGGTGTCGGCATCTGCGTGGACGGCGCCGGCGATGCTGGTGATGGCGCAGGAGTGGACGGTTGCGGTGTTTGCGACGGCTGCGGCGGCGGTGGTGGAGTCGTCTGGGCGCGCGCAGCATCGTGAACGAGTGCTAAGACGAGCGCCAGCGCGATCGGCATGATGATCGTAGGACGGGCCATGGCGCACAAGAATACCACGCAGTGCGTGAGCCCCGGGACGCGCGCGCGGTGGACAGACGGTGGACACGCGGTGGACACATTTTTTCTTGACGCCCGCTAGATTCAGCGTGCTAGATTGCCGCTCACCACTAGATATAGTGAAGTCAGGGGTTCTCTCATTGAAAGAAGCCGGTGACGGGAGGAGGAGCGGAATGCTGTCTGAGACTCGCCCAGCGAAGGTCGGCAAGTGGACCGAACCAGCCCTGCGGATCCTCCGGGAGCGCTACCTCATGCGCCAGGGAGGCGAGGTCGTCGAGACCCCGGAGGAGATGTGCTGGCGGGTGGCACTGACGATCGCGACGGGTGAGGCACGGTACGGCCGAAGCGACGCGGCAGTCCGCGAGGTCGCGGCTGCCTTCTACGACATCATGATCGAGGGCGAATTTCTCCCGAACTCGCCGACCCTGATGAACGCCGGGAAGGGTAACGGCCTGCAGTACTCGGCCTGTTACGTCCTGCCGGTCGGCGACTCGATGGAGGAGATCTTCGACTCGGTGAAGGCCGCCGCGATCATCCACAAGTCGGGCGGCGGGACGGGCTTCGCGTTCTCCCGGCTGCGTCCCAAGGACGACATCGTCGCCTCGACCGGCGGCCGCGCCTCGGGCCCGGTCTCGTTCCTGCGTGTCTTCAACGGGGCGACAGAGGCGGTGAAGCAGGGCGGTACCCGCCGCGGCGCGAACATGGGAATTCTCCGCGTCGACCACCCGGACATCCTGGAGTTCATCGACTGCAAGCTCGACGGCGGCATCACGAACTTCAACATCTCCGTGGCGGCGACCGACAAGTTCATGGACGCCCTGGCCGCCGGCGGCGAGTACGACCTGATCAACCCGCACAGCGGCGCCGTGACGGGACGGCTCTCGGCCAAGGAGGTCTTCGAACGCATGGTCCGGGCCGCGTGGCGGACGGGCGATCCGGGCATGGTCTTCATCGACCGGATCAACGCCAGCCCCGCCAACCCCACGCCCGAGATCGGCGTGGTCGAGGCGACGAACCCGTGCGGCGAGCAGCCGCTCCTGCCCAACGAGGCGTGCAACCTCGGCTCGCTCAACGTGTCGAAGTTCGCGCGCCGGAGCGAGACGGGCGAGTGGTCGGTCGACTGGGACGAGATGGAGCGGGTGGTGCGGCTCTCCGTGCGGTTCCTCGACGACGTCATCGAGATGAACCCGTACCCGCTGCCGCAGATCGACGACACCGTGAAGGCCAACCGCCGCATCGGCCTGGGCATCATGGGCTGGGCCGACCTGCTCTTCACGATGGGTATCCCGTACGACAGCACCCAGGCGATCGAGCTCGCCACGCGGCTCATGGCCTTCGTGAAGGAGAAGTCGCACGATCAGTCGGCGAAGCTCGCCGAGGAGCGCGGGCCGTTCCCGAACTGGGAGCGTTCGATCTACAAGCACGGGCGGCCCATGCGTAACTCGACGGTCACGACGATCGCGCCCACCGGCACGATCTCGATGATCGCCGGCTGCTCCTCGGGCGTCGAGCCGATCTTCGCGCTCGCGTTCGAGCATCGCGTGAAGCAGCCCGACGGCGAGCGCGTCCTGACGTTCGTCAACGAGACGTTCGAGCGGATCGCGAAGGACCAGGGGTTCTACTCGGGTGCCTTGATGCAGGAGATCGTCAAACGGGGCTCGCTGCACGGCATCCCCGGGCTGCCCGAGCGCGCGGCGCAGGTCTTCAAGACTTCGCACGAGATCGGCTTCGAGTGGCACGTGCGCCATCAGGCCGCGTTCCAGCGCTCCACCGACAATGGCGTCTCGAAGACGATCAACCTGCCCAACAGCGCCACCGAGGACGACGTGACGCGCGCCTACAAGCTCGCGTGGGAGCTCGGGTGCATCGGCATCACCGTGTTCCGCGACGGCTGCAAGGGCGAGCAGGTCCTGAACATCGGCGTCTCGGCGAAGAAGGACAAGGCCGCGGCGACGACGGCGACGGGCTCGCCCGTCATCAAGCCCCGGCCTCGTAGCCTGAAGGGTTCGACCTACCGTACCCAGACGCCGATCGGCACGGCGTGGATCACCATCACCGAGAACGAGGAGCACGAGCCCTTCGAGGTCTTCGTCCAGGTCGGCAAGGGCGGATCGGACACGATGGCGGTGGCCGAGGCCCTCGGGCGCCTGATTTCGCTCATCCTGAGGCTGCCTTCGCCGCTCTCGGCTCAGCGGCGGCTCGAAGAGGTCATCGGCCAGCTCTCGCGGATTGGCGGCGGTCAGCCGACGGGCTTCGGACCCGCCAAGATCCTCTCGCTGCCCGACGCTCTGTCGCGGACGCTCGCCGAGCACATCGGCGAGGTGAAGCCCGGACCCGAGGCGCTGGTCGCCGCCACCGAGTCGCGAAAGCAGATCGGCGACCTCTGCAAGGAGTGCGGCCAGGCGACCTTCGTGTACGAGGAAGGCTGCAAGAAGTGCCTGTCGTGCGGCTTCAACGAGTGCTGATCCCGATTGAATGACTCCGCTCGGGGGACCGGCCGCGGTCCCCCGAGCCCTCGATGTGTCGCCGATCCCGCCGCCCCCGATGTAGAATGCCGGCGTGTTCTCGGGCGGCACGTATCACGAGGTTGCGCGCTGGCTCTGGAACTTCCTGACCGCCCACGCCAAGCGGGTCGACCCGCGCGTCGAAGTCGCGTTCGAGGACGACGACCATCGGGAGGGGAAGTCCTACGGCGCGCGCCTGCGGTTCGGCCGCCATCTCGGCGCGCCCATCGAGCTCGCCTTCCGCGAGGTCGCAGACAATCGCGGCAGCCTCGCCTGGTGCAGCCGGTTGGCCGAGCGTACGCGCGCGCTGGCCCGTCAGGTCGTCGAACAAGGAGTAGCCGACGCCCGATCCGGCTAGCTCGCGGCCGCGCTGGATCCATGCCGGAGACCTGAACGGCTTCCTCGGCCTCGCCCTCGACAACGTCACCCAGCTCGTCATCCTCGCGTCGCTTCTGATTGGCGTCTTCAAGTTCCCCGCCGACCTCGTGCTGCAGCGGATGGTCCCGGGGACGGCGCTCGGCGTGCTGGCCGGAGATCTCGCTTACACGTGGCTCGCCGTGCGTCTGATGCGCCGCACCGGACGGGGTGACGTCACCGCGATGCCATTCGGCATCGACACCCCGACACTGTTCGCGATGGTCTTCAGCGTGCTCGGACCGGTGATGCTTGCGACCGGTGATCCGGTCCTGGCCTGGAAGGTCGGTATGGCGGCGACGGTCGCGATTGGCCTGGCCAAGCTGGGTCTCGCGTTCGGCGGCGACTGGGCTCGCCGCGTCGTCCCGCGCGCTGCGCTGCTCGGCTCGATCGCCGGAATCTCCATTCTGTTGATCGCCTTCTTCGCGACCCTCAAGATCATGCGCGACCCGTCGGTCGGCCTCGTTGCCCTGCTCGTCCTGCTGCTGGCGCTCTTCGGGCGCGTGCGCATGCCGTTCGGGCTTCCTGGCGCGCTTGCCTCGGCGCTCGCGGGCACGCTGATCTTCTGGGGCCGCGCCTGGCTCGACATCGGTCCGGGCGCCGCGATCGCCGCCGGCCCGCTTCGCATGGCGCTTCCGTGGCCCACGCTCGGCTGGATCGACGCGCTCTCCGCGACGTTGCCGTATCTCTCGATCGCGCTCCCGTTCGCGCTGGTCACGATCATCGGCGGA
>Ga0111538_10011562_pt1 | contig 11695 bp, 4 predicted proteins | sample SoiMethybrSBSTD1_FD_79669 | JGI IMG/M metagenome (GOLD analysis project Ga0111538, IMG submission 79669) | Bulk soil microbial communities from a Populus tree surrounding site in Tennessee, USA - Soil MetaG P. TD hybrid SBSTD1 (version 2)... | ecosystem: Environmental > Terrestrial > Soil > Tree...
GGCGATGAGCAGCGGTCGAAAGACCTTCATGCGATGCTCCTAATGAAAGTGTCTGACGGGTCGGTAAAATCTGGCGCGTGTACCGGGTGTTGCCAGTCGCCGTCCCTCATGTATTGCCGGTAATAGCGGACCGCGATAGCGTCTCGCAACCGGATTTGCGCGGCCGTACGTCAACTGCCGGAACGCGGATCACGCGGAATCACGCGAATTATTGCGGATCTTTACATCATTGATTGAATCCGTGTCGTTCCGCGAGATTCGCGCAATCCGCGGGCCTTGGCAGTTCCGCGAGATTCGCGCAATCCGCGTTACAGGTTTTTCGTCGTATCTCAAGAGGAGCTGGTTCTCGACCATGAGGTGACCATGCCTGACGAGCTGATTCTCGTTGCGGGAGCAAGCGGAGCCCTCGGGTCAGTTCTCGTCAGGCGACTGCTCGCCAGCGGCTATCCCGTGCGCGCCCTCGGCCGCAACCCGCGAAAGCTCGCGATGCTCGGGGTCCACGGCGCGGAGCCGTTCGTCGCCGACATGCTGGACCGGGGCGCGATGGACGAGGCATGCGCGGGGGTGTCCCAGGTCGTGAGCACGGCGAACAACATCCTCGGCAGGGGACGGACGAGCTGCAACCGGATCGACGAAGAGATGTACCGCACGTCCGGAGCGGCGGCGAAGGCCGCCGGCGTCGGGCGCTGGGTCCACATCTCGGCGCGCGACCTCGCGCCGGACAGCCCGGTCGATTACTTCCGCGTGAAGCACCGCGTCGAGGCGATCGTGCGCGGGTTCGATGTCCCGTGGGTCGTCATCCGTCCCAGTGCGTACATCGACATCTGGATGGGCGTCCTGTTCGGGGACGCGGAGAAACCGAAGAAGGTCGCCACGGTTTTCGGTGACGGGAGCAGTGTCGTCAACTACATCGCGATGGACGACGTGGCTTCATTCGTGCTCGCCATCGTCCGCGACGGCTCCGTGCGCAACGAGATCATCGACGTCGGCGGGCCGACGGAGACCAGCTTCGTGGATTTCGCGAGCCGGGTGCAGCGCATCAGGCGACTGCCGGAGAAGCGGCGACACGTGCCAGTCCCCGTTCTCGGCCTGGCCCGTCATGTCACGCGCCCCTTCAATGAGGTGGCCGCGCGCTTCGCGTCGTTAGGCTGGTGGACGACCCTCGGCGACCGGCGCTTTCCCGAGTGGCGCCTCGCCGCGGCGCGCTTTCGCGTGGACCCGGTCACGCTCGACGAGTTCGCCGAGCAGCATTACGCCGCGCCGCGGCAGTCCGACTAGAGGCTCGCCGCGGGCGCGTCGGAAGGTCGTTTCGCCGCGCCCTTGCGCTGGCCGTTGAAGAGCTCCGCCACGAGCGCCATCAACGCTTTCGGGTCCACCGGCTTCACCAGGTGGTGATCGAAGCCGGCCTCGCGTGACTGCTTCCGGTCCTGCTCCTGGCCCCATCCGGTGAGCGCGATGAGCACCATGTTGCGTCCCCACGCCTCGCTGCGGATCAGCCGCGCCACCTCATAACCGTTGCGCAGCGGCAGGCCAACGTCGAGGAGCATGACATCCGGCTTGTAGGTGTGCGCCGCGTGCACTGCCTCGACGCCGTCGAAGGCCATGTGCACGTCGTTGCCCATGAGCCGAAGCAGCGTGCTCAGGCTGTCGACCGAATCGCGGTTGTCGTCGACGACCAGCATGCGCAGCCTCGATACCGGCAGCTCGTCCTTCACCCCGATGGCACGGATCGATGCCTCGACTTCCGCCGCGATCGGGAGGCGGATCTCGAACGTGCTGCCCAGGCCGGGCCCTCCGCTGGCCGCGGTGATCCGGCCGCCGTGCATTTCGATGAGCTGCTTCGACAGCGCCAGGCCGACGCCGAGCCCGCCGCGGCCGCGCTCGTGCGCGCCCTGCACGAACATCTCGAAGACGCGACCAAGCATCGACGCCGGGATGCCGATGCCCTCATCCACCACAGTGACGACGGCCTCCATGAGGTCGCGCCCCACGTCCACGTGGATGTGTCCGCGCTTGTCGCTGTAGCGCGCGGAGTTGTTGAGCAGGTTGGAGATTACCTGCGCAATGCGGGTCACGTCCGCGAGCAGGACGATCGGCTCGTCAGGCAGCTTGAGGTGCAGCGTGTGACCACCGGCATCGATGAAGGGCTTACTCGCCTCGACGGCCGACTCGACGATCGCCGACAGGCTGGCCGGTTCGCGCCGGAGGTCCAGCCGATTCTGCGTGATGCGGCTGATATCCAGCAGGTCGTCGACGAGCCGCGTCAACACACGCGCCTGACGATCGATCACCTCGACCGGACCACGCTTGTCCGCGGGCAGTGGACCCTTGATCCGCAGCAGCTCCACCGCGTTCCGGATCGGCGCCAGCGGGTTCCGCAGCTCGTGCGCGAGTGTCGCGAGGAAGTCGTTCTTCCGGCGATCCGCTTCCTGCAAAGTTTGCTCGTCGCGCTTTCGGTCGGTGACGTCGATGGTGACACCGACGCGCCGCGGTGGTGCATCGGCGACCGTGATCGTTCGGCCGTTGACCTGGAGCCACCGCAAGGCGTTGTCGGACGGCCGCACGATGCGAAACTCGTAAGTGTAGTCGCCTTCATCCGAGTTGGTCCTGAGCGCGCGCTCCACCGCTTCACGAACCTTCTCGTTGTCGGCGGGGTGACTCAGCGTCAGGAGCGTGTCCAGCGGAACCGAACGTGTCCGCTCGGGAAGACCGAGGAGTGCGCACTGCATCTCGTCGATGTGGCACGCGCGCCGGATGGCGTCGAGTTCCCACGTTCCCATTCGTCCGGCGTCGAGCGCGATGCGAAGGCGTTCTTCGTTCGCGGCCATCACGCCGTGAGCCTGGACCAGCTCGGCCGTGCGCGCCTCGACACGATCCTCGAGCTGCTGGTTGGCTTCGCGCAGCTCCTCCTCGATCCGCTCGCGTTCTACGACCTCCGCCTGAAGTTGATGGTTGGCGTCGGACAAGCCCTGCGACGCGCGATGCAGGTCGGCGAAGATGGCGATCTTCGCGCGAAGGATCTCGGGGCTGAGCGGCTTGGTGAGGTAATCGACCGCGCCTACCTGGTAGCCGCGAAGGACGTCCCGCTCGTCCATCAGGTGCGCGGTCAGAAAGAGGATCGGGATGTGCCGGGTCTTGCGGCGGCTCTTGATCAGCTGCGCCAGCTCGAGCCCGTCCATGCCAGGCATCCGGATGTCCAGGACGATGGCGGCGAAATCGTGCTGGAGCAGCGCGAGCAGCGCTTCGTCGGCCGACTGCGCGGTAATGAGCCGGCAGCCGCTGGGATGCAGGACAGCCTGCAGTGCCTCCAGGTTCCGCACCTGGTCGTCAACCAGCAGCACCTTCACCAGCTCTGCCATCGCTTCTCCTCGCCGCGTGCTAACGATGCAACCAGACGCGCAACAATGACAGCAGTTGTTCAGTGTTCACCGGCTTCGCGATGTAGTCCGAAGCGCCTGCCTCGAGGCATTTCTCGCGGTCGCCCTTCATCGCCTTGGCCGTCAGCGCCACGATCGGCAGCATGCGGAAGCGCGAGTCGCGCCGGATCCGGCGAATCGTTTCGTAGCCATCCATCTCCGGCATCATGATGTCCATGAGGACGGCGCTGAGACCAGGCGTGCTGTTCACGATTTCGATCGCCTGGCGTCCGTTGGTTGCGCCGAACACCTCCATGTCGGTGTTCTCGAGCACGGAGGTCAACGCGAAGATGTTGCGCGCGTCGTCGTCCACCACCAGGACCTTCCGGTTGCGGAGCACGTCGTTCGACCCATGGATGCGGTGGATCAGCTTCTGCTTCGCCTCCGGAAGCTCGTGGACCACGCGGTGCAGGAAGAGCGCCGTCTCGTCGAACAGGCGTTCCGGCGAACGCACGTCCTTGAGCACGATGCTCTTGGCGTAGGTCTGCAGCTTCAGCTCTTCCGCTTCCGACAATTCCTTGCCGGTGAACACGACGATCGGAACGTCATGCATGCCTTCGTGTCCGCGCAGCATGTCCAGCAGCTCGAAGCCACTCACGTCAGGCAGTCGCAGGTCGAGCACCACGCAGTCGAAGCGCCGCTCGTTGAGCGCGGCCATCGCTTCGGCCGCCGTGCCGGCTGCCTGGATGTTGATGTCGTCGAACGCCAGCAACTCGATGATGCTGTCCCGTTCGATCTGGTTGTCCTCGACCACGAGCAGCTGCCGAGTCTGGGGTTCGGCGTAGGTCTTGATGCGGTCGAGCGCTCCCTCCAGTGCCTCGGTCGTCGCCGGCTTCACGAGGTACGAGAACGCACCGTGCGCCAATCCGTGCTGCCGCTCCTCTTCGACGGACAACATCTGCACGGGGATGTGACGGGTTTCCGGATCGAGCTTGAGGTTGTTGAGCACCGTCCACCCCAGCATGTCCGGCAGGAACACGTCGAGCGTGATGGCGGTCGGCTTGTATTCACGCGCCAGCGCGAGCGCCGTTCCTCCACGATTGGCGACGATTCCCTTGAAGCCCTTGTCGCGCGCCAGGCCGAGGAGCACGCGCGCATAGTGCGGGTCATCATCGACGATCATGAGCACCGCGTCGCCCTCGGCGATGTCCTCGCGATCGTCGGGAACGATCTCGTCGCTCTTGGCGATCGAGAGCACCAGCGGTAACGGCGTCTGGACGCGTGTTCCGGACTCGGGCAGCACGGTCCGCACCGGTCCTTCGTACGTGTCAGGCAGGTACAGCGTAAACGTGCTGCCCTCACCCGGGCTGCTCGTCAGGCGGATCTCTCCGCCGAGCAGGCCGGCCAGCTCGCGGCTGATGGCGAGGCCAAGTCCGGTGCCGCCGTACTTGCGGCTCGTGCCGGCGTCGGCCTGCTGGAACGCCTCGAAGATCAGCTTCTGCTTGTCCGGCGCGATGCCGATACCCGTGTCCGCCACGCTGAACGCCACGGCACGGTGTGAGCGGCGCAGCACCGAGTGGTCCGGTGTCCATCCGCCCGTGACATGACGCACGGAGAGCGAGACACGTCCCTGCGCGGTGAACTTGAACGCGTTCGACAGCAGGTTCTTGAGGATCTGCTGCAGGCGCTTCGGGTCGCTCGAGAACGCCGGCGGCAGCGCGGCGTCGATGTCGATCGTGAAGCCAATGCTCTTGGCATCCGCCTCGTGGCGGAACATGCGAGCCAGGTTGTCACGCAGCGACGAGAACAGGATCTCTTCCGCTTCGACCGTCACCGTGCCCGACTCGATCTTCGACAGGTCGAGGATGTCGTTGATCAGCGTGAGCAGGTCGTTGCCGGCGCTGTGGATGTTGTGGGCGTATTCGACTTCCTTCGTGCTCAGGTTGCCCGTGCTGTTGTCGCGCAGCTGGTGAGCGAGGATGAGGATCGAGTTGAGCGGCGTCCGGAGTTCGTGCGACATGTTCGCCAGGAACTCGGACTTGTACTTCGACGTGAGCGCCAGCTCGGCGGCCTGGTCTTCGAGCGCGCGCCGCGCTTCCTCCACTTCCTTGTTCTTCCGCTCCACCTCGACGTTCTGCTCGGCGAGCTGCTTGGCCTTGGAGGCCAGTTCCTCGTTGGTCTGCTGCAACTCGCTCTGGCGAGTCTGCAACTGCAACGTCAGCTGCTGCGACTGACGCAGCAGGTTTTCCGTCCGCATCGTCGCTTCGATCGTGTTGAGCACGACGCCGATCGACTGGGTGAGCTGCTCGAGGAACGTAAGGTGCGTTGCTGTGAATGGCGTCAGCGACGCCAGCTCGATGACGGCCTTCGTCTCGCCCTCGAACAACACCGGGAGCACGACGACGCTGGTTGGCCGCGCCTGCCCGAGGCTCGAGTGAATGCGCGCGTAACTCGTCGGGACTTTCGACAGCAGGATACGCTGTTTATCGAGTGCGCACTGTCCGACGAGTCCTTCGCCGAACTGCAGGAACATTGGCTGGCGGCTGCCCTGCGCATATCCGGCCAGCAGCACGAGCGAAGGCTTTTCCTGGATCGGGTCGCCGGGTTCGGCGCGCTTCACCTGGTAGATGGCGCCCTGCTGTGCGCCGACGAGTGGCGCCAGTTCGCTCAACAGCATGCCGCCCACCGTGACCAGCTCGCGCTGGCCCTGCAGCATGCGCGTGAACTTGGCGAGGTTCGTCTTGAGCCAGTCCTGCTCCTCGTTGCGCTCCGTGGTGGCGCGCAGGTTGTCGATCATCGTGTTGATGTTGTCCGACAACTCGGCCACCTCGCCCTTCGCCTCGATCTGGATCGAGCGCGTGAGGTCGCCCTTCGTGACGGCCGTTGCCACTTCGGCGATGGCGCGCACCTGGTTCGTCAGGTTCGCGGCGAGGAGGTTCACGTTACCGGTGAGGTCCTTCCACGTGCCCGCGGCGCCAGGCACGTTCGCCTGGCCGCCTAACCGGCCTTCCACGCCCACCTCGCGCGCCACGTTCGTCACCTGTTCCGCGAACGTCGCGAGCGTGCCGGTCATGTTGTTGATCGTTTCGGCAAGTGCCGCGACCTCACCCTTTGCCTCTACCGTCAGCTTCTGTTCCAGGTCGCCTTCGGCGACCGCCGTAACCACGCGCACGATGCCGCGCACCTGTGCGGTGAGGTTGCCGGCCATCTGGTTCACGTTGTCCGTCAGGTCTTTCCACGTGCCGGCAACGCCTAACACCTGCGCCTGGCCACCGAGCTTTCCTTCCGTTCCCACGTCGCGCGCCACGCGCGTCACTTCGGAAGCGAAAGCGTTCAGCTGGTCCACCATCGTGTTGATGGTGTCCTTGAGCTCGAGGATTTCCCCCTTCACGTCCACCGTGATCTTGCGCGACAGGTCGCCACCGGCGACGGCCGTCGTCACTTCGGCGATGTTGCGTACCTGGGAGGTCAGGTTCGACGCCATGCCGTTCACGGAGTCGGTGAGGTCCTTCCACGTGCCGGCGACGCCTAACACTTCGGCCTGGCCGCCGAGCTTTCCTTCCGTGCCGACTTCACGCGCCACGCGCGTCACTTCGGAGGCGAACCCGTTGAGCTGGTCCACCATCGTGTTGATGGTGTCCTTGAGCTCGAGGATTTCGCCCTGCACGTCCACTGTGACCTTTCGCGACAGGTCGCCACGCGCGACGGCCGTGGCCACTTCGGCGATGTTGCGCACCTGACCCGTGAGGTTCGACGCCATGGAATTCACGTTGTCGGTCAGGTTCTTCCACGTGCCGGCGACGCCCAGCACTTCGGCCTGGCCGCCCAGCTTTCCGTCGGTACCTACTTCGCGCGCCACGCGGCTCACTTCGGACGCGAACGCGTTGAGCTGGTCCACCATCGTGTTGATGGTGTCCTTGAGCTCGAGGATTTCGCCCTTCACGTCCACCGTGATCTTGCGCGACAGGTCGCCGCGCGCCACGGCCGTGGTCACCGCCGCGATGTTTCGCACCTGCGCCGTGAGGTTCGACGCCATCGCGTTCACGTTGTCGGTGAGGTCCTTCCACGTACCGGCGACGCCGGGCACCTGCGCCTGGCCGCCGAGTTTTCCTTCGGTACCGACGTCGCGGGCGACGCGCGTCACTTCGGAGGCGAAAGCGTTGAGCTGGTCCACCATCGTGTTGATGGTGTTCTTCAGCTCCAGAATTTCGCCCTTCACTTCCACCGTGATCTTTCGCGACAAGTCGCCGCGCGCGACGGCCGTGGTGACTTCGGCGATGTTGCGGACCTGGTTCGTCAGGTTGCCGGCCATCTGGTTCACGTTGTCGGTCAGGTCCTTCCACGTACCGGCAACGCCGGGCACCTGCGCCTGACCGCCAAGCTTTCCTTCGGTTCCCACGTCGCGGGCGACGCGCGTGACTTCCGATGCGAACGCGTTGAGCTGGTCCACCATCGTGTTGATGGTGTCCTTGAGCTCGAGGATTTCGCCCTTCACGTCGACGGTGATCTTGCGCGACAGGTCGCCGCGGGCGACGGCCGTGGTGACGGCGGCGATGTTGCGCACCTGTGCCGTCAGGTTCGACGCCATCGCGTTCACGGAGTCGGTGAGGTCCTTCCACGTCCCGGCGACGCCGGGCACGACGGCCTGACCGCCTAACCGTCCTTCGGTTCCCACTTCGCGCGCGACGCGCGTGACTTCAGCGCCGAACGATCGCAGCTGGTCCACCATTGTGTTGATGGCTTCCTTGAGCTGCAGGATCTCCCCTCGCACGTCGACCGTGATCTTTCGCGAGAGGTCGCCGTTGGCGACGCCGATGGTCACGTCGGCGATGTTGCGGACCTGGGCGGTGAGGTTGCCGGCCATCTGGTTCACCGAGTCGGTGAGTTCCTTCCAGACGCCTGACACGTTCTTCACCTGGGCCTGGCCGCCGAGTTTTCCTTCCGTGCCCACTTCGCGCGCCACGCGCGTCACTTCGGACGTGAAGACGGAGAGCTGGTCGATCATCGTGTTGACCAGTCGCGCCGATCTCAGGAACTCGCCTTCGAGCGGACGCCCGTCAACTTCGAGCATCATCGACTGGCCAAGGTCGCCTTTCGCGACCGCGCCGACGGCGCGTGTCACTTCGACCGTCGGAAAGACGAAGTCGTCGATGAGCGTATTGATGGCTGACACTTCGTCTGCCCAGCCGCCGCTGGCGCCAGGCACGGTCATGCGCTGCTTGAGCTTTCCTTCACGACCCACGACATGCGAAACGCGCGCGGTTTCGCGCGCGCGTCGTTCGGCGAGGGTGACGATGTCGTTGAACGCGTCGGCGATTTTCCCTTCGACGCCTGTCAGGTCGGGTGGGAGCCGGACCGCGAAATTGCCTTCGCGGAAACTCTGCATTGCGGACAGCAGCTGCCGCGAAAACAAGTCTCCCGGACTTCCATCCACTGACGAACGCTGCTGCTGCAACAGGAACGTCGCGTCCATGGAGGTGAGTTGATCGGAAGCGTGCTCCATGTCACTGAATCCTCGGATGAGTCCGTCGAAAAAAAGGCGTGCCTGTCAGCCGTAGAAGATTTGCGAATGAGTGGCTGCGCGTAATACGCCGACAGGAGCGCCCGCTTCTACTACTTTTGGGCAAGGGATGGGCCTGCTAAGGCATGTGCGGTGTGCTAGAGGGTGTGAAGGGTGCAAATGAGCCCCCTCCAACTCTTTCCACAGCTCAACCGTCACACTTTCCGACTGACTCGACCGTGTGGTTGCTACCTGTTTTCTCGTGGCTCTCGCGGATAGCGGCCCGGATCTACTACCGGGTGAGATTTGCCGGCCCAGCGGTCCCGGCAGACGGACCAGTCCTGCTCGTTGCAAATCACCCGAATTCCCTCCTCGATCCCACCCTCGTTGTGGCGTCAGCGGACCGGCCGGTGCGGTTCCTTGCCAAGGCGCCGCTCTTCGCCGACAGGAAAATCGGCTGGGTCATGAGGGCCGCGGGCGCGATACCGGTTTACCGGCGGAGCGACGATCCGTCGCTCATGTCCCGCAACGAGGATTCGTTCCGTGCCGTGTTCGAGGTACTCGGCGACGGAGCGGCGGTTGGGATCTTTCCCGAGGGCATCAGCCACAGCGCGCCGTCGATGTCGCCTTTGAAGACCGGGGCGGCGCGGATCGCACTCGGCGCAGCGGAGAAAACGGGGCGCGCATGCACCATCGTTCCCATCGGCCTCTCGTTGCGTGAGAAGGAGACATTCCGGTCGGACGCGTTCGTCGTGCGAGGCACGGCGCTCGAGTGGTCAGATCTTGCGCATTGCGGGCCTGACGATGGCGATGCGGTTCGCGAACTGACGTCCCGCATCGACGCCGCGCTTCGGTCGGTAACGATCAACCTCGGCTCGTGGGAGGATCGGCCGATCGTTGAATGCGCCGTTCGAATCTGGGAGGCGGAAAACGGAACGCCGTCTCGTGAGGCAGAGCGCCTGGCGCGGATGGAGTACACGACGAAGGTGCTCGCACGCGTTCGTGAAGACGGTGACACATCCGGTCTTCAGCTCGCCGAAGACGTTCGACGACACGATAGCCGCCTGGCGCGTCTCGGGCTTCGTCCCTCGGACCTCCTTGCGGACGTCGGCGCGGGTCGCGGCGTGAGCTGGGCCGCACAGAGGTTCGTTCTGCTGATGCCGTTCCTGGTCGCCATTGCGGTCGTGGGAGCGGTGCTGTTCTGGGTTCCCTACCAGCTGACGGGGATGATCGTGAACCGGCTGCGACTCATACCGGACGTGCGATCCACCTGGAAACTGCTGATCGGCATCGTTCTGTACGCGGTGTGGCTCATCGTGCTGGTCATCGTCGCCGGCGCAACCCTTGGCTGGGTAGCTGCGTTGCTCACTGCAGTGGGCGTGCCCGTAGTTGCGATGATCGGCTTGCAGGTTCGTGAACGGTGGCAAGCTTCGTGGAGCGATGCGCGCCGGTTTTTCCTGCTTAGATCACGCGGGTCGCTTATCGACAAGCTCCGTTCCGAACAAAAGGATCTAGCGACTCGTCTCGAAGGGCTCCGATGATACTTGCAGACTCCGTAACAGCATGAACCACAGAGGCGCACAGAGGCGCGTGAGGAACACCCGAAATCAATTCCTCTGTGCGCCCTCGGTGCGCCTCTGTGGTCAATGCTTTGGTGGAGCCAGAATTCCCCTACTAAACATCCGACAAACTCGTTATGCGGAATCTGACTCGGCTGCTCCTCGTACTGGCTCTGGTCCCGAACGCGATGCTCGCGCAGGGCCGGATCACGACACCGAAGGAAGAATTCGGGAACAACTTCGGCGACGACTACTTCCTCGCGAACTACCAGCAGATCGCGGCCTACTGGCGCAAGCTCGATTCCCAGTCGGATCGCATAGTGGTGCAGGAGATAGGGAAGACAGCTGAGGGCCGGCCGCACCTCATGGCGATCGTCACCTCGCCGGAAAATCACCGGAACCTCGAGCGGTATCGCCAAACTTCGATGCGTCTCGCGTTAGCCGAGGGACTGACAGATGAATCGGCCAGGGCACTTGCCCGTGAGGGCAAGGCCATCGTATGGATCGATGGAGGACTCCACGCCTCCGAAGTGTTAGGCGCGCAGCAGCTGGGCGAGATGGTCTACCAGATGGTGAGTCGCACGGATCCCGAAACGATGCGGATCCTCGACAACGTCATCATCCTCTTCGTCCACGCAAATCCCGACGGCAACGACCTGTTGGCCGACTGGTACATGCGCAAGTCGAACCCGCTGGAGCGCAGCACGGGCAACATCCCGAAGCTCTACCAGAAGTACATCGGCCACGACAACAACCGCGACTTCTTCATGTCGACGCAGGCCGAGACCGAGAACATCAGCCGCGTGCTGTACCACCAGTGGATGCCGCAGGTGCTGTACAACCATCACCAGAGCGGGCCGGCGGGCACGGTGTTCTGGTCGCCGCCGTTGCGCGACCCGTACAATCCCAACCTCGATCCCATCGTCATCCTCGGCTACCAGGCGTTAGGCGCGGCGATGCACAGCCGGCTGGCCGCCGAAGGGAAGCCCGGGGCGACCATGCGCAGCGGCGGGCCGTATGACGGCTGGTGGAACGGCGGCATCCGCAACACCGCCTCGTTCCACAACGTGATCGCGCTCTTGACCGAGATGATCGGGAACCCCACGCCGCAGCGGATCCCGCTGGTGATGAACCGGCAAACAACATCAGCGGATTACGCGTATCCCATCGCGCCGCAGGAGTGGCATTTCCGCCAGAGCGTGGATTATTCGATTTCGCTCAATCGCGCGGTACTGAACTACGCGGCGGGGATGCGAGAGGACCTGCTGTACAACATCTAC
>Ga0111538_10011563_pt1 | contig 11694 bp, 8 predicted proteins | sample SoiMethybrSBSTD1_FD_79669 | JGI IMG/M metagenome (GOLD analysis project Ga0111538, IMG submission 79669) | Bulk soil microbial communities from a Populus tree surrounding site in Tennessee, USA - Soil MetaG P. TD hybrid SBSTD1 (version 2)... | ecosystem: Environmental > Terrestrial > Soil > Tree...
GCGTGCGACCGCTGTCGTATCGAACCAGCCGCGGCCGCCATCGGAGAACAACAGATCACGCGCCCATTCGCGCAGCGGACCGCGCAGCCACGCATCGATGGGAACCGAGAAGCCCATCTTCGGCCGCTCAACGAGATGCCTGGGCACGTGGCGGTACAGCACTTGCCGCAGAATGCACTTCCCCGTGGCGCCGCACACCTTCATCGCTTGCGGCAATCGCCACGAAAACTCGACCACCTTGTGATCGAGCAGCGGGGCGCGCACTTCGAGACTGACCGCCATGCTCGCGCGATCGACCTTGGCCAGCAGATCGTCGGGCAGATACATCAGTTGATCGGCCAGCATCATGCGATCGAGCACGTCCGAGGGCGAAGCGCCGTCCATGATGCGTCCGGTCACATCGGCCTCCGCATCAACGTCGGCGATGAAATCATCGGCGAGCAATGCTGCCGGCTGCTGCCAAGCGGACAAGAGCGACCGATACATGTCGGCCATCGATCCGGCATTCAGCAGATGACCGAGCTTGTGGATCCGTTCGCCAAAATGTTCCGGCGGCACCGGCAACACCGAGGCGGTGAGCTGGTGCAGCCGATCCCACGCCGGCGCCGACACGCTGCCCAGGCCGGCGCCAATTGGCTGGCGCACGACGCGTGGAATGCGATTGACGCGCGTCAGGATCTGCGAGCCATAGACGTAGCGGTTGTATCCGCCGAACAATTCGTCGCCGCCGTCTCCGCAGAGTGCGACGGTGACGTCCCGCCGCGCGAACTCGGACACGAGCAAGGTTGGTAATTGCGATGGATCGGCAAACGGCTCGTCGAAGATGCCGACGAGCCGCGGGATCAATGTGTGGGCGTCTTCTCCGGTGAGCCGAAGCTCGGAATGTTCGGTGCCAACGTGCGCGGCGATCTGCGCCGCGTGACCGGCCTAGTCGAACGACGCCTCGGCGAAACCAATCGTGAAGGTCTTGACCGGACGGCTGCTCGCCTCCTGCATCAGCGCGACGACGGTTGACGAATCGATGCCTCCGGATAACAGGGCCCCGAGCGGCACGTCCGAGCGCAAGCGGCGTTGAACGGCCTCGGCCAACAACGCATCGAGCGCATCAACGGCGTCGCTGTCGCTGCCGTCGAACGGATCGGCCAATCCGTGACGCGCGACCTGTTCGAGCGACCAGTAGCTTCGCGGCGCGGGCAACCGGGCGTCCGCATCGATCACGGTCAGGAGATGCGCGGGCTTCAGCTTGATGGCGCGCTCGAAGATCGTCGCCGGCGCCGGCACGCAGAGATATCGCAGATACGACGCGACCGCGTTGCGATCGATCGAACGATCGAACGACGGCCCGGCGAAGAGCGCCTTCAGCTCGGACCCGAACGTGATCAGGCCCGGCTCGCGGTAGATATACAACGGCTTCTTGCCGAGCCGGTCGCGGACGAGCGTCAACGCACGTTCCTGCGCGTCCCAGACAGCGATCGCGAACATGCCCGCGAAACGCTGGACCGCCTGGTCAATGCCCCACTGCTCGAACGCAGCGAGCATCACCTCGGTATCGGACTGCCCGCTGAATCTGTGGCCGAACGTCTCGAGCTCGCGCCGCAGATCGAGATAGTTGTAGACCTCGCCGTTGAACGTGATGAGGTAGCGGCCCGACGCCGACCGCATCGGCTGATGGCCCTGCGGAGACAGATCGAGAATCGCCAGGCGCCGGAATCCGAGCGCGATGCCGGCGTGCTCATCGACCCAGGTGCCGCTGTCGTCGGGCCCGCGGTGTGCGATCGGGCCGATCATGCGATGGGCATGGTCGGTCAGCTCGTCGCGGGTGAAGCCGGCCGTGCTCAGGAGGCCAGCAAATCCACACATTTGATGATCCTGTTCTGGGCGGGGGCGCGTTGGATCGCCGCCGTGATGGCCGCTGCGATGACGCGAGCGCCGTTCGGCGTGGCGTGGAAGCCGTCGTAATACGTCGAGAGACTGCGTTCGAGGATCGGCATCAGATCGACTTGCTCGATGTTCATCTGCTCGGCGATCGAGGCCGCTTTGTTGTCGACGCACGCCATCAGCTTCGAGACCACATCGAACGAGTAGTAGGTCGTCACCCGCTCGCGCCAGGCCTGCCCCGCGCCGCCGTGCCACATCTGCGCGGCTTCCTCGCTGGTGTATTCCTTGTCGAACCACGGCTGACGAACCACGATGACGCGATCGGCATGTGCGCTGGCGCGTTCCAGCGCGCGACGGAAATGGAAATCGAATTGCTCGAGCATCGGCGTGGGATCGGGCATGTCGTTTCGAATCTCCGTGGCCCGCGCGCGCATGTCGCGCGCGTCCGCGTACCAGCGGCCGGCGCGTTCGTGCACGACCATCGGGCGCAGCCATCGGCGTCGCGCCCGCAACAGCAGCTCCCAGGCGGCAAGACTAGTGGGCTTCCAGCCGAACGGACCGAGTGGATGACATCTGAAGATGTCGGGGATGCGCACCGGAGGAAGCGAGCTGGCGGCGCCGTATTCGAGCCAGCGCATGACGTCGGTGGCGCCGATCATGATGATGATCAACTGCAGGCGCTGGTATCGCGGCAACACGCGATCGAGCAGCAGACCGAGCGCCTCGGATCCGACGCCGGAGCGAGCGATGCAGCCGACGTGCACCGCCGACGCGCCCAGACGCGCCCGCGCATCCGGCGCTGCCAGCAATCGATGCAGCGCGCCGGGCCATGCGGTGTCCTGATCGAGCAGAAAACCTTCGGGCTGGCTGCCGCCGGCCACGAGCACGCGATACAACCCGTCGCTCGACTCCGGCACTTCATCGCCGCGCTCGCCGTCGCTGTTCACGTCGAACCTGGTGGCCCGCTCGAGTTGCGGAAACACTTCCCGATCGGGCTGCAGCCGCAGACGCAGTCCAGGCGGCATCACGTAGTACTGATCGCGGCGGCGAATCCACCAGCGCGCCGCGAGTTCGACGGCCACATAGAGAACCGGCAGGCACGCGACCGCGAATATCCATCCCAATTGAGTCACGACAACCTCCACGTCAAGCACGCTGTGGATGGAACCTGAGCGACCACTCGCCATCGAAGCGCGACAGGGACGTCGCCCCGCTTTCGATCGCGGCGAGCAGCTCAGGCGTGTTGGCCTTGATCAATACCCACGGACCGCGGCGGTGAAAGAAGCAGTACTTGTCCGACAACGGCTGCATGAAGCGCGGATCCAACCGGCCGGTCACGCTGACGGCGCCCTCGCGCCACGCGTGATAGAAGAGGTGATCGAGGACGTCGTGAATCGTGGCGCCACTCGCGGCCACCTGCGCGACTTCGGCGACACCAGCCGCATCAACGTGCGCGACATACCAACCGAGGATCGACGCGCCGTTCTTCACGACCGCGTTCAAGAGCCGGCCGTCGGCCGCGCGCCGCGCCGTGCGATCGAGAATCCGCTGAAACGTTTGCTCGTCGTACTCGACTCGTAAGGCCGCATCGCCGCACACCTCCGCCGCATGGGCCACGACGGTTTGCGCAAACAGCGGCTCGGCTCCGGTGGACGGCGGCGTTTGTCGCAATTGGCTGCCGGGGAGTCGCGCGGCCAGACCGTCGGCCAGAACAGCGGCTGGTGCTCCAGCAAACGCGAGCGGTGCGAGCGCGCGTCGTCGGCCGAGGAATGACAGGCCGAGCTGCGCCGGGCGCAACGCCCGGGTCCAATACATGCTGAGCAACAGGGCCGTGGTGCCGCCCAGTCCTGCCCAGATTCTTCGCGACACATCGTTCGCTTCGTCGGCGATCGACAGATCCTGCGGGCCTTCGAGATACGCCTTGGCGAGCCGCAGCGCCACGAGCCCGACGTGGCTCGCCGGATCGACGATGAATTGCGAGCTGACCGCCGCCTGATAGCGACGGCCACCGATGGTTACGCGGCGCGGCACGATGCCGACAAAGCCGGCGATGCGTCCGTCGGGTTCCTGGTAAACCAGGGAGGAAATGCCGCGATCGGCAGCGGCGCCATCAAGGAAGACGCGCGTGAAGTACTCGCTGTACTCTGCGTGTCTCGGATCGTCGCCGAGGCGAAAGGCGGCGCGGTGCACCTGGGCGACCTGCGGAATATCCGCGTCGACAAAGGCACGCACGCGCGCCGTGCCACGCGCGCGGATCGGCCGGACGTTGGATGCGTATGGTGCGGTTGTCATCTCGCACTCAGTGCCGAGAACAGGGAGCGCGCGGACTTGACGACGGCGGCGGCGACATCCCTGCCTGATTGGGCGGCGCGGTTTAGTTGAGATCCCCAATGCGCGGAATACGCATCGGCGTCGACAGCTGATCGCTCGCGCACCGGCCACAGGTACTTGACGCGCTCGACACCTTTCAGGAAGTCGAATTCACGAGCGCCCTCGCGCGCCGCCATGTCAACGGCCGCGGCGAGCGTGATGTGGCCGAGATGAATCCGGCCGGCCCACTTGCGGTCGTACCCGGCAAGGTAATAGCCCCACCAATCGCCGATCGCCATCCCGTAGAACACCGCCACGGTGCGCATGTCGATCGAAATGCGAATCATCCTCAGGCTCCCGTCACGAAGCAGCCGCGGAATGACGCGGCGATGAAACCGATCCGTCCTCGGAGAATCGAGCGCGGAGCGTTGGCCGGGACCGGTCCATCGGGCGTGCAGGAACTCCGTCAGCGACGTGAATGCCGCTAATGCCTCGGATGGATCCTGCAGCAGCTCGATGCGGAGCCGTCCACGACGCTCGAGCCAGCGGCGATGTTTCCCCAGCGATGTCAGCGATTCGTTGCGCGACTCGGCAAGGTCGAGATACGGGAGGGTCTGAATATCGCGCGGGTGAAACGCCAGACGCCCCGTCCCCTCGTCATTGACGCGATGCACGGCGCCCCAGAGCGGCGATTCGGACGGCACGTCACGGAGTTCGATCACGAACCCGCGCCGTCCGTAGGTGTCCGCAACCCACCCCATGAAGGCATCCGCGCACGCGGTTTCGAATCCGCGTGCGGCCAGGAGATCGACCCGATCGGATTCGGCGCCGCCACCCAGCATCGAGAGGCGCACGTGCGTGCGCGAGTGGCGAACCGCGATCGGCGCGACACCTCGAAGCGTCTCGCCGTCGCGGAACACAATCAGCATCGGCTCGGCTTCGAGCGTCGGTTCCTCGAACAGGCCGGAGAGCCAGGCGCGCGAGACGAACACGCCGACGTGAGGCCGCGCCGCGATGAGCGCATCCATCGCCGCCGCATCGGTGGGCTGCAGATCGAGGTCGCGTTTGATTTCAACCGTGATGCGTCCGCTGAAGACGGCAACCGGTTGGACGATCACCGGCTTGCGACGCTCGACCGCGACAGGCAGCGGCGTCATGCCCTGCTCCATCGCCACACGCGCCGGCCCCCAAGGTGCGCCTTGAGGTCAACGTAGGGATCGTCGCGATACACGAACAGCACCGACGTCACTGCGAACAGCACCACCATCGCCGAGCCAGCGGCAACCAGGCCCGTGAACGTTTGGACGTCGAAAAAGACTTTGGACCACTGCAACATCAGCAGGATGGGAAACGCGCCAATCGCGACGCGCGGGACGACGTACTTCAGATAGGTGAAAGGCGCGACGCCGAGTTCCCGGCAGGTGACGATCCACATCGCGATCGCGAAGCCGACGTTGGGGATGGCGGTCCCAAGCGCGACACCCGCGAGCCCAAAGGGTCCGATGAGCAGCACACTGAGCACGACGTTCGCGATGCCGCTAATCAGGAACGCGATCGTGGGCGTCTTCAGTTTTCCAATGCCCATCAGGATCGGAATCGCCACGCCGCGAATCGGCAGGAACACGAGACTGGAGATCATGAGGATTTGCAGGACCCGGCCCGACGGACCTTCGAACGACGGATCGATCCACAGGCCGATGAATTTGGGGCCAAGCACGATCAGGAACAGCCCGAACATGACCGTCAGCGACAGCGCCACTTTCGACCACCTCAGAAACATCTCCCTGAGCTGATCGGTCTGTCCCGCGGTGCTCAGCGTCGTGGCCATCGGCGAGACGACCGCGGCAATGGCGACGACGAAATCCATGACGTAGAGGATCAAACTGTTGGCGATGACGTAGAACGGGATCGATTCGACGCCCTGCATCGCGCCGATGACCAGCGCATCCGATTCGAAGGTCAGGCGCGCGCCGGCGGCAAGCAGCAGCACGTAGAGACTGAACGAAAAAATGCGGCGCAGCACCGACCGATCGAAGTCCGCGAGGCTGAAGCGGATGCCGGGATAACGGCGGCGAATCAGGAACGCGCACGCGCCGAAATCAAATGCCAGGCTGGCGAGCTGAACGGCGGCCAGCGCGATCAACGAGCCGGCGATGGTCAGCGCCGCGATCGTCAGGCACAGCCGCAGGAACACGCCGGCGATGCGAACCAGGTTGCGCACCACGAAGTCATGGTGCGCGTACATGATCCCTTCGGGCAGCAGGCCGATGAAGCCCGCCGACACCTGGATCACCATCAACGAGAAGGCGGCGAAGGCCTGGACATGCAGCGCCGCGGGAATGTCGAACACGACAACGAGCGACAGCGCCAGCGCCGCTCCGACCACCAGCGCAACGCCGCCGATGATCAGGTAGAGCCCGACGCACGTGCCGATCGTGCGGTTCATCTGCTCGGTGTTGCGCTCCGCGACGTCTTGCGCCAGGTAGCGCACCGACGCCATCGGCACGCCCAGCGCGAGCAGGCTCATGTAGCCGGTGATCGCGGTGATCAGCGTCCACGTGCCGTAGCCGTCCTGGCCCAGCGTGCGGATGATGAACGGCGTCAGGAAATATGTCGCCGCGATCGTCAGGACGATCAGGACCCAGTTGCTGCCGATGTTTCTGAGCATTGATGTTGGGCCGCCAGGACACTCCTGCCGGTGGCGACCTCGAATCCAAATTGATGTGGCGATGTATGCGAGACGGGCACTCGCTTCAAGCGAAACGGATCGGCTCCGGCTGGGTTGATGCCGCCAAACGCCGAGCAGCAACAGCGGAACCCCGCGTCCTTCACGACCTCGCGGTTGGCTTCAGTGACGTGTTGGCGGCCGCCGTAGGGATAGGCAAAGGAATCGACGCGCACGCCAATCTGCCGCTCGAGCTCCTGTCGCGCGCCGAGCACTTCGTCGCGCGCCTCGCCGGGCGAGGCCTTGCCGAGATCGACGTGGCTTCGGGTATGCGCGCCGACTTCGAAGCCGCTGCGGTGCAACGCGCGGACCTGGTCCCAGGTCATCCAGGGATGCCGCACGCCGCGCGCTTGATCCCACCACGGCACGACGTCGCTGCCCATCCACTCGGTGACGACGAAGAACGTCGCCGGCAACGACAGCTTCTCGAGCACCGGCCGCGCATTCTCGAAGTTGTCGCGATACCCGTCGTCGAAGGTAATCGCGAGATGCCGGTCGATGGACTGGCCCTGAGCGATCCGGTAAACGAGCTCGCGCAGCGGCACGACGTCGAAGTGCCGCTGGTAAAACCGGCAATGCCGTTCGAAGGTGGCGCTGTCGATCGACAGCGAGTCGGACGCGTCCGCGTCCTGGATGCGATGAAACGCCACGATGACCGCGGCATTGCGCAACAGGACGGCATCGAGATGGGATGCGAACAAACCGCGACCGAGCAGGCGCTTCACTGAAGATTTCATGTCCGCTGCGGAGATTGCGTCAGCACGCCGGCCAGCGGGCGCACGGCGCGCGTGATGTGATCGAAGCACGCCTGAAACACCGACTCATCGCCATCGACGGGATCGCGGATTTCGAGCGGCGTTTCAGGGGCGAGCGACGTCAACAAGAACGTCTTGGCGCGCGCGTCAGGGAATCTCTGACGCACCACGAGGAGTTGCGGAATGTCCATCACGAAAATGACGTCGGTCCTGGCGACGACGTCGCGCTGGAGGCGCGAGGCGGCGTGAGAACTGAGGTCGACGCGACGCTCGGCGGCTTTGCGCAGTGCCGTCGGATGCGGTGGCCGTCCGGGCATCGCCTCCAACCCCGCCGACGCGATCGACACGCGCGGCCGGTCACCGAGCGACTGCTCGAGCAGAAAGGCCGCGAAGGGACTTCGAATGATGTTGCCATGGCAGACAACCAGGATGTGCTTGCCCGCCCTGAGCGCATCGACAACGGCTGCCGGGCTGCGGCGCAGGCGATTCACCTGCCGCCGTTCGAGCGCGTGGCGGATCTGGCGCGCACCGTACTGGACCACTCGTCGGGCGAAGGCGGCGCCCAGCGCCATCACGCCGGAGCGCTGCGGATAGCGACGGTCAACGGCACCGTAGACATCGACAAGGGCCTCGCCATTGCGCTCATGCGAGAACTCCTCTTCAACCGTGCGCTTGGCTTCTGTAGCCATGCGCGCCGCCCAGTCGCGATCGCTCGCCACCTCGAGACATGCTGCGGCCAATGCGTCCACATCGCCCGGCGGCACCAGCAGACCGGACTTGCCCTGCTGGATCACTTCAGGAAGTCCGCCCACCCTCGAAACCACCACTGGTTTCGCCAACGCCATGGCTTCGAGCACGGCCATCGGCAATCCTTCGTTCAGCGACGGCAGCACGAATATGTCCATCGCCGACATCACGTCATGGATGTCGCGGCGCGCGCCAGGAAACCGGCAGGCGCCGTCGATACCCAACCGCGACGCCAGGGCCTTCAGATCGTGTTCGAGCGGGCCGTCGCCGGCGATCACGAATCGAGCGCCGGGTGCACGATCGAGGATCAGCCGCGCGGCGCGTAGAAACGTGTCGTGGCCCTTGACCGGCGCGAGGCGGCCGGCGGTTCCAATCACGATGGTGGCGCCGTTCACACCCAGCTCGCGCTGCATCTCTTCGGGACTCCTGCGCGTGATCACTTTGCCGAGCTGGATGCCGTTGTGGATGGTGGTCACGCGCGACGATCGGTAACCGTTCAACATCAGTGCCCCGGCCATCCGGTTCGAGACGGCGATGACGCGATCCGCGCACCAGCGCAGCATCATGGTGTCGAGCCTCTCGTAGACGCCGAACTTGAACCGGTTCCACCCCGTCATCGGCTCACGCAAGCCGTGCATGGTTCGGATCACGTGCGGCACACCGGCGAGCTTCGCGGCCATGGCTCCGAGCACGGTGTCCTTGTAGCGATGCGTGTGGACGAGATCGATCCGCTGCTCGATGAACAACCGGCTGAGGAACAGGACGATGTCAACAGAGTTGTGCTGCGTTTCGTCGATCACGGTGACATCGATGCCAAGTTGCCGCAATTCGTCGGCGAGGCGGCCGTCATTGAACAGCACGGCCGTGGCGCCGACGTCCGATCGCTGCGCCAAGTACGACAGCGTCGTCGCCACCTGCACTTCCGCGCCGGCCCACAGATCCGCGGTCATGACGTGGCAGATACGCATGGTCACTTCACCACCGACACGTGTGGTGCTGGTTGCGGCGCGCGAGCGAACAACCTGCGTCCGAGCCGGGCTGCTGCTGCGGACCAGTGCCTGCCGTATTGGCGCGCTTCCTGGACGAAGGGACGGGGATCGTCGCCGCTGATCACATCGAAGCGGGTGCGCGGAGTGATCGGCTGGCAAAAATCGAAGATCGCGCGCGCGCGCGACGGCGCCCCTTCGGGAAGGTTCTGGTCGCCGGGCTTGTGGAGGACCCGGATGATCAAGTGATCGAGGTCGCCGAGCAGCCAGCGACTCTTGACGCCCACGTTGTATTCACGCGGCGGCGCGATGGTTTCGCCGAGGGCCAGTTGGCAGCTCAAATACGGGAAATCCACGCCGGCGTCGATGGCCAGTTGCAGGGACCCCCAGAAGCGGCCGTTCACTTCCATCAGGAACGCACGTCCGGTTCGCTGATCCTGCTTGAACTCCATCATCGCGACGCCGTGCCATCCGAGCGGCCCCAGCAGGCGCATCGCTTGATCGAGCAACTCGGGATCGAGCTCGACACTCTCGCAGAGCACGCTGGCGCCGCCCGATGGCGGCTTTTCGCGCAGGCGCCGATGGGCGAACGCGGCGCGCAACTCGCCTCGATCGCAGAGCACGAACACGCCGACGCCCGGGCCGACCACGCGCTGCTGGATCATCGACGGGTAGCAGGCGAGGTAATCAATGTCGCGATACAGCCGCAGCAGATCCCTTTCATTGTGGGCGTACCTCACGCTGGCGCCGAGCCAACCGGCATTGGTGCGGATTCGTGATCGCGACGGTTTGATGACCGCCGGGTATTCGATCTGATCCAGTACCTCGACTAACCCGCTGCGGTTGTCGACGCTGTGACTCCGCGGCACCGCTATGCCGCACGTGGCGGCGCGCTCGAGTAAGGCCGATTTGTCGGCGACGAAATCAAAGGCCTCGAACGGAGGAACGGCGGTTCGGCTGAAGCGGCTCAACGCGTCGGCGTTCTTCGCGACCAGATAGGTGGTCACATCGGTCACGGGCACGACGACGTCGATGCGCTCGCGCTCGGCGAACTCGAGGACAAAACGCTCGAAGGCCTCGGGATAGTGCACCGGCGACGGATAGGCCACGCTCCGGGCGCAATACCTCGACGCCGACGCGAGACAGCCTGACTGTTCTGCTCCGACGACCACGGACACACCGCGTCGTCCGAGCGATCGCGTGATCGCGAGCGCCGGGCGCTGATCGCCGTCGGTGACGAAAACGGTGAGCGGTTTCATACCTGCACTGCGACGTTGGCGCGCGGAACGGTGCGCGCCTGCGTGGCCACGCCGAGCGCCGCGGCAGCCAGCCGCGTGTCGTAGCGTCGTGGGCGAAGGACCGACCAGGCGGCGAGACGCTCGGGCCATCGGCCGCGAGCGAACGACAGCATGGCGCGCGCGCTCGTCAATCCCAGCGCGAGCGCGCTAATCGGGACCCAGACCATGCGGCCCGACCAGCCGGTCGAGCGCATGCGGGCGAGCAGATCGCCGCGCGTCGCGATCGTCGGATCAAACAGGTTCACGACCGGCTCGGCTTCCTCGAAGTGTTCGGCGCACCAGGCAATCGCTTTACCGCACCGATCGACATCACAAACGGCAATCGGGAGCCGCGCGCGGCCGAGCCCGAGGTGCCAGCTGCCGAACAAACGCCGGCCCATCAATCCCGGTAACGACGAGCCGTGCCGCTCGATCAACGCGCCCGGACGAATGATGCGCGTGGTGATGCCGAGCGCCGCCGCTTCGCGCTCGACGATCTCTTCCTGCAGGGTCTTGCCCCAGGCGTAGGCGCCCAATGGCCGCGGATTGCGCGGCCGCGGCGTGCGCTCGTCCTGCCGTTCCCACGGTGTGCGGGGGGGTCGCAGCACCGAGAGACTGCTGACGAGCACGAGCCGCGACACACCGGCGTCGCGCATCGCATGGAGAAGATGACGCGTGCCGTCGAGGGTGTTTCGTTGATGTGCCTCATACCCGCCCGCGGTTTCCGCGGCCGCATGGACGACGACATCCGCGCCGGCCAGTGCGTCCACGGGAATCCCGTGACCGAGATCCGCAGTCACCCATTCGTCGACGGCGAGATCGTCGGGCCTGGCGCCGCGGCCGATGCCTCTGACGCGCGGGAGCGCATCGACAATCGCGCGGCCAAGGAATCCGTTGGCGCCAGTGACGACGATCGGCCGGCCATCGCGATGCGATCGCGATTGCAGCACCGGCATGTGCGACAACGCTGCGGCGTTGATCTGCGCGACCAGTCCCTCGAAGATTTCCGAGACGCC
>Ga0111538_10011564_pt1 | contig 11694 bp, 8 predicted proteins | sample SoiMethybrSBSTD1_FD_79669 | JGI IMG/M metagenome (GOLD analysis project Ga0111538, IMG submission 79669) | Bulk soil microbial communities from a Populus tree surrounding site in Tennessee, USA - Soil MetaG P. TD hybrid SBSTD1 (version 2)... | ecosystem: Environmental > Terrestrial > Soil > Tree...
CCAGCCGCACCCGGCGACGGGAACGGTGACAGGCATCGGCGGCGCGCAGCTTCCGGGCCTGACATTCACGTACAACGCCTCGTCCGAGCCGCCGGTGAACGCCGGTGCCTATGCCGTCACGGGTACCTATCCCGGAAACACGAACTACCAGTCCGTCACGCGCGACACCGCAATATTGATCGGCCCGGCGACGCCGACCGTGACGGTCACGGGCGGTACGTTTACCTACGACGGAATGCCCCACGGCGCGACCGCCACCGTCCAGGGCGTCGGCGGCGCCGAGCTCGCTGGTGCCCTGCTGACGTACAACGGATCCATCGACGTGCCGGTCAATGCCGGGACCTACACCGCGGTCGCGACGTTCGATGGCTCGGGGAACTATGGTCATGCCACCGGGTCCGCGACCGTAACGATCCTGAAGGCGGCGGCCGTCCTCGGCTGGAACCGGCCGGCGGCGATCGTCTACGGAACGTCGCTCGGCGGCGACCAGTTGAACGCGACGGCCAACGTGTTCGGATCGTTCGATTACACGCCCCCTGCCAACACCGTGCTGAACGCGGGCGCGTCGCAGACGCTCACCGCGACCTTCACCCCATCGGATCCGGCAAACTACATCGGCGGCACGGTCAACACGACAATCGATGTGTCGAAAGCGGCCGCCGAAGTGACGGCGATCGGCGGGACGTTCACGTACAACGGCCAGCCGCATCAGGCCAGCGGTTTCGTGACCGGCCTCTTCGGCGCGTCGCTCGGGACGCCGACCTTCACCTACAACGGCAGCCCGCAGCCGCCGGTGACGGTCGGGACCTACGAGGTCGTGGCCAGCTTCGCGGGCAACGCGAACTACCAGCCGGCGTCGGCGACGACGGCGATCTCGATCCTGCCGGCAGCGCCGATTCTTGATTGGACGCAGCCGCAAGCCATCGTGTACGGCACGGCCCTCGGAGCTGCGCAGCTGAACGCCACGGCAAACGTACCGGGTACGTTCACGTATTCGCCGGCCGTCGGCACCGTGCTGAACGCGGGACTCTCGCAGTTGCTGACCGCGACGTTCACCTCGTCCGACCCGAATTACAGCAGCGATAGCGTCATCAACACGGTGATCGATGTCTCGAAAGCATCGCCGGTCCTGAACTGGTCTCCGCCGCCGGCGATCGTCCACGGGGCGCCCCTCGGCGCTGCACAGCTCAACGCGACGGCCAATGTTGCTGGATCGTTCTCGTACTCGCCGGCCGCCGGCGCCGTGCTGAACGCCGGCGCGCAGACTCTAACTGCGACGTTCACCCCGGCGGATTCGAGTAATTTCAGCAGCGGCTCGGTGACCGCGACCATCGAGGTGTCGAAGGCGACCGCCACGGTGACCGCGGCGGGTGGAACATTCACATATGACGGCCAGCCGCATCCGGCGACCGGTTCCGTCACTGGCCTGAATGGCGCGTCGCTCGGCGCGCCGTCGTTCACCTACAACGGATCGGCCCAGCCGCCGGTCGCTGCGGGGTCATACGCTGTCGTCGCCAGCTTCGCGGGCAACGCGAACTACGAGCCCGCGTCGGCGTCGGCGACGATCACGATAGGCAAGGCGCCGGTGGTTCTCACCTGGAACCCGCCGGCGGCGATCGTGTATGGCACGCCGCTCGGTGCGGTGCAGCTCAACGCATCGGCGAACGTGCCCGGCACGTTCGCGTACTCGCCTGCAGCAGGGACGGTGCTGTCTGCCGGGGCAGGGCATGCACTCACGGCGATCTTCACGCCGGCCGATGGAGTGAATTACACGGGAGCGTCGGTGGCCTCGTCGATTGCGGTTGCGGCGGCACCGCTGTCGGTGCGCGCGAACGACGCGGCGAAGCCGTTCGGCGCGCCTGTGCCCGCCTTCACGGCGTCGGCGGCCGGCTTCGTGAACGGCGACACCTTCGCGGCGCTTGGTGGCGCACTGGCGTTCGCCACCAGCGCGACGGCGCAGTCGGCGGTAGGGACGTATCCCGTGGTTCCGTCGGGCCTGAACTCGCCGAACTATGTCATAACGTTCGTGCCCGGCACGCTCGCCGTCGTTCGCGGCGGCGTCACGGTGTCGGTGGCGACGAGCCCTGCACCGTCGGGTCTCAATCAATCGATGACGTTCACCGCGAACGTCGCCGCCGCGGCACCGGCGGCCGGAGCGCCGGGCGGGACCGTACAGTTCTTCGACGGCGCCACGCTGCTTGGGAGCAGCACGCTGACGTCCGGAAGTGCATCACTCACGACAGCCGGTTTGAGTGCGGGCGTCCACACGATCCAGGCGACCTACGACGGTGACGCATCGTTCGCATCGGGCTCTTGGTCGGCGTCACATACGGTCAACAGCGCCGCCGCAACGCCATCGATCGCGATCGTGTCGAACCGCAATCCATCATCGGTCGGACAGTCGGTGACGCTGACGGCGAACCTGAGCATGACCGCAGGACCGGTCAACGGCACGGTACAGTTCTACGACGGCGCGGTGTTGCTTGGCACGTCGACGATCGTGTCCGGATCGGCCGTGTTCACGACGACGGCGTTCGCCGCAGGCTCGCATGCCATTACGGTGAGGTACCTAGGGAGCCCGGACGCGCCGCCCGTGATGTCCGGCGTGTTCGTGCAGGCGGTCGGCTCGTCCGGATGGAAGAATCGCACGTCGACGACGACACTGTCCGCTTCACCGAATCCGTCAGCGCTCGGCGGCACCGTGATGTTGACGGCAAACGTCAGCGGTCCCAACGGCACGCCGGCGGGCGCGGTCCTCTTCATGGTGAATGGCCAGGTGGTCGGCGGACCGGTGACGCTGACGGCGATCTCCGGATCGACCGCGCAGGCAACATTCGCGCTGTCAGGCCTGGCGGGGGGGCGCCACGTCATCACCGCGACCTATCTGGGAAGCAGCAACTACAAGGGGAGTACGGCGACCGCCGTTCAGACGGTGAATTGAAACGGCCTGGCTCGCGGACGCGAATGCCGGAGCGGTGGCGTGATGCCTGATCGAATGCTGATGTGATATAGAACTTCTATAAAGGAGTTCTAGTCTCGTGGCCGATCCCATCGCCTCCCTCGTCAAGGGCACCCTCGACCTGCTCGTTCTCCGGACGCTCGAACTCCAGCCGCTCCACGGCGCCGCCATCGCCGAGCGCATCTTTCAGACCACGCGCGGGACATTTCAGATCAAGGCCGGATCGCTGTTCCCCGCCCTTCATCGCCTGGAACAGGACGGATGGATCGAGGGGGAGTGGGAAACGCCGCCGAAGGGCCGCCGCATCAAGTCCTACCGCCTGACCCGTGAGGGCCGCCGCCATCTGTCGGCGGAGAGGGCGACGTGGCAACGCGTCGTCGTCGCCATGACCCTGGTGCTCGATTCCTAGCCGTGTCGATCCTGCGGACGCTTCTCGCGAGGGCCCGGGCGCTGCGGCGATCAGTGGACGCCGAGCGCGATCTGGACGACGAGCTGCGCGCATTTGTCGAGGTCCGCGCCGCCGCTCACGAACGGCGGGGCCTCGCGCCCGCAGATGCGAAGCGCGCTGCCCTCATCGAGGTTGGGGGTATCGATCAGGTCAAGGAGCGCGTGCGGGACGTGCGCATCGGATCCGCGGTCGAGGCGGCAGTGCGGGACGTGCGATACGGTGCAGGAGTGCTCTGGCGATCGCCCGGCTATGCACTGGTCGTCATCATGACCATCGCCCTTGGCATCGGCGTGAACGCCGCGATCTTCAGCGTGGTGCACGCGGTGCTCTGGCGATCGCTCCCGTATCCGGAGGCTGACCGCATCGTTGTCATCGAGGCCGACACCGCGGCCCTGCCCACCGCCTACTCGTCATCCGGGCCTGTTTTCGACCCACGAGCGCAGAGCCGCCTGATCACGAGCATTGCCCTGGCCGAGGGACGTGACGCGAGCCTCATGATCGACGGTGTCATGGAGCGTGTCGCCTCGGTCAGGGTGACGGACGATGTGCTTCCTCTCCTTGGGGCAAAGTCGTTGCTCCTCGGGCGCACGGTCATTGCCGCTGAGGATTCACGCGACTACATCCTCAAGGGTGTCGTGATCAGCCACGAGCTCTGGCTGCGTCGCCTCAATGGTGATCCCCAGGTCATCGGTCGTCGACTGACCGTCAACAACTTCGACGTGCAGGTCGTCGGCGTCATGCCGCCGGGTTTTCGTCTCATTCTTCCCGCCGGGAACCACGCCGAAGAGTCGATCGATCTGTGGCTGCCGAGAAGCTTTGGGTTGGGCCTGTTGTATCGGGGACTGCCGCTGATTGGACGTGTTGCGCCCGGCGCGACCCTGACCGAGGCGCAGGCGGAGCTCTCGGCGCTGGCGTCGAGTTTCGTCGCCAGTCATCCGTCGGCATATCCCGGCGGCCTGCGTCTGACGGTCCGGCCTCTCGGCGAAGTCGTCACGCGCGACGTCAAGCCGGCGCTGATGGCGCTCAGCACGGCGGTCGGGTTCGTGCTCCTCATCGCGTGCGTGAACGTCGCCAACCTGCTCCTGGCGCGGGCCAAGACGCGTGCGCGTGAATTCGCGGTCCGGCGAGCGCTCGGCGCGACGCGACTGCGCCTCATGCGGCAGCTGCTCGCCGAGAATCTGGTGGTCGCCATCCTCGGCGGCGCGTGCGGCCTCCTGCTGGCGCGCCTGGGCGTCGGTCTGCTGGAGTGGCTTCGGCCCGTGCATCTCCCGCGTCAGGCCGAGGTTGGCATCGACGGGGCTGTCGTGTTGTGGACGGCGGGGTTGACGCTGGTATCGGGCATCCTCTTTGGCCTGGTGCCCGCCCTCGCCTTTACGCGCGACTCGCAAAGTCTGACACTTCACGCGGGCCGCGCCGGTTCGCTCATGGTCCGCGGCCGGCACCTGCACCGCGGTCTCGTCCTGTCCGAGATCGCGCTCTCGATTGTTCCGCTCATCGCCGCGGGGTTGATGCTGCGGACGTTTGCAAACCTGCTCGACGCGCCGATCGGTTTCGAACCCGCGCACGTCGTCACCGCGCGAGTCTCGCTGAACCTCGAGGCGTTTTCGACGGTCGATCGCCGGTCGGCGTTCTATCGGGACGCGATCGCGCGTCTGCGCGAACTGCCCGGTGTCGAGGCAGCCAGCGTCGGCGGCCCACCTCCTTTGGCGCCGGTTCGGAGCACCCTGCGCTTCTGGCGAACCGACGATCGAGAAGGAACATCGTCGCTCGGCTCGCACCAGAGCATCATGCCCGGCTATTTCGGTGTCATGGGGATTCCACTGCGCTCGGGCCGCGATATTTCAGATGACGACATCGTTCGCCGCCGGCACGTCGCCATCGTCGACGAGCGGCTGGCAGCGCAGTTGTGGCAAGGTGATGCCATCGGCCAATCGCTGTCGGTCGAGTATTCGAAGCAGCCGCTCGAGGTCGTGGGTGTCGCCGGCTACATCCGCTCGCGTGACATCCGGGATGCGAACACGTCGCTGATTTACGTGCCGTCTCACGTCTACGAGATCGAGCAGACGATCGTCGTCAAGACGCCCGCGCCGCTCTCGACGGTCGCGCCCGCGATCAAACAGGCGGTCGAAGCGCTGGGCCCCGGCAGGCCGGTTTTCGCCATCCGGCCGATGGAGGAGATCGTCCAGGCGTCGATCGACAACACGCGGTTCACCATGCTGGTGCTGTCGGGGTTCGCGGTGGCCTCGCTGGTGCTCGCGGGCATCGGGCTCTACGGCACGCTTGCCTATCTCACCTCGCAACGCACGCAGGAGTTCGGAGTACGCCTCGCGCTTGGTGCAACCGCCGCGACCATTCTGCGCCTCGTGTTCCGCGAGGGCTGCCTGCTCAGCGGGCTGGGTGCGGCGCTCGGCCTTGCCGGCGCGATGGCGGTGACGCGCGTGCTGCGCGGACTGCTCTACGGCGTTACGCCGCTCGATGGTGTCACCATCGCGAGCGTCGTCGTGCTCGTTGGCGGCGTGGCGCTCGTTGCGGTGGGTGTACCGGCGTGGCGCGCAGCCCGAGTCGATCCAGTGACGGCACTGCGGGCGGAGTAGGGTCGCCCGAATCGCTGTTTCCAAGCGTGCTCCTTCCACAACGCAACCGCGAGGTTACCAGAGCGGCTGGTCCTCAAACCGAAGCCCTGATCACCTCTCGAAATCCGTAGACGTGTATAGTGGCGCACGGTGTGATGACACCGTCGGGTCGACGTGACCTCGGTGTGTATTGGGCTATTCCGTGAGGAATCACCAGATGATCGGTGGGGAACCTGGCGCGAACGCGTTCGTTGCGATCTCCATCGCGGTAACGCTGACGGCCTGCAGCAGCCCGTCGTCGCCGACCGCGCCAATGCCGGTTGTTGCCCCTGGCCCGGAATTGGTGCATCTCGAGGCGGAAACCGGTTCGGGCACGCTCGACGTCCGCAAACGGTCGCGGGCCTCAGGCGGCATGACCGTGCATCTGGCGCCGGGCGAACGCCTGTCGTGGGCATTCAGCACCCGCGGCTCGCAGACTCCATACGATCTGGCGGTCACCTACGCGAACGGGCGGGAAGGCGCCAACGAAACGCTGCATGTGTTGCTCGACGGTCTGAGAGTCCGCACGTTCGTCGATCGCGATAGTGGTGACGCCGTCGAGGGTTGGGAGACATTCGTCACCGATCCTGCCGGCTCCGCTTCACTGGAGCCTGGTTCACACACCGTCGCCATCGAGAGTGAAGGCGGGGACGGCTGCGTCGAAATCGATTTCATTCGCGTTGTCCCGATCAATTCGCTCGTCCCGCAACCGGGAGTGCGGTGAGTCGTCGCCGCATAACGCGTTACCTCCTCTCCGATCCCGGCTTTACTTCCGCAGTGAGGCTCGCCTCGCGCAGGCGCTGAATGTACGCGATCCCGTCGCCGCTGCTCACGAGGCGTTTCCGCGGAATCTCCGAACGCCTCGCGCAGCCGCCTGACGGCGGCGTTCAGGCTGTGGTCGAAATCGACGAACGTATCGCCCGGCCACAAGCGCTGGCGAGCCCCAGCAACTTCAAGCTTCATGGCAGCGGTGATACGCTCATGCGCTCGTGGAGCGCACATGAAAAAACTGATCAACGAGCCGGCGGATGCGATGCGGGAATCGCTCGCCGGGTTCGCCGAGGCCCACTCCGAGATCCTCAAGGTTTCCTTCGATCCCGTGTACGTGGTGCGGGCGGACGCGCCCGTCAAGGGCAAGGTCGGCATCATCTCGGGCGGCGGGAGTGGTCACGAACCGATGCACGGCGGTTACGTGGGCCAGGGCATGCTCGACGCCGCCTGTCCCGGCCAGGTCTTCACGTCCCCCAGTCCCGACCAGATGGAAGCGGCCACCAGCGCCGTCGACGGCGGAGCCGGCGTCCTCCACATCGTCAAGAATTACACCGGCGACGTCATGAATTTCGAGATGGCGGCCGAACTCTGCCAGGCTCGTGACATCCAGGTGGAGACGGTGATCATCAATGACGACGTTGCGGTGAAAGACAGCCTGTACACGGCGGGCCGCCGCGGTGTGGGGACGACCGTGCTGGCGGAAAAGATCTGCGGCGCGGCCGCCGCCCGCGGCGACGATCTCGGCCGCGTGGCCGCGCTGGGACGCAAGGTCAACGAAAACGGCCGCTCCATGGGCATGGCCTTGACCTCGTGCACCGTGCCCGCGGCGGGCAAACCGACGTTCGAGCTGGGCGAAGGCGAGATCGAGATGGGCATCGGCATTCACGGCGAACCGGGGCGCGAGCGCATGCCCCTCCGGCCAGCCCGGGAACTGGCCGCGCACATGACCGAGACCATCCTGGCCGACCTGCCGTTTCGCGGCGGCGACCGCGTCATTGCCATGGTCAGCGGGATGGGAGGGACGCCCCCGCTCGAGCTGTACATCATGTACAGGGAACTGGAGCTGGTCCTTCGCGCCCGGCAAATCGCGGTCGCGCGGCGCCTGGTCGGCAACTACATCACCAGCCTCGAAATGGCTGGTTGCGCGATCACGTTGCTGCGGGCGGACGACCAGTTGCTGTCCCTGTGGAACGACCCGGTGCTGACGCCGGCCTTGCGCTGGGGGATCTGAACATGGCAGTGAGCACGCAGGAGGTGCTGCGCTGGCTCAGCGCTTTGCAAAAGGTCTTCGCAGAAAACCGGCAGCCGCTGACCGATCTGGATTCGGCCGTCGGCGACGGCGATTTCGGGATCAGCCTGGACCGCGGCTTCACGGCGGTGCAGGCCGAGCTCACTGCTCACCCTCCGGCCAATCTCCGCGCGGTCTTTCAGAACGTCGCCACTGTTCTCATCAAGACCATGGGTGGCAGCTCCGGCCCCCTCCTCGGCACATTTTTCCTCCGCGCCGGAGCGGCCTGCGCGGACAAGTCCGAACTCGCGCCTGCCGACGTCGTGGCGCTGTTCCAGGCCGGCGTCGATGGCCTCCAACAGCGCGGCAAAGCGGCGCTCGGCGACAAGACCATGCTGGACGCTCTGCTTCCCGCAGTCGATGCGATGCGAGGTGCCCTGGAGGCTGGAAGCGGCCTGGCCGAAATCCTGGAGCGCGGCGCAGCGGCGGCTGAAGAAGGGATGCGGGCAACGATTGCCATGGAGGCGCGCAAGGGTCGTGGCAGTTATCTGGGAGCGCGCAGCGTCGGACACCAGGACCCCGGCGCGACCGCGTCTTTCCTGCTGCTGAAATCGGCCGCGGAAGTGTGGCGGCCGTCATCGGCCTGATCATCGTCTCGCACACCGCTCGTTCAACCTCGCGGTCGAATTCGTCGTGTCGTCGTGGTGTCGTAATGGCCGGAATATTTCCGAATGTTGTCGTAATGATCGAAAGTCGTGGTATAAGGCGACGGCTTCGACAACCTCAAGATTCACCGGAGACGATCACGAGCCACACGCACAGAGCTACATTTGCACCCCCTGTTGAGGTGTCGCATGAAAACACGTCGCATTAGTTTGGTGGCCACGGCGCTGGCGCTGTCAGCTGCGGTCACAACCCTGGTCGCCCAGGCCCCGTCGGCGCCGACGCCCCCTGGCCAACGTACGCCTGCCCAGTTGAAACTTCTGCCCAAGGCCATCGACGCGCCCGATATCAAGTACGAAGTCGTGCGCGACTTCATGAAGCTGCCGCCCAACGTGTATCTGGGTGAAGGCATCGGGGTCGCCCGCAACTCGAAGGGGAACATCTACGTCAACAGCTGCGCCCAGCAGACGAAGACGTTCGAATTCGACAAGAACGGCAACTACGTGCGGGAGATCGGGAAGGAGCTCTACGGCCACGTGTTCTGTCATGGCGTCCGCGTCGATGCCCAGGACAACATCTGGGTGATCGACGAGGGCAGCAACACGATCATCAAGTTCAACCCCGCAGGCCGCGTGACCATGGTCCTCGGCCGCCGGGATGAGTGGCCCATGGGTGGGATGGTGGCGCCCCTGGCGGCGCTCGATCCAGCTCCGCCCTATATTTTCAATCGCCCCACCGACGTCGGGTTCGACGCGGCCGGCAACATCTTCGTCGCCGACGGCTACGTCAATTCACGCATCGCCAAGTACGACAAGAACGGCCGCTTCATCAAACAAGTCGGCAAGCGGGGATCGGGCCCGGGCGAGTTCACCCTGCTGCATGCCATCGCCGTGGATGCCCAGGGGAATGTCTACGGGGGCAGCCGCAGTGACCAGCGCATCGTGGTGTTCGACAACGACCTGAATTACAAGACCGTGTACGACCACGTCGGCGCGCCCTGGTCCCTGTGCATCACCAAGGGCCCGCACCAGTATCTCTACACCTCCAACTCGAACCCTGACAACCAGAACATGCCGCTCCACGAGGTCTCCGGCCAGGTCTTCAAGATGGAGTTGGACGGCAAGGTCCTTGGCAAGTTCGGTGTCCCCGGCAAGGAGCAGGGACAGTTCAGCACGGTGCACGGGCTGGACTGCAGCGTTGACAATGAAATCCTGACCACGGAAATCGTCGAATGGCGCCTGCAGAAGTTCATCCTGCACCCCACCGCCGCTCAAGGGGGCAAGTCATGAGATGCTCACGCCTCGCACCCACGCTGATATTCGCCGGCGCGCTGTTCGCCAGTTTGCTGTCCGCCCAGCAGAAGGAAATCGCGTTCGATTCCGCCGGTGATTTTCTGAAGCTGCCGGATGACATCCATTTCGGTGAAGTGGCTGGCGTCGCCACGACTTCCACGGGCAACCTGTGGGTCTACTATCGCAGCGGCGGCCCGAACGCCACCATTGGCGCATCGCGGACCTACATCAACGGCGGCGCGCGCCTCCTCGAATTCGATCGCTCAGGGAAGTTTCTGCGCGAGATCGGCAGCGGCCCCACCGGGCGCCCCTACTCGTTCCTGTTTGCGCAGGGCGTCAGGGTCGATCCAGGGGACAACGTCTGGGTGGTGGACCGCGCCTCCCGGATGGTCGTCAAGTTCGACCGCTCCGGCCGCGTCCTGCTGACATTGGGCCGCAGGCCCGAGGCAATCGGCGAAGTCGGCAGCAGCGCAGGGAGCGGCGTTTTCGGCCGCGGGAGCGGACCGCCCGGATCTGGTGTCCCCGGCGACAATTTCAACCAGCCCACCGATGTGGCATGGGACACTGCCGGCAACATCTTCGTCTCCGACGGTTACACCAACGCCCGCGTCGCCAAGTTCGACAAGAACGGAAAGTACATCAAGTCCTGGGGCGCGACCGGTACCGAACCCGGCCAGTTCAATACTCCCCATTCCATCGCCGTCGATGCCCAGGGCAACGTCTATGTCGCCGATATGGGCAATCAGCGGATTCAGGTGTTCGACAACAATGGCACGTTCAAGAGCGAGATCAAGAATGTCGGCGCTCCCCGTGCCATCTGCATCTCGCCCGGTGCGCACCAGTATCTCTACAGCTCGAACTCCAACCCGACCGAGGATCCTTTTCTCAACGGCGAGATTTACAAGATGGAGCTGGACGGGACTGTGCTCGGCCGGATCGGGCGCGCCGGCAAGCAGTTCAAGGAGTTCGGGATGGTCAACGAAATCGACTGCCGCGATCCGAACACCTTGTACGTCGCCGAGCTCATGAACTGGCGAGTGCAAAAGCTCACGCTGCGCAACGAGGCGGGGAGCACAGCCACACGGGAACCGCGGTAGACCCGGCCGGTTATAGGGTCCACGCACGTCGGGGTCTCGAGGTAGTCACCGAGGGCTTGGAGGCGTCAACTCCAGGCCCTCCAACCTTCGCTCCCGCTTCCAAAGGGTGCGTGAGCTTACCTTTCGTCAGTGTCCTTTTGCCTCTTGCCCAGTTGTGCGGTGACCGTCCCCGCACTGTCCCGTCTCTTAGTGGCCTCTTCGACCACCTGTACGCTCTCCTGGACGACGGCCTCGATGTCCTCCTGACGCCTCTTGATGGTCTCGATCACGTGCTCGACACGCGCGAGTCGCTCGTTGTCGTCGTCCCGGATGACGGTCATCGTGGGCCTTTCTGCTGTTCTGGGGAGGTGCGGATGATAGCACGACCGGCGAGCGCGGCTGGTCGAGCAGACCTGGCGAAGCGCTGACCCGCTGAACCCGGTTCGTTCTGTCGGCGCTGTTGATTAGTCACTTCGTGGTGGGAAGTGACCGACAACAGCGCTGGGGCTGGCTGGCTCACTCTCCCAGTCGCGTCCTGATGTCGAGATACGCCGCATCGACGAGTCGATCCAGGGCTGCGGAATCCACGTCACGGCCCGGCCAAAGCTTCACGTGGCGTCCGCGCTTGCCCGTTCCTTCGAGCAG
>Ga0111538_10011566_pt1 | contig 11693 bp, 6 predicted proteins | sample SoiMethybrSBSTD1_FD_79669 | JGI IMG/M metagenome (GOLD analysis project Ga0111538, IMG submission 79669) | Bulk soil microbial communities from a Populus tree surrounding site in Tennessee, USA - Soil MetaG P. TD hybrid SBSTD1 (version 2)... | ecosystem: Environmental > Terrestrial > Soil > Tree...
CGAACACCACCGCACATTCTCGTGACGACGCCCGAATCCCTGTATCTGCTCCTCACCGCCGAACGCAGCCGGCAGATGCTGCGCACCGTGCGCACGGTGATCGTCGACGAGATCCACCCCGTCATCGGCACGCGGCGCGGCGCGCATCTGGCGCTGTCGCTCGAGCGGCTTCAGCAGGCAGCGGAGCAGCCGCTGCTCAGGATCGGTCTCTCCGCCACACAAAAACCGATCGAAGACGTTGCGCGGTTTCTACTTGGCGCTCGCGGCAGTCTGGATCGATGCGCGATCGTCGACGAAGGACACCGGCGACAGATGGATCTCGATGTTGAGATCCCACGATCTCCGCTCGACGCCGTCATGTCCCAAGAGGTGTGGGAAGAGTATTACGAGCGGCTGACGGCGCTGGTCGGCACGCATGCTACAACGTTGATCTTCGTGAATACGCGGCGGATGGCGGAACGCGTCGCCCGTCACCTCAGCGATCGTCTGGGCGAAGACGCGGTCACTGCGCATCACGGGAGTCTCTCGAAAGAAAAGCGGCTCGATGCGGAGACGCGCTTGAAGACGGGACGGCTTCGGGCGCTGGTCGCCACGGCCTCGCTCGAACTGGGGATCGACATCGGCCATATCGATCTGGTCTGCCAGATCGGATCGCCGCACCGCATTGCTACTCTTCTGCAACGCATTGGACGTTCCGGTCACACTATCAGTGGCATTCCGAAGGGACGGGTCTTCCCAACGTCACGGGACGATCTTGTCGAGTGCGCCGCACTCATGCGCGCGATCCGCCGGGGCGAGCTCGACTCGATCGTCTGTCACGATGCGCCGCTTGATGTGCTCGCGCAGCAAATCGTCGCCGAAACGGCCTGCCAGGAATATCAGGAAGACGACCTCTTCACGCTCGTGACGCGCGCGTGGCCGTATCGTGAACTCTCACGCTGCGACTTTGACGCAGTGGTCCACATGGTCGCGGAAGGATTCGATACCCGTCGTGGGCGCCGGGCGGCGCTAATACACCGCGACGAGGTCAATCGCGTCGTCCGCGGACGCCGTGGTTCTCGCTTGCTCGCGCAGACATCGGGAGGCGCCATTCCCGACGTCGCCGACTACCGCGTCGTCCTCGACCCGGAGAACACGTTCATTGGAACGGTCAACGAGGACTTCGCGATCGAGAGCATGGGCGGCGATGTCTTTCAGCTGGGAAACGCCTCATGGCGGGTCCTGCAGGTGTCTGCTGGAACGGTCCGCGTCGCCGACGCGAAAGGGATTCCGCCCAACATCCCGTTCTGGTTCGGCGAAGCGCCGGCCCGAAGCGATGAGCTGTCAGGTGCGGTGAGCGATCTTCGTGCCGAAATCGATCGGCAACTCGAGTCGTCAGGCGGAAACGCGGTCGCATGGTTGACGAACGAAAGCGGGGTAACCGCCGGGGCGGCGGATCAGCTGATTGACTACTTCGCCGAAGGACGACGAGCGCTTGGCGTGATTCCAACGCAGCACACGCTCGTGCTCGAGCGCTTCTTTGACGAATCGGGCGGCATGCAGCTGGTGCTGCACGCGCCGTTTGGCAGCCGCATCAACAAAGCGTGGGGGCTTGCGCTGCGGAAGCGCTTCTGCCGTCAGTTCAATTTCGAGCTGCAGGCGGCGGCAACGGAGGATGCCGTCTTGCTATCGCTCGGGCCTCAGCACTCGTTTCCTCTTGCTGACGTTTTCAGGTACCTGCATCCCAACACCACGCGCGATGTGCTGGTTCAGGCATTTCTCGATGCGCCCGTCTTCCAGACCCGTTGGCGATGGAACACCACGATCTCGCTTGCGGTTCCGCGCAGCCGCGGCGGCAAGAAGGTGCCGCCCCAGTTGCAGCGGATGCTGGCAGACGATCTTCTGGCGGCCGCATTTCCCGACGCAGCGGCTTGCCTCGAAAACATCCCCGGCGATCGGCAGATCCCGGATCACCCGCTCGTCGGACAGACGGTTCGCGATTGTTTGCAGGAGGCAATGGACTTCGAAGGGCTGGCGGCCGTCCTGACAAAGATCCATCGGGGAGAGATCACGCTCGTCGCCCGCGACACACCCGAACCGTCGTTCTTCGCGCATGAGATTCTGAACGCGAAGCCTTACGCGTTCCTCGACGATGCACCACTCGAGGAGCGGCGGGCGCACGCTGTGCGGACGCGACGCACCGGAGAACCGGCGAATGGTGGAGATCTCGGCCAGCTTGACCCTGCAGCCATCGATACCGTCCGCAGAGAGGCCACTCCGCAGCCGCGCGACCCGGACGAGCTGCACGATGCATTGCTCGCGTGCGGTTTCCTGACATCGGACCAAATCGATCGAGTAGGGGCTGGATTCTTCGAAGAGCTCGTTACCAGGCGTCGCGCAACTCTGGTGCAGATTGGGGCTCGCGCGATTGCGATCGCGGCAGAACGGATTCCCGAGATTCTCGCCGTGCATCCAGATGCCGTCGTTCCGTCAGCCATCGCACCGCCGCCGTCGCGGGCGTCACGGATCTGGACCCGCGCTGAGGCGCTGGTGGAGCTTTTTCGTAGCCGACTCACAACCACAGGGCCGATCACAACACAAGCACTCGAGCAGTCGCTCGCAGTGGACGAGCGCGACGTCGAAACAGCGCTGCTGGCACTGGAAGCTGACGGAGCCGTGTTGCGCGGACGTTTCTCGCAGCCAGCCGCTAATTGCCAACCGCCAACCGCGGTCGGCGAAGGATTGGAATGGTGCGACCGCGCGCTGCTCGCGCGCATTCATCGATACACGCTGAACCGCTTGCGTGCGGAGATTGAGCCGGTCACCCCTGCCGACTTCATGCGGTTTCTGTTTGCCTGGCAGCACGTCGACGCCAGTGAGCGACTCGCCTCGGTTGATGGCCTTCGGGAAGCGATCTCGATTCTCGACGGTTTCGAGGCCGCTGCGTCGTCGTGGGAGCGAGCGATCCTGCCCGCGCGAGTCGATGGATACAGCCCGCAGCTGCTCGACATGCTGTGTTTTGCCGGCGAGGTTGGATGGGCCCGACTGTCATCGCCAGGTATCGATCCGCTCAATCCCCCGCGACTCGTACCGGCAACGCCGGTTGCGCTCTTCCTGCGCGAGCACGGCGACGCATGGCAGCGTCTTCGCACAGGTGATGCAAAGGACGAGAGCGATCGCGGCGATCTTCCGGAGGGCGCCCGGCACGTCTTAGCTGCGCTCACTGCGCGCGGCGCGTCGTTCTTCAACGATCTCGTGAGTGCTTCCGGTCTTGACGCCGATACGGTTCGACGCGGGATCGGCTCGCTGGTTGCCGCAGGAATCGTCACGTGCGACGGCTTCTCGGGACTTCGGGCCCTCGTTGCCGCTTCAAGGGGCATCGCTCCGGTCAACGATCGGCGAACCAAGTTCGCCGGGCGATGGACGACGCTCGCGACGGTGACTGGTACGCATGACGATGCCGTGGAAATATTCGCGCGCGCGTTGCTGCGACGGTATGGCGTCGTATTTCGCCGCCTGCTGGCGAGAGAGTCGGGCGCCATCCCGTGGCGCGAGCTCACCCGCGTCTATCGTCGTCTCGAAGCGCGCGGCGAGTTGCGCGGCGGCCGCTTCGTCTCCGGCATGTCCGGCGAACAGTTCGCCCTGCCCGACGCGGTCGAACGACTGCGAGCGATCAGGCGAATGCCCGCAACGGGAAAGATCCTCACGATCAGCGCGGCCGATCCGTTGAACCTGGCCGGGATCGTCATCGCCGGCGAGCGCATTCGCGCTGCCAGCCGCACGCGCATCGCGTATCGCGATGGAGTACCGATAGCGGTGAAGGAGAAGGATGCCGTTCGTGAGCTGACGCCGCTCGATGCAGAACTCGCAGAACGGGTTTACATCGGCTTCGGTCAGAGCAGGCCCAGGCGGCTGACGATCGTGCACCACTGATCGTCCCTCGTGAACGTCGCGTCAGGGTGATGGATAACGGGTGTAGACACTACCCCGGAACCTCTCATTACCCGACACCGTCCTCAGGGTATAGAACCCAAGAGGAGGCCCGCCATGTGTTCGACGCGTCATTCGATTTTCTGCATCTTGCCGCCGCACATTTTGCGAGCCATCGCCGAACGCGGTACTCTCGAGGAAAGAACGGCCGCAAGCCGGACGCTGGCGGTCGACTCAACCTTCCGGGCAATGCGCGCCGCGCCGATGGCGTTTGCCGCCCCGCCACCCACCTTCGCCGTCCAACCCGCAGCGAAACAGCGAACGATCTACACCGCGAACAACCTGCAGCAGCTTCCCGGCACGGCGGTCGCCACGGAGCAGAACCCTCCGACGGCGAGCGCCGACGCCGTCATTGTCGAGGCGTTCGACGGGTTGGGCGCGACGTGGGACTTCTACTTCGACGTCTTCGATCGGCAGTCGATCGACGACGAAGGCATGCCCCTCAACGCGACGGTGCACTACGGGAACCGTTACAACAATGCGTTCTGGAACGGCCAGCAGATGGTGTTTGGCGACGGTGACGGGCGGTTGTTCAAACGCTTCACCATTGCCCTCGACGTGATCGGCCACGAACTGACCCACGGGGTGACCCAGGACGAAGCGCAGCTTCAGTACATGTTCCAGTCTGGCGCGCTCAACGAATCGATGTCCGATGTATTCGGGTCGCTGATCAAACAAAAGAAGAATGGCGACACGACGCGCTCGGCGGACTGGCTGATCGGCGAAGGGCTGTTCACTTCGGAAGTCAACGGCCAGGCCTTGCGATCGATGAAAGCGCCGGGAACGGCGTACTCCGATCCCGTGCTCGGCGACGATCCGCAACCGGATCACATGAGCAAGTACGTGAATACCTACGACGACAACGGCGGCGTCCACATCAACTCCGGGATCCCCAATCGCGCCTTCTACCTTGCCGCCTACGCGTTCGATGGCTACGCCTGGGAGAAAGCGGGGCGCATTTGGTACGAGACGCTGCGCGACTCGGCGCTACGACCGACCACCGGCTTCAAAAGATTCGCCAAGTTGACGGTGTCGACCGCAGGTCGTCTCTTCGGCCCAGGCAGCGTCGAGCAGGAGATCGTCGCGGATGCGTGGGCAACCGTGGGACTCTCCGTCTCGGCGACCGCGGTGGCGGTCCCCCTTCGCGCGTAGCGCTACGGCGAGACCTCGCCGGACCTTGGCGTAGGCGGGTGCTGCGGTAGAGGTCTCCTCCGGCGTACACTAAAGCATGCGCGTGCGGTTTCAGGCGAGCGGCGGGATCGCGTTCTTCCCCGGTCTCGCCGCGCCTCGAACGATCGATGTGAATGCGCTCGACGCGAGGACGCGCGACACGCTGACGAAGCTGATACAGGACGCCGACTTCTTCAATCTGCCTGCACGGGCGTCCGTCCGTCCTGGCGCGGCCGACCATTGCACGTATCAGATCAGCGTTGAAGAAGGCTCGCGACGTCACACCGTGAACGTCTGCGACCCGGTGACATCGACCCCGCTCCAGCAGCTGATCGAAATGTTGCGGACCTTGTAGTCACCGGCGTTCGAGCGCAGCGCGATCCCAGTGTGCCAGTTCAGCGGCGGCCGCGTAGGTTGACTCGAGAAAGTCTAGCAGCGCGTTGTCAGGCGACTGCGCTCCGCGGACGCGGTCGTATGGAAGAATGAACTCGCCGAAATCCTTGCTGTAAAACGCTCCGTCGGGCCGAACCCGTGCATCGGCAAACCCGGCCGGTTGTGGATACGCGTATGCGTAAAAGGCCGGATAGTCGATTGGCGCGGTGCCGCTCCAGAACCCGCAGCTGCTGACTTCATGCGAGTACGACTCGCGTGTCACGTAATCCGGAAGATTCGGTATGCCACCGGGATGCGCTGGCGCGGTCCGCCCGGAGAACCGTGTGACCGCAAGGTCCATCCCACCCCAGAACAGGTGGATGGGGCTGCATTTTCCGAGGAATTGCGCGCGAAACTGCTTCAGCACGCGATCGGCCTGCACCAGCACCAGCCAGAAGCGATGAACCGCATCAGCATCGTAAGGCCGTGGCTTGTGATCCTCTGGAAAGGGAACGACGATCGGCAGTTCATTCGGCGTGGCGTAAATACGCACGGCGATGCCGAGGCGAGCGAGCTCGGACATGAATCGCTCGTAGAACTCCGCAACCGTTTGCGCGCGCAGCGGGAATCCGCCGCGGATGCCGTCGCTCGTGGTCATCACGAGCCGGTGAGTCACGAAATCGAAATCAATCGTGAATGACCGGCCCTCCCAAGGAATCGGCGACGTGGTGACGCCGCGCGCCGTAAGATAGAACGTAGATTGCCAGTAATGATTGACCAGTGGCGTCAGCCGCAACCGGACTTTTCCGACAATCTGCAGCCACAAGTGAAGCGCGTCGCGCGTCTCGATCCAGTCCGAGAGACCAAGCTCGGGCCACTGAGCGCGCGAATCAGTCAACGCCACTTAAAGAGTCTCCTATGACCAACGACGCCTGCTCGCATATCCAGTCAGTCACCAACGTTCGCCACGCCGCCCGGCGCGAATGCGAGGAGTGCGTGAAGACAGGGTCCCGGTGGGTTCACCTGCGAACCTGCCAGACATGCGGGGTCACGCTGTGCTGCGACTCATCGCCGAACCGCCACACGACGAAGCATGTCCGCGCGACTCAACACCCGGTCGTCGCATCCGCCGAACCGGGCGAGCGCTGGATGTATTGCTATCCCGACGACGCGTTCGCGGAGTACTGATCGCGGTTGGCGGTTGGCGATTGGCGGTTGGCGATTGGCCGCCCTCGCTGCTCGATTACTGCCCGCTGCCGCTGCCTCTGACCGTCGGGACTCGCTTCTCGTATTCCGGTCGCGCCGGCGCTTTCGGTGTCTTCGCCGCGCGCTCGGTCACCTCTTTGATCGCGCGCTGCAGTTGCGGATCCTGACCGGCAGCCAGCAACGCCGGATCGTCATCGACCGGAATGTCCGGCTCGACGCCGTGTCCCTCCGCAAACCACTTCCCTTTCGGATCGAACATGCGGAAGGTCGGAACCGTCACGCCGCCGCCGTCAACTAATGCGGGCGCGCCGCTGATGCCGATGAGGCCGCCCCAAGTACGCGTGCCAATCAGCGGTCCGAGTCCCGCTTCACGGAAGTAGGTTGGGAACGCATCACCACCCGAACCACTCCAGCCGTTGATGAGCATGACCTGCGGGCCGCGAAGCGCAACCGGCGGCCACTGCTGGCTGACGCCATCGCGTACTGCCCAATACGCCAGAATCGGTCGATTGAGCAGCTCGATAAAACGATCAGGGATCTGCCCGCCGCTGTTCCATCGCTCGTCGATGATCAGGCCGTCCTTCTTCCACTGCGCCATGAACTGTCTAACCAGCTCGTTCTGCGCGTCGACACCGGTGCTCTGCACGTAGATGTAGCCGATTTTTCCGTTCGTCGCCTTGTCGACGATCTGTCGACGTTCCTCGATCCAGCCCCGGAATCGCAGCTCCGTTTCGCTGGTGAGACACTTCACGACGACCTGGCGCGCCCCCGTCGTTGACGGTGATGCGTTCACGGTAAGGACGACGGTCTTGTCTCCGAGGCCTTGGAAGGAGGCCCAGGGATCCGCTTTCGTATCGAGCGGAATACCGTTTACGGCGAGCACGTAGTCGCCCTCTTTCACGAGAACGCCCGGTTCATCGAGCGGCGATCGCACCGACGAGTCCCACGGCCCGCCACGGATGATGCGCTTGATTCGATAGGCACCATTCGTCAATTCCCAGTCGGCGCCGAGCAGGCCGACCGATCGCTGTGGCGCCTGTTCCATGTCGCCGCCGCCATGATACGTATGCGACGCGTTCAACTCGCCGATGAACTCGCCAATCAGGAAGTCAACATCCCACCGAGTGACCGCTCCTTCGAGCACCTTGCTATATCGCTCGCCCAGCGCTTCCCAGTTGACGCCGTGCATGTTCGGGTCGTAGAAGAAATCGCGCTCGAAGCGATAAACATCGCGGAAGATCTGACGCCATTCTGCGCGCGGATCGACAGGCGCCTCCATATCAGAGGTGACCATTGGTTTCTCGAACTTCTGCGCGGCCTTGATATCCAGAATCGCAAACTTCTTTTTGCTGATCACCAGCATCTTTTTGCCGTCAGCCGTCGTCTCGAACCCATCCGCATCGTCGAGAACGGTTTTCTCTTCGCGCTCGGCAAGATCGAAGTACACGATCGCGTTCTTCTCGTCGCCTGAGCCGGTGCGCGGCTGACGGCGGTACAACAGCTTGCCTTTGATTGCCTGCAGGTCGGAGTAGTTGCCGCCCTTTGGCGGCAGGACGACGGCGCGTGCCTCGAAGCCGTCGAAATCGATGTCCACGTTCGCAGGAGCGACGGCGCGATCGTCGGTCTTTTTCTCTTCGGCCGGTTTCTGCTCTGGCTTCGTGTCCTGCGGGCTCTTGTCGTCCGCTTTTTTCTCCTCGGGCTTCTTCTCCTCTGGCTTTTTGTCCGCCGGCTTCGCCCCATCTTCCTTCTTCGGATTGGTATCAAGCGCGACGTTCTCATCGTCATTGCGGGCAACGAGTGGAGACTTCACGTCGCGCCGAAGCGGTACGGCGACGATTTTCGTCGGATTGGGATAGGTCCAGGTGTTGTCGAAGCTGCCGTACACCGGATCGAACTCGCGATCGGATGCGTAGAACAGATACTTGCCTTCAGGATCGAACACGGGTTGCGTGTCGTTCAAGTAGCCGGTCGTCGCCTGATGGAGCTTGGCCGCCTTGGTGTCGTACAAAAAGATTGCTTTATTGCCGTCTTTCGTCGGCCGCGCGTAGCTCAACCACCGCGAGTCGGGTGACCACTCCATGCGGAACGCTTCAAGCGTTGGATGCTCGAGCCACTCCGGACTCTGATCGATCTCGGTCGCGCGACTCGTGTTGCTGTCGTAGATTCGAATGCGCATCGCCTGATCGATGAACGCGATCTTCTTGCTGTCAGGCGACCACTGCGGCGGGTATCGGAAGCCGGGACCGAGGGTCGTCACACTTTTTTCCGGGCCCGATCCGTCGGCCGGCCGAAGCGTCAGTTCGTATTCACCTGTTCGATCGCTCCAGTACGCCATCGTCTTTCCGTCGGGTGACCAGCGGGGATACCGCTCGGCGACACCGGAGGAGCGCGTGACGTTCACGACGGCGCCAAACTCGGCGGGCACGGTGAGCACGTCACCACGCGCCTCGAATACGGCGCGCTTCCCGGTCGGGGAGACTGATGCCCATTCGATGATTGATTCAACCTTGGCCGTCTTCGGACGGAGGGTCGTCTGATCGGTGACGACGTGGACGGAAACTTCGGTCGGCTTCTCGGTGGTAAGCGCGACATGATAAAGACGGCCGCCGGCCTGAAACACGATCGAGTCGGGCCCGATTGACGGAAAACTGATGTCGAAGTCGTTGAACTGCGTGACCTGGCGCACGTTGTTCTTCGACAAGTCATACGCCCACAGGTTGTTTCGTTCGTTGGCACCCCGATCCGAGATGAAATAGATCGTGTTGTCGTGCCACATCGGCTGCGCATCGTTCGCGGGGTTACTCGTGAGGTTTTTCGCCGCGAAGGTTTTCAGGTCGAACAACATCAGATCGGGCGCCCAGCCGCCTCGATACCGCTTCCAGTTCCGGAAGTCCTGCGACATCGGCATGTAGACGAACTGTTTCGCGTCAGGTGAGTAGGTGCCGAACTCGCCGTAAGGGACCGGCAGTTTTTCGGGCAAGCCGCCGTCCAGCGCGACGGTATAGAACTGGTTGTAGCGCTGACGCCCACTCTCGCGGCTCGACGCAAACAGCACGCGTTTGCCATCCGGAGTCCAGCCAATGACTCGATCCGCCATCGGGTGATAGGTCAGCCGTTTCGGCTCACCGCCATTTGCGGGGGCGACGAAGACATCGACGTTGCCGTCGTAGGACGCGCTATACGCGATTCTCGTCCCGTCCGGTGAGAATCTCGGAAACGACTCTTCACCGGGCGACGACGTCAGGCGAACGGCCGAACCGCCTTTCTTCGACACCAGCCAGATGTCGCCTGCGTAAACGAAGGCGATCTGATCCTTCGACACGGCCGGCTGACGGAACATACGCGCATCAATCTGCGCAAACGCAAACGTCGAAAACAGCATCGCCAGCGCACACGCTGCCGCGACGCGCAGGACTTTCCACGTGATCATGCAGGTACTCCAGGAATTAACCCGAAACCAGTATTTTACCCTTCCCTTTTCCCTTTTCCCTTGTCCCTTTTCCCTTTGTAAGATTCGAGCACATGAAAATCTCAGATGTGCGAGCCACGACCGTCACCGTGCCGCTGGAGGCACCTCTGCGGCACGCAAACGGCTGCCATTGGGGCCGATTCGTCCGAACTAGCGTGGAGATCGAAAGTGATACCGGCCTGGTGGGACTCGGAGAAATGGGAGGTGGCGGCGAGTCAGCGATCGCGACTGTTCTGGCATTGAAGCCTTCACTCGTCGGGCGCGATCCCGCGCGTCTCGAGGAAATGCGTTTCGTGCTGGCGAACCCCACCGCGTCGCTTTACAACAATCGGACACAAGTGGTCGCCGCGCTCGAATTTGCGTGCCTTGATTTACTCGGCCAGTCGTGGGGTGTGCCGGTCTGCGACATTCTGGGCGGTCGCGTTCGCGAGCGTGTTCAATTTGCGTCGTATCTCTTCTATCGCTATGCGAACTCCCGTGGCGACGGAACCGTGCGCACGCCCGAGCAAGTCGTTTCATACGCGCGCGCGCTGAAAAAGCAGTATGGATTTCGCACACACAAACTCAAAGGGGGCGTTTTTCCACTCGACTACGATCTCGAGTGTTATCGAGCGGTCGCGGCCGCATTTCCGGGCGACAGCTTTCGCTTCGATCCGAATGCGGTCTGGACGACGGAACAGGCGATCCGGTTTGGCCGGGCGATTGAAGATCTGAACAACGACTACCTCGAGGATCCCGTGTTTGGTTTGACGGGAATGCGACATGCGCGCGAACGCCTCCGCGTCCCGCTCGCGACCAATACGGTCGTCGTCAATTTCGAACAGCTCGCAGCGAACGTCTTGCAACGCGCGGTCGACGTGATTCTTCTCGACACGACGTTCTGGGGAGGCATCCGTCCGTGCGTGAAAGCCGCTGGCATCTGTGAGACGTTTCAACTCGGGGTCGCGGTCCATTCGTCCGGCGAGCTCGGCATTCAGCTCGCGACCATGCTTCATCTTGGTGCCGTCGTGCCGAACCTAGGCTTTGCTGCTGACGCCCACTACCACCATCTGGTCGACGACATCATCGAAGGCGGGAAACTTCGTTACGAGGATGGCGCGATCCGTGTTCCCACTGGCCCGGGCCTCGGCGTCCGGCTCGATCGGCAAAAGCTCGCCAAATACGCAGATCTCTACCGAGAATTAGGCAACTACGGGTACGATCAAGATCCGGGTCGCCCAGGGTGGGCGCCGCTCGTACCGAACGACCGCTGGGCCGATCCCAGCGACGACCGGGAGCCTTTTGTTGAGTGAGCACGTGAAACCAACGTCCGCGAATGCGCCGTTGACGCGAGCCGAGGATGTGCGGCGGGAAACCGCGCGGATCGTGGCCGAGACGCCTGTCTTCGACATGCACACGCATTTGTTCCCGCCGGAGTTCGGGGCGTTGTCGAAATGGGGCATCGACAATCTCTTGACGTATCACTACCTCGTTGCGGAAGTGATGCGGGCCAGCGATGTTCGTCCCG
>Ga0111538_10011567_pt1 | contig 11692 bp, 8 predicted proteins | sample SoiMethybrSBSTD1_FD_79669 | JGI IMG/M metagenome (GOLD analysis project Ga0111538, IMG submission 79669) | Bulk soil microbial communities from a Populus tree surrounding site in Tennessee, USA - Soil MetaG P. TD hybrid SBSTD1 (version 2)... | ecosystem: Environmental > Terrestrial > Soil > Tree...
CCGATGCCGCCATTTCCTTCTGGGAATCCGGGCGGCGGCTTCCGAATCAGCAGAACCTTTGCCGAATTCTGGCCGCCGTCGCACGCGGAGGCGCGACGACACCGGAGCTACTCGCGCTGCGAAGCTCTTGGCATCAAGAGATGGCGCGGCGTTCCCTGAATCGGATCGAATCGCCGCGCGTCCAGCCGCCGCCGCAACCTGTCGAGCCAGCTACTGCGGCACGCCCGTCATAGGATCCGCACCGGAGTGTGCGGCAATTTGACCTCATTCGCTTTCGCTTACATCGAGATACTGCTTCGACCTTTCATTGTTGAGTGAGCGACTGGAAGTGCAGTCGGCTGCACACCGACTGTCTAGACGAGTGAACACTGCGCGTGACAGTGTTACGCCACATGTAAAGCGGCACAGTGGGTCAACTGTGCCACAGGTGAAGGCCTGCCAACGCTAGCCCGCTTCGCAAAGTGCGCTGGCAATGGGCCTGTTTGTGCCGCAGCTTGCGTGCGTGGCCAGGGCCTCATCGCCTGCTCTGCGGCGTTTTGGCACAGTCGGCCCAGCGCGGCGGCGCGCACATTTGTGCGCCGCGTGGCCGGTCGATGCGCTCATAGCGCCGCTATGGCAAGACGGGTCGATGGTCGAGCGCGGGCCGTCTCCAGACTCTCACGGAGGAAAGGCGCACTCCGTGAGGACGCTGGTCTGGTTTCGCGGAAAGGACCTCCGCATCGCCGATCACGGCCCACTTTGCAGCGCGGTGGCGAGCGGTGACGTGATTCCGCTCTTCGTACTCGACCCCTATTTTTTCGCACCCGAACGCGCGCGCGAGCTGCCCCATCGCATGCAGTTCTTGCTCGAATCGCTGCGCTCGCTCGAACGGAACTTGGCGTTGCGCGGGACGAGGCTGCTCGTCGTTCGCGGCAAGAGCACGGAGGTCGTGCCCCAGCTCGCGAAGCGGTGGAAGGTCGATCGGGTCGTCGCACATCGGTGGGTCGAGCCCTTTGGACGGGAGCGTGACCGGCGCGTTCAAGCGGCGCTCGAGGTCCCTTTCGATCTCGCGGAAGGGGAGACCCTCGTGCCCCCCGGCACCCTGCGCACGGCAGCCGGTACGCCGTACACGGTGTTCACCCCGTTCGCACGTGCGTTTGCACAATTGTGCGCCGTAGGTGTGCCGCGGCGCACGCCGTCGAAGCTGCCCCCGCTTCCGGCCGGCATCGAGGCGGACACGGTTCCCGTCCCCACGTGCGCCGGCCTCGGCATCGATCCCAATCCGCAGCTGCTGGCCGGAGGGGAAAAGGCGGCGCGCGATCGTTTGAAGCGATTCTTGAAGGACGCCGCGCGTCATTATCACGAGCGCCGCGACAGGCTCGATCTCCCTGGGACGAGCCGGCTCTCGCAGGACATCAAGTTCGGCACGCTGTCGATTCGCACCGTGTGGGCGGCGGTGCGCGACGCCATCGACGGGACCCCCGCGGCGCGCGCGTTCGCCAACGAGCTCGTGTGGCGCGAGTTCACCTACAGCACCCTTTGGGATCGCCCCGAGCTTCTCTCGGAGCCGTTTCGCCCCGCGTTCGCCGCGTTCCCTTGGCACTTCGACGAACGCCTGTGGCGCGCGTGGGCCGAGGGACGCACCGGTTACCCCGTCGTCGATGCTTCTGCGCGGCAGCTGCTCGGCGAAGGGTTCGTGCACAATCGGGCCCGCATGATTTCGGCGAGCTTTCTCACCAAGCACCTCTTGATCGATTACCGGCGCGGTGAGGCGCACTACATGAAGTATCTGACCGACGGCGACTGGGCGCAGAACAACGCCGGGTGGCAATGGTCGGCAGGTTGTGGCTGCGATGCCCAGCCGTACTTCCGCGTGTTTCATCCGACGCTCCAAGGCAAAAAGTTCGACCCGAGCGGCGCCTACGTGCGGCGCTGGGTGCCCGAGCTCGCGGCGCTCCCCGATGCCTATTTGCACGAGCCTTGGACCGCGCCGCCCGAGGTTCTTCGCGCCGCCAAGATCGCGCTCGGCCAGACGTACCCCCGCCCGATCGTCGATCATGCGGAAGCCCGGCAGCGCTACCTCGCGTTGGCGAGTGAAACGGTGGCCGCGCGACCGTAGGTCTGTGGCTTCTTTGCCGCCATCGGGTCATCCTCATCCGACATGCTCACGGTTCCGAGTGCGGCGCAGGTGGACGAGGGGGCGCTCGAGCGGCTGACCGCTTTGCTAGAGGAAGGGGGATGCGTCGTGCTCACCGGCGCCGGGTGCAGCACGGAATCCGGGATTCCCGATTACCGCGGAGCAGGGCGCCCCGCGCGACCGAGCTCGCCCATCCAGCACGGCGCGTTTCTGCGAGATCCCATGGTGCGGAGGCGTTACTGGGCGCGCGCCACCTTGGGCTGGGAGCGGTTCTCCAAGGCTCGCCCGAACCGTGCTCACCGCGCGCTCGCCGCGCTCGAACGCACAGGCGCGGTGACCGGCGTGATCACGCAGAACGTCGATCGACTTCATCAAGCCGCAGGGAGCGCGCGCGTCGTCGAGCTGCACGGCGCGCTCGCCGACGTGATCTGCCTCGATTGCGGCGCACGCGAGCTTCGCGCGACGCTGCAAGAGCGCCTCCTTGTCGAAAATCCCGGCTGGCTCCGTTTGGCAGCGGGCACGAATCCCGACGGCGACGCGGATTTGGCGGCCGAGCACCTGGCCGATTTTCGCATGGTGGGGTGTCGCGCTTGCGGAGGAACGCTCAAACCGGAGGTCGTCTTCTTCGGCGGCTCGGTGGCGCCCCCCGTGCTCGCATCGGCGTGGCAGCTCTTTGGCGAAGCGACGGCGCTCCTCGTGGTGGGCTCGTCGCTCGCGGTGTTCTCGGGGTTTCGTTTCGCGCGCCGCGCGGCGGAGGTGGGACTCCGCATGGCCATCGTCAACATCGGGCCGACGCGCGCCGATCAGCTGGCGCCGCTGGCACGGGTGCATGCGCCGGCAGGGAAAGCGCTTTCGGCGGTTGCGGAGCGTTTGGGAATCGCGCTGGATTGAAGGCGCGGTGCGCGCAGCAATTGCGGCTCAAAGAGGGGGGCGCCCGGAACCGATGTTGGTCGCGCAGGTGACGTCTTCGCGAAATGAGACCAGCCTGTGGGAAAGCACCACATGCACGTAGTCCCCGAGCTTTATCGCGAAGCTTCCCCCCAAGCCGGGCAGCGCCAAGTAAGGTCCGAACTGTTGGGCGAACTTGATCGGGACGTCATCGAGCTCGTCGAGCGTGACCTCTCCGTCGGCATTGCCGAAAGTCGTATCGGCGGCAGCGATGGGGTCGAAGCGCAGCGCGGGGGTAGCGGGGGCCGGAGTGCCGGCGTCGTCGAGGAACAGGTCATTATCACTGAAGAGGGCGACGCCGCGAAGACCGATGTGGAAAGAGAGGTCCTCTCCGCTGCGAAGCGCTATCGTTTGCGGCGATTTCATTGTCCCGCGCGCGCAAGGCAAGTACGTCGTCGGCTGCTTGAACGGCCAATGGACGCGCATCGTCTCCCCTCCGCGCGTGGCGGTCGCCGCGAAGTCGACGGCGATCCCATCTTCGCGAACCGAGCCGGGCTGCCGCGATGCGCTGCTGGCCATGCGCTCGAGATCCGCTTCGGTTACCCCCTCGCCCAGAACGGCGTCACGCAAGGGCGAGATGATTTGAAATCCAAAATTACATTGCCCCAAGCCGTACATGATGTTGAGCTTCTGGTCCCGGATCAGCCGCCCGTCGAGCACACGGAGGTAGTGCGCTTCGGAGTATTCATCGCAGGGGTGCAAAAGCGCAGCCTCGCCTATCCCCACCATCAACCGATCGACGGTGATCGACCAGCCGTCGACGGTCGTCGTCGACGGCTGGTCGTCCGACGTCACGAGGAGGAGCATGGATCCCGGCGTGGGGCGCGTATCGGCGGGGAGACATGCCGCGCCGCTCGCCAGGGCGGCGCACAGGACTGCGAGCGATCCCGCGTGCCGAACGCTCATAGCTAGAACCCTACCTCCGCCCCGATGCTCGGGATGGTCACGGGACCAATGGTCGATCCGAGCAGGATCTCCTTGTTCAACGTGGCATTCATGATCTCGATGATGAACGAGACGTACCCTTTCGGTGAGTATACCCACCGTTTCTCGAGGCGCAGATCGAGGCGATAGAAGGCGGGGTCGCGGGACGTCGGGCGAGGCTGAGGGGTGAAAGTGTTCGAGGGTGCCTTCGACTGTTGTTCGGGCACTCCGGTGTAAAACATGAAGCGCGTCCCGGCCCTCCAGTTACGACCAAGGTCGAAGCTCAGCGCGGCGTTGAGCACATGCGTGCGGTCGAAGGCGCTCGGAAAATGTTCCTGCCCCACGCTGCGCGTCGACCGCGACAATGTGTAGGAAATGAATCCGCCGAGACGCCGCGTGAGCTTGCGGCGGACGTACACTTCAGCTCCGATGGCGGAGCCGAGGCTGCGCATGCCGACAAGGCCGGCGCCGTCGTCGTCATCGTTTGTTCGCGCGACACCGAGCGCGTCGGTCATATTGAGAAAGACGTTGTTGAAGACATTGAAGGTGGCAGTCGTTTGATCGGGCAGATCGATCTCGACGCCTGCGCTCGATTGTAGGCTCGTCTGCAGCCCGCCTTGCAGCGAGCCGATGGCGAGCCCTGGGACGGGAATGATGAACGACGGCGGCTGATGAGCGATGCCGAAGTTGTGCAACATGCGGATGCGATCGGTGATGTCGATTCGAGCAGCGATGCGCGGATCGATCCCTAGCGCCTGCGCGCTGCCCGATCGGTAGAGATCGGCGCGAACCCCGGGGGTAACGGCGATCCCTGGAAACTTCAGCACGGCGTCCGTCCATACGCCGAGCGTCACGTCGTCGCGCGGGGGAAAGAGCGTGGCGAATTGCTGCGTCGGGGGCGCGTCGGGATCCACGTAGGGCTGCGCGTCGGCTCGATAAGCTTCGAAGAGAATGTCGGCACCGCCGCGCAGCTCGGTGATCGGCGAGAGCGTGTGCGACGCTTCTACGCGTGCTTGGGCCTGCGTGTTGCGCGCGGTGCGCGGCTCGCCGGGAATCTTGGTGCGATCGAACCCGAGGGTGACGGCCGAGCGCAGTTTGGACGAAGGGCCGAGCTCCCGGTCGTAGCGAGTATCCAGCCGATAAAACTCGGAGCCGAAGAGAACATTGAGCGCCCCGCCGCGCTTTTCGCCGATGAGGTCGTAGGCGCCGAACGTGAACACCGTGAGGCGATCCTTCGGCGTAAGGTCATACGAAACGCGCGCTTCGAAGTCGCGGTAGTCGAGCTTCGTCTCTGGGGCGAGAAGGGAAACCATCGCCGCGGTATACGAGTAGCGCCCGCCGATGAGCGCCGTCCCCTTGCCCCCCGCGAAACCGGTTTCGGCCATCGCGCCGGCATCGAAGAGGCGGACATTCCCTTCGCCGTGCAGATCGTTGCGCGGCGCGGTCGCCTCGGCCGAGATGATGCCGCCCGCGAATCGTCCGAACTGCGCCGGGTAACCTCCTGGGAAAAGGTCGACGCGCTCGACCATCGCGGGGTGGATCACGGAGGGGCCAAGACCGACGTGGTAGAGGTACGGCACTCTCACGCCGTCGAGGAAATAGCCGATGTTCCCCGGGGGCGCGCCGCGCACGTAGAAGAAGGGGACCCCCGAGACGATGGGGGTGACGCCGGGCAGCGCCTCGATGGCGCGAAAGGGATCGCCGAATGCGCCGGGTAGCTGACGCACTTCCGCGCGCGTGAGCGTCGAGACGCCGGGGGGGCTGCGCTTGCCGACGATGGTGATTTCAGTCGGTTGAGCCGGCGCGATCGGCGTTGCGCCTTCGGCACCCGGTGCCGTACCGGTGCCGGGCGGCGCGCCGTCGCTCGGCTCCGCGCTCGGCTCGGCGGTCGTCGCGCCGTCGGTCGTCGCGCCGTCGCGCGGCGGATGAAATCCCACCTCGAAACGAATTCGCGTTGCGACAGGCTGCCCTTGTCGTCGTGCCGGTTCGAATTGCCATTTTGCCGCGGCCGCCGCCGCAACGGAGGCGAAGGGCTCGTTCCCTTCGGTCACCCTCACGTCTTCGACCGCGCCGTCGCGGCCGATGGTGAGCGTCAGGACGACGACCGCCTCGCCCTCGGCCCCTTCGGGGTACGCGACCTCGGCGGGAGAGGTGAGCGAAGGGGGGACCAACCCGGGCACGCTGGGTTCAGCGGGAGGCGTCGTGTCCGAGGGCGATGGCGGTTTCTGTGCCGCGGTTTTGGGCGGTGCCGGAGGCTGTCCGAAGGCGGCGCTCGCAACGGACGAGACGGCGAAAGCAACGCAAAGGGCACATCCACGGGCGAAGCAGCGGCGCTTCGTCATGTTTCGACTTCGGCATCTGGCGCGAACCGTGAATCCTCCCAAGGAGAGCCCAAGAGATTTCACTACCTGGCTTTGTACGTGCGGACCAGGGTCGGAGCTCAACCCCAGGGGAAAAATGGTACGCTCGTGCGCAAACGCCCGCCGCGACCGCGCGGCGCCTCACCACGGAGCGACGACGATGTTCGAAAAGCCGATTCCGACGGTCCCCTACGTGCGCGGTTTCGCGTTGGGACAGCTCCTCGAATTTCGGCGGAACATTCCGGCCTGGCAGATGAAGGTGATGAACGAGTACGGCGACATCTGCGGCGCCCAGCTCGGCGTGTTCCCTTGCGTGTGCGTCAGCACCCCCGAGCTCGTGCAGTCGGTGCTCGTCGACAACGCGCATCACTACACGAAGAGTCGTGGTCTGCAGTCGCTCAAGCCCCTCTTGGGCGAGGGGCTATTGACGAGTGAGCACGAGTACCATCGGCGCCAGCGCAAGCTCATTTCTCCCGGTTTTCAGCACCGCCGCATCGGAACGTACGCCGCCGCGATGGCGAGCTACACGGAAGCGGCGCAGGCGCGCTGGAAAGAGGGGGAAATGATCGACGCCAGCGCCGCGATGATGCGCCTCACGCTGGCCATCGCCGGGAAGACGATGTTCAACGCCGATCTCGAGAAGGAAGCGAGCGAAGTGGGCGAAGCGGTGACGATCGCGAACCGCTTTGCCATCGAGCAGATAAGCTCCCTTTTCCCCTTTCCCATGCCGTGGCCGACGGCGCGCACGCGGCAAATCCAAAGGGCCGTCGCTCGGCTCGACTAGACCGTCTACGGCATGATCGCCGCCCGGCGCGCGTCGGGCGAAGACCCCGGGGACGTCCTTTCCATGCTGCTCGCCGCGGAAGAAGAGGGGAGCGGCAACAAGATGACCGACACCGAGGTGCGCGACGAGACGATGACGCTCTTTCTCGCCGGGCACGAGACGACGGCCAACGCGTTGGCATGGGCGCTCCACATGTTGTCGCGGCACCCCGACGTGTACGCGCGTCTTCGCGCGGAAGCGGACAGCGTGCTCGGCGGGCGGTCACCGACGCTCGAAGACGTGCCGCGGCTTCCATACGCGCTGCAGGTCTTCAAGGAAACGATGCGGCTCTACCCGCCGGCGTACATCGTCGGTCGCACGGCGATGCGCCGAGTCCCACTCGGAACGCACAGCCTGCCCGCCGGAATGACGGTGTTCATCAACATCTACGGCATGCACCGCCGCGCCCGTTATTTCCCGAACCCCGAGCGCTTCGACCCCGATCGCTTCCGACCGGAAGCCGAAAAGGACATGGAGCGCTTGTCCTATTTGCCCTTCGGCGGAGGCCCGCGCGTCTGCATCGGCAACCAGTTCGCCCTCTTGGAAGGTCAAATCGTGTTGGCGGCGCTGGCCCAGCGCATCACCTTCGAAGCGGCGAGCACCCGCGAGATCCAACCCGAGCCGCTCATCACGCTGCGCCCCAAAGGGGGCGTTCCGCTCCTCGTGCGGCGCCGCCCCACGGTTCGCTCCGAGCCGCTGCATCCGAGCAGCTGGCGCACGGCGCCTCCTGGTCAGGCCTGAACGCGCGCTCGCGCGACGTCACAGGTGCGGAACGCCTGCCATGTTGAGGACGTCCTTGGCGTAGGGGGAATCGGGGTGCTCGGCGAGGAAACGCTTGGCCATGGCCTGTGCGGCGTCGAGCCGCCCCAGCTTGGCCAGCGCCTGAATGATGATCACGTCGCGTTCCTGCGTGAGCCTGCCGCTCGGAAATGTGGCGCGGTGCTGCTCCATGAGCGACAGCGCTTTTTGTGGATCGGTAGCGAGCGCTCGCGTCGCGCGCTCGAGCAGGTCCTCTTCCAGGGCGGCCCCCTCGGCCGTCTTCTTTTCGGTTGGGCGGGCGGGCTTCGGCGCTGACGATATCCCCCAGGGGTCGGTGCGCGACAAGACGGGCGCGTTGCGCGGACGCGCTGCCGACGAGTCGGGGGTGGGCGCCTTGCTCTCGACGACCGGCGACGGCGGATCGGCCATGCTCGGTGACACGGGGGCCGGGCTCGGAAGCACTCGTAGAGGCTCGGCACTGGCGAGCTCCGGAGCAGGGGCTACCTCGCGGAGCTCGGCCACCGGGGGCGAGGGGGAAGGGGCGAGCTTTTCCGTTGTCCTGTGCTCGCCGCGAAAGTCGAGCACGCTGATCCATACCGCGGCGGCAACGGCGAACGCAGCGATGCAAATTTGGGCCGGCGTGACGCGCCTCGTCGGCCGCATCGATGGCTGAGCTGGTGTTCCGCCGTTCATCTCTCTGCACTGCCGGGCGACGGCCACCACGCGCCACCGCTCGACGTCCGACGCGTTCGAGCGTCGCGCGCCCGAGGCGATGACCTCGGCGACCAGATGCCCTTCGATGCGCTTCAACCTCGCTGCGCTCGGGATCTCGTCGTCGACGGCGATGCGAAGCGCCCGAAGGAGCTCCTCCGGCACTTCTTCGCTCTCACGCAAGAGGGGATCGTCTCGGCGAATCATGCGAACTTCTCCCTCCGCGCTTGGACGCGCTGAAAAAAGGCCTTCACTTCCTTGCGCGCGGCGTGAAGGCGCGAATAGGCCGTCTGCAGCGGGCACGCGAGGGCCTCGGCGACTTCCGGCATCGGCATTTCCTCGAGCTCGTACAAGACGAAGACGGCCTGTTTGGCTTCGTCGAGTCCGAGGATCGCCTCTTCGAGCAAGTCCCGCGTTTCCCGGCGTTCGACTGCGTCGTGCTGCTGTGGGGGTAGCGCAATCCCGGGACTGCTGTCGATACGAACGTCGCGATGGCGGCGAAGGCGTCGGTGGTCGCTGACCACGCGAACGGCGACGCCGTAGATCCACGGGCGGAGCGGACGGCTTCGATCGATGTCCGCCCAGCGACGGTAAAGAATGACGAAGACCTCCTGACAGAGGTCGTCGGCGTCGTCGGCATCGATTCCGAGACGCTTCAGTAAGCGCCAGACATAGGGTCCGTGGGTGCGAAAAATCGCAACGAAATTATGAGCTTCGCCGTCTGCGCACGCGTCCGCGGAGACCGGTGTCGTGAAACGCAAGCTCATACCGATACCTGGCCGCCGAAGCCCGGGATTATGGGCCAAAATGGAGGACCAAGCCGAGCTGACCGCTGCCAGCGACCTTTGGCGTTGTCCACGTTTGGGGGCCAGTGCTCGGCGAGCCCGGAGGTGGGCCGGTCGGGTCAGAATTGAAGTAGTAGATGCTGCTGCTGAAGGGCACGCTACCTCCTAGCGACGCCGTGACCCAAACCAGTTCGCTGAGACCCCAAGAGCCTGCGATGCGTGCGTACGTGCCGAAGTAGGGAGCCTCCGAGGCCGCCGAAACGAGTCCGTTGGCCTGCACTGCCGTGAACATGGGGCCTGCGCAGGCGCTGAGGCGTGCGTCTTTGAGCTCCGCCAGAACAGCGCACATCCCCAACGCGACGTCGATGCGCGAGAAGGTGGCGTACGCCCACCCGGCTTCGACCAATTGCGGAATCCAAATCGTCGAGCTGAGCTCCGCCATCCACGCCGACGAGACTCCTATCGCGGCTCGCCCGCCGACGCCCACGGACGTTTTGGGCAACACGCCCCAGCCGAGGTCGGACGTTGCACCGAATTCAGCTTGACCGGTCGACAGCGTTTTGGCGGCCGGCGCCGAGCCTCGGTCGGAGACGTGAGGCCGAGCGTCGGCGAGCGGAGTGTGCTCTGCGGATCGCGCCTTTGCGGCGGCCTTCTCCGGCGGTTCGTACGCGATTCCGCGCGCCGACTGCGCGAGCAGGCCCACGGCGAGGACGATCGATCGATTGAGCGACGAGCAGCTCTCGTTCGAGCTCGTGAGCTCGCGTTGCCCGGAGGTGTTGCCTTCCGCGTCCGAGGCGCGCAGAACGACGCGCCAGCCGGGGTGCATGGGCTCGCTCCACCCCTCGATCAGGCGCGTCGCCCACGTCGGGCTCACGAAAACGGATCTCCCCAGTTGTTGCTCGACGGTCCGCGCGAGCTCCGCGGCGTCGATGCAATCCTCGGCGCCGGGCAGGCGTATCCAGTTGAGCGAGAGGGCGACACGCGGTTCTTCGGCGCGCGCGCCCCGCGCAGTCGTCAGCAGCGCGCAACCGAGAAGGAGCATCGCTCGCAGCGCTAGAGGGCGCCGGAACCCACGGTGCAATTCGAACATCTGCGCTCAATCGTACCAGCGCAGGAATGTCCCCGCGAGGATTCGATCATAACGGCAGGGCGCACGCCCCAGTCAATGTGTGCGAGTGACCTCGCGACTCCCCACGAAATACAGCAGCACTGCCAGCGCCGTGAACGGCAGCATGCTCAGGAGATCGGCGTGTGCGCCCGCGTAAAACGGGTTGTTCGCCTGCGACCACGCGTCGATCTTGCCGGTGAGATCTTCCATGAGACCGGCCATGAAGGCGATCACGATCCCCGCGATCGCGCCCCCCGCGATGTAGCCGGAAGAGAGCAGAACGCCGGAGCTCTTGTCCCCTTCGGCTTCGAGCTCGGTGGGTGTGAGTCGCTCATTGCCCGGGCGTTTGCGAATCTGACGATCGACGAACCACCGGACGATGCCACCCGCCAAGAGCGGGGTCGACGACGACAACGGCAGATACACGCCTACCGCGAACGCGAGCGATGGAATACCGGACAGCTCGAGCACGCCGGCGATCATCACGCCGAGGATGACCAGCGTCCACGGGAGCTCGCGGTTCAAGATCCCCTTGATGATGTAGGACATCAGCGTCGCCTTCGGCGCGTCGAACTTGCTGACGCGGGTGCCGTCGGGGCGAACGTTGTGCGTGCCGTTGACGCCGGGATCGACCAAGTACACGGCCTTGCCCGAAGCATCGACCAGGTATTTCCCGCGCGGGCCCCCCTGATCGTCGAGCTTCTGCCAGACGAGGTACTCGCGCGCATCGTCCTTCGCTTGAGGACCGATGAGGTGCTCGCGAACGTGGAGATCGGCAGGATCGGTGCGGAGCGCGGCTTCGAAGGTCTCCACCACGCGGTCCGCCTCGGTCATGCTCTGCGGCACGTAAACCGTGGCCACCGAGTTGAGCTTGAGGAGAATCGGACCGAGCACGACGGCCGACGCCAGCGTTCCGACGAGGATGGCGATCTGCTGCAAACGAGGCGTTGCGCCGATGAGGTGCCCGGTCTTCAGATCTTGCGACGTCGTGCCGCCATTGGAGATAGCGATGCAGACGATGGCCCCGACCGCCAATGCAGTGACGTAGTAGCTCGGCGCGGTCCAGCCGAGCACCAGAAAGACGCCGCACGTGAGAAGCAAGGTTGCCACCGTCATGCCCGACGTCGGGCTCGATGAGGAACCGATCTCGCCGGTGAG
>Ga0111538_10011568_pt1 | contig 11692 bp, 7 predicted proteins | sample SoiMethybrSBSTD1_FD_79669 | JGI IMG/M metagenome (GOLD analysis project Ga0111538, IMG submission 79669) | Bulk soil microbial communities from a Populus tree surrounding site in Tennessee, USA - Soil MetaG P. TD hybrid SBSTD1 (version 2)... | ecosystem: Environmental > Terrestrial > Soil > Tree...
GTTCGGAACCACCAATGTATACATCAACCTGGTTCCAATAGTCAAGCGCCTTTCTCCCTGCGAATTCCTTTTCGTTGTGCGGGTCGGCATAACGGAGGAAGTACCAGGCAGCGCCCGCGTGCGTAGGCATGGTGTTGGTATCGCGTTTTTTGCCAGGCTCAAAAAATACCCAGTCCTTTAAGTTCGCTAGGGGTCCTTCTCCCGTGCCAGCTGATTTAAAATTATTGGACTTGGGGAGCTCCAAAGGAAGTTCGCTTTCCTTCATGGCATAGGGAATTTCATCATGATATACGATGGGAAACGGCTCTCCCCAGTAGCGTTGGCGGCTCCATCCAGCATCGCGCATCTTGTAATTGACCTGGCGCTTACCGATACTTTTTTCTTCCAATTTTGCTACTACCACATCGATAGCTTTGTGCATGACAATGCCGTTGAGAAAATCCGAGTTCTCAAGAATCGCGTCTTTCGTGGCATTTGCTTCATCACCGTTGTAGTGCACTCCAATAATATTGGTAATGGGCAAATTAAAATGTTTGGCAAATTTGTGATCACGTTCATCGCCGCATGGCACCGCCATGATCGCGCCAGTTCCATAACCAGCCAGGACATACTCGCTGATCCAAACTGGAATTTTTCGGCCATTGAATGGATTCAAAGCGTAAGCACCCGTAAATGCGCCAGTGATTTTTTTGACTTCCGCCATGCGATCAATCTCTGATCGGCTTTCAACATACTTTAAATATTTTTCGACTTCATCTTCGTGCGAAGCGCTTGTGATTTCTTTTACTAATTCATGCTCTGGCGCTAACACCATAAAATCGACGCCAAAAATCGTATCGGGCCGCGTGGTAAATACCACCAGATTCTTTGATTCACCTTTCTCAGTTTTAACTTCGAATGTAACTCTGGCGCCAACACTTTTTCCAATCCAGTTGCGTTGGATTTCTTTCATGGAGTCGCTAAAATCGATTTCATCCAAACCGCTTAACAAACGATCTGCATACTCGGTAATGCGCAGGCTCCATTGACGCATTTGTTTTCTAACCACTGGAAATCCACCCCGGTAACTTACGCCATTAATGACCTCGTCATTGGCTAACACCGTGCCGAGGGCCTCACACCAATTCACATCCGTGTACGCCAGATAGGCCAACCGGTATTGCATTAGAATTTCTTGTGTCGCCTTTTCATCAAAGGACTTCCAGTCTTTGGCGCTAAATTTTTCCTTGTTTAAACCCGGGACATTGAATTTTGTGTTTGGGAACGGATGATCAACATTTCCGTCTCTTTCAAATATTTTGATCAACTCATTTATTCGTTCTGCTTTCCCTTTTTTTCTATTGTACCAGCTATCAAAAATTTGCAGAAATATCCACTGCGTCCATTTGTAATAGTTAGGATCGCATGTTTGAACTTCTCGGCTCCAATCATAGCAGAATCCGATTTTCGATAATTGATTTTTGAAGTTGTGAATATTCTGCGCCGTCGATACTGCGGGATGAATTCCATGATCGATAGCATACTGTTCCGCAGGCAATCCAAAAGCATCAAAGCCCATTGGATGAAGGACGTTGAATCCTTTCAACCTTTTGAACCGTGCGACAATATCAGAGGCGATATAACCCAGCGGATGGCCTACGTGAAGGCCCGCTCCAGAAGGGTATGGGAACATATCCAAAACATAGTATTTGGGTTTATTCGATTGATTTTCAACCTTATAAATACCACGTTTCTGCCATTCATTTCGCCATTTTTCTTCGATACGTTTGATCTCCTCTTTGCTGTAATCGGCCATTGATCGGATTATTAATAGTTTGCCTGCTATCTCAAGGCTGCAAAAATAACAATCTAAACCGTCTTTTTTCCAGTTTCAGGCGTAAGCAGCAAAAATTAGGAAGCGGATATCAACAGCTCATCCCATTGACCACACAGTTCAGTAACTCCTTTTTAGAAAACCAGGCTGCTTCGTGAATCTTTGACGTGTAATCGCCAAAGATCAGACAATGAAAATTTTACTCGTGCCACTTATTACCCTGCTGTCCTTACAAAGTTTTGCTCTGGTAAAAATATCAGGACGTGTCGTCGAGTCCGGGGGTGACGCGATACCTGGCGTAAATGTTTTTTTGGCCGATACTTACGATGGAGCCAGCACGAATGCGAACGGCTACTTCGAATTTGAAACGCAGGAGAGGGGAAAACGAATCTTGACAGCCAGATTTGTCGGGTACAAAGAGTTTGTCCAGGAAATCGAAATTCAAAACGAAAATTTTGAATTCACGATAAAATTGATTGAAACGATCAATGAGCTTCAGGCGGTAACGATCACAGCAGGCGCATTCACTGCAAGCGACGTTGCGAGGAGGACGGTTTTTCGCGCGCTTGACATTGCAACAACGGCCGGGGCAACAGCGGACATCGCCGGCGCGCTAAACACCTTGCCTGGAACTCAAAAAGTTGGCGAAAGTGGAAGATTATTCGTACGTGGTGGCGATGGAAACGAGACACGAACATTCATCGACGGATTAGTCGTTCTTGATGCATACAAACCATCAGCTCCCAACACACCATCTCGTGGAAGATTCCTTCCTTTTATGTTTAAGGGAACAAGTTTCAGTACCGGGGGCTATTCCGCCGAATTTGGACAAGCGCTTTCTTCAGCTTTAGTGTTGGATTCCAAAGACAAAGGAGAACTCACCCGTACGGATTTTGGTATTCTTTCGGTCGGAGGCGATGTCGGTCATACACAGGTTTGGGAGCATGGTTCCGTCGGTGGTAAAATTCAATACACGAACCTTAGGCCCTATGTCGGCTTGATCAACCAGGAAGTCGATTGGGAGGACGCTCCAGTATCATTGGAAGTGGGCGCGGCCTTCAGGCAGGAGGTTGGAACTCACGGATTATTTAAGTTCTATGGGAATTTCAATCATTCAAACTTTTCTCTATATCAGCATAGTATTGATGATTACGACCAAAAAACGCGGTACGATCTTACCAATAAATACCATTACCTAAATGGGTTCTATAAAACTAGCTTAAATACGAACTGGTCTGCACAGGGTGGGATTTCATTCACTTCCATCGACGAGAAAACATTCCTGGGAGACAACTTGATTGGCGAACTTCAAAAGGGTCTCCATATCAAAACGGTTGTTCAGGGCTCGCTGACGGATCATGTAGAATTGAAATCCGGCGTTGAGATTATCAGCCGGACATATGATCAAAAATTTAGCGATGATGCTGCACCAAATCTGTATTCATTTGATGAAATCGTTAGTGCCGGTTTTGTAGAAGCCGACTTGTACACAAGCAACCGTTTTGTTGTTCGTGCCGGCGTAAGACTTGAACACGTTAACCTTACGCGTCGGTTCAGTATCGATCCAAGACTTTCGCTCGCTTACAAATTAGGTGTCGACGGACAAATTTCTATTGCTTATGGAAAATTCCGGCAAAGTGCTAAAGATGAATTTATCAAGGTTGATCCGTTGCTTGACGCGGAAAAGGCAAGTCATTATATCATTAATTATCAATATGTAAAGGGCAAAAGAACATTTCGCGTTGAGACCTATTATAAATCCTATTCCGATCTCGTTAAATATCCTGATGATGATCATATAACATTAACCAATGAGGGTACCGGCGCCGCTAAGGGACTGGAGTTATTCTGGCGCGACAATGGAAGCATCAATCGACTGGATTATTGGATCTCCTATTCGTATCTCGATACGAAGCGCAACTACCTGGATTTTCCCTATGAAGTGACCCCTACATTTGCATCCAAACACAATGCGTCCATCGTTGCAAAATACTTTGTTCGAAAAATTAAAAGTCAACTCGGCGTAACGTACTCTTTCACATCTGGACGGCCCTACAACGATCCCAATACCAAAACCTTCAACCAGCTTAGGACCCCGTATTATGCTGATCTCAGTTTTAACTGGAGCTACCTGCCAACGACTTCCGTGATTGTGTACTTCTCGTGTACCAATGTACTCGGCAGGGATAACATTTTTGGCTACGAATATAGTCGGGTTCCTTCGGCGGATGGTTCATTTAACGGTAGGCCGATACGTCAGCCTGCGCCGAGATTTTTATTCCTGGGAATATTTATAACGCTCTCCAAGGACAAGTCAGTAAATCAACTACCAAGCTTGTAAACACCAATGAAAAAATCTTCAAACAAAAAACTATTAAAAAATTAAAATTCTGAACAATTATGAAAACACGTACTATTATTTTAATCGCTAGTGTACTCTTAATCTACACTAGCAATGCTTTGGGTAATGATAATCAATATGCCGAAGCAATGGCCAAGAACATCCAAACGGTTTACAGGTCCGAGTCCATTGGTGAATTGCAGAGTGCCGTTAATGCGCTTGAACGAATTGCGTCGGCGGAAAAAACAAAATGGGAGCCCTATTACTATGCAGCCTTCGGTAATATCATGATTGCCCATCGCGAGCAGGATGGCACAAAGAAAGATGCCTTCCTTGACCAGGCGATCGCAAACATCGGGAACGCCAAGAAAATCGCGCCAAAGGAATCAGAGATCATTGCGTTGGAAGGATTTGTGCATATCATTCGCATTACAGTGAATCCGGAAACACGTGGACAACAATATTCTGGCTTGGCGATGCAGACATTGGGTCGGGCCCTTTCACTAAACCCCGAAAACCCGCGTGCCCTTGCATTAATAGCCCAGACACAGTACGGGACTGCCCAGTTCTTAGGATCACCAACCACGGAGGCATGTGCTACAAATGCTTCCGCGCTGGAAAAATTTGCCACATTTAAATCTGAGAATCCACTCGCGCCTAAATGGGGTAACCGGATGGCGGAGGAAATAGCTAGTAGCTGTAAATGAAAATGATTTCAATCTGGGGATTATGGTTTGAAAGTGACTTTCTTAGGGCTGTAATCCCCAACTTGCAACTATTAACGATCAACTATTAACTATTAACTATTATCTATTTCATGTTGCCTTTAATAATCTTGATTTCTTCATTTTGCCTGATTTGGCTTTTGAACAAGTATGTAGCTAAAAATTTTTTGAGCGCGAGCTTAATGGGTAAAATTGCTATGGCGATTATGTTACTCTTTACAGGTTCGTCGCATTTTTTCAAGACAGGTGAAATGGTGCAAATAATGCCTGACCTCTTACCCTATAAAATCCAGCTGGTATATTTTACCGGAGCATTGGAATTGGCATTCGCGATCGCTTTGCTGTTGCCGCGTTATGCGAAATGGGCCAGCATTGCTTTAATACTTTCCTTTTTGGCGATACTTCCCGCTAATATTATAGGTTCATTTAAAAAAGTACATTTGGGTGGGATGGAAAACGGACCGGCCTATTTGTATTTCAGAATACCACTCCAAGTTTTATTTATGGGATGGGCGTATTACTTCGGAATCCATTTGCACGAGAGACAACGAAAAAAGATAACTGCCAGTCAAATTAGGGAACCAATTTAATGTCATTCGCGGCCTACTTAAAGAAACGTATTTCATTGTTCCCCTGGCTTGTTGTGGGCGGAGTGACCATGACGCTTTTTGTTTGCACGTCGTGCCGGAGTTCAATGGAATATTTTCTCTCCGTCTCTGCGCTAACCATTACCTGTTGGGCGTTGATGTGGTTCGGCAATGAATATCTTCACGAATACCTGGACGAAAAAATTGATTGGACCAAACATCCTATTAAAAGACTGATCGTCGGATTGGTTGTCATGCTACTGTATACAGTGCCAACTATATATCTTGTAATGCGCATTACTGAGATGTTTTCCAACTTAAATATTGGGGCCATTTCGGAGACGATTTACATGAGTGTGGGCATCGTGTTAGTGATAACAGTGTTGTTGACGAGCCGGTCCTTTTTATTTAACTGGCGTAAGACAGCGATCGATGCCGAGAAATTTAAACGCGAAAGCACTGTTGCCAAATTTGAAACCCTGCGTAATCAGGTGAATCCTCATTTCTTGTTTAATTCTCTAAATGCGCTTACGAATCTGGTCTACGAAGACAAGGATAAAGCGGCTAAATTTATCAAACAGCTTTCGGAAGTGTATCGCTATTTGCTGGATACACGCGATACGGAGATTGTTCCTTTAGAAGAGGAAAAAAAATTTTTGAACTCTTACCTTTTTCTTCAGCAGATCAGGTTCGGCGACAAACTAAAACTTACAGTTTCCCTGGATGGAAAAACGTGCATGGTAGCCCCGCTTGTCCTTCAGATGTTGGTTGAGAACGCTATCAAACACAATATTATTTCCGAGCAATCCCCGCTAAGTATACAGATCTATACTGATGGAGATTATATCGTAGTTGAAAACAATCTTCAGAAGAAAGAAGAGATGGTGGAGGATTCTCCAGGAATTGGACTCGAAAATATTCGAAAGCGATATGAATTCTTAACAGACAAAAAGGTCAACGTGATCGAGCGTGAGAAATTTATTGTACGATTGCCAATGATATTTCACACATGATCGAACGCGTGTTAATAATAGAAGATGAACCCCAGGCAATTAAACGTCTGGAAACTTTGATAGTGGAGCTGATTCCTCGCGTCACAATATTAGCAAGGATGGACTCAGTCAAAGAATCCGTCAGATGGTTGAGCGAAAATTCTCCACCTGATCTGATTTTCATGGACATTCAACTAGCAGATGGGATCAGCTTTCAAATTTTTGAACAGTGCCAGGTAAAATCACCCGTTATCTTCACCACGGCTTATGATGCTTATGCCCTCAAGGCATTTAAAGTTAATAGCATTGATTACATTTTAAAACCAGTGGACAAAGATGAGCTGGAAGGCGCCCTGAAAAAATTAAACTCCCTCACCCAGTCAAAGGACAATGCGACTGAAATGTTGGCCAATATCGGGGAAGCCGTGAGGCTGCTTACGCGAAAATACAAGACCCGGTTCGTGTTAAAGGTTGGTGAGCACCTTAAGTCTATTGAAGTGGGCGACATTCAATACTTTTTTAGTCTGGAAAAGACCACGTTCGCTAAAATTAGCGATGGTCGGAAGCACATTTTAGATTTTACCCTCGACCAATTGGAGGATGTTCTGGATCCTCAGCAATTTTTTCGGATCAACCGAAAATACGTCATTTCTGCCGCGGCGATTCAAGATATGGTGAGTTATACCAACAGCCGCCTAAAGCTTGTCCTAAAGGGTTCAGACGATTCTGATATTATTGTGTCCCGAGAGCGGGTACAGGAGTTCAAAGATTGGCTTGACCGGTAAATTCGCTGTGGTTGATCAGTTTCTTCAAGTCTTCGATGTCGGACTGCTTCAACGGTTTGGTTATGAACTGAATAACGTTGGGAAAGGTGAAGGCTTGTGAGCGATCCTTGGCGCTGTTTGAGCTGGTAAGCACGACAATTTTGGACTTGTTTTTAACCAAATCCGGCAGGTCTTTGAAATTCTTTAAAAAGGAGAAGCCATCGACCTCAGGCATGTTCAAATCCAGGAAAATGATATCAGGGGCTTGGTTGTGCGTCGCATTCCGCAACCAATTCAAAGCTTCATCAGCTGATTTGTACAGCAAAAGCTCGTTCGAGAAATCATAAACTTCCAAAAATCTTCGCTGAATAAAGAGATCGATATCGCTGTCATCGATCAACACCGTCTTATCTACTAGTCTCGGCATAACTGTTTTTCAAAGGTGCATTAATAAACTTAATAAAAAAGTAGTCAAAAGGAGAAAAAATCACTTAAAATATAAATGTAGGTTTTAAAGCTTTGAAAAATATGTTAAAATTGGAACTCTAAACCTAAGCATTACCATGAAATTTACGCACGCCATTAAATTAGTTTTTAGTACCCTGATAGCCATAGGTTTGGCCTCTTGCGGGTCTTCCAGTAGCGACAAGGATAAAAACTCATCTGAATTCAAGGAAGCAGAAGAGAGTCTGAAAGACCAGATAGAAGAAGTAATCTATAATATCCCATCTCCTTCAGAAATCCCGTATTTATTACAAGCTACTGGGGCCGAATTTAATGAAAGCTTGGTAAACCCACGTACAAAAGTCGACCAGTACGCTTCGCGCACCGATAAGGCGGCCCTTAATCTAGGCGTGTATGCTGCAGATATCGGATATCTCAGTTCCTACGACAAAACCCAGGAAGCAATTGATTATCTGAATTCTACTAAAACATTAGCAGATAACCTCGGCATCATCGGATCGTTTGATGTCGAAATACTTCAAAAATTTGAAGCTAATATTTCGAATAAAGATTCGTTGACTCACCTTCTCGATCGGACCATGAAAAAGGCTGAGAATTATTTGGCTGATGATAACCGGAACAAATTATCCGCGCTGGTGGTGACCGGCAGCTTCGTAGAAGGTCTTTATGTCGCTACTGGCCTCGTTAAATCATACCCTAAAGATCTTCTTCCCAATGATTCAAGGAACCTGGTGCTTACACCGATCATCCGGGTTGTACTGGACCAGAAAAAATCCGTATCTGACCTTGTTAAAATGTTGTCAAGTGTTGAGCAAACCGAGCCCGTTACGACTATTGTATCCGATTTGAAAGCCCTCGAGGCTGCGTATAATGGTTTGAATATTGAGGAACAGATTAAGAACAATAAAGCTAACCTGGTGCTTTCCGATAAAAACCTCATTGAGGTGACGACCATCGTCGAAAAAATGAGAAAAATCATCACAGAGTAATCGGTCACTATTAAACGATAATAAAAATAAGGGATTGGGACACCAGTTCCTTATTTTTTTGCCGTAATAGCATTTCAGTTATCTTAGCTATTCTGACAATAAAACCTTACGATGAGCGAACAGTTACTTAAAGCCATTCTTCGATTGTTTGCCCTAGTAGCGAAAGAGGATGAGGTAACAGATCAGGAACGCGACCAGATACGAATATTTTTGGAAGGGCACGTGAGTTATGCCTCAGTTGACTCCTATCTGAGAATGTTTGATAGTTTTGTTGGAAATCTTGCTCCTAAGACTGGCGACATCACCATCGAGGTCAGTAATGTCGATGAACTTTGTCAACAGGTAAATTCGGATCTTACGCAAAAACAAAAATTTGTTATTGTTCTGGAGATCCTCAATATCATTCAGGCCGATGGTAGTATTTCAGACCGGGAAAACGAATTGGTTGACACCATTGGAAAGAATTTTAAGATCACTGCCAAGGAACTTGCTGCCATTAAGACGTTTGTCTTAGGGCAACAAGCCGCACAGTTAGATCATTCGCAAATTCTTATCATAGACCCTTCACCCGCCCAGACATTTTCTGCGTCACAACACATCAGCAGAGATCATTTGAATGGCTTCGTTGCAATTTTGCATGTCGAACAGGCGGAGTTTTATTTTGTAAAATACCTGGGAGGTTCGGATGTTTATTTGAATGGTGTGCCAGTGAAGTCAGGACGCATAACGGTTCTTGCAGTAGGCAGTATGTTGCGTTGGGAAAAAGATGAGCCGGTATATTATGGTGATATTCTGAACCGCTTCAAAAAGTTCGGTCAATTTCCAAGACTTTCCTTCGAAGGGAAAAATATTAGCTTCAAATTTAGAAATGGCAGACTCGGATTAAGGACCGTCAGCCTGTCGGAAGAATCCGGGAATCTCATCGCGTTAATGGGCGGCAGCGGGGCAGGGAAATCAACACTGCTGCATGTACTCAATGGCTCGGAAAAACCTTCAGAAGGACAAGTATTAATCAACGGAATTGACATCCATAAAAATCCAGAAAAAATTGAAGGGGTCATTGGCTTTGTGCCCCAGGACGATCTACTGATCGAAGATCTCACGGTATATCAGAATCTATACTACGCTGCCAAACTTTGCTTCACCAATTTATCGGAGTCAGAAATTAATGCGTTGGTGGTAAAAGTTCTGGAGGATCTGGGCCTCACCGAAACCAAGGATTTAAAAGTGGGATCACCGCTGCAGAAAACCATTAGTGGTGGTCAACGAAAACGTTTAAACATTGGACTGGAACTATTGCGCGAACCTGCCGTGCTTTTTTGTGATGAACCAACGAGTGGGTTATCCTCCCGTGATTCAGAAAATATCATCGACTTACTCAAAGAACTGTCCCTGAAGGGAAAATTGGTTTTTGCTGTCATCCACCAACCTTCATCTGACATTTTTAAGATGTTTGACAAACTTTTGATTCTCGATACGGGCGGTTACCAGATTTACTACGGAAATCCTGTCGACTCCATCGTTTATTTTAAGAAAAGTATTAATCTGATCAATAGCGATGAGGGGGAATGCCATGATTGCGGGAATGTAAACCCGGAACAAATATTTAACATCATCGAGACGAAGGTGATAAATGAGTATGGGCATTTTACCAACGAGCGAAAAATTTCACCGGACCAATGGAACGGTATATATAAGCAGAAACACAGACCGTTCTCGGTAGAAACGTCAAAAGAGGTTCCTCACTCGACGTTGAAAATTCCGACGCGATTAAAACAGGCTCACCTCTTTTCGTTGCGTGACGTCCAGGCAAAAATTCACAATCGCCAGTACATGATTATCAATTTGCTGGAAGCTCCTGTACTGGCGTTTATTCTTGCATTTATCGTACGCTACTATAATGAGAATGATAAATTCTTAGGTGAATATATTTTTTCTAAAAATTTGAATCTTCCGGCGTACTTATTCATGAGCATCATTGTTGCTTTGTTCATGGGGCTTACGGTAAGCGCCGAAGAAATCATTCGTGACAGGAAAATTTTAAAACGAGAAGCCTTCCTGCATTTGAGTCGAAGCAGTTATATCGTTTCAAAGATCTCCATTCTCTTCCTTTTATCCGCCATTCAGACATTCACATTTGTGTTGGTGGGAAACCTGATTTTGAAAATCGAAGGAATGTTTTTGCAACACTGGTTTATTTTGTTTAGCACGGCCTGTTTTGCCAACCTGTTAGGTTTAAATATCTCATCAGCGTTTAATTCAGCCGTGACAATTTATATCCTTATTCCATTGTTGCTGATACCGCAGTTAATTTTGAGTGGCGTGGTTGTGAAGTTCGACAAACTAAATCCTCGAATTGGTAATTCAGCTACTGTACCCTTTGTTGGCGACCTGATGGCGTCTCGCTGGGCGTTTGAAGCGGCTATGGTATCGCAGTTTAAAGACAATGACTTCGAGCAGCAGTTCTACTTGTACGATAAGATCATGGCCAATTCCGATTACAAAAAAGTTTACTTTATTCCAGAGGTCGAAACGAAACTCCAATATTGTCTCAGTCATTTCAATTCCAACGATGAAAGCATCAAGGTCAGAGTCGCTGAGGATTTGTTGATTATTAAACGCGAACTTTCAAGGGAACTGGAAGATACACGCCAGAACCTTTCGGCAATGGATAATCTCACCGTAGAGAAATTTGATTCAGCGACGTATGATCAGGTTTCAAGATACCTGGAAAGTCTAAAGAAATTTTATGTCAATCGATATAACGCTGCCGATCATGAGAAAGAAGAAAGAATTATGAGGCTGACCAGCACGCCAGAAAATACTGCGCTCTTCAACAGGTTTAGAGAAGCGTACCACAACGAGGCAATTACTGAGCTGGTTAAAAATCTAACGGAGACTCACCGGATCATTGAAAAGGATGGTAAGCTTATTCAAAAAATTTATCCCATTTATAAAGATCCTGACCCTGACCATGCCATTGACTTTGATGCCCAATTTTATATGCCGGCAAAAC
>Ga0111538_10011572_pt1 | contig 11691 bp, 7 predicted proteins | sample SoiMethybrSBSTD1_FD_79669 | JGI IMG/M metagenome (GOLD analysis project Ga0111538, IMG submission 79669) | Bulk soil microbial communities from a Populus tree surrounding site in Tennessee, USA - Soil MetaG P. TD hybrid SBSTD1 (version 2)... | ecosystem: Environmental > Terrestrial > Soil > Tree...
TTGAGGTAATGACGTTTACAGGTGTAGCAGATCTTGCGGCGAAGATGGTGTCGACCGAGAAGTTCCTGAGCAGCAGATTACCTATACCATGATCAAATAGTACCGGTAGATCATATGTGACCGCGCCGTTAAGTGCATGACGAACGTCAAAGTCAGACGGGCCGCGCTCTTGCTGAGGGTCAATTCTTGTTAAAGGCGCCTCGAAGGAAGAGTCGACGGAAACATTATCGAGCGAGTGGGACCACGTGTACGAAGCTATGTATTGTAGACCCTTGAATAGGCGACGCTGCAATTGTAATTGCAATGCGTGGTAGTCAGAAGTAGCTGAATTCCTGGTTAGCACAACCGTTGAGAAACCAGGGGCGGGAACGAGGAGGAGCTCTTGTCGAGCGAGTCGCCGGCCCACTGCAGCAACGTAAGAAGCAGAAACAACCTGATTGAATCCAATCGATTGCTCGGTCGCTACATTCCATTGGTATGTGTAGGGTGATTGGAAATTGGGATCAACTACCCCGTTGAGCGTCCCGTACGGCGGGTTCGCATTAAAAACTGCTGGTGCTGCTGAAGCCGCATCGAGGGGAAAAGGAACACCCGCCGCGGGGTTTAATGTCCTCGTCCTGGAGTACGGAAAAGAGTTACCAAATGCGCTCGCGATGGTTCCGGTACCGAGGTCATAAAACACTCCGAACCCGCCTCGTAAAACTGTCTCATGGCTTTTTCCCGGTGATAAGCGATAAGCAACGCCGACCCTCGGTGCAAAGTTATTGTAACGAGTCTTGAAGATTGGAGTTCCTGCCGGAGCGACGGCGAGTGTGGCGAGGTTATCCACGCTTGTCACAGCCAGCGGATCTTTTCCGCTGGAATCCGATGGAGGCGGATTCAGTTCCCACCGTGATCCATATGTAAGGAGCAGCTTTGGTGTGACTCTCCAGTTATCTTGCACAAAAAGTGAGAGGTTGTTGAAAACCGGGAACCTCGGGCCGCTAAATGCCTGGATTTGCACCCGCGTCGACTTACCTGATAGAAGTCCGTTTACGCCATTGAAGTTTACGCTTTGGGAATAGCTCGCGCGGTCGAACAATGGGAATAGCCTGCGGTAATCAACACCAAATTTTAATTGATGGCGACCACTCACAACCGTGAGGTTGTCAACGACATTCACTTGACGCTGCAAGTCGGTTTGTAAATTACCAAAAAACCAATTGGTGTTAGTTCCTCCGACATTGAACGTGACGGTCCCATCCTCGCTGGAGGCGAAGGCCGGAAAGATTATTGAGTCCGGAGGAACGACCGCTCCACCAAAGTCGTCCAAGGTTAAAAACAAGTCTCCCCTATTCTTACTGTAGTTCACTCTCACATCATTATTTATGGTTGGGCTGATCATCATCGTCGCTCCGCCGGTGAGGGTTTGGGTCTTGATGGCGGTGTGGGTCACATTGTTCAAGCTTCTCGTACCCGTGCCTCGCTGTGTCGATTCTGATGGGGAATAATTGTATCTGGCGAAAAAAGTTAAGCGACTGTTCGCGACGAAATCAGTGCGGAGACTGGCCGCGTCGAGGGTGGACGGATCCGAATAGCTGGCGTTGAATTCTGAAAAATTGTTGGCCAGGTCTCGACCATTAGGTAATGGAAAGGAATTTAAGAAAGGCCTGATAGCGGCGGACGCGGTTTGACGTGCAGTCAGCGATGGAACCGTAGTTTTTGCGGTGTTCGGAAGCCGCAGTCGCAGGCCCTCATACGAGAAGAAGAAAAAGGCTCGATTCCTGCCATCGTAAAGAGACGGTCCACCCTCGCCAAAACGAGGAAAGAAAAGGGGACCGCCGACGACCCCTCCGAAGTCATTCTGACGCAGAGCAGGTTTGGCTTGCCCGCTCTGGTTAGTGAACCAATCCGTCGCATCAAGTGCATCATTGCGAAAGTATTCGAAGACAGTACCGCGAAACTCATTCGTTCCGGATCGGGTTACGATTGACACCTGTCCACCGGGAGTGCGACCAAATTCAGGAGCGTACGTAGACGTCAGAATTTTAAATTCCTGTAGTGCATCCATTGAGACCAGGTTATTCGTACCACCCGCGGCTGAGACACCCGGTAAGGCGCCCGCAGTCGATTGGCCGGCGTTATTACCCGGACTAACTCCGATGTTCGCACCCACACCGTCAACCATGAAATAGTTCGCATCGGCACGTTGACCATTGACGCTGAATTGACCTTGTTCAGCAACCGTCGCTTTTGTCAGCACGACTCCCGGCGACAGCGTAATTAACGTTTGAAAACTCCGGCCATTGACTGGAGCATTTTCCACAAATTGTCGATTGATAGTCGTCCCAATTGCCGCAGACTCATTTATGAGAGAGGCGCCATCCACAATCTCGACCGTTTGTGTGAGGGTACCAAGAGTCAACGGAACCCTGAGTTCTCGCTGATCATTAACGTTGAGCACGATCGGTTTGACTTCTCTCGGCGCGAAGCCCGTCGCCGTGATTGTCAGCGAATAAGTTCCCGGTGGGATTAAGACGAAAACGAGCGTACCTTCGCTGTTGGTAGTGCCTGAACGCTTTGTTCCCTGGTCGGCATTGCTCAACACAACATCCGCATTTGGTACGAGAGCTCCCCCCGGATCCTCGAGGACAATCGTCAAGGTTGCGGTAGTTGCCTGAGCATACGAAGAAGTGGTAACCGAGACCAAAAGCAGGACAAACGCGAGAGGCATGTAGACATAGGAATATCGCAAGGAGTTTCTGGGCCTGAGCATGGTTCCTCCCGATGGACCATCGCCCCACCGGCGGAGATGGTCCCGGCAAAAACACTGCGAGCTGGGATTCGCAGCGCTGTTTATGGCAAATGCTTTCGCCCTCTCCCACGCAGCCGCACACAAGACGAAAGCACAATCGACGCGGCAAAAACAAAAAAAGCGGCCCGGCTATTCGCGCCCGGCCGCTTGTTGAATCCCTTCGGCAAGTTTTTCAGACGCTGTCAACTCGATTTGAAATTTCGAACTCTTTACGAGTTGACCCGTCGCAGTTCCGGATGAAGCAGCGAAAGCAGAACGCACGGCCTCATCGGACGCAAGAACCAATCTATACAACTTCTCAACAGAGAGTAAGAGAGGCGCGTTACTTGAAATCTCCACGCCCGCTGTTTCCCCTGTAGGGTTTTGGTTGAAAAGGATCGGCTGAAGCTCTCCGCGGAGACTTGCAATTTCTCGTCGGAGAGCTTCCGCGTGGTTGCGAACCAAACTAAACCATTTGGCTCGCGCGCTGGGGGTGAGCTCGTTCAATTGTTCATCGGAGAACCGAGAAGTAAGTTGCTTGAGTTCGAGCGCATGACCGAGCGCACGACCTGATTGGCCCACAACTCGCGCCGCGAGTTCGCGTACCTTCTTATCCACCTCATCGCTCGGGGCGCCGGAATCGATCTGTTCCGCAAAGTAACGCCGCAATTCGGAGTAAAGGGGAATCGCGTCGCTTGATGCCGCAAACTCCTGCACCACGTTATTTGGTTGGTTTCGTTGGTGAGCCAGGACTTCGGCAACAGTGCTGATTTCTATTCTGACGGCGGGATCATTGCTAAAGTGAGAGAGGGCGCTGAGAACTTCCTTACGCGTCTCCTCACTATCGACTACTCCTTTTACTTCCAGCAACTCTGCTGATGTTTTTGTGAGACTCAACTGGTCTCCAAAACGGCTTCTGAACGTGTCCAGGGCATAGGCAAGTTCGACTTCCAGGGCGGCAGTGGCAACAACTGGATGCTTTTTCGGCGACTCCAGCTCGACCCCGCGTTTGCTTGCTTTTGCACCATTCGGTTTGCTCGAAACTAACTCTGCGTCTGGCTCGAACGTTGCCGGATTGACATAACGAAGCCGGGGCTGTTCAAGAGTGTGTTCCGTTAAACGGCATTCCAGGATGCCGGCGGCGTCCTTAATAAGGAGCGTCTGCGCGACCGGGTGAAGGTCAGATTTCCTGAGCGTGAGTGTTGCTTGCAGTAATCCGGTTTCGGTGTGATCACTCTTGTAGTCAATGACGTAAGTGCCGGTGGCTTCGCTCACGTGCGCGGCATCGATATTACCGATCAGGGCTGCATAGTCGCGCGCCGATGGCTCCAGTTGCCAGAATTGACGGTTGCGAATTGCGTCTTGTGGATTGCCGGGGATCGCTTGAATCTGTTGCGGCTGATCGCGGCGGTAAATTCGTCGTAAGTATTTTCCGCCCGCTTGCGAGTGGCCTTCCCATTCACCAGCGATCAGTTCGCCCTGAGCGTCGTACACACGTCGTGCAGTAAATCCCGTCTCGCCACTGCGCCAGATCTCAATCCTGCCCCGGTTAACTATCTCTCCTCCCGGATGCCGGCGCTCTTCCATCTCAACTACACGATGAAGGGCGAGATCCGGACCCGCATGCAACGACTCCAAAGCAGTCGCACGGCTGAGCAAGTTTGCCGCAGAGACGGTGGGCGTGATGTTGACCCAGAGGAACAGCAACACGCCGATGAGTACTACCGATACGACAGCACTAATAAACGCCGGCCGGGTCCAGAATGGCCGGCGCAATAGTGTCAAGCCACGGAAAAGATCCAGGACTGTAACTTTAGCTGAGGGCTTTGGTGGTAACGAAACCGCCTGCTGAGATTCCGAAGCTCGAGACTGCGGTGCGAGCACCCGTAACTGCGTGCCCGCCACACGATCACGTTCATAATCTTCCAGGCTGCTGTCACCTTCGGCAGACCCGAAAGGGTTTCCTGCCGAATCGACCGTCCACGCGTCATCAGGATCAAATGCGGAAAGCTGCGGCTCAGTCGTGAAGTTTGGATCATGGTATACGACCTCGAGCAGCGGCCATGGATGACCATGACGGAAGGACGCTTCGATATAGCGCCCCCCACTCAACAGGACGCGTCGTTCCTGCGTCGGTTCGCCATCCGGCGGCGGATCGATCGTCATCACGAGCAGCCGAGTTCGCTCGTCGCCCATTACCTCGATAAAGTCCAACGGCTCAGTGATAGCGACGTCCAGACGAAGGCGACTGGTCCTCGAACTCACAGATTGCGAACCCAACACGTGACCATTCACTGAAACGCAAAGCTCACGCGGATGATGTTCAAATAACTCGGTCGCGCGGCGGCGACATTTCAATAGGAACGAGCTACTGATCTCCTGATTTTGACTCCTTACTCGCCGTCTTGACTGAAGCGAATCGTCACTTCGTCCGGAAGTTCCGGAAGGGCCTGAACCGCCACGCCAGTTGTTATTTGGGCCAAGCGCATCGGCTGGATGTCTTTCGGCCAATAGTGGCAGGTCCAGCTTGCGGTTAATCTCATCCAGGCATTTCGCGCAGCTCACAATATGGGCGAGGGTCGCATTGTCTGCCGCGACAATATGACGTTCTCCATAAAGCAGTCTCAACGAATCGTTATCGAGGCATTCACCCTGGCAGGAACAGAAGATCGCGCGACGCAACTCTGCAAGTAATTCATCGGCCGGACAAACAGTACCGGTGCACGATACGCTCACGTTCCGGGTTCTGCCGATAAACCTCAACGCACCCGGATTCTCGAGATAAAGCCGCGCCTCATGGCGAGCCAACTTCAGACTCTGCCTTACCGCCTGACACGTACCACCCAACACTGCCGCGATCTCACTGATGTGGTAACCGTGAAAGAACCTCAGGATCAAGACACTGCCGGCCCGTGACGATTCCTTGCGCAGGCACGCGTATTCGCAGACTCGGCGCAACTGATCCTGGGTCTGAAACAGCGCGTACGGATCGCTTGCGTCAAGCGCGGCATCAGCAACGCTGTATTCCACGATCGACCGCGTTTCACCATGACTACGACCAGCCAACCGCACCTCCGACAGATGGGTATTGCGCAACGTGGTGTAAAGGTAGGCCGAAATATCCTGGACCGCGGAAAGATCCGTGTGAGCGACGGCGAATTGAGCGAAGACCTGCTGGACCAGATCCTGTGCGCGCTCGCGGTCGTGATTGGTGAATTGTAAAGCCCACCTTAGCAGCCAATCGTAATGCTTGATAAAGGCTGCTTCCTGAGACTGAACGACTTCTGGGCTTGGTAGACGTTTAGACGACATTTTGCGGTGAAGCACAAAAATTTCAACTTCATTGTCTACGAGATCAAAATGCTCCGTGCTGTGAGGATCACCACGAATCAGTTTTCTCAAAATAAGACTTTTTCAAAAGCATGCAAGAAACCTTGTAAGCACAACCCTTAATCGGACGCTCTTGTTGTTTCTATGAGACTAAAAGGTAAGCCTTCGAGGACAGATGAGTGTGCACGAGATTCATCGCAAATCTAGACCGCGCTTTTCGCCGTCAAAGGAAGTTCATAAACCGTGGCGTCCGCCCGCTCATCATTTTCTCGAAGCAGGCAATGCGTGCACACACGAAGCGTACTGCCGGCAACTTTCACAGCGAATACTTTTTTCTTTTTTACGTAGTTATAGACAGTACGACGATCAACGTCGACGATCTTGGCGGCACCAGAAACGCGCACCACTTTCACGTATTCATCACAGCGCGGACACCACACTTTGTCTCCGAGAACTTTGGGAGGTCTTAGTTCGCTCATGGTCACGATCGCTTCAGAGCGAGAGCTTCCGTGTTGATCTGCGCCAACCGGTGCTCTGTACTCTGATTCTCCTTCCGGGTTCGAACTTTTATCTTTTGAGTGCGACCGCCCTTCGCGTTCTATTCGCAGTTGAGAGTATAGCATGGTATTAGTCACTCCACTCATTTGTCATGAGCAGCGCTTTGGGGGTCATCCTAAAGAGGGATTGCTAAACGTGCTGGCAGGTCTCACCAACATTCGCTCGTTCGAAGTTGAACTGCCAGGGTTTGGACTTTCACAGCGGCAGGTTCGCCGCTTGACTCGCTCAAGAAGGATTGCGGCAAACCAATCCCGAGACGGGCGGTCGTACCTCTGGGCTTCCTTCTGGGCTCGTTACGAAACGCGCGCAACATATACCACTAAGTCTAAATCTGTCAAGCTTTCGTGCACATTTTATATGAAAATACGTTTATTAATTGCACGGGCTATCAATCACAAAAACCTTCACGGTCTCAGTACCCGAATGCGACGAGTTTCATTTTCCTGCGCCAGGATTGGTGAGAAAAAGATGAAGCGGGCAAGGCTGACTTATCCATGCTTACGAGGCAGCAAGATCGGCCAATAAATACCGGCTAATGTCATTGATTCTCAATGAACCAACGTTGGTAAGTTCTGGTAGTCTACAGTCTCCCTCTATGCGTACCACAAGTTTCCTCCCTGGTGAGTGGTGAGCGGTGTATCGATGCCCTAAAAACGATTCGTTAAGAGGAGGATCCAGCATGAATAATCAAACTCTTTCTCGCCTGATCGTCGTAACCGTAGCCGTGGGTTTGCTCACCGTGCTGCTCTTTAGTGGCCCAATTACATCTGCTGCGAAGGCTGACAAAACTGCACCGACGACGCCAACCAACCTCGTCGTGACTGCGATTACCGACACCACCGTTGCACTGAAGTGGAATCCGGCAAGCGACAACTCAGGTAAGTTCTCTTACCGAGTCAAAATCAATAAGCTGAATAGTCCGTTTTCCAGCCTGGAGCAGCCAGTAAGCCAGACGCAGACCACCTACACGGCAACGTATCTATTGCCGAACAGTAGTTACAGTTTTGCCGTTTACGCCGTCGATGGAAGTGGCAACCGCTCAGGCGACAGTAATGCTGCTACCGCCAGCACACCACTGTTGGATAATACGCCGCCGAGTGCTCCGGTTCTGCAAGCGACCGCTATTGGACCATCACAGGTGCAGTTAACCTGGATCGCGTCAACCGACAACGTTCCCAATAACTGCTGCTCTTACAGCTTTAACATGAACGGCAGTCCACTGACACAAAACATCAACTATGCCGCGGCACCGGCGGGTTCAATATCAGTGATCCTTCGCCACTTGCCGCCCGGCACCAACCTTTCATTCACCGTCACTGCAATCGACTACACGGGAGTCAATAAGTCGACGAGCAACAGCGCCAGCGCTACGACATGGCCCAGCGTCGACACCACACCGCCAAGTGCTCCCACCAATCTCCACGTGATCAGTCTTGATAACGGCGGCGGCGAAGCCTGGTTGGGATGGACACAATCAACGGACGACACTGACGCGCCCAACAATATTGAGTATGAGATATATGTGAACGGTGTATTGAGCCCGCTTCCCGTTTCGGCCGGAGTAGATTTTGACTTCGTCTATACTCTGCCGGGATGTCAGAACACTTTTACCATCAAAGCGGTCGATAAAACCGGCAACACATCGCCGGCCAGTAATGCCGTGACCGTAAAGCTCGGGTCGTGTTAACGCCAGCGGTTACGAGTTTTCCAGGTACGCCTGGGCGAGCAAGTAACGAACTTCAGGATCGACCTCCTGAGGAGAAGTGAGCCCAATCTGAACTCTCATCGTGTGATGAATTCGAGAGGGCTCAATGCGCCCTACCGGTTCACATTGTTCTAGTCGCAGTCCGAGGTCGACCTGATTTCGCAGCGGCTTTATCCGCGCAAAAGTTCTCCGCGGCGCGACCAGTGACACATAAGTCTTCCGGGCGTGGACAATAATCTCACCACACTCCATCGCTGCGTTGATAATCGCGTCGTAGACTGCGCGCAGATGCGGACGGTCCGCGTACTGCTTTGCTATCAACTCGTCCGCTGCTGCGGTTGCAAAATCGTTTTGCAAGCTTCTCAATCTTCGATTCCCCATCGCCTCAGAAATCGACGAACATTCGCGGGCAGTTCCTGATAAGCCGCCTGCGCCACATTCGACTTTCCTGCTGTATCGGATCCATCAGGTGTGGCAAGGAACGCGAAACCATCACCTGCGAAACCGGCAATCTCGCCCCCTGCGTTCACGTCGCCAGCGATCAGAAGATAAGGAGAGCCGGCTACTGATACATCATTCAAGTTCTTTATTTGAGCATCTGCGTCTTGCCAGATCACTGCACGCAACAAAGCTCCGGGTGTTCGCGACAAGCCGACAATCGTTCCGTCGTTGTTAATGCCAAAGGCGGCGCTGCGCACGTCGCCCGGGATCTGGTCCAACATCTTCGTTCCATTCTCTTTGGTCCAAACAAACGCGCGATAGAAACGAGTGCCATCGGCAGCAGCCGGTAGCGAAAAACCAACTACAACGCCGTCGTTGTTGATTGCAGTCGGCGTGTTCCACGCATGTCCTCCAAAATCCGAAATACGTGTCGGCACTCCGTTTTCCCAGATGACTGCATGAGCGGCGCTCACATCGCCGACGGCGACGCCACAGGCGCCGGAGATGCCAACGACCTGTCCCTTGTCGTTGATTGCTGTGGCTGCGCTCGTCGAGTCGCCTGGCAGTGGAGGCAGTTCTCGCATCTCGCCATTCGGCTCCCAGAGTGCGGCCCTGAACTGAAGAATTTGAAAGGTCGGATTGCAGCTGGAATCATGAACGCCGTTCTCTGCCCAACCAACTACTTGTCCGCGATTGTTAGCTCCAGTTGCATAACTGTTATACCCACCGGCGAATGGCGGTAGCGGAGTCATCAATCCCTGCTCCCAACGAAAGCCTTTGCAAATCTTTCTGGTCGGAACTCCCGGCGCGAAGAAAGGCCAGCATGAAAATGCTTCGCCCAAAGGATTGTCTTCGTTGGTGTCGGAAATTCCCACGATGAGCCCACGATTGTTCTTGACTGGAAAGGCAGTCGTGCTGTTAGTGCTGGCACCGCCCAGTGAGCCGAGGTCAAACGGTGTGGCTGACACGGCCGTCCAAAGTGCGGCATGAGAAATGGTGTTTGTTTCGTTGTTGGCCTGACCAAGAATCTGGCCACGGTTGTTCAGGCTGTTAGCGCCGGCGGCTCCTCCGAATCCGTTCAGAGTCTTTACCTGGTAGGTCTGTGCTTGAAGTGCTAAGGGGAGGAACATTGTGAGCAAGAGTGCTGCGGCGACGTGCTTAGCTGATCCGTTTTTCATGTTGGTATCCTTTGAGTTAGTCATTTGAAAACGGGGAGCGCCGGCTCGGTAACCTAGCCGTTCTTTGCAGGATGTACTGGCCAGTTTCGGACGCTGCTGACGCGGTTAGACTGGCAGCATGGCGAGTTTCGGAGATTTGCTCACAAGACGAGGACAGTGGTGATGACAGCGAAGTCCGAAAACGGCTAACACGACTTCTGAATTTGCCGTATGTTCTTATCCGTGATTAATCATTTTGATCTTCGCGCACTTGACCGAGCACGTATCAGCAGGGATGCGCGCTTCGACGGCAAGTTCTTCATTGCCGTGAAAACCACCGGGATCTACTGTCGTCCGATCTGTCCGTCACGTACGTCACACAGTCGCAATGTTTGTTACTACCCATCCGCAGCCGCCGCGGCTGAAGCGGGATTTCGACCTTGTTTGCGTTGCCGGCCTGAAGCAGCGCCTGGGACGCCAGCGTGGATGGGCACCTCTGCGGTCGTAAAGAAAGCGTTGCGTTTGATCGATGAGGGAATTCTGGACCGTGCCTCAGTCGACGAGCTTGCGAGTAAGCTTGGTCTGGGCTCAAGACACTTACGACGTTTGTTCTTACAGCACGTTGGCGCCTCGCCGATTTCCTTTGCGCAGACGAGACGTCTGCAATTCGCCAAAAGACTGCTGGATGAAACTAACTTACCGATCACACAGATCGCACTCGCTTCAGGTTTTGGCAGCTTGCGACGATTCAATACCGCCTTCCTACAAACATACGGTCGAGCGCCCCGCGAATTGCGTAAACACCTCAGTGAAGCGGCCGATGCAGATGATGAAGTGAGTCTCCAACTCAGTTTCCGCCCGCCATACGATTGGAAGCAGGTGCGCGATTTCCTGTTTGTCCACCACATTCCCGGCGTCGAGAAGATTGATGAACAGGGCTATTCAAGGACCTTACGTACAGAGGATGGCTTTGCGATCGTCAGTGTGAAACCTCTGTTGCACGAAGATGCTCTTGAATTGCGCGTGAGCGGTGCAGCGCCCGCAAATCTCTTTCAGATTTCGTCAGCAGCGCGCCGAGTTTTTGATACTTCTGCCGATCCGGCATTGACCAGGTCAGCGTTCCGCAGTGATCCGCTGCTCGGACCTTACGTCGAGCAAAGACCAGGACTGCGTATAGCAGGAGAATGGGATGCGTTTGAATGCTCTGTCGGAGCAATTCTCAGTGAAGACTCCGATCAAACTCTGATGGCCCAGGTCGTTGAACGCTTCGGCGAGAAGATCGGCAAGCACGCGTTCGCTCTTACGAGTTTGTTCCCGACACCGAGAGCAATGGTCGACGGTGATTTCTCCGGTGTCGGCATCTCCAGGTCGCGAGTAAATACAATTCGCAAACTGGCACAGGCGGTGGTTGATGGTGCATTGGACTTCACTGCTTCAAGTGAATCTGTGATTGAGTCACTCACGCGAATTCCAGAGATTGATACTTCGATTGCCGAGTACATAGCTTTGCGCTCCCTCGGCGAACCAGATGCGTTTCCGTCAAATGATCTGATGCTGCGGCGAGCCGTTAGTAACACAGTTCGACCATTATCAGCTCAACAACTCGAAGCGCGATCCGAAGCATGGAGACCATGGCGCGGTTATGCGGCATTCCACCTCTGGTGTGCGACTTTGGAGTGCGGCGGCCTGGCGCCGCTTTGGTCCGATCAAGCGTGAACGATAACAAA
>Ga0111538_10011573_pt1 | contig 11690 bp, 8 predicted proteins | sample SoiMethybrSBSTD1_FD_79669 | JGI IMG/M metagenome (GOLD analysis project Ga0111538, IMG submission 79669) | Bulk soil microbial communities from a Populus tree surrounding site in Tennessee, USA - Soil MetaG P. TD hybrid SBSTD1 (version 2)... | ecosystem: Environmental > Terrestrial > Soil > Tree...
ACAGAGTCAAGAATATGGAACAGCGCTGATCGACCCTCACAGGCATGGGCGAGACGGGCGAAGGGCCGCTTCTATTTTTGGCGACCGTGCTGCGACGGCCGCTCCCCGACACCGTCTCGACAGGCCCTGGAGAGGTCCATCCTTGCTTTTTCGGGCATGCCCTTCGTTGACGCGTAGGGTAAGCTGGCCGCCGGACATCCAGGGAGCAGACCCATGAGGCTCGGAGTTCTGATGCGCTACGCCAGTCTCGCCGGCGGGCCACCGATGGATCACATTCTCGAGGCGGAGCGCCTGGGCTACCATTCCGTCTGGTGCGGCGAGGCCTACGGCAACGACGCCGTGAGCCCCATCGCCTGGGTGCTGGCGCGCACGACGAAGATCAAGGCCGGCACGGGCATCATGCAGATGTCGGCGCGCACGCCGGCCTGCGCCGCGGCCACGGCGGCAACCCTGCAGGCCATGTCCGGCAACCGCTTCCTGATGGGCATCGGTCCGTCGGGCCCGCAGGTGATCGAGGGCTGGCACGGCATGCCCTACGGCAAGCCGCTCGAGCGCACGCGCGAATACGTCGCCATCGTGCGCAAGGTCTTCTCCCGCGAGGCGCCGCTCGAGCACAAGGGCGAGCACTACCAGATCCCCTACGCCGGCCCTGACGCCACCGGGCTCGGAAAGCCGCTCAAGAGCACGATGCACCCCGATCCGAGCCTCAAGATCTATACGGCCTCGTTCTCCCCGGCCGGCCTGCGCACCGCGGGCGAGGTCGCCGACGGCGTGCAGCCGATCTACATGAGCCCGGAGCGCACCGGCCTCATCACCGAGTACGTGCTGGAAGGCATGGCCGCGGCCGGCAGGCCGAGGTCGCTCGCCGACTTCGACATCGCCCCCTTCGTGCGCGTCGCCATGGGCAACGACCTGCAGGCGTGCCGCGATGCCCTCAAGCCGGAGATGGCCCTCTACATCGGCGGCATGGGCGCGCGCACGAAGAACTTCTACAACGACTACGTGAAGCGCCTGGGCCACGAGGCGGCGGCGGTGAAAATCCAGGATGCCTTCCTCGGCGGCCGCAAGGGCGAGGCGGCTGCCGCCGTTCCTGACGCACTGATCGACGAGACGGCCCTGGTCGGGCCGCCGGACCGCATCAAGGACCGCGTCCAGGCCTGGAAGGCCGGAGCCAAGGGCAACGAGATCGGCACCATGCTCCTCGGCGGCGCCAGCATCGAGGCCCTGCGCGTCATCGCCGAGGCGGCGGCCTGACAGCGCCGTGCTGCAGGCCACCTGCACGCCGCCGTCCTGAGCCTGTCGAAGGACGGGCCACCCGCACCAAGCCGTGCTTCGATGAGCTCAGCACGGGGGTGGAGGGCACGGGGGCAAGCGGCACGCGATGAAGACCCGCATCTAGGCCACCGCTTCCGGGATCTCCGCGGGATGTTGCGGGGTAGGGGCGTGCGCGCTATCACAGCACCCGAAAGCCACGAGGACGATCCGCCATGGCCAAGCCGGCCCCCCAGACGCTGTACGACAAGATTTTCGAGGACCACGTGGTGTCGCGCCAGCCCGACGGCACCTGCATCCTCTACATCGATCGCCATCTCGTGCATGAGGTGACGAGCCCGCAGGCGTTCGAGGGGCTGCGCCTCGCGGGGCGCAAGGTACGTGCGCCGGAGAAGACGCTGGCCGTCGTCGACCACAACATCGCCACGTCGCCCGACCGCCACCAGGGCATCAAGGACGAGGACAGCCGCATCCAGGTCGAGACCATGGCGAAGAACGCCAAGGACTTCGGGGTCGAGTACTATAACGAGCGCGACGTGCGGCAGGGCATCGTGCATGTGATCGGCCCGGAGCAGGGCTTCACGCTGCCGGGCACCACCATCGTCTGCGGCGACAGCCACACCTCCACGCACGGCGCCTTCGGCGCGCTGGCGCACGGCATCGGCACGTCCGAGGTCGAGCACGTGCTGGCGACCCAGACGCTGACGCAGAAGAAGGCCAGGAACATGCGCGTCACCGTCGACGGCAAGCTGCCCGACCATGTGACGGCCAAGGACATCATCCTCGCCATCATCGGCCAGATCGGCACCGCCGGCGGCACCGGTCACGTCATCGAGTACGCGGGCGAGGCCATCCGCGCGCTGTCGATGGAAGGCCGCATGACCGTGTGCAACATGTCGATCGAGGCCGGCGCCCGCGCCGGCATGGTCGCGCCTGACGAGAAGACCTACGCCTACCTGAAGGGCCGGCCCAAGTCGCCCAAGGGTGCGGCCTGGGATGCAGCGATGAAGCACTGGCAGGGGACGCTGTTCACCGACGTGGGCGCCAGCTTCGACAGCGAAGTGAAACTCGACGCCTCCCGGCTGCCGCCGATCGTGACCTGGGGCACCTCGCCCGAGGAGGTCGCGACGATCGAGGGCTCGGTGCCCGATCCCGCCAAGCTCGCCGACGAGACGAAGCGCGACAAGATGGTCCGCGCGCTCGACTACATGGGGCTGTCGCCGGGAACGAAGATCACGGACATTCCGCTCGACGTGGTGTGGATCGGCTCCTGCACCAACGGCCGCATCGAGGACCTGCGCAACGTCGCCAAGGTGGTCAAGGGCAAGAAGGTGTCGGACCGGCTGGCCTACGCCATGATCGTGCCGGGCTCGGGCTTGGTGAAGCAGCAGGCCGAGCAGGAGGGTCTCGACAAGATCTTCCTCGCGGCCGGGTTCGAGTGGCGGGAGGCCGGCTGCTCCATGTGCCTCGGCATGAACCCGGACCAGCTCAAGCCCGGCCAGCGCTGCGCCTCCACCTCGAACCGCAACTTCGAGGGCCGCCAGGGTTACCGTGGCCGCACGCACCTCGTGTCCCCGCAGATGGCGGCCGCCGCCGCCATTGCCGGCCACTTCGTGGACGTGCGCAAGCTGGCATAGGCCTCGAGGCGCACGACGACGGCCGCGGTGGCAAACCGGGCTCCCGCGTGCGCAGGCTCTCGGGCGAGCGCACTCGGCCGGCATGAAAGGTTCATGCCGCCGAACGATTCCGGCAGATCGCGGGATCCTGTCGGCCGCAGCGCGATCGAGCGCACCTTCTCCCGCCTCGGAGACTCCCGACGCTTCACCACGTTACGACAAGTTGGCCCGCGCCTTCCACGCCGCAGTCGCCATTGCCTGCATCGTCGGCTACTGGTTATGAATCCTCAGCCTTGCTCTTTTACCGACCGCCGTGCCTTGCTGCGGCCCACCAAGAAGGAGGATCACGTGGCGCAACGCCAGGACCTGGGTAGCTACGGCCAATTCTGCCCCGTGGCCATGGGGGCGGAAATCGTCTGCACGCGCTGGACCGCGCTCGTCCTGCGGGAGCTGCTTGCGGGTTCCGCCCGCTTCAACGACCTGCGCCGCGGGGTGCCGCTGATGTCACCGACGCTACTGTCCAAGCGGCTGAAAGAGCTGGAGGAGGCCGGCGTGGTGGTCGCCGTGCCGACCGCTCAGGCCGGAGTGTTCGAATACAAGCTGACGCCCGCCGGGGAGGACCTGCGGCCGGTCGTCATATCGCTCGGCATCTGGGGGCAGCGGTGGGTGGAATCATCGCTGTCCCTCAAGAACCTCGACCCTTCGCTGCTGATGTGGGACATGCGGCGCAGCCTGGATCCGACGCCTCTGCCGCCGCGCCGCTGCACCGTCAATTTCCTGTTCCCGGAGGTCATCGCGGCCAAGGGCTCGTGGTGGCTGGTGATCGATGCCGGCACCGTCGACCTGTGCCAGACCAACCCCGGCTTCGACATTGATCTCTACGTGCGCAGCTCGCTGCGCAGCATGACGGCGGTCTGGATGGGCATGTCCACCGTGCGCGCGGAGATGGACGCCCGGCAGATCGAGCTGATCGGCGACAAGCACATTGCCGAATCCATGCAGCAATGGCTGGGGCTGAGCCCGTTCGCCAAGGAGAAGAGCCGCCTCCCGGCCAGGCCCGGAGCTCGCCCTCAGGCCTGACCAGAGCGCTATGCGAAGCAGCCGGCCTTCAAGCTACGCCGCCTTGCGCACGCCGGGCGCGCACAGGGCGGCCGCGATGCGGTCGACCGCAGTGCTCCAATCGGCCGTCGGCTCGGCCGCGCCGAGGCCGAAGGCCCGCAGCGCATCGGCCGCGGTGCCGCCATCACGGAAGATGCGAGCGCAGGCCTGACGCGCATAACCGATCGCCTGCTGCCACTGCACGGGATTGATGTGTCGGGGGGACATGCTTGCGCCTCTATGCGTGTTTGGGCTTTTCGTTGGGGAACGCAGGCAACGCAACACGGGAACGCGATACGCACGGACTTCGTTGGTGGGCGGCAGGCGCATCCGGTTAAATGGCTCCACGACGCAAAACCCTGTCACGCGAAGCCGTCAGTGACATGCAATGTCGGTTGCCGGATGCGCCTGCCCCAAGGACGGCCGGCGACGGCCCTCCTCGAACTCCAGGGCTGGCTGCCTCAGCCCTTGAGACGTTCCTCCTGACTTGGGCCCGAAAACCGGAGACCTGGACCAGGGCCCAGATCCGGACCGAGACCGGAGCCGCGTGCTTCGTGTGACGCTGTCGGCTGCAGCGCGGCGACCACCGCACCGACCACGTCGCGCAACGCTACCCAGGGACTCTCACTCGACGTGCTCAATGCAGTTGCTGCCTCGGCTTTCCCCGTGCCAATCGGCCAAGCCGCCCGGCGATACGCGCACACCTGTTCGCCTGGGCGGCCCGCCGTAACGAGAGCAACACGGGGGCAAGCGCTAGCTTCGGGGATACCTTCGACGCGGACGCAACAGCACTCCCACTCACTCGGTCGTACGCAGACGCAACAGGACAGGGAGGTACTCGACCAGACGCAGACGCTACGGAACCCTTACGCAACGCAACCGCACGCTTGCTCACAGACGCAGACACGACGCAACGCACACTCGGGGGCGCGGACACAACAGGACGCTCACTTACGCACAGCAACCAGGACGCGACGCCACTCACACGCCGGCCGCGATACGCAACGCTGCGGCCGAGGTAGACACTCGGGCTGGAGACTGCTGTACCGTCGGGAACTCGCATGGTGCTAGAACGTGCCTTGGACAAAAAGCGCACGATCACGGAGTCGTGAATTGCGCGAGACGCCGACTCACTACCCTGCCCAACTCGATTCATTTGCGAGATACGTTCCACCACCAACCCACCGATGTTCCTTTTGCGTTCCAACCACGCCCCCAATTAACAGTCGCTTTTGGACAACACCAAGGCCCAAACTTGACCGGCTTGCGATCATCGACAGCAAAAATATCTTGACCGTTACCGACCAAATCCGGCGCGCGCTCGCCGCGAATCACGCCTTTGGCGCAGGCGCAGGGCGCGATCCGAGCCTGAACGACCCCCGCGGAGGCGCATGGCAGTCGACCTTCTGACCACAGGACCGGCCGATGCGGCTGCCCGCTTCCTGTGTGCCCACGGGGCCGGCGCCGGCATGGAGACGGCCTTCCTGAAAGCGGTCGCCGGCCTGTTGGCCGAGCGCGGAATTGCCACCCTCCGCTTCGAGTTCTCCTACATGGCAGCCCGGCGCCACGGCGGAGGGCGCAAGCCTCCGCCCAGGGCCGAGCGTCTCGTCGCGGAGTACCGCGCCGCCGTCGATGCCGTGCCGCCCGGCGCGCCGCTGCTGATCGGCGGCAAGTCCATGGGCGGCCGCGTGGCGAGCCTCCTCGCCGACGAGTTGTACTCCGCGTCCCGCATCGCTGGGCTCGCGTGCCTCGGCTACCCCTTCCATCCTCCCAACAAGCCGGATCAGCTGCGCACCGCGCACCTGCTGGGGCTCGCCTGCCCGACGCTGATCGTGCAGGGAGACCGCGATCCGTTCGGCAATCGTGCGGAAGTGGAGGGCTACGGCCTCTCGCGCGCGATCCGGATCCACTGGGCCGATGACGGCGATCACGACCTCGGGCCCCGCGGCGGCTCCGGCTTCACGCGCAAGGGCAACCTGGCCGCCGCCGCCGACGCCGTCGCGACATTCGCCAAGAGCCTCGCCGGCTAGGTCCAATGGGAACGATGATCGAGAAACGCCATCGCGAGTGATGGGGCGGCCAGGCGGACCCTCGATCGCGTCGCGGTCATCCCGCCGCTTGTCGCCGGGTCCATCCACACGCGCCGGGAGCGCGGGCATGGGCGCGGCGCTCAGCCCGTGCCGGTGTCGTCCTTGTCGGCAGGGCCCGGTAGCGGACGCACGCCGGTGATCTTGGCGTCGGGGAACTGCTGCAGCACGGCGGCGACGGCCGGGTGCGCGGCGATGTCACGAATCTCGGCGGCGGCGCGGTCACGCTGCACCTGGCCGTAGGGCGGCTCGCCCATTGTCTTGCTCAGCGCCACCATCCACCGCTTGCCGGTCCAGGCGTTGAGCTTTTCGCGCAGCTCGTTGGGAAGCTCCTTGGGCGCACCGGCAAGCAGATGCAGCTCGATGCTGCCGGCAGGATCGAAGCGCACGAGACTCACGTGCTCCTCCAGGTGGACCTTGAGCTTGGCCTCGCGGCGCTCGCTGGCGAGCGCGATGGCGTCGGCAAAGCTGCGCAGGATCGGCAGGGTGCCGTCGGACGCTACGTCGGCGGGGCCGATGTCGTCCTCGGCCATGCCGTCATCGTCGCCGGCCTCGTCGAGCAGGTCCACGGGGGCCGCGGCCGACCCTCGCGCCTCGGCGCGCGCAGGCGCAGGCTTGGCGGCAGGGCGCGGGGTGCCGCCGAGCGCGCCGATGATGTCGGCGGGCGTCGGCAGGTCCGCCGTGTAGGAGAGGCGGATCAGGATCATCTCGGCGGCGGCCGCCTGGTTCGGCGCGCGGGCCAGCTCCTCCAGGCCCTTGAGCAGCAGCTGCCAGGCGCGCGACAGGATCGCAACCGACAGGCGCTCGCCGAGGCTTGCGGCGCGCCGACGCTCCTCGCCCGACAGGCCTTCACCGGCCGCGGCAGCGCCCAGGGTCTTGGCGCGCGTGGCCACGTGGACCGCCTCCGCGAGATCGGCCAGCACCTGGGCCGGCTCGGCGCCGTCGCGGTGCAGGCCGGCGAACATCTCGAGCGCCTCGGCCGTGGCACCGCCCAGCAGTTTTTCCAGCAGGTCGAAGATGCGGCCGCGATCGGCGAGGCCCAGCATGTCGCGCACGCGCTCGAGCTGCACCTGGCCCGCACCCATCCCGAGCGCCTGGTCGAGCAGCGAGAGGCCGTCGCGCACGGAGCCTTCGGCGGCGCGAGCGATCAGTGCCAGGGCTTCGTCCTCGGCCTTGCCGCCCTCCTTGCCGACGATCGTCTTGAAGTGGTCGACCAGCACGGGCACTTCCACGCGCCTCAGATCGAAGCGCTGGCAGCGCGACAGCACGGTCAGCGGCACCTTGCGCACCTCGGTGGTGGCGAAGATGAACTTCACGTGGCCCGGCGGCTCCTCCAGCGTCTTCAGCAGGGCGTTGAAGGCGCCCTTGGAGAGCATGTGTACCTCGTCGATCAGATACACCTTGTAGCGGGCGACCAGCGGCCTGTAGCGCGCGCTCTCGATGATCTCGCGGATGTTGTCGACGCCCGTGTTGGAGGCGGCGTCCATCTCGAGCACGTCGGGGTGCCGGCCTTCCATGATCTCGGCGCAGTGGCGGCCGAACTCGGGCATGTCGAAGGTGGGCTTGTCGACGCCGTCGCGCTCGTAGTTGAGGGCGCGCGAGAGGATGCGCGCGGTGGTGGTCTTGCCGACGCCGCGCACGCCCGTCAGCATGTAGCCCTGGGCGATGCGGTCGGTGGCGAACGCGTTCTTCAGCGTCGTCACCATGGCGTCCTGGCCGATCAGCCCCGTGAACGACGACGGCCGGTACTTGCGCGCCAGAACGACATAGGGCGCCGCCTGCCCGGCCGCATCCCCGCCATCCTTGCCCTGGTCTGGTGCTTTCTTTTTCGCCATGCCGCGCTGACACCCACTCCGACGTCATGCCCGCGTCGGAGCCGCGAGGGCTGGTGATCCGCATTCCCCTCTCGAAGGAATGGAAGTGGGAGGCTGGACGAGCGACCCGCATCTGGCTCGTTAGGGCTGCTTCCTTCCGGACCTGACCCGGTTGGCGAGGGACACGTCCACCGCCAACCTCCCGCGCCGATTATGGTGTGCCGGCCCCTCGATTACAACCCGCCCCGGGGGCTCGCTGCCCGCGCAGCATGAGGCCGCTGGCCGCGGCGAAGTCGCGGACCTCCCCATCGGCACGCTAGTTCATGTTCGCCTTGATCCAGTCGAGGAACACGGGGACGCGGGTGTAGACGCCGGGCTTGTTGGTCTTGCCGCAGCCCTCACCCCAGCTGACGACGCCGACGACCACGAAGTTGAGGTTGCGATCGGTGACCAGCATCGGCCCGCCGCTGTCGCCCTCGCAGGAGTCGACGTCCTCCTTGCCCGCGCAATAGACGGACGCGTCGATGCGGCCGCCGTAGCTGGAGGAGGAGTTGCAGTCCTGACGGCGCACCATCTGCACGGTGGTCCAGTGCAGGTGGTTGGAGATCTTGCCGAAGCGCGAGAACGCGTTCTTGCCCCATCCGATCACCACGACGTCCTTGGGGTCGTCGCCGGCGTCGCCCAGAAGGCCGCGCTCCGTCGTCAGGTCGGCGATTGCCGGCAGCGCCACGTCCCTGGGTACGTCACCGTCGATCTCGATGAGGGCGATGTCGTACTTCAGGTCGCCCTGGGCGGTCGCCTGGTAGCTCTCGTGCACGATGATGCGCCTGGCCTGCAGCAGCACGCCGCCGCTCGACAGCACCTCGGTATCCATCTTGAGCTGCAGGGATGCGGGTGGAAGCGTCTTGCCGGCATCGCTGACGCAGTGGGCCGCCGTCAGCACCCAGCGCCTGGAGATGAGCACGCCGCCGCAGAAATGGCCGAGCGCCTGATTCTTATTCGCCTCCCCGATCGAAACCATGTAGCGGAAGAGGCCGGCGGGGGCGACATTGGCGTTGGGCCCGACGATGCGGCCGGCGAACTGCTTGTCGGGCGGCGGCAGCGCCGCCGTCGTCGTGCGGGGAGCGGCCGGCGGCGGCGTGGTCGCATCGGCCGGGAGCCTGCCGACCTTGCCCTCGATCCACGGCACGTAATGCGCAACGTGCGTGTAGACGGTGGGCCGGTTGGGCTTGGCACACCCCTCCGCCCAGCTCACGAGTCCCAGCAGCCGGAAGCGGCCGCGCGCATCCGGGATCATCAAGGGCCCGCCGGCGAAACCCATGCAGACGTCGATGTTGTTGAAGCCGGAGAAGGCGCACACCACGCCCGGCTTGATGTAGTCGCCGAAGATGCCCTGGCAGTCCGCCAGCGAGATCGGCCGCACCGACAGATGTCGCTGCAGGTGCATCCTGTCTACGGGCTCGGAGGCGAAGAACGAGCCCCAGCCCACCGCCACCGCGCCACCGGTGTCGCCCTGTCGCCCGAGCAGGCTGCCCAGCGCCTCGCGCGCAACCGTCGGCGGCTCCACCGGAATGCCTCCCCGCAATCGGATGAGGGCCAGGCTGTTCTCCGGTGTCGGCTGCGCCCTGTAGTCCTCGTGGATGACGACCTCCGCCACCTCCGCCGTCGCCGCCTTGCGCAGATCGGCATTCCCGAAGAGGACCCTCAGGTCGGCCGGCCGCAGTTCCGCGGCGCAATAGGCCTGCGTGAGCACCCAGTCGGGTTTCACCAGCACCCCGCTGCAATGCTTGTTCCAGCCGCTGCGGCCGTGGAAGCGCTCGATGGCGACAATGCCGGGATAGAGACCTTGCGGCGCCTGCAGTTGCAGCGAGAGCTTCAGCGGGTCCTTCTCGTCGCTCTCGTAGCCGCGCTGCGCATGGCTCGGGCCCGCAACGAGACAGGCGAGGCATCCTGTGCCGGCAACGCGAAGCGCGTGCACCATCCAATCGAGCAGTCGCATGGTTCCCCCACACAGCGCGCCACGTCGGACGCACGCAAATGTCCCCGCATCGTGCGGCCCCGAGGCGGCGGCACGTAGCACGGGCGACGCACTACACCTTCAGCACCAGCTTGCCGAAATTGCCGCCGGTATAAAGCAGGTTGAGGACATCGGGGTAGGCGTCGATCCCGCCCCCGCGCACGTCCTCGCGCAGCTTCAGCCTGCCCTCCTTGTACCACTGGCCGAGCTGGCCCATGGCCTCCGCATTGCGGGCCGACCAGTCGAAGACGATGAGGCCCTGCATCCGCAGCCGCTGCGTCAGCACGGCGCGGATGTTCTTGGGGCCCGCCGGCGCCTCGGTCGCGTTGTAGCCGGAGATGAGGCCGCAGAGCGCGATGCGGCCGAAGACGTTCATCTGCGCCAGCACGGTGTCGAGCACCTCGCCGCCCACGTTCTCGAAGTTGACATCGATGCCCTTGGGGCAGGCTTCGCGCAGCTGCTTGGAGAGGCCGCCCGCCTTGTAGTCGACACAGGCATCGAAGCCCAGCTCCTCCGTCACGTAGCGGCATTTGTCGGGCCCGCCGGCGATGCCGACTGCGCGGCAGCCCTTGATCTTGGCGATCTGTCCGACGACGGAGCCGACCGCGCCGGCGGCAGCCGAGACCACCACCGTCTCGCCGGCTTTGGGCTGCCCCACCTCCAGCAGACCGAAGTAGGCCGTCCAGCCGGGCATGCCGAGGCCCCCGATCCAGCTCGGCAGCGGGGCGATGCCGGTATCGACCTTGATCATGCGGTCGCCCTTGGAGAGCGCGTACTTCTGCACGCCGAACAGCCCATTCACTGCATCGCCTTCCTTGAAGGCCGGGTTGTTCGACTTATCAACGATGCCCGCGGCTCCGGCACGCATCACCTCGCCCAGCGCCACTGGCGGCACATAGGAACGGCCCTCGTTCATCCAGCCGCGCATGGCCGGATCGAGCGAGATGTACTCCACCCGGACGCGCACCTCGCCGGGGCCCGGCTCCGGCACCGGGCCGTCCTCGATCTTGAAGTCCTCGCGCGTGACCATGCCTCTCGGCCGGCGCGCCAGCTTGACCATGCGGTTGCTCATCGTGGACCTCGTGGCGTTTGGGCTACGGCATCACACGGCGTCGGGCTGCGGCCGTCAAGCCTGGGACCGGTACGTCGCACGCGCCGCGTCGCCCTTCGACTAGCTCGGGGCGGGCGGTCTCGCTCCACGCTGAGCCCCTCGAAGCACGGCTTGGTGCAATCGTAGGGTGCAAAAGCGGAGCGCATTGCACCGATCTACCGGCATTTCGAAGCAATGCAACTTCGCCTCTTGCGCCCTACGCGTTCCCTGCGCCTGCGCCATCCCCGCACTGAGCCCGTCGAAGCGCCTTGGCGCAATCGTAGGGTGCAAAAGCGGAGCGCATTGCACCGCTTTTACCGTTACTCGGCGCAATGCGGCTTCGCCTCTTGCGCCCTACGCGTTCCCTGCACTTGCGCCATCCCCGCACTGAGCCCGTCGAAGCGCGCCTTGGCGCAGTCGTAGGGTGCAAAAGCGGAGCGCATTGCACCGATCTACCGGCGTTTCGGCGCAATGCGGCTTCGCCTTTTGCGCCCTACGCGTTCCCTGCGCCTGCGCCATCCCCGCACTGAGCCCGTCGAAGCGCCTTGGTGCGATCGTAGGGTGCAAAAGCGAAAGCGCATTGCACCGATCTACCGGCATCTCGGCGCAATGCGGCTTCGCCTTTTGCGCCCTACGCGTTCCCTGCGCCCGCGCCATCCCCGCACTGAGCCCGTCGAAGCGCCTTGGTGCGATCGT
>Ga0111538_10011576_pt1 | contig 11689 bp, 9 predicted proteins | sample SoiMethybrSBSTD1_FD_79669 | JGI IMG/M metagenome (GOLD analysis project Ga0111538, IMG submission 79669) | Bulk soil microbial communities from a Populus tree surrounding site in Tennessee, USA - Soil MetaG P. TD hybrid SBSTD1 (version 2)... | ecosystem: Environmental > Terrestrial > Soil > Tree...
GCGGGCGTCGCCGGCAAACGCAATCGACTCGATCTCGAGCCCGTGCTTGGCAAACAGGCCCTGGCGCATGCCGAGGTCGAGCGGCACGAACGAGAACGCCTCCGGCACCGCCTTGCCGACGCGCAGCTTTTCGGCAGCGCCGGCCGGTTGCGCGAGCAGCGCTGCCAGCGCAAGCGCCATCCGTCCCAAGGTCGCCGCCATACGCATACGTGCCAGCATGGACATGTCCTCCGGTCAGGTCTTGGGCAAAAATTCTTCCGTGTACGGTTTGCTCATGTCCGGCTCCCGCGTTCCGTGCGTTGCGATCGCAACCTGTCGCGCAGTTTTCTCGTTGCGCCTTCGTCCACGCTCAAGTCCTCGGTGAGCACGACGCCATAGTGCTCCCGCGCGGATTTTAGGGAAATGAACTCTTCTGCAACGTCGGCGCGAACCAACTCGGGCTCACGGTCGAGCGGATCGCCCCAGCCGCCGCCGCCGCCGGTGCGCACGATGGCTTCGGCCTCGACGGGGACAGGAATATGGGCGCCCACCATGGGCTTGAACTCGTCCTCCTGTGGCAGGCGCAGGAGATAGGCGCCGGCTTCGCCGGGCCCGCCATTCCACAAGCCCCAGGGTGGACAATCGAGCCGCCGCGCCTGCTCGAAATTCCACCGCCCCTCGACCAGGTTGCGCACCCGCATGTCGAGGCCGAGGCCGCCGCGATAGCGCCCGGCCCCGCCCGAGTCCTGGCGCAGCGAGCGGCCTTCCACCAGCACCGGACATTTGAGCTCGATGCCCTCGATCGAGCCATTGCGCACGTCGCCCTGACACACCGACACGGTCGCCGACTCGCCGTCCTCGAATGGTCGGCCGCCCCAGCCGCCGCCCTCGATGCTCTGCACGACAAAACGCCGGCCAGTCTTGGGCTGCACACCAAAGAACACCACGGCGCCGCCGAGCAGGCCGTGATGGCCGGCGGGCACGCGGTCCTGCATGGCTGGGGCCAAGGCCTTGACGATGCAGTCCACCACCATGGGCACGATGATGCTCCAGCTCGCCATGGGGGCGGGAAAGCGCGCCATCATGATGCTGCCCTCCGGGATGATCACCTTCAGGGCGCGGAACGAGCCTTCGTTCACCGGATCGAGCGGTCCGGTCAGCGCCTTGTAGGCAACGCGGGCGCCGGCAAGCGTGCGCGAATTGATGCCGGCCTTGCGCTCGGGCGAGCAGCCGGAGAGATCGATCGTCATCTCGCCCTCGCGGACCGTGACCTTGGCGTGGATGCGCACCGGCTCGCCCTTGCGCACGCCGTCGTCGTCGAGCGCGGCTTCCGCCTCGTAGGTGCCGTCGGGCAGTTGGGCCACCACGTTGCGGCACTTCTGCTCGGTCTCGTCGAAAATCTGCGCGATGGCGGCGAGCATGGTGTCCTTGCCGTACTTGTCGAACAATTCGTCCATGCGCCGCGCCGCCAGCCGGCAGGCCGCCATCTGCGATTTCATGTCGCCCAGCGACGACTCGGGGAAGCGGATGTTGTCCTTGATGACGCGATGGAGCGTCTCGTCGAGCTTGCCCTCGTTGTAGATCTTGAGCTGATCGAGCTGCAGCCCTTCGAGCCACGGGTCGGCGACCTGCGGGCCGGCACCGAATCCGGTCGACGTGCCGCCGACGTCGATCCAGTGCGCGCGCACCATGGCGAACATCAAAAGCTCGCCCTTGTAGAAGTACGGCATGTAGATGACGACGTTGTTGAGGTGCTGCCCCGCCACCGCCTGGTGGTTGGTGATGATCACGTCGCCGGGCTTGAACCCCTCGCGCCCGTAGCGCTGCATGCCGTCCGTGATGATGACGCCGAGATCGGCGACGAAATGCGAGACGCCGCCGACGTTCTGGCTGATCAGCTCGCCGTCGGGATCGACCAAGGCGGTGCAGAAGTCGCGCACCTCGTAGATCATCATGTTGTAGGAGGTGCGCTGCAGATCCGCCGCCATCTCGTTGGCGACGGCGGGCAGCGCGTTGCGGATCACCTCCAGCGTGACGGGATCGAGGATCATTTTCCGCCTCCGATGGCGATGATCAGCTCGCCCGACTCCGCGACGCGGCAGCGGTCGCCGGCGAACAGGACCGTGGTGGTTCCGTGCTCCTGCACCAGCGCCGGCCCGAGGATCTCGGCGCCGGCGCCGAGATCCTCGCGGCGGTAGACCGGGCAGACAAAGGGCTGGTCGGCGCGCACAAAATAGGCCTCGCGCTGGCGCGCCGGCTTCGGCCTGGCGGACTTTCCCAGCGCCGGAAAGGCGATTTTTGGGCGCTTGCCGAAGGCCGCGAGGCGGATATTGACCATCTCGACCGGCTCCTCCGGCGAGTGATGGGCATAGCGATGCTCATAGAGCGCGTCGAAGGCGGTGCGGATGGCGCGATGGTCTTTGGCCTCGAGCTGGGCCAGGACGATCGGCACGGAGAGCGTGAATTCCTGGCCGACATAGCGCAGGTCGAGGTGAATCTGGAACGCGGCGTCGCGCGCGTGACGCAGGCTCGCCTCGGCATCGGCCACCATCTCGCGGTGGGCGGCGAGCAGCGCGCCGAAGTCCGCGCGCGCGAGATCGCAATAGAACGTGCGGATGAAGTCGTGGCGCTCGTCGGCGACCAGCATACCGAACGCGGAGAAATGCGAGGGAAACAGCGGCACGATCACGGTCGGGATGAACAATTCGCGGGCGATGGCCGAAACGTGCAGCGGTCCGGCGCCGCCCGAGGCCACCAGCGCGAAGTCGCGCGGATCATAGCCCTTGGCTACCGACACCTCGCGCACGGCCAGCGACATTTTTGCGATCGCGATCTCGATGATGGCTTGCGCCGCCGCGACCGGATCGAGCTTCAGCGGATCGGCGATCTTCGCCTTGACGCCGCGCGCGGCCGCGGCCGCGTCGAGCTTCATCTCGCCGCCCAGAAAATTGTCGGGGTCGAGGCGGCCGAGCACCACATTGGCATCCGTGATGGTCGGCTCGCTGCCGCCGCCGCGATAGCAGATCGGGCCGGGATCGGCGCCGGCGCTTTGCGGCCCGACCTTCAACGCCCCCACCTCATCGATCCAGGCGATGCTGCCGCCGCCCGCCCCCACCTCGACCACGTCGATCATCGGCAGCATGACCGGATGGCCGGCCGCGTAGCCGCCGACATAGTAGCCGGGCGCCATGGTGGCTTCGCCGTCGCGGATGAGGCTCGCCTTGGCGGTCGTTCCGCCCATGTCGAAGGAGATGATATTGGGCAGGCCGAGCGCGCGCCCCACCTGCGCCGACGCGATGATGCCGCCGACCGGCCCGGATTCCATCATCGCCACCGGCCGCGCGGTGGCGATCTCCGGTGTCATCACGCCGCCGTTCGAGCGCATGATCGAGAGATCGCCGGCAAAGCCGATATTACCGAGGTTCTGCTTGAGGCTGCGCACGTAGCCGCCGACCTTGGGCCCGATATAGGCGTTCACCACCGTGGTCGACATGCGCTCGAACTCGCGGTACTCGCGCAGGATTTCGTGTGACAGCGACAGATAGGCGTCCGGCAGCGCCGCACGGACGATCTCGCCCGCCGCACGCTCGTGCTCCGGATTGACGTAGGAGTGGAGGAAGCACACCGCGACGGCATCGACGCCATCGCCTTTCAGCGCCGCGCACGCGGCTTCGACGCTTCCGGGTCGCAGCTTCTCGCGCACCTCGCCGGAGGCCAGGACCCGCTCCTCGACCTCGCGCGTGAGGCTGCGCGCCACCAGGGGCCGGTGCCGGTGGAAGAACAGGTTGTAGGACTCCGGCCGGTTGCCGCGGCCGATGATGTAGACGTCGCGCGTGCCGCGGGTGACGATCAGCCCGGTCTTGGCACCCTTGCGCTCGATCAGCGTGTTGATGGCGATGGTCGAGCCGTGGATCAGCTCGTCGATGCGCGCTGCCGCAATGCCGCTCTTGCCGATGCAGTCGACAATGCCCTGCACGAGATTGGCCGGCGTGGTGAGGCTCTTGGCCTGGATGAATTGTCCGGCCTGGTCGTCGAAACCAATCAGATCCGTAAAAGTGCCGCCGATGTCGACCGCGACGAAGATCACGCGCGAAAGCTCCTTAGATGACGAGCGGGTTGGCCGGGCAGCGTTTTGAACGAGCAGCAGGACTGCGACCGTCCCCAGGCGGGCTGTTGAGCAGTATCAATGTCGGTATGAGAAATCTACATACCGGGCGGAGAGGACTCCGGTACGACGAGGTCAACGGCGGCTTGCCGCATTGACGCCGTCCGCGCGCCTCGCTACCGCACGCCCCGGAGCGGCTTCATGCAGGACATCAAGGAACGGGTCGCGCTCTCCTCGATCGCGGCTTCCGCCGGGCTGACGATCGCCAAGACGGTGGTCGGGCTGCTGTCGGGCTCGCTCGGCATCCTGTCGGAGGCCGGGCATTCCCTTGTCGATCTCGGCGCGACCGTGCTCACCTATTTCGCGGTGAAAATTTCCGGAAAACCCGCCGACGAAGAGCACCATTACGGTCACGGCAAGGTCGAGAGCCTGGCGGCGCTGGCCGAGACCGCGCTCCTGTTCCTGCTGTCCGGCGTGGTGATCTGGGAGGCAATACAGCGGCTGGTCTGGCACGAGCCGGTGCATGTCGAGGCGAGCGTGTGGGCCTTCGGCGTGATCGGGGCTTCGATCATCGTCGATTTTCTGCGCGCGCGGCTGCTCTACCGGGTGGCGCGCGAGACCTCAAGCGAAGCGCTCGAAGCCGACGCGCTGCACTTCAGCTCGGACATGTGGTCGTCGATTGCGGTGCTCCTTGGTCTCTTCGGTGTCCTGTTCGGCTACGGCTGGGCGGACGCAGTCGCCGCCATCGTGGTCGCCGTGTTCATCTGTGTCGCCGGCTGGCGGCTCGGCCGGCGCACCATCGACAGCCTGACCGACGTGGCGCCGCCGGGCGCCGCCCAGCGCATCGCTGAGATCGTCCGGCGCGTGCGCCGCGTGGTCGACGTGGAGCGCGTGCGCGCCCGCCAGGTGGGCGACAAGCTGTTCGCCGACCTCGTGGTCGCGGTCAGCCGCACGCTGCCGTTCGACCAGGCGGCCGCCGTCAAGGACGACGTCGCGCGCGCGCTTGCCACCGAAATGCCGGAGGTGGAAGCCACCATCACCACCCTGCCACGCGCGCTCGACGACGAAACCGTGCTCGAGCGTATCATGGTGATCGCACGCAACCTCGGGCTCGCGGTGCACCACGTGACGGTCCACGCCATCGGCGACCGGCTGGCGATCGCGCTCGATCTCGAAGTGGACGGCGCATTGTCGCTCGGCGCCGCGCACGAGATCGCCAGCGGCCTGGAAGCGGCCGTGCGCGAGGAGCTTGGGCCGACCGTCGAGGTCGAGACCCACATCGAACCGCTGCAGGCGCATGACCTCGCCGGCCACGAGGCCCCGCCGCGGCGGGTCGAGGAAGTGCGCGCCGCGCTGGTCGACTTGACCGGCGAGCTCGGCCCCCTGCGCGACGTGCACGACGTGCGCGTGCGCGCGACCGACGACGGGGAAATCGTCAACTTCCACTGCTACATCGATCCGGGCTTAAGCGTGCACACCGTGCACGAAAAGGTCGACGACGTCGAACGGGCGCTGCGCCGGCGCTGGCCGACCATCACGCGCGTGATCGGTCACGCCGAGCCGCGGCCAACGCGGATCGTTGCCGCGGCGGCCGCCATACACTCTTGAAAGTTCGCAATTAAGTTTGCGCAACTCAGAGTGAAAAAGACCCAATGTGACCCATGTCACGTATATGGCGTTCTTCAAGTGATAGGTATCAGGGTCAGTCGGGCAGCACGAATAGGGTGGCCTCGCATGACCGAAGCACAGCAGGCGTCGTTGTTGATCGGCGATATCTACGACGCTGCGCTCGATCCCGAACTGTGGACGCGCGTCCTGCAAAAGGGCTGCGCGTTCGTGGGCGGCGTTGCCTCCAATCTCTACTCGGAAGATTCGGCGGCGCGGACCGGCAACATCCACTACACCTGGGGTGTCGATCGCCACTACGGGCGGCTCTATTACGACCGCTACATCAAATACAACCCGTTCACGACGGCGCAGCTGTTCTTCGACGTGGAGCAGGTCATCAGCCTCGCCGACATCGTTCCGCACGACGAATTTCGCGAGACGCTGTTCTACAAGGAATGGGTCCAGCCGCAGGGCTGGATCGATGCGGCAAGCGCCATGCTGGAAAAGTCGGCCACCAGCTACGCGGCGATTTCGGTGATTCGCCACGAGCGCGACGGCCTCGTCGACGACAAGACGCGCCGGCGCATGACCCTGCTGGTGCCGCATGTCCGCCGCGCCGTGCTGATCGGCAAGGTCATCGAGCTGCACAGGGCGGAAGCCTCGACGCTCGCCGACACGCTCGACGGGCTCACGGCCGGCATGTTCCTGGTCGACAAGGCCGGCCGCATCGTGCACGCCAATGCCAGCGGTCATCTGATGATCGGAGAGGCCATATTCGTACGCGCCAGCGGTGGCCGCCTGATCGCCTGCGATGCGGCCGCCAACCAGGCCTTGCAGGAGATCTTTGCCGTGGCGGAATGCGGCGACGAGGCGGTGGGCATCAAGGGAATCTCGGTGCCGCTGCCCCCGCGCGCCGGCGACGACCACGTGGCGCACGTGCTGCCGCTCACCGCCGGCATGCGACGCAAGGCCGGCGTATCGTACGCGGCGGTGGCGGCCGTGTTCGTGCGCAAGGCATCGCTGGAAACGCCCTCGCCGCTCGAAACCGTGGCCAAGCGCCACCAGCTCACCCCGAGCGAACTGCGGGTGCTGCTCGCCATCGTGGAGATCGGCGGCGTGCGCGAGGTGGCCAAGGCGCTCGGCCTGTCCGAGACCACGGTGAAGACCCACCTGCGCCACGTCTTCGAGAAGACCAACACCACCCGGCAGGCCGATCTGGTCAAGCTGGTCGCCGGCTTCGCCAACCCGCTGGTCGCCTGACCGGCTTCACCAACCCGCTGTTCGCCTGACCGAAAAACCTCATCCGAACGGTTGAGGCGGACCTTTCGGCGTAACGCCATGCTCTCGCCGACCTCCAGCAAGAGGAGATGGCGAATGCCTCCGACCCTTTTTCCCGGGCGCCCGCGGCTCGCACTCGGTCTGGGCCTCGCAACAGCGGCCGTGGGCCTGAGTCTCCTGGCCTGGTCGGCCTCCGGCCACCCGACGCCGATGCTCGACGCCCGGTGCGAGGCCCAGGACAGCGCCGCCGCCGCGGCCGTGGCCGAACTCGTTGCCGACCGCAGCCCGGCCGTGGAACAGAGCCTCGGCGATATCGTCTTCCGCCTGCGGCGCGCCCGCACCTATTGCCGCCTCGGCCTGGTCGGCCTGGCGCAGCTCGATTATCAGGCGCTGCTGGACGGCCGTTACGCCGGCTATCGACTGAGCAGCACCAACTCCGGCGCAGCCCGCCCCTGACCGGCGGCCCCGGCGGCCGCGCGCGCTGCCGCCATGATTGGATCGGCGGCGCGCGTCCACCGCGGCGCTGAGCTATCGGCTGTCTCGGTAACAGGAATTTCATCGCCGGGGTCTGATCGGATGATGGGAGCGCACCGACTACCCGGATATGGTCCCGTCGCAAAATCAGGGGCCAAGGTAAGGAGAACGATATGGCATTGCGGAGATTCATTATTGAGCGCGACATTCCCAAAGTCGGAACGCTCGAGCGCGAGCAATTGCGCGCGGCGGCCGGGAAGTCGAATGCCGCCCTGCGTCAGCTCGGTCCCGACATTCAATGGGTCGAAAGCTTTGTGGCCAGCGACAAGACGTTTTGCGTCTACCTCGCCAGGGACGAGGACATCATCCGCCAGCACGCCGAGATCAGCGGCTTTCCGGCGACCAAGATCACCGAAGCCCGCTCGGTGATCGATCCCACCACCGAGCGCGCGAGCTAGCCGCCCTCACGGCACCAGCACGGCGGCGCCCTGGAGGCGGCCGCCGCGCAGGTCGACCAGCGCGTCGTTGGCGCGGTCGAGCGGATAGCGCGTCACTTCGCTGCGCACGCCCGCCTGCGGCGCGACGTGCAAAAACTCGCGCGCGTCGTCACGGGTCAGGTTGGCCACCGACACGATCTGCCGCTCCTTCCACAGGATGGCATAGGGAAAGCTCGGAATGTCGGACATGTGGATGCCGCCGCACACGACCCGACCGCTCTTCTTCACGGCGCGCAGCGCCGCCGGCACGAGCGCGCCGACGGGCGCACGCGTGGTGGTGGAGCGCCGCAAGATCAAATCACTGTCGATTTGCGACCACTTAATCCCACGAACAATTGCCCGGCCTACGGCGCGGCGTTCCCGTCGCATGCTCACACCCGAACGAAGATCGAGTTCGCCGCGCAGGTGGCGTTGCGGCCGAAGAAATCGGTGTAGCGGGTGTCGACCCGGTAGCGCTCCGCGCGGTGCCTGCAGAAACGGCTGAGCTCGTCGGCCTTGCTGCCGCTGTCCTCGACGTAGAGGTAGTCGCCTTTCACGAGGAAGCCGTCGACGTGCGCCAGCACCCCATGCACGTTGACGTGGGCGTCCTCGATTACCAGAAACGGGTGCGGCGCCGAACGCAGCAGATCGGCGTTGAACAGGCTGTCGGGCGCTTTGCAGTCGCCGGCGAAAAACCTGACGTTCGGATAGGTTTCGCCGACCGGCTTGATATCGACGGAATACACCTGGGCGTTCGAGCCGAAACCCGCCAGCGTGTCGGCGATCCAGCGCGCGCTTGCGCCGGTGCCGGAGCCGATCTCGAACACCGAGCCGGGCTTCAGCTCCCACAAAAGCATTGGCAGGATCGCGAAGTCGAACACCGTCTTGAAGAGGGGACTGCCCTTCCATGACAGGCACGCCGTCGTTCCCTGGCTCATCAGAAGCTCGAGCTCGCCGACGTCGGACGGCCGTCCGGTCAGGTCCTCCGCCCGCCGGACGTTGTACGCCACGAGACGCCCGTCCTTCCGCGTCTCCAGAAACCGCGCCAGCCATTGCAGCTCGGCAGCGGCCTGTCCGGCATAGCTGTTCGGCGCCACCTGAAGCCTGGCGTTCCAGCCGTGCACCGCCTCGGCAGCCTTCAGGCGCGCCAGCACGCCGTTGAGGAAATTATCGAAGAAGGTGGGAACTCCGCCTTGCTCTTTCGACACGCGCGATGCGATCTCGGCCTGCACTTCGGCGGCGGCCTTCTTGAGACTATCCGTCGCTGACATGCATCGCCGCCCGCCATACACCTTGAAAGAAAGCGCAATACGCGATCACGTGATAGCTCGCTGCCGTCGCCAGCAACTTCGGCCTTATAGGGCAAGTATCGCGGCCGGGCAATTTCGGTGCGGCCGCCGCTGATTGCCAAGCAGGCCGGGCCGCCAACAAACGCGTTCTGATCCTCGAAGCGGGAGCGGAACTGCTGCTCGACGAGTACATCAACCGGTTCTTTCGCGCGTCCGCGAAGGTGCCGGAATCGCCTTTTACGCCCAGGCCGTTCACCGCCGGCAAGTTGACCGATCCCTCCACCGTGAACGTCGGACGGCCGAGGGTGCTCTCTCCCGGCCCGAAGACCGCCGACAAGAATCGCGGCTTCGGCAATTGGACCGACCAGAGCGTCCGATAGGAGAATTTCAAATTGACCCGGTAGCACGATCACGGAACCAGCACCGCCGCGCCCTGCAGGCGGCCGCCGCGCAGGTCGGCGAGCGCATCGTTGGCGCGGTCGAGCGGATAGCGCGTCACTTCGCTGCGCACGCCCGCCTGCGGCGCGAGGGGCAAGAACTCGCGCGCGTCGTCGCGCGTCAGGTTGGCGACCGACACGATCTGCCGCTCCTCCCACAGGATGGCATAGGGGAAGCTCGGAATGTCGGACATGTGGATGCCGCCGCACACCACGCGGCCGCCCTTTTTTACGGCGCGCAGCGCCGCCGGCACGAGCGCGCCGACAGGCGCAAAGATGATCGCGGCATCCAGTTGCTCGGGCGGCATGTCGTCGGAGCCGCCAGCCCACACGGCGCCGAGGTTGCGGGCAAAATTTTGCGCCGCCGCATCACCGCGGCGCGTGAAGGCGTAGACGCGCCGGCCCTGCCAGACCGCGACCTGCGCCAGGATGTGGGCGGCCGCGCCGAAGCCATAGAGCCCGAGCGCGCCTCCCTCGCCGGCCATGCGGTAGCAGCGCCAGCCGATCAGCCCGGCGCACAGGAGCGGCGCCAGCGCGGCGTCATCGCCATCGGGCAGCGGGAAGCAATAGCGCGCATCGGCGACGGTATGGCTGGCATAGCCGCCGTCGCGGGTATAGCCGGTAAACAGCGGCGTATCACACAGATTCTCGCGGCCGGAGCGGCAATATTCGCAGCGGCCGCAGGTGTAGCCGAGCCACGGCACGCCGACGCGCTGGCCGACAGAAAATCCCGACACGCCCGACCCGACCACCGCGACGCGGCCGACGATCTCGTGGCCGGGAACGATCGGCAGCTTTGGGTGCGGCAGCTCGCCGTCGACCACGTGCAGGTCGGTGCGGCAGACGCCGCACGCGGCGATCTCAACGAGAATCTCGCCCGCGGCCGGTGTCGGCACCGGCCGCTCGCGCAGCACCAGCCGCGTGCCCGGCCGCTCCAGCACCATGGCGCGCATCAAGGACATGATGAGAAGACTATACGACAGGCCGCTGAAATTGACTCGTCATGCGCGGGCTTGACCCGCGCATCTCGCTTGACGAGGCACGGCCGTGCCAAGCGAAGCGCCCCGCTGGGGAGAGGGAGCGCGCCGAGTCCGCGGCGACGTGCGTGCGCAGCCCGACGCGTCCAAGCGTTAGTTCGTGACTTCCTTGAACACCTCGGTGAGGTGCGCGGTCTCGTCCTTGATCTGCTTGTTGAATTGCTCGACCGTGTCGGTGACCGGAATGGCGTACTGCGCCCGGATCTTGGCGTCGACCTCCGGGGTCTTCAGGATGGCCACGATGTCGCGGTTGATCTTCTCGATCACCGGACGTGGCGTACCGGACGGCGCCAGCAGGCCGAACCACGAGTCATAGACCAGATCGAGGCCGGCTTCGCGGAACGTCGGAACGCTGGGCATGTCGGGGATGCGCTCCGCCGTCACCGATGCGATGGCGCGCACCTTGCCGGCTTCTGCCATTTCCTTCGACAGGTTCACGGGCGCGAAATACATGTCAACGTCGCCGCGCACCACCGCCGTCACGGCGTCGGGCGCGCTCTTGAACGGGACGTGCACGATGTCGATGGCCGCCGCCTTGCGGAACAGCGCGCCGGCGATGAACGTGGTGCTGGCGAGCCCGGGCGAGGAGAAGTTGAGCGAGCCCGGCTTGCTCTTGGCCAGCGCGATGACCTCCTTCAAATCCTTGGCAGCCAGATCCGGCTTCACGATCATATAGAGCGGCACCGAGCTCACCCGGGTAATGCCGACAAAATCCTTGATCGGATCGAACGTGAGACCCTTATTCACCAGTCCGGCAACGGTGTGCCCGTTGGACGTGAGCATCAGCGTGTAGCCATCCGGGTCTGCCTTGGCGACGCCGGCGGTTCCGGCAAGCCCGGGGCGGTTCTCGACGATGACCTGCTGGTTCCAGCGCTTGCTCGCCTCATCGGCGACGATGCGGGCCATGATGTCGGTCACGCTGCCGGCGCCGAACGGGACCACGATGGTGACCCGCTGGGTGGGAAAATTCTGCGCCGACGCGGGCGCGCCGAGGGCCGCCGCCAGC
>Ga0111538_10011577_pt1 | contig 11689 bp, 10 predicted proteins | sample SoiMethybrSBSTD1_FD_79669 | JGI IMG/M metagenome (GOLD analysis project Ga0111538, IMG submission 79669) | Bulk soil microbial communities from a Populus tree surrounding site in Tennessee, USA - Soil MetaG P. TD hybrid SBSTD1 (version 2)... | ecosystem: Environmental > Terrestrial > Soil >...
GTGACCGACTGGAACAAGCTGGCGTTTCGCGTGTCCCTGATCGGCGGCGCTTCGGCGCAGAACGCCGGCCGCGTTGCCGCGATCGTGCACGCGGCGGTGTTCGATGCGCTGAACGGGATCGATCGGCGCTATGCGCCCATTCATGTCGCGCCACCCGACAGCTGCCTTGGCGCGTCGCGTCCCACGGCGGTGGTCCAAGCCGCCTACGAGATTCTTTCGAGAGTGTATGGGGCCACCGCGACGGCGGCGAATCAACAACCGACGTTGGACGGCCGCTACGCGGCGTCGTTGGCCGACATCAGATCGCGCGACCTCGCCGCGTCGGTCGACAAGGGCATCGCGTGCGGACATGAGGTCGCCACGGGAATCTGGAGCTGGCGATCGGCCGACGGCTTCACCACGCCGCTTCCGCCATTTGTCGGCGTCGCCGCCCCAGGACAATGGCGCAGCACGCCAACCGATCCCTATCCAGGGGTGCCACAGCCGATGTCCAGCTTGCAGTACGCGACGATGACGACGTGGGTCGTACCGAATCATGCCTTTTTCCAGATGCTTTCCGGACCGCCGGCACCCGGGAGCGCACAGTACCTCCGCGATCTCGCCGAAACGCAGACGATGGGCAGCAGGACGAGCGCGGCGCGCACGCCGGATCAGACGAATGGCGCCTGGTTGTGGGCGTCCGCCTCGGCGGGGTACTTGTGGAATGCCGTCACGCTGCAGCTCATCGAGGCTCGCGCTCACCATCGCGATCACGATTCGGATCGCGACGACCCGTTTCGCGGCGAAAGCGAGCGCCGCGGCAGCGACCGCGATCGGCTGCTGGAGAACGCGCGGATCCTCGCGGCGCTGAATGTCGCCATGGCCGACGCGGCGATTGGGTGCTGGGATCAGAAGGTCAAGTACAACTTCTGGCGGCCGATCACCGCGATCCGCGAAAGCGGCGATCCCACGTGGACGCCGCTGCTCGCGACACCGGCGCACCAGGATTACCCGTCAGGTCACTCGTGCGTCAGCGGCGCGGCGACGGCGATCCTCGCCGACGAATTCGGCGAGAGAACGCCTTTCACGCTGAGATCTGACGTGCTTGTTGGTGTTCAACGAACATTCCGCCGCTTTTCGGAGGCGCTGGAGGACGTGAAGGATGCCCGCGTCTTCGCCGGCATTCACTTTCGTACGGCGTGCGATGACGGTACCGTGCTCGGTAAAGCTGTCGCGCAATACGTGCTCGACAACGCCTTCCAGAGTCAGCGATAGGCGCCTAGGGTGTCCGGGGGGCAGCCCCCCGGACCAGATCCTCACTTCCGCAAATGCCGCAGCAGCCACATCTTCGCGACCTGCCAGTCGCGTTTGACCGTCTCACGCGAAACGTTCAAGACTTCCGCCGTCTCCTCCAGGCTTAGGCCACCGAAGAAGCGCAACTCGACGACCCGGCTCTTGCGCTCGTCGACATCAGCCAACGCCGCGAGCGCGTCGTCGAGCGCCACCACGTCTGTCGGCTGCCCGTCAGCTACCTCCATCGCCTGAGTGAACGAGACCTGCTTCGCGCCTCCCCCGCGTTTCTGGTAGCCGCGCGATCGTGCGAAGTCCACGAGAATGCGCCGCATCAGTCGGGCGGCCATCGCAAAAAAATGAGCGCGGTCCTGCCATTGCATCTGCTTGAGGTCGACCAGCCGCAGGTAGGCTTCGTTGACCAGCGCTGTCGGCTGCAGCGTGTGGCCCGGCCGCTCCCCCGCCATCTGTCGCCGCGCCAACCTTCGCAGCTCCTCGTGGACGATCGGAAGCAGCTGCTGCAGCGCGGCCTCGTCGCCGTCTTTCCATCTGGCGAGGAGACGCGTGACGTCAGGGCTGGGCACATCGGCCACCGGGATCGGCCTCGAATTCGTCGGGGGAACGCATTCTACAGCACGAAACGGCGCAACCGATGCGCCTTCCGGTGGCTCGGACGCCATCTCCGAGGAGATCATCAACGCGCTCGGACGATAAAAGGCCTTCGTCGCCGCTCGTCGCTCGTCGTTTTCGTTCAAGGGCAAATCAATCGAGGTCACGTCTGGACGTGCGCCATGTGCTCGAAGGCAGTGTGCGCAAGGCCGGCACCCGGGTGCGCGTCATGGCGGACCAGTCTGTCGATCCGTACGCGTGCTTATCTGGTGCGGGTGCTCGAGTAGATGTCACCGTCGCGGCCGAAATAGAGACGCCGGCCGTCCCAGGAGAGCGTGGAGCGCGTTTCGCTGCCGGCGGTGTTCACGTTGGGACCGAGATTGACCGGAGCCGACCATGGCTTCCGGGTGCTGCTTCGGCGTGAGACGAAGACGTCGAAGCTTCCGAAGGTGGGGGTGCCGTCGGCGTCGAGCAGGCGGTTCGAGCTGAACACGATTTCCAGCCCGTCGGCACTCACATTGGGCATGCGGTCGTCGAACTCGGTGTTGAGCTCACGCACCGGAGTCGCGGGGCCGAACGTGCCGTCGTGCCCGCGCCGGCTCCGGTAGATGTCGTGATTGCCGCTCGCAGTGCTGGAGAAGTACAGGAACGTGCCTTCCTCCGTGTTCACGAGCGAGGGACTGAACTCCGCCCCCGCGCTGTTCGGGCCGGTCCCGGTTTCGACGCAGCCAAGGTGTCGGGGCTGCCCCCAGCCGACTGCGGCATTGCGGCGAATGAGGTAGATGTCACCGAATCCGGGTCCTGAATTGCACGTTCCCGCACCGGGCCGTTCCGAGACGAACATCAGGTAGCTTCCGTGAATCGGAGTCGGGCAGAAGTCGTTGGCCGGCGTATTGACCGGGGCACCGAGATTCACCGGTTGGCCAAAGGGTTCGTCCTTGCTCGAGCGGTCGGCGGCCCAGATGTCATTGCCACCGAGGGTGCCGGTGCGCGTCGACGCGATGTACAGGCTGAGGCCGTCCCGCGATTCCATCGGGCAGCCATCGGCGAACGGGCTGTTGACTTCGGCAACCGGCGTGGCGACGCTCCACGGCGACCAGTCGTCGTGGGCGGCGCTCAGGCCACCCGGCGCGAGGGCGATTGTGAGCGCCAAGGTTGCGGCAGTGGACGACAGCAGGGTCTTCACTCGCATGATGGTCTCCTCGGGAATTCGAATGTGGCGCGTCGTTGCCGATCCTCCAGTCCCGCTTGTAGAATCGGCGCACATTTCACGACGCGAGTGGCGGCAGTCTGCCGGAGAGCGCGCCGCGCTGTCGGGGGAGAAACGGGTGAAAACCGAGGGAATCCGCGGGGAGATTCAGCCCGTCTGCTTCGACGGTTTCGTGCTCGACCGCGCCCGGCGACTGCTCACGCGAGGGGGCGACGTACTCCACCTCACGCCGAAGGCGTTCGATCTGCTCGCCCTGCTCGTGGCGGAGGCTCCCCGAGTGGTCCCGAAGAGGGAACTGCACGAACGATTGTGGAAGGAGACCTTCGTGTCGGACGCCACGCTTGTTGGCGTGGTCAAGGAGCTGCGCCGGGTGCTCGACGATCGGTCAGCCGATCGCCCGATCATTCGCACGGCTCATCGTGTCGGATACGGGTTCTGTCGCCCGGTCGACAGGCCGAAACCGGTCGGGCCGGTCCTGGCGCACTGGGTGCTCGTCGACCAGCGGCGAATCATGCTCCAGGCTGGTGAGAACGTGATCGGACGGGACCCCGCATCGATCGTCTTCCTGGACTCAGCTGACGTCTCGCGCCGTCACGCCTGCATCATCATCGACGACGGCGGCGGCCGCATTCAGGATCTCGGGAGCAAGAACGGCACGAAGATCGGCGACCGTGCTGTGGTCGGCGAGTCGGCACTGCAGGACGGCGACTCCATCAACATCGGTCCCAGCCGGCTCGTCTACCGGACCTCTGCCGCAGGCGCCACCACGGAGTCACCCACCCAGTCCGGGCGGTGAGTGCGTCCACGCTGGCGCGGCTCACTCTTTCCGCCGGGCGAATCGCTTCTCACCAGCAGTCACCGCAACCGCCAGTCGGTTCTCTTTCGGCGCCAGCGGGCAGAGCGTGTAGGGTGAGTAGGCACAGGGTGGATTCGCAGCGAAATTGAAATCGAGCACGGTCCAGGCGCCGGCGGCGACTGCGCTGGCAAAGAGTACGCGGTAGCCACTGTAAGTGCTCGACTGATTGGTCTCGTCCTTGAACATCAGGAAGAATTCCAACCCTTCGGGCTCGGTGAGCGCCGTCAGACGCAAATCGTGACCTCTCACGCGGAACAACAGCTCACCGGGAGCAACGAAGTACTGGATGCCACCCCGGACGTCGCCCACTTCAATCGATTTCGGTGCGTCGAACGCCACGAACCGTGCCGCGACCCGCCAGTCTTGTTCGATCGGATACGTTTCGATCGGGGGTTGGTTTCGGCTGGTCGCGCGGTCCTCGTCCCAGGCGGTGACGAAGCGGCGTCCCGACAATCCCTCGCCGACGTCTTCAACCAGCAGCCGCAGTGATCCGAGAGCCAGGATGCCCTGAACCTCGGTGGGTCCGGTGACCGGCGCGCCGTCCTCCCAGCGCAGCGCGGTCCCGGTGGCCGGTAACACGGTGATCTTGTCGGCAACGCGGCGGAAGGCGCCGGCCCTGGCTGGCGCGGGGGGAACAGGGAGCACGATTGGCAATGTGGCGTCCGAGCCGAATGACGTTTCTCCCTCGGGTAGCGGCCACACACCGATCAGCCGGGCGGCCGCCGCGGCAACGGCGCGCCGCTGTTCGAGCCACTGCTGATACTGGGCTTCATAGCTCGCCCTGTCGAGGGGCGGCGGATCGGGCCAGCGGTCGCCGGCGCATCCGATTAGCACGACCGCGAGCACGACACCAACGGCACCCCCGCCGTGCCCACGCCAGCTCCGCATCACGGCCTGTCCGGTGAGCCTCGCCGGCGCCTCATCGTGGCGGTTCGGCAAGCAGGAAATCGAGCTGCTCGCGATACCGCGTTTCTGTGCCTGCGGTGTACCCGCTGTGTTGGTAGCGCACCGCGCCCTGACGGTCGATCAGGTAGGCGCTCGGGATGCCGGCCGCGCCGAAGGCCTCGAGCATGCGGGCCCGTGGGTCGAACACCACCAGCATCTCGTGCGGCCGCATCGCGAGAAATGCGTCGGCGTCCTCCTTGTGCTGGTCCAGGTTGACGGCCACGATCTCGACACCGCGAGGTCGGTATTCCCGAGACAATCGGTCAAGGACCGGGAACTGCCGTTGGCACTCCGCACACCAGCTGGCCCACAGATCGACCAGCACGACTCTTCCCTTGAACTCGCCCAGCCGCAGCCGCCGGCCGCCGGCATCGCGCAGCTCGACGTCGAGCGGGTTGCGGGCAGGTGCGGCACGGACCACCCAGCTGTACCCAGTCGCATCGAGAATCACCAGCGCGGCTATCACCGCGACCCACAGCCGAAGTGACGCGAGCGGGATTCGTCCAGCCGTTCCAGTCATCAGTTCTGCCCCCGAGAGGTCGATCGCGGACAAATGCTTGACAAGCGTCATTCGACTGTACTAATTCGAGACCGATGTGCCAAGGGATCCGGTTCGATTCCGCCGCGCGCCGGGTGTGGCGTGACGGTGTCGAGCGCCACCTCACGCGCAAGGCCTTCGATCTCCTGGCGGTTCTGGTCGAGCGGCGACCTGCCGCCGTTTCGAAGGCCGACATCCATGCCGAGCTGTGGCCCGATACGTTCGTGTCGGAGGTCACGTTGCACAGCCTGATGTCCGAGATCCGGCGCGTGCTCGGTGACGACGCCGAAGGCCCGCGCTTGATCCGCACCGTCCACGGCTTCGGATACGCGTTCGTCGGTCCGGTCGAATCGCCGCAGGTTGCCCCTTCAGTGTCTCGTCCGGTTCGTGGCTGGCTCGTCAGCCAGACTGGCCGCGTGAGTCTGTTCGACGGCGACAACCTGCTCGGCCGCGATCTCGACGATGTGATCGACGTGCCATCGCCCACTGTCTCTCGCCGTCACGCCAGTATTCGATTCGAGGTCGATGCCTGGCTGGAGGACCTCGGCAGCAAGAACGGCACGTTCGTCGGCGATGTCCGCGTGACCGAGCCAGTCCGACTCGCTGACGGCGATCGCGTGCGGTTGGGCTCCGTGCTGCTCACGTTCAAGCTTCAGCGCACCGACGGCGCAGCGAGTACGCAGTCGCTGTCCGCTATCTAGAAAAGCGTCAAGGCAGAAGGCACCTTTTGCCTTGCCTACCCCCCGGCCTTCTGACAGAGGCACCTGACCAGCGTGCCCTCGCGCGCGTCCCGCGACGTGCGGATCAGGGCAGCGGGGCCGCCGAAGCTCCAGGCAACGCCGAGAGAAATCCCGCGGTTGACCGCATGGGTATTGCGGCCGGTCACCGTGGTCGTGAACGAGCCAAACAGGTCCCAGGTGTCGGTCACCGAGATGGCCGCGCCGCCGCCGATGTTCCAATAGCTCTCACGCGAAATCTGATCGTGGTGGCGGAACACCTCGGCAGGGAGGACCCGCCCGCTGTCGGGCGCCAGATTGATCCCGGTGTGGCCGATTCGCGAGGAGGTCATCGCCAGCAGCCGGAGAGCCGGGGTGAGGTAATACGCCCCCTCCAGCGACGCGAGGCTGTAGCGCCGGGACTGATCGAGCGCGCCTTCCGAGAACGCGAGCGCGTAGCGCCCCTGGACCACGAGTCCGAGGTCCGCGAACAGCCGGCCCGCGGCGACCCCGGCATTGAGTTCCTTCAGTTGTCGCCCCGGGGCCGCGTGCGCATAGAACTCGTAGTCGACACTCGGGAGATCCGTTCCAATGAACGGCGTCACCATGAGTGGCCCGCGCGCGACGCTATAGCGGACCCCGAAACGGAAGTCCTGCGCGCTCGTATGCCAGTTGCCATCGTCCAGGGTGATGGGTCGATGCGGAAAATCGCCGCGGTACCGTGACACCACGACCGGCAGGCCGGCGGTCACGGCCAGCCGATCCGTGATCCCGTAGGTCACGTCGAACAGCATGGTGTTCGACTGGATGTGGCCGAAATCGTACCGTTTGTCAGGCAGGTAGTGGTCCTTCGACAGGACGTTCGTGAAGAGGACCGAAACCGTGCCCTCTCCCTTGGCCGGGACCCACGCCTGTGCCCGTGCCGTCGCCGCGGTGCCGGACACGAGGAGCAGGGAAACGACGACCCGACCAGCGAACCCGCTACAGATCGATCGCATGGTGAACGTCCTCAATCAGCTTCGCAATCGCTGCGGACTGGACGCCGGACGCACTCGCATGATCTCCTCGAGGCTGCCGAGGAAACGATTGACCTTGTCGGACGATTTCAGCGTCGCGGCGAACTGCGGCTGCGACGCCGTGTGCGCATCCGCTCCGTCCCCCTCGATCGGGAGCAGCGTCGGCTTGGACGGCGCGGCGCCCACCTCCGTGACCAGATCGACCGCCTGCCCGAGACCCGCCACGACGACGTCGACCGATCCCGACTTCAGCACCCGATCGAGCTCGCCTCGATCCGAGGCGATCACTACGTGGTGGCCGGCACGGGTGATGAACTTGTGCAGGCGGGCGTCGCGTAACCCTTTGCTGACGGTCGTCGTACCCCCGGTGTAAATCAGGATGTGCCCCGGGTGGAGCGTGGCATAGGCGCGAGAGAACCGGTCGCCGCGGCCGACCAGGAAAAACTTGTCGCCACAGGCGAACAGCACGTCCGGTCCGATCGTGAACGACAACAGCAGCGTCGCGAGCGTGAGGCGTTTCCGCATAATTTTCTCCGTTGGGGTCCTGGGGTCCAGCTGTTGGCTCTGTCGTTCCCGCCTCCGGACCGTGCGCGAGGGAGTATAGCTGGCGGCCGCCTGAGCAGTCCTTAGAAATGCCTTGGATTTTGGGATGCGCGAGTCCCGGCCTAGTTGCCGCGCCACAGGCGCGAGAGCAGCGTTCGGCTGGGACGCTCCAGGCCTTCGGCCATCCAGATGTCCGACCGCGCGCTGGCAACGGAGGTCACCAGGGAACCCGGCCCCATCAGGCTGAGGCCCCGGATTGGCTGGAATGCCGGCGGAATTACGCCCAGTTCCGGGTTGATCACCCGTTCCTTCTTCGTGTCGATATCGATGATGGCGAGCGCATAGTGGCCGGGCCGGTCCGCTTCGCGAAGTCCGTAGATATGGCGGCTGTCGGGGCTCCAGGCGTGGGCGATCCAGATCTCCTGGCTGATGAGGCGCGAGTCCTTCCCGTCCGGAGTCACGATCACGAGCCCGTCGGACGTGTCGGTGGCGATCCATCGACTATCTGGCGACCACTTCGGGCGCGACCCGAGTGTCGGAAGGTTTCGCAGGATGACGGTCGGTCGGTCGACGGCTCCGACGCGAGCCCTGGCGAGCGCAGCCACGTCGTCCTTGGTGCGATGCACGAAGGCAATCTCGCTCCCATCCGGCGACCAGGTCGGCGCATCCTGGTAGAACGACCCCGATGTCAGCTGGACCGGCGGACCCGCGGCGGCTACAGTCGAGACCCAGATCTGATATCCGCTGCGCTCCGCGTACCGCTGATACGCGATGCGGTCCCCCTTTGGCGACAGCGCGGGGGACCCGAGCGCCAGCGTCTGATCGTCGGGAAATTGATTCCGCCCGACGATCGGGCGCTCGAACTGCCCGTCGCGAATGCGCAGCCATATCTGAAGCAGCCCGCCCTTGTCGGAGACGTAGGCGTACTGGCTGCCATCGGGCATGAACGTCGAATCGAGCTCGTTCCGGGACGTCGCCAGCAAACGGCGAGTGGGCGAGCCATCCAGGGGGATCTCGACCAGATCGAAATCGATGGCTTCGGCCGCGAACGCGATCCGCTGACCGTCGGGCGAAACCACCGGGCGGTTCTCGCTGCCCGGCGTCGAGGTCAGCGGCGTCACCTCGCCAGTCTCGACGTTCGCGATCGACAGGTGCATCCCGGTCGTGCGCTCGTCCCACAACGAGATGACGATGCGCCGGGCGTCAGGCAGCCAGTCGAACGAGGCTGCGGCCGGGGCCGCCCGCGCCAGCGTGGTCAAGACCTTGTAGGGTGTTCCGGTGGGCCACGGCAGCACCCAGAACTCTGGAGAAGGCGTCGTGGAAACATCGTCCGACCAGCCCCAGACCCAGACGAGCAGCTTGGAGCCGTCGGGCGAGAATCGGAGCGCCCCGTCGACGAATGTGCGTGTGTCGAACGGTGCCTGTTCATACCGGCGCAGGTCGGTCCCGGTTGGCGAGGCGGTCCAGATCGTTCGCCGGGTGCCGACAAAATGGATCGCCTCCTCAGTGTCCACCTCGCGGAAGAAAGCCAACGTGCGACCGTCGGGAGAGATGGCGGCTCGACCGGCGTTCTCGACGACCAGCTCGGGAGGACCTCCCGCGGAACTGATCGACCACAGGCTTTCGGCATCACGCGCGAGCGACTGGTAGAAGATGCGGGTGTTGTCCCGTGACCAGAACGGGTCCGTACAATCGAACCTGGCGTCCGTCACTTGATGGGCTCCCCCCGATGACGCGAGACTCTTCGTGAACACCTGCTGGACCCCGTCGACCGTGGAAGCGTAGGCGAGCGCCGTTCCATCGGGCGACCAGGCCGGGGACCCTTGAAAGCTCGCATCGGTGACGAGCGGCGCGTACTTCAGCGCCGGGATCCCGCCGCTCGATGTCGGAGTCAGGAGCGCGGCGGACCCGGCCAGGAGCGCGACTCCGGCGGCGATGAGCGCGGTGCGCCGGCGCGATCTGATTGGCACCAGAACCGGCCGCGTCTCCTGGCCGGTCAGTTCAGCGAGCCGGCCTTGGAGGTTGATCAGGTCCTTCGAGAGGTCGGCTGTAGAGGCATACCGGTCCGGCGGATTCTTTGCCAGACATCGTTCGATGATCCAGCGCAGCGGCGGGGGCACGGCGGCGTTCAGCTCGCCGATCGGCCGCGCCTCGTCGTCAACGATCGCCGACATCGTCTGAAGTGTCGTCCCGCGGCGGAACGGGTGGACGCCGGTGGCCATCCCGTACAGCATGAGTCCGAATGAGAACTGATCGGAGCGGAAGTCGACCGCGGTCCCACTCGCTTGTTCGGGGCTCATGTAGTTGGGCGTGCCCTGGACGATTCCGGGGGCCGTGAGCGTCCCGGGCTGGCCCCCGGTGACGTCCCGATCGACGCCTGACGCCTTCGCCAATCCAAAATCGAGAATCTTGACCCGCCCGTCGCGCGTCACCATGACGTTCTGCGGCTTCAGATCGCGATGGGCAATACCGGCGTCGTGCGCGGCGCGGAGCCCCGCCGCGATTTGCACGGCGAGATCGAGCAGACGTCGGATCGGGAGCACGCCGACGTCCATCTCGTCCTGGAGCTGCCTGCCGTCGAGCAGCTCCGTGGCGATGAACGGGATGCCTTCACCGACCCCGACGTCGAATACGGCGACGATGTTGGGATGATTCAGGCTGCCGATGGCCCGGGCTTCTTCAAGGAACCGGCGCCGGCGAGCCGGATTGTCGGCCACGTCGCCCGGGAGTACCTTGAGTGCCACCTCCCGCGCCAGGCGAGGATCCCAGGCGCGGTACACCTCGCCCATCCCCCCTGCGCCCAGCAGGCCCCTCACTTCGAAGACGCCGACACGCTGCCCGGTGAGCGTCGCTTTCGCCGGCGCGCCCGCCTGCACCGCGACGTTCACGACGGGGGTGCCGAGAGGGCCGACGGACTCTGGCTGATCCAGCAGCGATTGCACTTCGGCCTGCAACGCCGAATCCCCTGCGCACGCCGTTGCCAAGGCTTCTGCGCGCTCGTGCGGGGGATGCGCCCGCACCTCGTGATATAGCGCTTCGATCCGACGCCAGCGGTCGCTCGTCATGCCGCAATGACCCGTCCAGAGACACCTTGTGCGCGGCGCGCTCGCCGCCGGCTGCGGCGCGTCGGCCACCGGCTGCAGTTCCTCGTGGACCCGGGGAGCCCGTGGTCGAGTGCGGCCTCATCGTCTTTTTCGCGAGCAGGCACAGTCACAGTCGGCTTGATGGACATACAGGGGACGGCCGAATTCTACGCCGATTCTCTCCCCCTGGCAGGGCGCGTGCGATGAGCCGTGAAGCGCTCGCTAGCAATCTGCTGCGCGCGCTTGGCCTCGCGCAGCCACTCGCATCTCCGCGTGAAGTAGCCTCAAGGAAGTCGCCCCGCGCCTTGCGCGTGCCAGTCGGTCACGACCGTCAAGCGTGGCGGCTGCGGCTTCTCGCGGGCCTTGAGCACGATCAGGAACTTGCTGCCGTCCTTGCTCACATCCCTCGTGTGTATTCCGTCGGCGATCTCGGCGCCGAACAGTTCGCGCGGACGGTCGGCCGTGAGCTCGGGAGAAAAGGTGAGCGAGACCGCCATCATTGCCGGCTCCGGCGTTTTCTGTACGGACTTCTGGTAGTACAGCTCCCGGCCGTCGCCACGCCAGAGCGGGCCGCCGCCATCGGAGATCTGCAGCCGTCTGCCGGTGAGGCCGATTGTCCCGTCACCGCTGAAGGCCTGCACGTAGACTTCCATTGATCGTCCGTTCAGCAGCGAGTGGTAGGCCAGCCATTTCCCGTCGGGCGAAAACCGTGCGTCGCTGTCGCTCTCGGAAGTCTGCAGGAGGGTGATCGGCTTGCGGCGGCGGCGTCACAACATGGAGCCGCGGCGCCGCCACGCCGCGAGCCAGATCAGGGATTTGACCCGTCGATATCGGCAAACGTCCCCACTGCCAGGGGCGGGTATAAGATCCCGCCGTGTCGTCATCCTGCTTCGCGATTCGCTGA
>Ga0111538_10011578_pt1 | contig 11688 bp, 10 predicted proteins | sample SoiMethybrSBSTD1_FD_79669 | JGI IMG/M metagenome (GOLD analysis project Ga0111538, IMG submission 79669) | Bulk soil microbial communities from a Populus tree surrounding site in Tennessee, USA - Soil MetaG P. TD hybrid SBSTD1 (version 2)... | ecosystem: Environmental > Terrestrial > Soil >...
AAACAACGACTGCTGCGGAGCCGAGGGTGGACAGGCGAAGTCTCATCTAAATTATTCAGCAAACTCATGTGTAATTCCATCCACTTCTATAATTAACTTCAGTGGTTGGTAGAAAAATCGGTGATTGAAGACAGGTCCACCCTCGGCCTCGCGAAGATCCTGGTTTCTGTGTAGCAAACCAACCGCTCGGCCACTCCCGCCAGCGGGAGATAAATCACTAAAGTGTAAAGTCAATTTTGCAAAATGACAATAAGTGTCAAGGTCCCTGGTTGAAGGTGCACTATTTACCTAAGTAAGCATTACGTTTTTTGTAAAGAATTACTTATCTCCCGCTGGCGGGAGTGGCTCCGCAACAATCTTTTCACATTGGTATGCGACGACATATCTCCCGCTGGCGGGAGTGGCTCCGCAACAATAGTAATTTACACTAAAGCAAAGACTGATGCGGAGCCGAGGGTGGACAGGCGCGAAGGAAAAATCTGCGATAAAGATTTTCAACTGTCATCCTGAAGAAGCCCCATTCGACGTACGCCTCAGAGTAAAATCCGGCTGACGAAGGATCTGCGGGGAAAGTGTTGCAGCAACTTATTTTTTAACTTCATTCACTTTGAAGTGCCGCTTATTGGCGAGCTTCACATATGCCCCTTCATATCGGAATCTAAAATTGCAGGCTCAAAAAAATACCTCATTCTCAACGAAACCTCTATTACCATAGAAAAGCTAACGGTAACGGATATGCTGCAGATAATTATCCTGAAATAAAGTGTCGGGTCTATGGTTACAACAATTAGGATTCCAAACGGGTATGACTGTAAATGTTACTAGTATAGAAAAAGAATTGATTATCTCATTGGTTGAATAAAACAGAAAACCTATTTGATATTCGAGTGTTATTCAGATATGTTTTCTGTTCTATTCTTTCTTTGTATATCCTGAAGAAAAGCAAAGTAACATTGGCAAATACCCAAGATTGCTTTTTTCTGTGCTGATCAAGCGGGGCCTCGATCAGGCCTCGCTTTTTTTTTTAGAAGTTTATCTTGTCTTTATCTATAGAAATTTCACGCAAAGACGCGAAGAAGCGCAATGGCGCAAAGGAAGTGCGTCTGCCGTGTCCTACATCTTTTTAATATTATCGATACTGTCTTTGAATGTAAATGCATCCATTTCAACATAATAATACTCGACGCCCGCTTTCTTAGCTGCTGCAAAAAATTCTTTCCAGTCAATAACACCCCGACCTATAGCCGCCTGTTTTTTATCAGGTGTCCAGTCAGACAGGTGTGATGAAATAAATCTTCCGGGATATTTATTAAAATAATCTGATGCTTTATAACCAAGATTGATCACTTCAGTCTGGAACTGCAATTTTACCAGGTCTTTATCTAATGTATTAAGAAGCCTGTCATAGATCAATTCGTTATCAATTTTTGCGAACTCTGTTGCATGATTATGAAAGCCTGCCTGCAAACCTGCAGCTTTTATTTTTTCTCCTGCTTTGTTTAGTTCTTCCGCTGCTTTCTGCCAGTCGCTGAGTGTTGCTTTTTCAGGGAGTCCGAATGAAGAACAAACCATATGTTTTAATCCCAATTCTTTTGACCATTCGATCCTGCTGTCAAGATCTTCTTTCAGTTCACGAAAACCGAAATGGCAGCTTGGGCAACTTAATCCTGCATCATTAATAACCTTGCGCATTTCAGAAGGTTTCATGCTTTCCAGGGGAGCGAATCCCCCTCCATAACCTTTAGGAGAGCACATTTCAACTAATGTATATCCCAGGTCAGATAACTTCTTTAATTCTCCTGCGAAGTTTTTTCCTATTTCTTCGCGGATGATCCATGACTGAAAACCAACCGGAATATCTGATAATGCTGCGTTGGCGAATAATTGTTTTGGTAACTGGCTAAGTGCAAATGCTGCACCTGCAGCCACGGTACCCTGTTGAATAAATTTGCGTCGGTTCATATTTTTCGTGTTTATAATTTTTAAATAGATGCAGGATCCCATCCAGTCCGGTATTCGCGGTTTAGATATTTATTTGCTTCAGGAAAATTGGTGATCTTCAAACCAGCGGCATCGTATTTCAACAGCTTATTTGTTCTTAATGCCACTGCATATAAATTGACTGCTTCAGTTAAGTATTCTGCTTCACTGAAATTTCCGGGATATTGCTTTCCTGATTTTATTGCATTAACAAATAAAGGCAAAGCTTCAGATGTTTGCTCAACCTGGTTGCGTTTGTCGCTTGCTGCAGCGCCAGGTGTTTCCATTTTTTTACCTGAAATAATCTCAGGATCCGTGATATGAAAACCTGCCAATATTTTTCCTTTGTCACCAACAAACATCATTCCTTCCTGTGGTAAATCTTTATTGTTATTCAATAATTCAACAGGTGTTGGAGGTCGCATGCCACCATCGTACCAGCAAAGATCAACAGGTGCCCTGTTACCATTTGCGGGATATTTAAAACGCACCATACTGGCCATCGGGAATGAGAAATTATTATTGATACGGTAGGGCACAGGATCATGAAATCCGCAAACGTGACTGCGGTTGGGCTCTACAACTGTTGGCGACGTTAGCTTGAGTGCATTGAACACAGACCATAAACTATAATGTCCCATGTCGGCCATGGATCCGCCTCCGAAATCGTACCATCCCCTGAATACCATATGCGTATAATTTGGATGATATGGACGATCGGCTTCAGGTCCGAGCCATAGGTCCCAGTCAAATCCCTGGGGTACCGGTGGTTTGTCAGTAGGAATATCCGGATACTGCGGCCACACAGGGCGGTTGGTCCAGTTGTGTACTTCTGTAAGTGTGCCGATGGCTCCTGCATTTATCCAGCTCATCACGGTGTCCATAGATCCATTGGAATCCCAAGGTATGAGATGTGTGATGGCTTTGCTTTTTCCCGCCATCTCAATTACTTTTTTTCCTTCGATAAGCCTGTTGGAAAGAGGTTTATGTACAAGCACATGTTTGTTTCTCTTAAGTGCCGCCATGCAGAGAATGCCGTGGAGATGATCAGGGGTCATTATTTTAACGGCGTCAACATCTTTTTCCTTGGCGAACAACTCACGGGCATCCGCATACGCATTGCATCCTTTGTAATTCTGCTGTTTGGTAACTTTGGAATAATAAGCATCCACTATGGATTTACCATTATCGCGTCCGCCTGCTACACCATTGTCACCACCCGGATTCCAGTTCGGATCATTGATGGTTTTACGGATCTCATCACGGAGATAATCTTTACCCCAGTCTTTGTATCCCCTTGCTTCCTTGTTTGGATCGCAAACGGCAACCACCTGGATGTCGGGTACCTGCAACAGCGGAAGCATTTCGCGTATGCCCTGCGTGCCCATGCCGATATAGGCAAGGGTGATCTTGTCGCTGGGCGCAATGTAATTTTTTCCGCCGAGTACATGACGGGGAACTATGGTGAATGCGAGTGCTGCTGATGTAGTGAGTTCAACGAATTTGCGCCGTTTGATCATTGAAGGCGAGGATTGGTTTTCATTTTCCATATGACTGCATTGTATTCTTAAATCTATGAGAATAAATGATATCAGGAAAATAAATTATGATCTTACTCATTCGGTAAGGTTATAATAATTTCATTTTTTTTTGGAATAATTGTAGGTTTGGATCATGTCGTTCAAAAAAACTCTTCATCGTGAATTTGAGGTGGCATTTTCGAAGCATTCGCAACCGGTATGGTTTAGAATATTGAAATATATTTTACTGGGTACAGTTATTTATTTTTTTTGGGAATCCAGATGGTTGTGGATCATCCTTGCAATACTCTCTTTCATCGCTTTAACCGTTCATTTCTGGGTGCGATACAAAACTAACGGATGGACAAAAAGTTATGGCTTGTGGGATTACGAGCAGAACAAACCAAAAGATCCGTAATAAAAGAAATCATGAAAATTTTACGCGAACGGTAATGATTTCTGGCCGTTTATGCTTAACTTTTACCACGCAAAAACATGAAGGCATCAGAAATATATAGTGCAAAAGAAAAGTTATGGGGCATGTTAATGATCCTTGCCCTGCTTTGGCTTACTATAAGCCTTCCATTTGTTAACGATGCCCGCGAACAGATCGCAAAGCAAACCGCAACAGCCATACCTCTTGAGGATACTCCTACAGAAAATAGTGAAGATTCAAACGCACTCAACAATTCAATTGAAGAAAAATCATCCGGAAATTCCATTCTCGAAGAATACCTGCATCATTCACATGAGGGAATATCCCCGGAAAATCCCAGGTTAAGCCATATTGATCCTCATACCTACGATCTCTACATTGCATTCCACGGTGAACTGCTGTCACCTCCTCCCGAATCATTGCTTTCTTAAAATTCTCCGTTAGACATTTCCATTTAAACGCTCAATTAAAAATTAAGCAATGAAAACACATACGCGTGAGTTTCAGCAGAACCTCACACCTAAAACTGCTTTCAGGTTATTGAAAGACGGTAACGACCGTTTTGTAAACAACCTCAAAGTAAACCGCAACCTTCTTCAGCAACTCAACGAAACACGTGATGGACAATTTCCATTTGCTGTTGCACTAAGCTGCATGGATAGCCGCACTTCCATTGAACTGATATTCGACCAGGGCCTTGGTGACATCTTCAGTATCCGCGTAGCAGGAAATATTGTGAACGCCGACATCGTCGGTAGTATGGAATATGCATGCCAGGTAGTAGGATCCAAACTTGTCGTTGTACTCGGGCACACCCGCTGCGGAGCCATTCTAGGAGCTGCAGACGAGGTAGAGCTTGGTAACCTTACCGGACTATTACAAAAAATAAAACCTGCACATAAGAAAATTAATAATTCAGAGTTCGGACATCTGAGCGATCTGGATAAACTCGCATATGCAAATGTGTTACACAGCATCGATGTGATACTTGAACAAAGTACCATTCTCCAGTCGATGTACGAAGAAGGTAATATCGGAATTGTTGGTGGCGTCTACAGCATCGAAACCGGTGTAGTGAATTTCATCAGGAAAATGTTTGTTGAAAAACATCAGCAAAACGCAGCATTAGAGCGATAATCGACAATCGAGAAACGACAATCGACAATCGATAAAGGAAAATGCATTATTAATTCTCGTTTCTCGTCTCTCGTTTCCCGTACCATTATTCACCCTGTAACACATTTAATCATGGAAAATCAATCATTACTCCATAGGTTTTTATTTTATATCAATCCAAATGACGGACGCTATGAGGATCTTAAAAAAGGAAACTTTGCCCGGAATATTGCCAAAGACCTTACTGCAGGATTAATTGTTGCGGCTGTTGCCATTCCGCTTGCTATGGGCTTTGCCATGGCAAGCGGCTTAAGACCTGAGCAGGGAATAGTAGGTGGCGCCATTGCAGGATTGTTCGGTGCGCTGTTCGGAGGTTCCAAATACCAGGTATATGGACCTACTGCCGCATTCATTCCGGTTATCGCAGGTTTGATGGCCATTTACAATCATTCATTCCTGGTGTTGGTTTCTGCCATTGCAGGAGTTCTCCTGATGTTATCGGGCCTTTTAAGATTAGGCCGGATCGTTGAGAGAGTACCACATTCCATTGTAGTTGGTTTCACGATAGGCATTGCGATCGTGATCGCATTTTCACAGATCGGAGAAGTGTTGGGCTCAAAAGAAAAAGTGGGATATGGTATTGTAGACCAGCTTTCATTTTTATTCAGCAATATTCATCTCGCAAATGTTTTTGCTGTATTGATAGCGCTGATCACTTTTATTTTCTGTAAAATATTCCTGAAGGTGTCGAGCTTTATTCCCGGACCATTGATAGCTCTTGCTTTTGGTTTTATTGCCGGACAAACCTTCTGGGCAGACAATGGCCTTATTTTAATTGGAGATAAATACGGAAGTATTCCAACGGATTTTTTAGTGATCACTCCACCCTTGTTTCCCGAAGTGTGGACATCGGAAATAGTGTTTGATATGATCTATTTCGCGTTCGCTATTTACATTGTAGCTGCTATTGAAAGTTTATTGTGTTCGAGAATGGCAGACAGGCTGGCCAACAATAAAGGAATACCCTATAATCCGAATAAGGAATTGTGGGGGCAGGGGATAGTAAATATTTTTACGCCACTATTCAATGGATTTCCGCATACAGGCGCACTTGCCCGCACGGCAGTGAATATCAGGCTGGGTGCAGTTTCGCCTCTATCCGGCATTGCAAAATTCGTATTCAAGCTTTCACTGGCCGCATTTCTTGCAGTGTATCTTGAAAAAGTTCCGATGGCATGCATTGGAGGAATATTATTGTATGTGGCCAGTGGGATGGTAAAAGCAAGAGAAATAAAAGAAGTATGGTCGTCCGGCAAATACCACATCGTGTTGATGTGTTATACTGCTGCCATGGTACCCCTCGCGGGTTTCATGATGGCGGTTGTTTCGGCGATCGTGATTTACATTATCACTTACCGCTTTTTCGATAAAAGAAAAGAAGTGTTGATGGTAGATGAAAATGAAATGGTGGCGTGAGCAATTAAATGTTAAACCCTGATATAAATTTTCTTTTTATTCATCCACCAGGCGACAAGCCAAAGCAGCAGTACGAAACTGATGGCAAAAAGCAGGGAGCCGTTTTCCGGCCTGCCTGGAAATTTTGATGTAACATGTTCATAGAACCATGACCATGGATTCGTATTGCCTGTATGTATCATCACCAACAGCTTTGGAATAAGTCCGCTGAGTGCATAAATGAATAAAGCATTTTTCCCGAACACCTCAAAAAAACTGCTCCATACACCCCTGTAGTTTTTTATTTCTATAAAATATACGAAGGAGCCCAACAGTAAAATGGCTAATCCCGATGTGGCGAGCACAAATGAGCTTGTCCATATTTTTTTATTGATAGGAAAAGTTAAATCCCACCAGTAAGCAAAGAACAGCAACACAACAGCGGATACAAAAAGAGTGGTTAGTGTTTGATATAACGAATCGCTGCCTTTTCTGCGGATGTAATCACCCACAAGAAAACCTATGATCACCTGCACAATAGCAGGGATAGTACTCATGAGCCCTTCAGGGTCGAAGGCAACACCTTCGCCGTGATAAATATGTTCAGCACCCATAAGGTTGATATCAATCGATGTGCCGAACCATCCTGCAAGACTATAAGGGTCAGATGGATTTCCAACGAGGCAAAGGATCCAGTACAACACCAGCAATGCGATGCCAATGTATAATGCACCGCGTGGCTTTGTATAATAAATAATTACTGATGCAAAGAAATAACAGAGTGCAATGCGTTGTAAAACTCCGGGTATGCGTATGCCGGCCAGTTCACCAGTTGCCCTGGTCCATGTCCATCCTTTAAAAACCAGTTCATCATGCTGCCACTGCACAAAAGGAAACCAGTTCAGGAACATGGCGATCGCGAAGATGAGCAGCGTGCGTGTCAATACTTTTTTCCAGAAAGCCGAATCTCCTGCTTCCTGCAAACGGGGCATTACAAATGCCATGGCATTTCCTACTGCAAAAAGGAAAAATGGAAAAACAAGATCTGTAGGCGTGAGGCCATGCCATTTGGCATGTTCAAGGGGAGAGTAGAGGTGTGTCCAGCTTCCCGGATTATTTACCAGTATCATAAAAGCTACAGTGGCTCCGCGAAATACATCGAGAGAATAATAACGTTGTTTGATCACAAGCAGTCAGATTGGTTACTGGTGTACAATATAACTCATTGCTGAAATATCTCTATCATTTATGTAAGAATAGAAACCTTATTATTGCATTGTGCCGGATAATAAAACCAAAGAAAATAATATATCAGGAACTGGATTGCCGGTCTGGTCGATCGTGTCACCCATTATTGGTGTACTGGTATTGATTGGAGTGGCCCTGGGTTGGGGTGGCGCCTTCCATATCGTAGTGGCCATCGCTCTTATGGCAGCGGTCATTACAGGCGTGCATCATGCCGAAGTGGTAGCGCATAGGGTGGGAGAGCCTTTCGGTACATTGGTGCTGGCCATAGCGATTACCATCATTGAAGTTGCGCTGATCATTTCGCTAATGCTTGCGGGTGGTGAGGAAGCTTCGGCTCTCGCCCGTGATACTGTTTTTGCAGCAGTAATGATCATTCTGAACGGTATGATCGGATTGTGCCTCTTTGTTGGCGGAATGAAATACAGGGAACAAAAATTCGGCCTGTATGGAGTGAGCGCTTCACTGATCACATTAATCGCCATATTAACTCTTACATTGATCTTGCCGAACTACACCATTTCAAAAGCGGGACCTGAATACAATAAAAGCCAGTTAATTTTTGTTGCATTGGTATCTGTTGTATTATACGGCACATTTATATTAGTACAAACTGTAAGGCACAGGGATTTTTTCCTTCCAAGGTCTGATGATGATAATGTAGAAGCACACGCCGTTCCACCGACTTTCAAAATAGCCTTGATCAGTGGGTTTTTACTGGTAGTTTGTCTCGTTGCAGTTGTTTTGCTCGCCAAGTCACTTGCGCCTTCTATTGAATCAGCAGTAATCAAAGCAGGTGCGCCTAAATCGCTGGTAGGTGTGATTATCGCAGCAGTTGTTTTGTTGCCTGAAGGAGTCGCCGCACTCAGGGCAGCAAGAAAAAACAGGTTGCAGACAAGTCTTAATCTATCATTAGGCTCAGCCCTTGCCAGTATCGGCCTCACCATTCCTGCGGTAGCTATCGTATCGCTAACGGCCAATCTCAATCTTACTTTGGGTATCGATACAAAGTCTACAGTGTTGCTGATCCTCTCCTTATTCACTATCATGCTCACCTTTGCAACTGGACGTACAAATATGCTTCAGGGTGTGGTGTTGCTGGTGATCTTTTCAGTATATCTTTTTACTACTATCATTCCTTAATACTGATAATGAATATGCAAAATAATTCTTCGCGCAGGGATTTTATTAAGATCTCTTCATTAGGCGTAGGGGGCTTGTTGTTTTCTCCAGATGATCGACCGGGAAAAAATATCGTTGCAATAGAAATTCCTGATTGTGCTATAAACAAACTAAATATTATCTGTGTTGGCGCACACCCCGGGGACCCTGAATTCGGATGCGGTGGCACTATGGCTAAGTATAGCGATGCGGGACATAATGTTATTTTTCTTTATCTCACCCGCGGTGAAGCAGGAGATCCGGATAAATCGTACGCTGAATCTGCAGCTCTTCGTACCAAGGAAGCAGAAACAGCATGCAAAGCACTTAAAGTTACTCCGCAGTTTGTGGGACAAATTGATGGTAACACTGTGCTGAGCAATGAGAAAAATGCTGATCTCCTGAAAATTTTAAAGTCGTCAAATCCTGATATTGTTTTCACGCACTGGCCTGTTGATACGCACATGGATCACCAGGTGGCAGGTTTGCTTACACTTACATCCTGGATAAAGATGAACAGGCAATTCGATATGTATTTCTATGAAGTAAATTCAGGTAGTGAAACGATGGCGTTCACTCCGAACAGTTATGTGGACATCACCAACCAGCAGGAAAAAAAGAAAGCAGCGATGGTTGCACATAAAACTCAGGATCCAATAAATACATACAATACATTCTTCAAACAGATGGAAGCTTTCCGTGGACTGGAAGCAAACGTGAAAGCAGCAGAAGCTTTCATTCTGTTTAAAAGTAAAACTAAGGAACCCGCTTTTCTACCGCAATAATTGTAACTACAGATGATAAAAGCAGGGCAACTGCCATAAATAAATAAGAAGCACTGAATCCTCCCGTTTCTGCGTTTAACCTGCCCACGATGTATGCTCCTACGAATGAGCCCAACGCCCCGAAACTATTGATCAGTGCCATTGCAACACCGGCAACATTTTGAGGTAGAATTTCCGGAATGATCGCGAAGAATGGTCCATATGGTGCATACATCATCATACCGGCAATGATAAGTAATACGAATGAAAGCCAGAAATTATCCGCTCCTGTTAGGTATGAACTATAAAATGCCAATGCGCCGATCAGCAGCATGGGCCACACAAATTCTTTCCTCTTACCGGTTTTGTCTGAAAAATAAGAAGCGAGCAGCATACCGATAACGGCAAACAGATATGGGATGGAAGAAAGCCAGCCGGTTTCGACTATATTAAGCGCAGGCGCGGATTTAATGATAGAAGGAAGCCACATCACAAAACCATACACGCCTATACTCCATAAAAAATATTGTATGGATAAAAGAATAACAGTTTTCGATCTGAACAGGGCAGCATAGTTTTTTACGGGAGGTAGTTCCTGCTGCTCCGCAAGAATTTGCCCGGTCACTGATTTTTTTTCTTCAGGGCTGAGCCATTTAACTTTCGAAGGATCGTCTTCTGCCACGTACCACCAAACCAACGCCCAGGCAATAGCCGGCAATCCTTCAATAATAAACATCCATCTCCATCCATATGAATTTAGCAGATATCCGGAAAGAATGGACATCCAGAGTATGGTAACCGGGTTGCCAAGGATCAGAAAAGCGTTTGCCCGTGAGCGTTCTTTCCTGGTGAACCACCGGCTGAGAAAGATCAGCATGGCTGGCATTACTGCGCTTTCTACCACTCCCAGCATAAAACGGATCACGATCAGCCATTTTACATCGCTGATGATACCGGTGATGGTGGCCAGCGTTCCCCACAAAATGAGCGACCAGAATACAAGTTTTTTTGCGCTTTTTTTAGCTGCGTAATGGGCCCCGGGAATCTGGAAAAAGAAATAACCGAGAAAGAACAAGGATCCTAACAACGTAGAGGTGGCTGGAGTGATGTTGAGATCCTTTGCCATGCCTCCTGCAACTCCGAAAGCGAAATTAGCGCGGTCGAGGTAGGCAAGACTGTAAGTGATGAAAACCACAGGAATTAGTCGTTGCCAGCGCGATCGGACCATGTTAAAAAAGTGAAAAGTGAAAAGTTAAAAGTTAAAAGTGAAATACATTATTGCTATACACAAAGTTTGTCATCCTAAGGGGCCGTGCGTCTACGCTGAACTTTTAACTTTTAACTTTTCACTTTGAACTTTTAACGAAGTTAAAGGTGTTTCAATACAGCTTCGCCCATAGTTGATGTGTTGAGTATTCTATCCTGAGGAGTTTTTGCGTCAGCAATGTCTTTGGTCCTGTAACCTTCTTTCAATACTTTATCTACCGCGTTGATCACTGCTTCTGATTCTATTTTCATTCCGAATGAAATATCGAGCAGTAGTGCGGCGGATAAAATCGATGCCAATGGGTTGGCGATCCCTTTACCGGTAATATCATGCGCAGATCCGTGAATAGGTTCGTACACTCCTGTGCCATCACCAATGGAAGCAGATGCCAGCATACCCATCGATCCTGCAATCTGTGATGCTTCATCCGTGAGAATGTCGCCGAAAAGATTTCCGGTAACTACCACATCAAAACGGCGCGGATCCTTTATCAGCATCATAGCTGTTGAATCTACAAACTGGTAATCCACTTCTACATCCGGATATTCTTTCGCAACTTTCTGGACCACTTCTCTCCAGAGCCTTGAAGTTTCCAGCACATTCGCCTTATCGACTGAACAAACCTTTTTTCTTCTTGTTCTCGCGGCATCGAATGCTTTACGTGCAATGCGTTCCACTTCAAACCGGCTGTATTCTGCATTGTCGAATGCGGTATCACCATTGTTTTTTCTTCCCTTCTCTCCA
>Ga0111538_10011579_pt1 | contig 11688 bp, 7 predicted proteins | sample SoiMethybrSBSTD1_FD_79669 | JGI IMG/M metagenome (GOLD analysis project Ga0111538, IMG submission 79669) | Bulk soil microbial communities from a Populus tree surrounding site in Tennessee, USA - Soil MetaG P. TD hybrid SBSTD1 (version 2)... | ecosystem: Environmental > Terrestrial > Soil > Tree...
CCGAAGCCATCATAGAAGTGCCGCGTGATGCGGCCCAGTCGATCCTTCTGCTCCGTCAAGTCAAGACGCACATATGTGAACGTTTCCGTCGTCTCATCCGGATAGGTCCGCTGCGTGATCCGATTTAGATGGTCGTAGTCGGTGACGACGATGTAGCCGTCAGCGTCTTCGACGCTCTCGACGCGGTTGTAGGCGTCGTAGGCATACGTCGTGGTGGCGCCGGTGACCGGCCCGGTGACGGTCAGCAGATTGTTCGTGCCCGGAGTGTCTTGGAGTTCCCAGGATTTAATGAAGAGACACTACATCCGGCTTTTCGCGCAGTGAAGCCGCTTATTCGCGGTCAGGGGCCGAGTCAAGTCCTAGAGGTTCTGTTCGATCCGGTACTCGCGATCCGGCAATACGCATCATAGACGTGCGCCCGAGACCGGCGAGAAACAGTCAACTAATCTTAGGCCTCTTCGGAAGCTCGTCCGATCACGCTACTAAGCGCGTCTTGGATGTCGATGAGTAGATCACGCCGGATTCGGCGATCCGTCGCGTCGAGCGCTTCCTCAGATAGACGCCGGGACCCAATCAATTTCCAGCGCTCGAGCTCGGTTCCAGAACTTGACCGTGGAACATTGGAACCACAGAACCGTGGAGCCGAGGAATGCACGTTTGCCAGAGACAGCGCACTCCTCGGCTTTCGAAAGTTCGATATCACTCAATAGACGTTATTTCTATGCCAGTCTCCAGGCGTCTGAGCGTGACTCGAACCCTTCCCTGCGGCGGCTTTCGCACTGATAACTGCCTCGACACCGCGATATGACGATCTATGCCAGGGCCACTCGAAACCCCCGTGTCCCACAGTATCGCCACAAATCCTTGTCCTGACCATGTCTTCACTAGGTTCTTGAGTTGGGAAATCTGCTCGTCGGTCGTTCCTTTCGGAAGGAGCTCGGCAGTCAGTCCCTCGCGTGGGACAACAACGATCAGCGAATCTTTAGTGAGTGCCAACTGATGCTCAACAGTAGCACCCGTTTCGTTGTTGCGATTCATACCGATCGCCGACTCTGCGATGAGATCTGATAGCTGCAAGGCATCTGGCACATCACCCTGATTCTGCTCACAAGAGGTGCTCAATAATGCCATTGCTAGCACGACACAAAAAATCAATCTGGTCATCGCCCCATCCCCATCAGACATTTGATTTCTGCCATCACCTCGGCGTCAAACACACCCAATTGCCGTGAAGTGCTCCAAGTGCGCATTGAAATCTCACTAGTCTTTGTTTTTTCCGAATAGAATTCGTACTCTATACGGATATTCCCACATCGATCCGGACAGTTGAAAATACCGAACCACCGCTTTGTTGTTATCAGATCCCGTCTAGCCCATCCGCGCCAGAAACACGCTACCGTGGCAACCGGGGACGTCGAGAGGCGCTTGTCCAGTTCTCCAGACTCAATGTAGATATTTACGAGTTCTGGAGGCTGGACTGGGGTGATTGACGATGTGCTTGATGACCATAGCAGTACGCGCGTTACTTCTTGGCACTGTAGTCCTAATGGGTCAACATGTGAGAGGGGGTTGTTAAGTGAATAAGCGTAAAGATTTGGACCACCGCGGAGGCCAATCGGATCTTGAGAGAGCCAGCGGCCGATCGCTGAATCGAGAGCCCGAAACGGCGCGAGTGCCAAGTTACTCGATCCATGGATTTTGTGGCCGGTGTATCCCGCCGAAGTGACATCAACGCCACCGACGAGTGTTCGCCGGCCCCGCGGATCGAAGTCATAGCGCGCAACCGACGCTGCGGATGAATTCGTGACTGCGGCGACGCTGCCGAGATGATCAGAGTTGAAGAAGTACGAAACGCTTCCGACCTGCTCGCCACGGTTGAATGATCGATTGATGACTGTGCTCCCAGCATAATCACGTTCCTCACAAATCGATAACTCACACCAGACCAAACTAGTATCGCTCTGGACCGTTCCACTTGTTTTTTCGATCATTCGTACTCGACGGCGGAGGCCATCATAGGCAAATTCGCTACGGTGGGTGCCGACGGTGATCGCGACCAACTGATTCCGTGCATCCCACTCGAATGCGCGGATGCCGTCGCTGTTGAGGTTGCCGTTCGCGTCGTACGTGATCGTCTGCGTTGATCCAGAAACTGTGATCTCGTACGTCTGCGTCGTCTGGTTGCCACTGGCATCCTTCGCCACAATCGTGAAGGCATTGGTCCCCGCTGTGGTCGGCACGGTGCCACGGAAGTTATTGCTCGCAGCGACGGTCACGGGCACGCCGGAGATACTGACTGTGCCAGGTTCGTTTAGCGAACCGGCGATCACCATCGGGCCTCCGGGCGCCTGGTTGGTAAGGCGGTTCAGATTATCAAACGCCGATAGGGTGCCCGCGTCGTCGTTTTGTTCCACTGTTCGATTACCGGAAGGGTCATACGCATAAGCAAACCGCTGCAACACGGTCTGCGGCGTATCGGTCGCATGCTTCACCGCTGAGATCAGCTGATCAGCGGGGTCGTAGCCGTACTTCCACAGTACGGCGGTCGTGTCCGCCTGCTGCCGCCAGGTCAGGACGTTGCCGGCGGAGTCGTAGGTGTAATCGAACTTCGCCAAAGTGCTGGTATTCGGATATTTGTGGTGAATTGTTTGCAGCCGATGATCGTTCTCGCCATCGAGGTAGCTGTAGGTGCTGGTCTGACCATTCGGATAAGTCGCCGTCGACATTCGGTTGGTAACGCCGTCGTATGTGTAACTGAATTCGCCGAGCAGATTCTCTTCACTAGTGACGCGCCCGAGGGCGTCGAACGTCCAGTCGACTTGATTGGCGGTGCCGTTGATCGTCCGCTGAATCACGCGGCCTAATTCGTCGTACGTATAGGCGATTGTGTCGTTGCTGAGCGGCCCGTCGACAGTGGCGACTTGGCGGGCCCCGTTCGTGCTGCCGCCCTTGTAGGTGTACGTCGTTGTGCCGATCCCGTCGACGATCGTCGCGAGGCGGGCATTGAATCGTTCCGGGATTTTCAGAGGGCCGTTGGTGTGAGTCAGGCCACTTTGGTCGACTCATAGTACTGCGCTTCGTATTCCGCCGGCGGCACGTGGCCAATCGGTTCGAGCAAGCGGCGATTATTAAACCAATCCACCCATCGCAGCGTGGCAATTCGACTGCTTCGGCGTGGCGCCACGGTCCCTTGCGTTGAATCACCTCCGTCTTAAATAAGCCAATGACCGATTCGGCGAGCGCGTTGTCGTAGGAGTCGCCGCGGCTGCCGACGGACGGATTGATGCCGGCGTCGGCGAGGCGCTCGGTGTAGCGCATCGAGAGATATTGCGATCCGCGATCGCTGTGATGGACCAGATCATTGGCGCCGTCGCCGCAGCGCTGGTAGATCGCCTGCTCGAGCGCATCGAGCACGAAATCCGTTCGCAGCGACGACGAGACGCGCCAGCCGACAATGCAGCGAGCATAGACGTCGATCACGAAGGCGACGTAGACGAAGCCGCGCCAGGTCGCCACATACGTGAAGTCAGAGACCCAGAGCTGATTCGGTCGCGTCGCCACAAACTGTCGATCGACGAGATCCGAAGGTCGCGCCGCCGTCTCGTCCGCACGGGTGGTAATGATCCAAGCGCGTCCACGCACGGCCCCGCGCAGACCCATCTGCCGCATCAAACGTTCGACGGTGCACCGCGCCACCGAATGACCCTCGCGGCGCAGCTGGCGCCACACCTTCTCGGCGCCGTAGACCTGCTCGTTCTCGTCCCAGATCCGCTGAATCGCGACGCGCAGGGTCTCGTCGCGATGCGCACGCCGCGAGCGTTGTGTCGGATCAGTGTGACGCGTTCGATGCCACCAGTACGTCGATGGAGCGATCGGCAGCACGGCGCAGATCGGCTCGACTCCATACGTTGCTCGGTGCGCGTCAATGAAGGTGACCATCACTTCGGTCGGCGGTCGAGCTCCGCCTGCGCGAAAAACGCGGACGCTTTCCGCAAGATTTCATTGGCGCGCTTGAGTTCGAAGTTTTCGCGCTCGAGCTGTTTGAGTCGCTCGCGCTCGTCGGTCGTCAGGCCGGGCCGTTTGCCGTGGTCGCGCTCCGCCTGGCGCACCCAGCGGCGTAACGCTTCGACCGTGCAACCTAACTTCTCAGCGACGGATCGAATCGTCGCCCATTGCGAGGGATGCTCGTGGGCGTGGTCAAACACCATCCGGACCGCACGTTCACGCAGCTCCGGGGCATACTTGCTTCGTCGGGACATTGGCTCCATCCTCTCTCAGATAGAGCCCTCCGATAAACCCGGAACGATTCAATCGAAAGGGTCTGCTGATATTCCGTCGCTCGTCGCCGCCCTGCGGTCTCGCCGTGTCGTGCAGGACAAGCGACAGATCGCGTAGTCGTCAACGGAGCCGCCGCTTGAGTTTCAACGGCGGGCGAAACACCACCCTAAAACGTCTCTAACCCCGAATCGCGAGAAACGAAAGCCCAGCCACGAAAACAGCCATCGACAACGCGACAGCAAGAAGAGGCTTGGTCCGTGGATTCCCCGCCCTCATCTCACGGAAGGCATACGACAAGGTGACAAAGCCACCACCGAAGGGACATACGATAGCCACGATCGCGAACACGATGAGGTCCCAAGGCTCAGGTGGACTAACGCCTAGAAAGCTTGCCAAGATCGTCCCGCCGAACAGCAAGGCGTTGCCGCTGGCAACGATCAACGCACGACTCCTGGGCTGCATCTGATTCGAAACGGTCATTTTTTGCATTGGGCTTGACAAGAGGCCATGATGTCATCGGCCCAATCGGTGCACTGATAACTACCCATGAACTCCGGACCGGTCATATAGATTGACGGTGGATTTGTCGTTGCGGCCGTCGCCTTCTTCTGGACACAGCTCTCGACACAGCTGCTCGTTGAAACGGTCGAGCAGCTGTATTTGTCTTTGTTGTTAGGGTCGAAAGGATTCTCCACGCCTACGTGCCCTTGATCGGGCAACCCAGGCAATTGGGTCCCAGCCGGCCCGAATCCCCAACCTTTCTTGGCTTCGGTCGAATAAATAACTGGATGTGGCACTTTCAGAAGCCAAGAAGGTATCCCATGCATCTGGCGGAGGCACATCAATACATCCAGCCCGAAGGGGTCTCTGAATTTTGCGGGATTATTCAAGACGTATGCATAGAAATTCTGGCCCGCTCCAAAGCCGAGGGGATCCTCGCTGTCAAATCGCCCCAAGCTTGGGTCATAGTATCGGGCCCTGTAGTAATAGAGTTCGGTTTCGCTATCCCACTCTCTGCCAGTGAAGGCGAAACCCGACGAATTGCCGGCTAGTAGCCTGCCGCTCGCGTCGTACTCACGGTCAAGAGCGACGGACCCGCTGGAAGTCGTCTCTTGGAGAATGCTTCCAAGATGATCAGCAAGATAGTAGGTCGTCACGCTGCTGCCGTTCGTCCTCGCGAGCGGTTCGTCGATCCCGGCACCATGGTAGTACCGAATCGTATCCGTAGTGCTGCCAGACAGCCGCTCTTCGACAATGTCCTCAGTATCGTAGATGAAGACGCGCGTGATCCCCGAAGCCGCTTTCTCCGTGCGCCGACCAAACCCGTCGTATTCGAACGTCGCCAGCGTTGTCGATCCCTGCTTCACTTCAACGAGTTCGTTCAGCGCATTCCAGAAATACGTCTTCGTGCCGTCGGAGGTGAGATTGCCATTTGCGTCGTAGGTGTAGCTCGTTGTGTTGCCGCTCGCCTCGACCTCGTACTGTTGCGTGGTTTCGTTCCCAGACGCGTCTTTCGCCTTCACCGTCACCGTCGTCGTGCCGGCCCCCAACTGCGCGGTACCGGAGAAGTTGTTGCTGGCATTCACCGACACCGGTTTCCCGTCTATAGTCACGGTGCCCGCTTCGTTCAGAGAGCCTGCAAACACTATCTGCCCTCCAGGCGCACGTGATTGCAGGCGGTTCATTTCGTCATGCATCGTCGCGAACACCGCGTCGTCTGTTTGATCGACCGTGCGATTCCCCGCGGAATCGTACGCCCACGCCTGTCGCTTCAAAGTCGTCGCCGGCGTGCTCGTATCCGTTAGTATCGCTGACGTCAGTTGATCGACGAGGTCATGCGTGAAGGTGTAGAGCTTCGCCGCTGATCCCGCACGCTCTTGGCGCCACGTCAGGATGTTGCCGGTGACGTCGTAGCTATAGTCAGACTTCGACAGCGTTGCTGCGGACGGATTCTTGTGATGGATCGACTCCAGCCGAAAATCGTGTTCGTCATCCAAATAGCTGTAGATGGTGCTCTGGTTGTTTGGATATGTCACCGTTGACCGACGGCCCGTGTGGCCGAGGTAGGTGTAATCGAAAGTGCCAATCGGGAATTCTAGCTGCAAGAGACGGCCGAGCGTATCGTAAGTTATTTCCGTGCCGGTACCGTTCAGCGTGCGCGTCAGGACGCGCCCGAGCTCGTCGTAAGTGTAGTTGATCGTGTCGTTGCTGAACGGCCCGTCGACGCTCGCAAGCCGACCCGCACCATTGGTACCCGCCGCCACGTACGAATACGTGGTTGTTCCGTTACCATCGACCATTGTCAGCGCGCGGGGGTAATAGGTGTCGTAGGTGTGCGAGATATCGGGGGTCGCGATCGTTTCATTCGTGAAGCCGGTGCTCGCCAGGCTGTCGTCGATGTTGTAAGTGAAGGTGGTGACCTGATCCATCGGATCGGTGTTCGTTGATAGCCGGCCGACGGTATCGTACGTGTAGACGGTATCGGTCGCGCCGTCCGCGCGAATCTCGCGCGTGATGCGGCCGTTGATGTCGCGCTCCCACGACGTACGTTGGCCCTTCGCGTCGACGATCGCATCGAGCGTACCGCAAGTGCACCAGACGTATGAAAGGGTGCGGCCAGCCGGATCACGGGTGGCCACGAGGCGACCATACCCGTCGTAGAAGTTCTTCGTGATGCGACCTAATCGATCTTTGATTTCGACGAGATCGAGCTTGTTATAGATAAGGGTCTCAGTTGTGGCATCGGGATATGTACGTGACACCACGCGATTCAGGCTGTCGTAGGCAAATTCAACGACGTACCCGTCGGAGCTTTCGACGCTCTCGACCCGATTGTAGGCGTCATAGGTAAACGTCTTCGTCGCGCCGGACACCGGACCCGTCACGGTCAGAAGATTCTGGGTGTTCCCCTCATACGTGATGGTGGTCGTTTCGTTCTTCGCATTGGTGATGGTTAGCGGTTGGCCGAAGGCGCTGTAGATCACCTCGCTGTCGTTTCCGGCAGCGTCTATCAGCACCTGGGCCAAATGCTGTGACGTGTAATCGCTGAAAGACGCGATCACGTCCGTCCCGCCGCTCCGAACTTGTTCCACGTGAAGGAGGTCGAGACCATTGATCGCGTAAGTGAATGTCGTCTGCCGCCCAGCCGGGTCGGTTCGTGACGTGATCTGACCATTCGCGTTGTAGGCGAAGCTCGACACTTGGCTGCCGCCACCGTCGAGAATCCGACCAATGAGGGCAGGGCGAATGGTGGTGGTTCCGCCGAGAGAATGAGCATTGGTCGCCGACTGGCCCGGATACCGATACCAGACGCGACTTTCTCCCGGACGCTGACTACTGTGGAGAATCGGGCGACCCATACCGTGACCATATGCGCCGTCAGACGCCATCATCCAATTGAAGTTCACCGCTTTCGTGATGTCACCGGGATGGCGTGCCATCGCCAGCTTGTTCCAGTAAAACGAGTTCCACATGTTGAGATCGGCATTAGATGCGCCGAAGCCGGTCGGGACGTCGGCTGAGGATAGCGATGCCGGCAACGCATTATCTTCGAAATGAAATTCGAGCCGTTCCCGGCCTCCGACGGGATCAGTCGCCTCGATCATCCGGTTCAGGGTGAAAGGATCACTGTCCTGACGGAACGTCGTGGTGCCATACGGTGTCGTCATCGCAACAATGAAGTCGCTCGCGCCGTACGAAAACGTCGATGTCATTCCTGCGACGTCGGTAATCGTACTCAAACGCCCGTGCGCGTCGTAGCCGAGTGTGGCGAATCGACCGAACGGATCCGTCACCTTGGTCAACAAATCGGGATCGCTGGTGTGCTCGTACTCGAAGGTCGTAACTTGCCCGAGCGTGTCGGTGATCGCAATCAGATGGAAACTTGAGTCATAGTCATAGGTCAGAGAGTGCCCTTCTGGATCGGTGCGCTCGGTGAGAAAAATGCGACGACCCGCCAACGACGACGCCCGATCGGCGAGCGTGAATACTTCGACTGCGCCATTCGGCAGGCGACGTTCATAGTGAGCGGGATCGTGCGTAACCTCGACCAACTCGGCATGTGAAATCGGATAGACAGAATCTGAAGGAGTGTAGAGCTCGCGCCCATGGCCGCGTAGGTAAACCCACGTCGTCGTGTAGGGTGGCAACGCGCTGGTATTGTTGTCGACGACATACGACAAACCGCTAAACGTCCACAGTGGGCCGACGTGCCCATAACCGAACGTGCTCGGCGTCTTGTAGTTCCGGTGGTTATAGGAGAGCTGGAGACCTATCGACGGACCCACCGCGGGCACGTATCCTAGCGGCACGTCGTCTATAACCAAGCCAGCAGCCGACGGGTGGAAACGGTAATACGGCATGCCTCCAGGCTCAGCCGGTGCGTCTGGGCAGGGAGGCTTCGGTGGCGGCCCACCTCCGGCACCGCCCGCCCCGCCTCCACTTTGTCCGGGTCCGGTGGCTCCTCCGCCACCTCCGGAAGTTCCACCCCCTCCTTCCCCCCCACCCATTGTGGGAGGAGATCCGGGTCCTGGATTGTCGCAGCCGGGGCTGCCGGGTGGCGGGTCATCACTCGTCGGCTTTCCAGGCGTGCAGTGACCAACAGCGGCCCGACCTTCGCCATCGCTCACGGCACGCCATTCGTCGCGGCTCATTCGTGCGGATGTCATCACGAATCCGGTTGTCTCGTCGCGCAACGCTTCGGCACTGAGCCACATGTCACCACCGAGTCCCGGATCGCGCAGCCGATAGCGCCCGTCCTTGTACTCGACAATCGTCGAGAAGTGTTGACTTCTGAGATGCACAATGGCCGGCACTGGGAATTCTTCGATCGATGACGCGCGCCACATCATCAGTTTCAAGCCAGCGCTCGCTGCGAGATCTCGCAGCTCCGTCATCGTGGTGCCGGCCATGGAGGGGTGGTACTCCGCAATCGTCCGCACAGCGAAATCGAGATTGTCGATCGGCCGGACGGTCAGGTACATCTTCAGCGCTTCGGGCCCGGAGAAGATCGCCAGGTGATGCTTATTCTTCAATAGATTCAAACCTTCGCGGGCGTCCGCCACCTTCGTGCCTGCCGGTCCACGGAAGTCGCGGCCTTCGGCTTCCTTGAGTCTCGCCTCCAACTTCTCTACCTGACCAAACTTTGTCATCTGCTCCACGGATTCGCCGAGCGCGAAATCCGCCACTACACGCACTTTTCTATCGTCACTGTTGCGTGTCAGCTCCCACGCTTGCGTCCAGTACGCCTGGGCGCGCGAAAAGTAGCCCTCGCGCGCGTACAGCGTGCCCGCGTTCGCGAGCAACGACGCGCGCCATGGTGAGGTCGGACGATCCTGAATGTGCTCGTCGATGATCGAGCCGCGGCGTTCGGGCTTGGCGATCGCGATTCGCTCGAGGATCCGCGCGAGCGCCGCATTATCGTCGGCGCTTGGTTCCGACGTCGGAATCAATTGCTCCGGAAACACGCGCGCCTTCATCAGTGTCGCTGTCGTGACGTTCATGCCGAACATCGGATCGATGCTTGGCGGCGTCACCTTCGGCACCGTGCGATTGACGCGCACGCGCGCCTTCGCGATGTGTCGCTCGGCGTTCGCGATCGCCTTACTGCCCGCCTTGACCGCGACACGCGCAGTGTCCTGCGCGAAGATCGGCGCACCGGAGATCAGCTGGCCGGCAATGACCCACGCGGTCGCGATGCGCAGCAAACGCGATCGCCGGAAACAGGAGACTCGATAATTCATAAGGGCACTCATCGCAGTCACTCTCAGGGAACCGGAACCGCACTCACCGGTTCCTTCAACGTGATGATCGGAGGGGTGGTGTCCGACGGATTCGACGACGGCGCCATCGATCGCGTGGGATCGAGCGGGTAGACGTCGGACCCATCGGGCACCGTGTCGCCGTCGGTGTCGGCGCGGAATGGATCGGTGCCATTCAGTTGCTCGATCCAGTTCGGGACGCCGTCGCCGTCGACATCGGGATTCACGCCGTCGGCGCCCGTGCGCGCGTCGAGGCCGTCGAGGATGCCGTTGCCGTTTGTGTCCGAGTTCAGCGGATCCGTGCCGCCGAGGTATTCACGCCAGGTGACGAGGCCATCCGCGTCCGCATCGCCAGTCAGCCAGTCGTTGTCGGCGAGCTCGAGACTCGACGCGGTGACGATGGCATCGGTCGCCGCTGAGCTGCCATTGCCTAACCGTCCGCCATTGCTGCCGAAGGCCGCCACCGAACCGTCAGGGCGGATCGCCAGCGTGTGCGCATCGCCGCCGGCGATCGCGATCACGCCGCCGAGATCGGATCCTTCTGGCGTGGTGCCGTTGCCGCCGCCCTCGACCGCGACCAGCGACCGGTCGCCCCAGCCCCAGCCACGGGCGGTGCTGTCGATCGCCAGCGCGTGCGCCGTGCCGGCGCCGATCACGCGCGCGCCGGCGATGATCGGGACCGCCAGCGCCGACGAGCGATCGTCCGTCGTTCCGGTCCCGAGTTGCCCCTTGTCATTGCGGCCCCACGCGACAATCTGGCCGTTCGCCTGCAGCACCATGGCGAAAGACCCCAGTGACGATGCGGCGAGGCGTGTGGGATGGGTCACGCCAAGCACGCGTACGGGGACGAGCCGCGACAGCGTGGATCCGTCGCCGACCTCCCCAAACTGATTGCGACCCCAGGCCCACACGATTCCGGTGCCGGCGCCGTCGGTCTGCAGCGCATACGAGGTGTCGCGACTGGCGGCGATCGCGACCACCCCGCTCAAGCCAATCACTTGCACCGGCGAGGTGCGCGTCGTCGTCGTGCCGTCGCCGAGCTGACCATCCGCGTTGCCGCCAAAGGCCCACACGGTTCCGTCTGCTTTCAGGAACAGTTGATGGCCGAATCCCGAGGCCACGGCGATGGCGCCGCTGACGCCAGAGACCTGGACCGGCGAGCTGCCGCCGTCGCTGCCCCATCGCCATAGGGTCCCGTCCGCCTTCGCGACCAGCGCATTGCGCGCACCTGCCGCAATCGCGGCGGCGCCACTCAGGACCTGCGCGGGTGTCAGCACCGCCGCGCTGCCGGATCCGTTGCCCTGCTGGCCGAATCCGTCGAGGCCCCAGGTCCACACGCCGCCCGACGAATCGAGCGCCATGCTGTGCGTCTCGCCGGCGGCGATCGCACCCGTGATCATGAAGTCCGCACGACGCACCGCGCTGGGATCGAGACCGGAGCCCCACGCGCGCACCTTCAGCACCTGCGACTTCGACACGCTGACGGTGTTGCCTGACGTGATGCTGGTTGACGACGTCGTCGGGTCGGTGCCGTCCGTCGTGTAGCGCAGCGTCGCACCCGATGCGCCGGTAATCGTCACGGTCTGCGCGACCGCGTAGGTGCCACCGGCCGGAACAATCAGCGGCGTCGCCACCGCGCCCGAGGCATCGA
>Ga0111538_10011582_pt1 | contig 11684 bp, 10 predicted proteins | sample SoiMethybrSBSTD1_FD_79669 | JGI IMG/M metagenome (GOLD analysis project Ga0111538, IMG submission 79669) | Bulk soil microbial communities from a Populus tree surrounding site in Tennessee, USA - Soil MetaG P. TD hybrid SBSTD1 (version 2)... | ecosystem: Environmental > Terrestrial > Soil >...
GACACAACGAGTCCCCGGCGTCGTCGGCGTGCACTCCACACTCCGCTGGGACTGGGACGACGGCCACCCAGCAAAAGAGCGACGCGCACACCTCCCCGCCGGATCGGCACGGAACCGGCGATGAGCACGACGTAACGAGGCGTCAATCGCGGCGCGCTCGCCCTCCGGACGCTCGCGTTCACGGAGGGCGACGCACAGGGGCAGCTCTCTACGGCCTCCAGCCGCCGGGCACCGGCTCGCCGACCTGGAGCCCGAAGCGCTCGAGGAGCCCCGGAACGCTGTCGAGCTGGAACGAGACGCCGTAGCGCTCGCCGAGCGCGGTCAGCTCGTCCGGGTCGGCCTCGATCGCGCCGCCCATGTCGGACAGCTCCTGGAAGAACTGCTCGAAGCCGGCCGGCGCGATGATCTCGAGGATCCGGCACGGCTCGTCGCCGGCGTTCCAGAACGTGTGCCACTGGTCGCGCGGCTTGAAGACGAGGTCGCCCGGGCCGGCCTCGACAACGTCGTCGCCGAGCAGCGCCCCCATCCGCCCCGCCAGCACGAAGCTGTACTCGTCCTCGCGGGCGTGCAGGTGCAGAGGCGCGGCGAGTGCCCGCGGGGACATCGCGTGCTCGACCAGCGAGAAGCGCTCGCCCGTCTCCGGCCCGTCGATCATGAACCGGACGCCGATGCTTCCGAGGAACCCCTCGCGCCCGTTGTCCGGGCCGACCAGCTTCACGCTCGTGAGTGCAGTCTCCATCGCTCTTCCTTTCATTGGACAGTAATGTCGCGCAAAAGATACGACATGCCGCCGCGTCTGTCAATATGATTGGACAGAGATGTCCGATCAAAAGCGTCCGTACCGCATGAAGCGCCGCGCCGAGCTCGAGGAGCAGACGCGGCGCCGGATCACCGAGAGCGCCGTCGCCCTGCACGAGGAGCTTGGGCCGGCGCATACCTCGATCAGTGCGATCGCCGAACGCGCGGGCGTCCGCCGCTCGACCGTCTATCGGCACTTCCCGGACGAGGAGACGCTGTTCGCCGCCTGCTCGTCGCACTGGCGCGCCGAGAACCCGCCGCCAGACCCTCGCTCGTGGACCTCGATCGTCGAGCCCGGCGAGCGGACCCGCACCGCGCTCCGCGCGATGTATGCGTTCTACGGCCGCACGGAGGAGATGTACGTCAGCCTTCTGCGCGACGAGCCCCTCGTTCCGGCCGTCCGCAACCGGCTGCGGGACTTCCACGGCTACCTTCGCTCGGTCCAGGACGACCTCGCCGCGGGCCGCGGCCTGCGGGGCCGCCAGGCGGAATACGTCCGCGCCGCGCTCGGCCACGCCCTCGCGTTCCCCACGTGGCGCTCCCTGACGCGCGAGCAGGGCCTGGACGACGGCGACGCGGTGGAGCTGATGTCCCGGCTCGTCGAGCGCGCGGGAGCGCGCCGACCGTCCTAGCGCACTCGGATGTCAGGCATCGAGGCGCTCGCGTGCGGCCGTGCCGTGAATGAACTCCACGATCATCGGCCAGAACCGGTCCGGAGCGTCCTTCCACGGCCAATGGCCCGCACCCTCGATCACCTCGAGCTGCGCGATCCCTTCGGGCAGGGCCGCCACGATCTCCTCGGCAGCGGCGACCGGCGTGACGGGGTCGAGCGCCCCCACCGCGACGAGCGTCGGCGCGTCGACACGGCTGAGCTGGTCGACGATGTCGGTCCGGCGAACGAGTTCCATCCCCGGAGCGTTCAGCTCGAGGTGCTTCCGCGGGCGAGTGGCCTGGTCTCGGTCCGGGACACGCGGCCCGAACGCGGCGGAGACGCGAGCCCACTCCTCGTCGGGCACCTCCTGGCCGCGGTAGCTCCGCCCCGCGATCTCCGCCACCTCGTCGCCGGCGACGCGGCGGAATCCCTCGACCAGCCGGGGTATGTCGAAGCGCGCGAATCCCGACTGGACGATGAGCCCGCCGGCGTGTCCCGGATGGCGCGACCCGTAGAGCAGCACGATCGGGGCGCCCATCGAGTGCCCGAGAACGACCGGGCCGGCGATGCCGACGATGTCGCAGAAGGCGGCGATGTCGTCGGCGCAGGCCTCGAAGCTGAACGTGTCCACGTCGCGCCACTCCGATCTTCCGTGGCCGCGAAGATCGAGGTACACAACCTGCGCCTGCTCTCTCAGCGGGGCGAAGTCCGGCTTGAAGTACGTGTGATCCCAGCTGCCCGGGCCGCCGTGAATCAGCACGACCGTCGGCCGCTCCCCCATCTCGGAGCCGTCGGGCACGAGTGACGCACCGTCGACGTCGAACCACAACCGAGTGCCATTCACGTCGACGTGCATCTATCTCGCTTGCGTTGCCGGGCGCGGCGAGCCGTCGCCACACCGTCTCCGTCCCCGGTTCATAGCATGATTCGAAAAAGAACCCCCGCAAAATGCGGGGGTTCCCATAGCGGGGGCAGGATTTGAACCTGCGACCTCCGGGTTATGAGCCCGGCGAGCTACCTGACTGCTCCACCCCGCGTCGCGGCCACTATCGTAGCACCGGTCGTGGCTTTCTGGATCGCGCTCGCCGTCCTCCTCGTCGGCATCCTCGGCGGGATCGCGTATGCGGTTCTGCGCGGCCTCGCGCTCTGGCGCCAGGTCAAGCGGGCCAACCGGACGTTCGGAGCGGAGACCGCACGCATCGCCGAGGCGAGCGCCGAGATCCAGGAGCACCTCGACCGCGCGAGCGCGTCGAGCGCGCTCCTGACGGAGGCGACGGCGCGCCTCGCCGTGTCGCGCGCGAAGCTCGACGTGCAGCTCGAGGCGATCCGCGAGGCGCGGCAGACCGTCCGGCGCGTGCTCTGGTTCGTCCCGGGCGTCTGACCACTCGGGCTGTCTACCGCACCGGAAACCCGAGTACGGTGAGAGCGTGCGTGTCGCCGCCGTCGACCTCGGCACGAACACGACTCGCCTGCTCGTCGCAGACGTCGACGACGACGGCCGGGTCGAGGCGGTCGTGCGGCGCGAGGCGATCACGCGGCTCGGAGAGTCGGTCGACCGGCGGCGCATCCTCCTCCCCACCGCGATCGCGCGCGTGCGCAACGTCCTCGTTGACTACCGCCGCGAGGCGGAGTCACTCGGCGCCGAACGCGTCCTCGCGGTCGGCACGAGCGCCGTCCGGGACGCCGACAACGGCGAGGCGTTCCTCGGAGAGGTCGAGTGGAGCTACGCCTTCACCACGCGTCTCCTGTCCGGCGAGGAAGAGGCGAGGCTCACGCTCGAAGGGGTGGCAAGTGACGGGCCGCTCGCGCCGCGGACGCTCGTGGTCGACATCGGCGGCGGGTCGACCGAGCTCGTCGTCGCCGGCGACCCCGAGGACGAGACGAGGCTGAGCACCGAGGCGGGCAGCGTCCGCCTGACGGAGCGGTTCCTCCACTCCGATCCTCCCCACGGCGAGGAGCTCGCCGCCTGCGAGGCGCACGTACGCTCGCTCCTCCCACGGCTCGCCATCGACCATGCAATCGGCGTCGCCGGCACGGTCGCCACGGCCGCGAAGATCGAGCGCGCGGGCGCGCTCTCGGTCCACGGCGACCGGCTGAGCCGCGAACGGGTCGGGGAGCTCCTCGACCGGCTCGCGGCGCTCCCTCTCGCCGAGCGCGAGCGCGTCCACGGGCTCGTGTCGGCGCGGGCGCCGGTGATCGTCGCGGGCCTCGTCGTCCTCCACGAGATCCTCGTGTACTACGACATCGCGGAGCTGAGCGTCAGCGAGCGCGACCTGCTCGACGGCGTGGCGCTCGCCGCGGCCGAGCTGCCGGCGCCCGAGGAGGGGCCCGCGCCACCCGGCGCCTACGTCTGCTGCTGACCGATGTGTCCGACTTCGGTCGGACATCGCCGAAGCTGACAGCGCTTTGCCGTCGGCTGGTGTCCGACTCGAAGTCGGACACCAGGACACCACTAGCGGAGCGCAGTCCGCGAGGCGCCGCGCTTCGCGCGGTACACGATCGGCGAGCGAACCACGTAGCCGACCGGGACGCTCCAGACGTGCACGAGCCGCGTGAACGGCCACACGGCGAAGAGCAGCCAGGCAACCGTCACGTGGGCCTGGTAGACGAACGGCGTGTCGAGCATCAGCGTGCCCTTCGGGTCGAGCGTGAAGACGCTCCGGAACCACGGCGACACGGTCTCGCGATAGTTGTACTCGTCCACGAGGCCGCCGAGGAACGTGCAGAACATGCCGAGCGTGATCGTCGCGAGGAGCAGCGGGTACATGACCCAGTCGCTCGTGATGGTGGTCGCGCGGATGCGGTCGATCCGCAGGCGGCGGTAGACGAGCACCAGCGCGCCGACGCACAGCAGGATCCCGGCTGCGCCGCCCGCGACGACCGCGAGCCAGTGGTAGGCGTCCTCGGAGATGCCGACTGCCTCGGTCCACGACTCCGGGATCAGGATGCCGAGGATGTGCCCGCCGATCACGCCCAGGATCCCCAGGTGGAAGGCGACGCTCCCGACGAGCAGGAGGCGGCGCTCGAGCAGCTGTGTCGAGCGCGCCGTCCAGCGATAGCCGTCCCGCCGGTAGCGCCACACGTGGCCGACCACGAAGGAGGTCAGCGCCACGTAGGGGAGCAGCACCCACAGCATCGTGTCGAGCCTGCTCAAACCCCGACCTCCGCCGGCTCCGGCACGTCGAGCGACGCGAGACCCACGAGCTCGGCGGGTGGCCCCTCCTCCGCGAGCCTCTGCATCTCCCGGAGCTGCGCCGCCGTCGGTTGGGGCAGGGCCGAGCAGAGCGCGTCGAGCACGCCGGCGTAGAGGCTCCGGCGGTCGTGGAGCGCCGCGCGGATCAGCTCGAGCACGCCACGGAACGAGGTGAGCACCTCGCGTCCCTCGTCGGGGCGGAGCGACGTGAACTCGAGCACCACCGGCAGGTAGTCGGGGAGCTCGGAGCCCTCGAGCGGGATGCCCGCTTCTGCGTACCGCCGCTTGAGCCGGACGAGCTCGAGGCCGCGTTGCCGGCGGTCGCCGTGGACGTGGTACGTGAGATGGAGACCGCAGCGGCGGTCGAAGTCGAACGTCTCGACGTACGCCCGGCGCAGCTCCGAGAGCGGGGTGCTCTCCAGCCCCTCGAGGACCGGCTGGAGCGCGCGCCGCTCTGCGCGCGGGAGCTCCGCGGCGGCCGTGCGCAGCTCCGGCAGGCCGGCGAGCAGCGCCTCGTCGGGATAGGCGAGGAGCACGGCGAGGAGCGTCGGGCTCACGACCGCTTCCGGAAGTCGAGGAACGAGACGTTGCCACCTGCCGTCTCGGCGCCGGGAACGGGCGGCGCCGCCCCGAAGGGATCCTTCTGCTGCGAGAGCGCGCCGCAGCTCCCGGGACCGCCCGCGAAGTCGAGCCCGCAGGCGCCCTGCCGTGAGTGCGGGTTGACGCCGATCTCGCCGTGGGTCTGCGGGATCACGTAGCGCTCGTCGTACTTCGCGATCGCGAGCAGCCTGAACATCGCGTCGATCGCGTCGGGCTGCATCCCGACGGAGGCTGCGAGCGCGGCATCGGGCTCGCCGCCGAGGTTCCGCTCGCGCGTCCAGCTGCGCATCGCGGCCAGCCGGCGCAGGGCGACGCGCACGGGCTCCGGGTCGCCCGCGGTGAGGAGGTTCGCGAGGTACTCGATCGGGATCCGCAGCTCCTCGATCGCGGGGAACACGTCGTCCGGATCGGCCTCGGAGCCGGGCCCCTCGACGAGGCTCATCACCGGCGAGAGAGGCGGCACGTACCAGACCATCGGCAGCGTCCGGTACTCGGGGTGGAGCGGCAGCGCGACCCGGTGCTCGACCGCGAGCGCGTAGACGGGTGAGCGCGCGGCGGCGTCGAGCCAGTCCTCGGCGATCCCGTCCCGGCGCGCCTGCTCGCGCACCTCCGCGTCGTGGGGATCAAGGAAGAGCGAGAGCTGCGCCGGCAGGAGGTCCTTCTCGTCCGGCACGGAGGCCGCCTCCTGCACACGGTCGGCGTCGTAGAGGACGACCCCGAGGTAGCGGATCTTGCCGACGCACGTCTCGGAGCAGATCGTCGGCTGACCAGCCTCGATGCGCGGATAGCAGAGCGTGCACTTCTCCGCCTTGCCGGTCGACCAGTTGAAATAGACCTTCTTGTAGGGGCAGCCCGAGACGCACATGCGCCACGAGCGGCACTGCTCCTGGTCGACGAGCACGATCCCGTCCTCGGCCCGCTTGTACATCGCCCCGGAGGGGCACGACGCGACGCACGACGGGTTGAGGCAGTGCTCGCAGATCCGGGGGAGGTAGAACATGAACGCCTTCTCGTACTCGAGCCGCACGTGCTCCTCGACCCCGTCGCGGAGGTTCGGATCGAGCCTGGCGCGCTCCGGCGCCCCCGCGAGGTCGTCCTCCCAGTTCGGCCCCCACTCGAGGTCGAGCGGGCGGCCCGTCACCTGCGACTCCGGGCGGGCGACCGGCTGGTGCTTCGACGGGCCGGCGGTCGTCAGCGTCTCGTAGTCGTAGGTCCACGGCTCGTAGTAGTCGTCGAGCGACGGCAGCTCCGGGTTGTAGAAGAGCGTCGCGAGCTTGCGCAGTCGGCCGCCCGCCTTGAGCCGGAGCTTGCCGCCCTTGAGCTCCCAGCCGCCCTTCCACTGCTCCTGGTCCTCCCAGCGCTTGGGGTAGCCGACCCCGGGCTTCGTCTCGACGTCGTTGAACCAGACGTACTCGGTGCCGCGCCGGTTCGTCCAGACGTTCTTGCAGGTCACCGAGCAGGTGTGACAGCCGATGCACTTGTCGAGGTTCATCACCATCGCGATCTGCGAGCGGACCTGCATCAGTACGTCACCTCTTCCTGGAGCTTGCGGACGGCGACCATCTCGTCACGCTGCGAGCTCGTCGGGCCGTAGTAGTTGAACCCGTACGAGAGCTGCGCATACGCGCCGATCAGGTGGGTGGGCTTGAGCGAGATCCTCGTGACCGAGTTGTCCGTCCCGCCCCGCGTCCCGGAGACCTCGCTGAGCGGCACGTTCACGTGGCGGTCCTGCGAGTGGTACGAGAGCCCCACGCCGGGCGGGATCCGATGGGAGACGACCGCGCGCGCCACCATCACACCGTTTCGGTTGAACACCTCGACCCAGTCGTTGTCGGCGATCTCGAGCTCCTTCGCGTCGACGTCGGAGAGCCACACCGTGGGGCCGCCGCGGAAGAGCGTCAGCATGTGGAGGTTGTCCTGGAACTCCGAGTGGATCGACCACTTGCTGTGCGGGCTGAGCCAGCGCACGTGGAGCTCCTTGCGGCCCGCCTCGCCGGAGACCTGAGCCCCGACGACGCCCAGCACGTTGAGCGGCGGACGGTAGGTCGGGAGGCCCTCCCCGTAGTCGAGCATCCACGCGTGCTCGAGGTACAGGGCCTGGCGGCCCGTGAGCGTGCGGAACGGAATGTCGCGCTCGAGGTTGATCGTGAAGGGCGAGTAGCGCCGGTCACGCGCTTCCATCCCCGACCACTCGGGCGAGGCGATCACCTTGCGCGGCTGGATCTGCGTGTCGCGGAACGTGATGCGGACGTCCGCATTCTCTTCGGCGATGTCGGCCAGCTGCGTTCCCGTCCGAGCCTCGAGCTCGGTGAATCCCGCGACTGCGAGCCGCCCGTTGGAGACGCCCGAGAGCGCGAGGATCGCGTCGCACCAGTGCACGTCGCGCGCGAGGCTCGGGCGGCCGTCGAGCTCGCCGTTCGCTGCCCGGAGCTCGTCGATCTCGACAGTCGGGCGGAGCGCGACGCCCTTCGCGCTCGAGCCGAGCTGCTCGGCGAGCGGCCCGAGCGTCCGCCATTTTCGGTAGACCGCGGTGTAGTCCCGCTCCACCGCGACCAGCTTCGGCATCGTCTTGCCGGGAACCGGCTCGCACTCGCCGCGCTTCCAGTCGCGCACCTCGCCGAACGGCTGCGCCAGCTCCTCCGGCGTGTCGTGCAGGAGCGGCGCGGCGACGAGGTCTGTCCGCGTGCCGAGATGGGTGGCCGCGAGCTCGGAGAAGCGCTCGGCGACGCGCGCGAAGATGTCGAAGTCCGTGCGGGCCTCCCACGGAGGCGGCACCGCCTGGTTGAACGAGTGGACGAACGGGTGCAGGTCGGTCGACGAGAGGTCGTGCTTCTCGTACCACGTCGCGGCCGGGAGGACGACGTCCGAGTACAGCGCCGACCCGTTCATGCGGAAGTCGATCGTCGTGAAGAGGTCGAACTTCCCGGTCGGGGCGTCGTCGTGCCAGACGACCTCGTTGGGCCGCTCCTCAGGAGTCGACTCGACGTTCCGCACCGCAGCGTTCTCCACGCCGAGCACGTGGCGGAGGAAGTACTCGTGCCCCTTGCTCGACGAGCCGAGCAGGTTCGCGCGCCAGAGCGTCAGCACGCGCGGGAAGTTCTCGGGCGCGTCGGGATCCTCGGCCGCAAAGCGGAGCGACCCCTGCTTCAGCTGCTCGACGACGTACTGCGGCAGCTCGGCCCCGGCTGCGGCCGCCTCCCCCGCGAGGTCGAGGGGATTGCGGTCGAACGTGGGGTACGACGGCATCCACCCGAGTCGCGCGGCGAGCGCGTTGCAGTCGGCGACGTGCATTCCCGTGACGGCGCCGGGCCCGAGGGGCGTCGCGAAGAAGTCGGCCCGCGTGCGCTGGTAGCGGAACTGGTCGCTCGCGAGGAACCAGAACGGCGTCGTCGCCTGCTGGCGCGGCGGGCGCGACCAGTCGAGCGCGAACGCGACCGTCGACCAGCCGCTCAGCGGGCGCACCTTCTCCTGGCCCACGTAGTGCGCCCAGCCGCCGCCGTTGACGCCCTGGCAGCCGCACAGCGTGACGAGCTGGAGGATCGCCCGGTAGATCTGGTCGGAGTGGAACCAGTGGTTCGTCCCGGCGCCGAGCATGATCATCGAGCGTCCCTGGGAGCGTTCCGCGTTGCGGGCGAACTCGCGCGCGACGCGGGTCACGAGGCCCGCGTCGACGCCGGTGATCGGCTCCTGCCAGGCGGGTGTGTACGGCTCGCCCGCGTCCTCGTAGCCCGCCGGCCATGACCCCGGCAGGCCCTCCCGGGCAACGCCGAGCTGCGCGGCCAGCAGGTCGAACACCGTGGTCACGAGCCGTCCGCCGAGCCGTTTTACGGGAACGCCCCGCCTGAGCGCCTCTCCCCCGGCCCCGCCGACGTCGAAGCGCGGCAGGTCGAGCTCGACCAGCTCGTCGTGGCGCCCGAGCAGCGTCAGGGCAGGATCGACGTCGCCGAGCTCGAGGTTCCAGCGCCCCTCTCCCTCCTCGCCCCAGCGGAAGCCGATCGAGCCGTTCGGGACGACCGGCTCGCCCGTCGCGGCGTCCACGAGCACGGTCTTCCAGTCGGCGTTCTCCGTCGTCTCGCCGAGATCGGAGGCGCGCAGGAACCGGTCGGGGACGTACGCGCCGTCGTGCTCGCGGAGCGTGACGAGGAACGGGAGGTCGGTCGTCCGCTTCACGTACTCGTCGAACCACGGCACGGTCCGCTCGACGTGGAACTCCTTGAAGACGACGTGCGCCATCGCCATCGCGAGCGCGCCGTCGGTTCCCGCCGCAGCGGGGAGCCAGTGGTCGGCGAACTTCGTGTGCCCGGCGAAGTCGGGTGAGACGACGACGACCTTCTGGCCGCGATAGCGCGCCTCGACCATGAAGTGCGCGTCCGGCGTGCGGGTCTGTGGGATGTTCGTCCCCCAGATCACGAGGTAGCTCGCGTTCCACCAGTCGGCCGACTCCGGCACGTCGGTCTGGTCGCCCCACACCTGGGGTGAGGCCGGCGGCAGGTCTGCGTACCAGTCGTAGAAGCTGAGGCAAACCCCGCCGATCAGCGAGAGGAAGCGCATGCCCGACGCGTGCGAGACCATCGACATCGCCGGGATCGGCGAGAAGCCGGCGACGCGATCAGGCCCGTAGCGCTTCACCGTATGGACGTGCGCCGCCGAGACGAGGTCGACGACGTCGTCCCAGCTCGCGCGCACGAACCCGCCCTTGCCGCGCTGCGACTTGTAGAGGCGCGCGGCCTCGGGGTCCTCGACGATCGACGCCCACGCCTCGACCGGGTCGCCGCCGTGGCGCGTGCGGGCCTCGCGGAAGAGGTCGAGGAGGACGCCCCGCACGTACGGGTACCGCACGCGGATCGGCGAGTAGAGGTACCAGCTGAACGACGCGCCGCGCGGGCAGCCACGCGGCTCGTACTCGGGGACGTCGGGCCCGTTCGTCGGGTAGTCCGTCTGCTGGGTCTCCCACGCGACGATCCCGTCCTTGACGTGGATCTTCCAGGAGCACGAGCCGGTGCAGTTGACCCCGTGGGTCGAGCGGACGACCTTGTCGTGCTGCCACCGCTCGCGATAGAAGCGCTCCCACTCGCGCCCGTCCCGCTGCAGCACGCTCCAGCCGTCCGCCGAGCCGCCCGTCGCGAAGTAGCGAGGACGGTCCAGGAGGCTCACGCGGTCACCTCGTGGGGCATCCGGGAGGCGCGGCGCATCGTCAGGGAGACCACGAGGCAGATCACCGTGAACACGAGCAAGCCGACAAAGCCGAGCGCATAGGTGTCGAAGTGATCTTTCACGATTCCCATCACCACGGGCGGGAAGAACCCGCCGAGCCCGCCCGCGGCGCCGACGATCCCGGTCGCCGCGCCGGTCGACTGCGGGAAGTCGAGCGGCACCGCCTTGAAGACGGCGCCGTTGCCGAGGCCGAGGAACCCCGCGAGCGTGAGGCAGGCGATCGTCACCGGGAGCCAGGTCGGGTCGGCCGAGATGTGCGCGAGCCAGGCGGCATCCAGCCCCGCGCCGACGAACACGAAGACCAGCACGGTGGCCGAGCCGATCCGGTCCGAGAGGAGGCCGCCCACCGGCCGCGCCAGCGTCGCGACGACCGTGAAGCCCGCGGCGCTGAGGCCGGCGTTCGTCAGCGAGATGTCGAACCAGTCGCGCAGCAGCTTCGGGAGGAACACCGCCATCGCCACGAAGCCGCCGAAGGTGACGAAGTAGAGGAGCGCGAGCCGCCACAGCTTCCACCCCGAGCGCAACACGGCGCCGTAGTTCGCCGCGGGGCCGCGCGGCGGATCCTCGGCCATGCGGTAGAAGACGAGCGCGGTCGCGAGCAGCAGGACGGCAGTGAGGATCCCGAGCGCCTCACGACCCAGCCAGTCGACGATCGCGGGGGCTGCGAACGCGGCGATCGCGGTGCCGATGTTCCCCATCCCGTAGACGCCGAGCGCGAAGCCCTGACGCTCCTTCGCGTACCAGCCGGCGACGAACGGGACGCCTACGGCGAAGGACGAGCCGGCGATGCCGAGGAAGAACCCGACGACGATGAGGGCCGCGTACCCCTCGACGAAGCCGAAGATCAGGGCAGGGACCGCCGACACGACGAGCACGACTGGGAACATCACGCGACCGCCGAGGCGGTCGGTCAGCGCCCCGACCGGGATGCGGAGCAGGGAGCCGAGCACGACGGGCACCGCCGTGAGCATCAGTGTGCGGGTGTTCGTGAGGTCGAGGTCGTCCTGGAACCGCTTCCCCAGCGGCGCGATCAGGCTCCACCCCACGAACGCAACGGCGAATGCGACCGTGGCGAGGAACAGGTTCCGCGACGCGCCAGCCCCGCCCATCGCCGCGATGCTACGCCGATCATGCTCGGCGGGCGACGGAAAAAGGCGCGGCCTCGCTCCGCGTTTTCTACGGATTCTCGCCGCGTGGCGTGGTCGGCAGGAGCGGCAGAGCGCCGCC
>Ga0111538_10011583_pt1 | contig 11684 bp, 11 predicted proteins | sample SoiMethybrSBSTD1_FD_79669 | JGI IMG/M metagenome (GOLD analysis project Ga0111538, IMG submission 79669) | Bulk soil microbial communities from a Populus tree surrounding site in Tennessee, USA - Soil MetaG P. TD hybrid SBSTD1 (version 2)... | ecosystem: Environmental > Terrestrial > Soil >...
ATCTTACATGTCACATCTTACTGCCTACATTTACATTACAACTACTCCACGGTAACGGACTTTGCAAGATTACGCGGTTGATCAACATTGCATCCTCGCAGAACAGCAATGTGATACGACAGAAGTTGAAGTGGAACTACAGAGACGAGGGGCATGAATGCTTCGTGCACGGCGGGTACCTCGATACAAAAATCGGACATCTTTGGAATGAGCTCGTCACCTTCAGTTATTATGGAAATGACACGACCTTTTCTTGCCTTTACCTCTTGAATATTGGACACCACTTTTTCATACGAGCTGTCCTTGGTAGCAATAAATACAACCGGCATCTCTTCATCGATTAGCGCGATTGGTCCATGCTTCATCTCTGCCGCTGGATAACCTTCCGCATGAATGTATGAGATTTCTTTAAGTTTCAAGGCACCTTCAAGGGCCACAGGAAAATTATAGCCTCTTCCCAGGTAAATAAAATTGCGGGCATCTTTGAAAAGGTGAGCGATCTTTTCTATCTGATCATTAAGCAAGAGGGCTTTTTCCACCTTGCTTGGAATATTCTCCATTTCAGCTAAGAGGGCATGGAGATTTTGCTTGGAGATTGTACCATTTTTTTGAGCGATCGTAAGGGCGATCATGCTTAATACAGTAAGCTGTGCTGTAAAGGCCTTGGTACTGGCGACACCGATTTCCGGTCCTGCGTGAGTGTATGCACCGGCATGCGTTGCCCGGGGAATGGATGAACCTACGACGTTACAAACTCCAAAAATAATTGCGCCTTTGGATTTTGCTAATTCAATTGCCGCCAATGTATCAGCGGTCTCACCAGATTGAGAAATGGCGATCACGACATCCCCTTCCCTGATAATTGGATTTCGGTATCGAAATTCCGAAGCATATTCTACCTCTACGGGTATACGACAAAATTCCTCAAAGAAATATTCTGCTACTAAACCGGCGTGCCACGAAGTGCCGCAGGCGATGATGATAATACGATCTGCTTTAACGAGTTTGTTGAGGTATTCACTTAGTCCACCAAGTACCAGCCGCCCGGTTTGCGCATTTAAACGGCCCCTCATACAATCACTGATAGAGCGCGGCTGCTCGAAAATTTCTTTCAACATGAAATGTTCAAACCCGCCTTTCTCAATTGCTTCAAGTTCCAGATCAATCGTCTCTATATAGGGCGTTAACGGAAGGTTAGCAGTATTTTTTATTCGAAGTTTACCATCTTTAATAATCGCTATTTCCTGATCGTTCAGGTATACCACTTCATTGGTATATTCAATTATCGGAGTGGCGTCCGACGCCAAAAAGAATTCATCCTTCCCTACGCCGATCACCAGTGGACTTCCCTTTCTTGCAGCAATAAGGAGGTCAGGTTCGTCCAACGACATGATAACAATCGCATAGGCACCCACAACTCGCGTTAATGCTAACCGAACAGCCTCTTCCAGCGAGCATCCTTCGTTTTTCTTGATATCTTCCACAAAGTGGATAAATACCTCGGTGTCAGTGTCGCTTAAAAAAGTATGGCCCTTGCGAATAAGCTCCAACTTCAGGGAGCTATAATTTTCTATAATACCATTGTGGATGATAGCCAGGGTTTCTGTCGATGAATAATGCGGATGGGCATTTCGGTCGCTGGGCTCGCCATGGGTTGCCCAACGGGTATGGCCCATTCCGATTGTGCTTGTCAAGTCCTTGCCCTGCAGATATGCTTCGAGATCCGTAACTTTGCCTTTCTTTTTATGGACGGCAAGTGTTCCGTTTAGCAGCGCGATGCCAGCGCTGTCATACCCTCGGTACTCTAATCTTTTTAAGCCTTTGATAATAACATCATGCGCCTGGCGATGGCCAACATAAGCTACAATGCCACACATATTTCATTTTAATTTAACGGTGCTGCTGGTTTTGTATAATAGACTTTCAGTACGATGTTATCTTTTGGAAAGATCACACGGTTAACTGATTTTGTATTGGGCATAGACGGGGACGAAGGATAAATTGCAAAGTATTGATAACGTGGTACGCCATCCCTTACGATGGCAAGTTGTTGAAAAAATAATGCAAAATTTCCGTCATATGATTTTTTTTCCGAAGAGTATTTCAAAAACGCGTCTGTATCTCCCAAAACGGTCATTGCAAGGTCGCTGTCCACGTAGGTCCCGTTGTCCAATGTCAATGTTCCAGGATGAGCAGGAAAGCGAGGGTTGTAAGCACTGATATCAAGCGTGTCTTGGTGCGACTTCACTTTTTTCAATCTGTTATCGCTCTGTAGTATTCGCAATACCAAATTCGACGGCCGGGCGAAGTCTGATTCAGCAACAGATCCTAACGATAATTGAGCAGAATTAATAACAACATTCGGAATGGTGTCGCAAAATTCGAAGAATTTTCTGAAGTCTAATTTTGTGTAAACGCCCGTACCGGATTGGATGTAACGAAGATCGCTCACCGGGCTAAAATCTTGAGAGTATTGCGTCAATCCTGTGAGTTCGGAAGAAGACCGATCATTTTTTATCTGACTAAAACTGGTAACGGAAAAAAATCCAAGATGTAGATTAAGCTTAACCTTGCCGGTGTCCAGATGATGATAGTGAACAGTAACAGCCGAATTTGGACTAACCCCGATAATCTTATCACCGTTATCTGTTTTTATGGATAGACCTTTAAAGATCTTGGTAAATTCACTGAAGACTTTAAAAGTGGAATCCTTTGTCGTTTCATCATCCCGATACGCTATCGCATTATCAAAAATCCGTTGACCAAAGGCTTTATCCAAAGGAATCTTTATTAGTATGGTGGTATCCGATTTATCTGCGACATAACCATCGAGCTCTTTCGGGCTAACCGTAAAAGTCTTTGTTCCGAGCGGCGACGGTTTTACCAGCGCTTCGGACTTACTAAAATAATTCCTTCTGTTATCGTAATGTAGTTCTTCATCCACCTCATAAACGGAAACGCTTTGGCTGGTCAGCGCGTCGGTTGAGCCATAGTGATAAAAATCCAACACGAGTTGTAGGGTGACAGAGTCATAAGTAGCATCGCCTGGAAGCTTCGCTCCGCTGTTGGTAAAAAACTGCGTGTAAGCGTTAGCCGCCACACCGCCGAACTTGTCGTCCGTGTACTGACCGATTAGAAGCCGGTTTGTTTCGTTTTGAAATATAAAATTCGATGTACGTTGAGAGTCTAAAAGCAAGACACTGCTTTCAATCGGGATTTCAATGTAACTGGCTTCGAACTTTTGATTTTGATTTTTGAATCCTAGAACACTAGCCTCATCTTCACAGGAAAAAAAAAATAGTGCAACCAGCAGAGATGCTAGTTGCACTACGCGGTTAGCCCATAAGTTCATTATAAAAATTATAATACGATTCGGTTGGATTTTCGTCGGTGTCGAAGTTCTCAACTTTCTTTTCTTTTATTCCTTTCTTAAAGAGACCTTCCAATTTTTTGTTTTCGCCCGCAACAATAACAGCATCGGAAAATTCCATGCCCAGTTTAATGAAACCTTCAAAGTCGGCGGTTTTTAAATTGCCAAGCATGTTGTCCTCAATATCCATCATCTTCACTTTCCCCATGATATCACCTTTAAACTTGTGAGAGAATGAATTATTGTAGATCGAGAAAACAGTTTTAGCATTCTTAAACAACGGATCGTTCTTGTACGTAGTTTTTAAGTACAGTGGAATGAAGCTGGTGATCCAGTCATTGCAATGAACAACGTCAGGAGCCCATCCTAATTTACGGACAGTTTCGATGACGCCCTTGCAGAAGAATATTGCACGTTCATCGTTGTCTTCATAAAATTTGTTTTCCTTATCGTGGAAAACAGATTTGCGGTGAAAGTAATCTTCATTATCGATGAAATACACCTGAAGCTTTGCATTAGGAATCGACGCAACTTTGATAATCAAAGGCTTTTCCTCATCACCAACCGCAATATTTATCCCCGAAAGCCTTACCACTTCATGCAGCCTGTTCTTCCGTTCATTGATGATCCCAAACCTGGGTACCAATATCCTTATCTCCATGCCTCTTTCTTGCATTGCCTGAGGAAGTTTGCGCACAAAGTCCGCGACTTCAGAGGTTTGCAGAAAAGGGTTAATTTCGCTGGCTACATAAAGAACTCGAAGTTTTGACATAGTTTTGATTTTTAATGTAGAATGGAAAACGAGCCACAAAAATACGAATAATTAACCCCTAATTCAAGTTGTTTTCAGTTTTCCCTATATCTTTGCGACCTTTTGCCAAAATGGCCTAAAATGGAGATTTTCAAGAAGATAGCCCCATTAAAAGTCTATTTAGAGGAAATTCGAAGGTCAGGACAAACGATTGGCCTGGTTCCCACAATGGGCGCCCTTCACAAGGGCCATATCGCCTTGATTAGTGCCTCCAGAGCACAAAATTCTCGTACCATTTGCTCGATTTACGTAAATCCAATGCAGTTTAATAATGCTGCGGATTTGCAAAAATACCCTCGTAGCCTTGAACAGGACGTTAAACTATTAGAGGCGGCTGCCTGTGACGTCCTATTTTACCCTGACAACGAGGACATGTATGAAGGGAAATCAGTCCTTAAGTTTGATTTTGGCGATTTGGACAAGGTTATGGAAGGAAAATACCGCCCAGGCCATTTCAGCGGTGTCGCCCTGGTCGTGTCCAAACTCTTTAATATTGTAAATCCTGATAATGCCTATTTTGGCCAGAAGGATTGGCAGCAATTTGCTGTCATTCAGCAGGTTGTGACTGAACTTAAGTTTGGATTGACCCTCCACAGCATTCCCACCCTTAGAGAAACAGATGGATTGGCAATGTCTTCCCGGAATTTAAGACTTAATGGCATGGAACGACAGCAGGCGACAATATTTTATAACGCGCTGCGACTGGCAAAGGAGAAACTAAAAAAAGGAGAGGAAATTGCTGGGGTGAAGCGATTGGTTGGAGAAATGGTGGAGAAGGCGGATGGCGTCAAGTTAGAATACTTTGAGGTAGCAGAAAGTAAAAGTTTAAACCTCCTTGAGGCCGTCGACGGCGTTGAGAGGCCAATTCTGTGTATTGCTGGGTATGTGGGTGAGGTAAGGTTGATTGACAATATGTTTTTGAATTAAAAGGATGAGAATAGAAGTCTTAAAATCAAAAATTCATCGCGTAAAAATAACGCAGGCGGAGTTGCATTACGTGGGAAGTATTACGGTTGATGAAGATTTGCTGGATGCTGCAAATTTGATTGAAGGTGAAAAAGTAACCGTTTTAAATGTCAACAATGGTGAACGATTAGACACCTATGTGATCAAAGGTGAGCGCGCTTCTGGCGTTGTGTGTCTTAACGGACCTGCTGCACGTAAAGCACAGGTTGGCGATATCGTCATCATTGTGTCTTACGCATCGATGAAATTTGAGAAGGCAAAGAACTTCAAACCTACCGTCGTTTTTCCAACTCCCGATAATAAGCTACCTTAAGTCCCCCCAAACTAACCCATAATCGCGTGGCTCCCCGGCTTAAGAGCATTTTACAGTATATCGTGATTTTGGGGGTCACAATCTTGTTGACCTATTTGTCGCTTAGGGGATTGACCGTCGCCGAAGGCGAAAATAAATGGGATTACCTTAAACATACCTGGCAATCTGCGCATAAAGGATGGCTGCTCATTATGGCAGTCCTATCCTTGGTTAGTCACGTCGTCCGCGCTGAGCGATGGAGAATGTTGTTGGTGCCCGTGGGCTTTAATGCGAAGTTAAGTCATAGTTTACTTTCGCTAATGGTGGGGTATTTGATCAATCTTGTAATTCCTCGTGGCGGTGAAATTTCGCGTTGTTATAATTTATACAAACTGGATAAAATTCCAGTGGTAGAATCTTTTGGCACGGTAGTGATTGAGCGGATCGTCGACCTGCTTTGTTTGGTCATACTTATTGCTATCTCATTTGCTTTTGAATCTAAGAAGCTTTTTGCTTTTATGGCCACCTTACCATTTGAATTTTCGGGTGGTTCAAAATTGAAGGTTTTGCTCGTCGTCATCGCCGCGGCCTTGATCGCAATATTGCTCGGGTATTTGATACTTAGAAAAAGCAAAAAACTCAACGAAATTATTCAGCGGACTTGGCGCAGTTTCAAAGAGGGTATACTGTCGGTTTTTAGGTTAAAAAATAAAAGTCTTTTTATTTTCTATTCAGCGCTGATCTGGTTTTTATATTTTGGGATGAGTTACGCGGTGCTTAAGGCCTTTCCGTCAACGAGTGATTTGCACTTTAGTGCAGTGCTAAGTCTATTTGCCATTGGCGCAATTGCTATGGCCGCTCCCTTGCCGGGCGGCACCGGTTCTTACCATGTACTCGTGCCTCAGGGCCTTTTCTTTCTCTATCAAATTCCTTTGCCGGATGCCGTTGCTTTCACATTCATATTCCACGGCTGGCAGACTTTACTTTTTATTTTCTTCGGCGCGGTATCGGTTTTTGTCACGTCTTTCATTCTAAAAAAAACTCCGAAGCCGGGAAATTAATTCTCGTGTAAAACAGATATGGATGTAACACTTCGTAACAGCTTCCGTCTTATTTTTACACCATGAAGCTAGTCAGCCGATCTTTTATTGAATCATTGCTGAAGCTTACTCGGTTTGGCAATCTCATTATAATCGCATTGGCACAATATTTCACCGCGGGGTTCCTGATTGGAATGCATACCCTAAATGACGTCAATCTTTTTTTACTTTCGCTTTCTACGGTTTTTATTGCGGCTGGGGGATACATCATCAACGATTATTATGATGTCAAGATTGACTATATCAACAAGCCCGATAGAGTAGTAATAGGAAAGAGCATTACGCGGCGTTATGCTATTCTTTTTCATATTGCATTGTCTTTCGCAGGCATAGTGCTGGGATTTTATTTGTCCTGGAAAATCGCTGGCGTAAATATGTTGTCTGTGTTTCTGCTTTGGCTGTACTCAAACAATCTCAAACGACTTCCTTTCGTTGGTAATCTGACGGTTGCTTTTCTGACAGGGCTTGCAATTATTATCGTTGATCTATTTTATGGTAAGGATAATTCGCTTGTGGTTATCTACGCTTTGTTCGCTTTTTTTATGACCCTGGTGCGGGAGGTAATAAAAGATATGGAGGATTTGAAAGGAGACAATTCATTTGGATGTAAGACGTTGCCCATTGTGTGGGGAATTCGCAAAACAAAAATTTTGATTTACGTGATTCTAATTGTATTCGGGGCCGTGGTGATCGTGCTAAATCAAATATACCAGGCCTTGCCTTTTAAGTATCATTTGATATTTCTTTTTGTTCCTTTGCTCTGGTTGTTCCTAAGACTCATTCGGGCCGATATGAAAAAAGACTTTACCCGGCTAAGTATGTACTGCAAGGTGATCATGCTGTTGGGTATTTTAAGCATGGCCTTTATGTGAGTTTAAAATTCTTTGCTTTCTTTGCGAACTTGTTATTGTTGCAAGACAATTCGAGCTAACAGATTTTCATGAGCCAAAAATTTCGGATTGCCATCTTTGCTTCCGGCAACGGAACCAACGCTGAAGCGATCATAAAATATTTTAAGGATCATCCGTTGATAAAAATAGAATTGGTACTCACCAACAATCCAAATGCGCTTGTGTTGGAACGTGCAAAAAAATTTGCTGTACCTACGAAGATTTTTAATCGGGAAGAATTTTCATCAGACGAAGTTGTGAAGTGGCTGCGGGAATACGGCATTACCCATGTTGTTCTTGCAGGATTCCTTTGGTTAATACCCACTTCACTGCTAAAGTCATATCCAAATGAAATTATCAATATTCATCCTGCTTTGTTACCCAAGTTTGGAGGCAAAGGAATGTATGGAATGAAAATTCATGAATTAATTCGAAGTTTAAACGAAACGGAAACGGGCATTACCATTCATTTGATAAATGAAAAGTATGATGAAGGCCCCATTCTTTATCAGGGTCGATGTCAAGTGGCCAGTACGGATACACCGAAGGACATTGCCAACAAAGTGCACCAAATGGAATACGCCAATTATCCCCTGGTCATTGAACAATGGATCTTAGGTAAACTAAGCTGATCAATAATCCTACTTTGTCAAGTTCAATTTATCAAGCTAGTTTAGAAAAGATTATCTAAAGGAATTTCACTCGAAAAGGAGACCGCCACTGCGCTCCCGGGGCGCGCGGCCCCCACATACCGATATTATCGGCCTGTCCGCACTTGCCCTTCCAGTCCGCCAGCTGGCGGATTAGGCACCGATATCGGTATGCTGAAAAATGTTCGGCATTCAACGATTAACTTCTGTTTCCAGCCACATCGTTGACAGTCGCGACAAACCATCTTACTACATGTCTGTCCTGTCTAATTCAGCGGAGATCCGATCGAATAATTTTAAAGCATGAATGAAAATCTCATTTGTTTCATTCATCACCGGGAAATAGCCTTCGTTGTTCCAGAGTTTGCGGGCAATCTGAGCTTTAATATGAACTTTGAATAGTTTTTCTTTCTTGGCAAGTTCTTTCCTGTCCGCCTTTACTTTATTACGCTCCCCTACTTTCACCAGGTCAGCAAGCATTTGGTCGGTAACAATAAATTTGTCCAGGAATTGATTAAAACCTGCCTTTAATAAGGCTTCCTTGTGGTCTTCGCCATAACCGAAGGTATATTCCTGAATGGACGAAGAAGTGTAAAGCTCATTTAAGTAATGGCTTGTCAGGGTTGTGTCGAGCGGCACAAAATAGTCGGGCATAATACCACCGCCTCCATAAACTGTGCGTCCTTTTTGTGTGATGTATTTCAACGTATCATTAAAACGAATACTGTCAGCGTGAAAAAATTCTCCATGATTATATCGGCTGATGATATCGCGAGAGTATTCATCGCCATCTTCGTATGGCTTTTGAATAGACCTTCCGGTGGGTGTATAATAACGTGAGATCGTCAGGCGTAATTCGGATCCGTCGCTCAAATCGAAAGGAGATTGCACAAGACCTTTGCCGAAGCTTCTCCGGCCGACAATTAATGCACGATCGTTATCCTGAAGGGCCCCAGCCAGAATTTCGGAGGCAGATGCGCTGCCTTCGTTTATCAGAACAATCAAATCACCTTTCTCAAAATCGCCCTTTGCAGAGGACATTGCCTGAGAATCGTATTTTTTCTCCTTGCCGTGGGTAAATACAATTTTTTTACCGGAAGCAAGAAAATCATCCGCCATATCAATGGCAATGTTCATATATCCGCCAGGGTTGCTTTGTAAATCCAACACCAATTTTTTCATTCCCTGGTCTTTTAGTTTCGAAAGGGATTCGCGGAATTCATCAAATGTGGTAGCCGCAAACCGGTTTACTTTTATATAGCCCACTTGATCGTCCACCATATAAGCGACGTCAACCGAATATTGCGGGATCTTATCACGAATAATGTTATAGTCGATCTCTTTATCTTTTCGAAGTATCGTCACCTTTACTTCTGTTCCTTTCGGCCCCTTCAACGCTTTCATCACATCAGCAGAGGTGACGCCGATTCCCGCTAAATTCTTATTGTCAACCTTGACAATTTTATCACCCGATTGAATACCCAGGGCTTCAGACGGTCCCCCGCTGAGGGCCGAGACGACGACGATAGTATCGTGAAAAATATTGAACTCGACGCCGATCCCGTCGAAATTCCCTCTCAGGTCTTCATTCGCCGCTATTCTGTCGCTGGCTGGAATGTAAGCTGAATGGGGATCCAGCTTATTAAGCATATGGTGGATCGCGTCATCAACCAGGTTGCTAGTGTTTACGGTATCCACGTATTCAGTCTGAATTTGAGTAAGAACATCCCGGAATTTCTGGACGTCCTTTCCAATATCCCCTGAAGCTTTACGGTTGTTAAACCCCGAACCCACAAAAATTCCCACTGCAAGGCCTATACATAATACAAGGGGAAGTCTGATCTGAAACTTTGAATTCTGCTGCTCACTCATGTCAATGCGTTAATTATTCCGTAACGAAACGTAAAAATAAATGTTGGAAGCTAAACTCTATAGCCAAGGGTGTGCCATTAATCGTATTTAGTGTAGAATCAAATAATTTTGTCATCCCTTGAAATTAAATCTCGTTCTTGCTGCCATAATGCCTGACTATGCCCGAATTTTCAATTATCTTTACCAATAGCCATGAGTAAGTCAGCGCTGAAAGATACACGGATTTCGGTACTAGTTGATCAAAACTATGTACACGCCTACGTGCTATACTATTTTGGTATCCGCTTTTTTGATTATTCTGAATTAACACTTGCCCAGGTTTGTAAGAAATGTGGTTTAAAGGTCGAGCAGGTCATTCGTGAAATGGAGGACCCTACTCATTTGCGCGAGGCTGACCTCCCGCTCATGTCCTATCCAATCGATTTGATTATTGAATATCTGAAGCACTCTCATTTCCTTTTCATTAAACATAAGCTCCCCTACATTGCCCGACTTGTTGAGAGCTTTAAGGCAAATCATGATGATTACCAAACTGTAGAAAGGGATTTGAAAATTGTATTTCCACTTTTTGTGGAGGATTTCATTCAGCATATTTACGAGGAAGAAGATACCCTTTTTAATTTCATAAACTCCCTCGAGCGCGCAACCAAAGAAAGATTTATTCCAACCAAACTTTATTTTTTATTGGAAAAGAATTCCGTCCAAAAGTTTGCCATGGAACATGACGTGCATGATGATGAAATGGAGGGCATTCGAAATATAACAAAGGATTATACCCTTCATCCAAATGCGCCGTTACATGTTAGAGTCTTGTATAATGAATTGAAAGACTTTGAGAAAAGTTTGACCACCCATGCCCGCATTGAAAATGAAATTCTCTTTCCCAAGGCGATGGCATTGGAGAACAAGGTCAAACAGGCCATTTTTGAAAAAATAAAATTCAATTAGACGGCATCGATTTCTAGAAATTCTTCATGTCAAGCGTGCATTGATGGCCTTATGCGAAAAGTAGTGTTGAATTTAGCCGTATCTCTCGATGGATACATTGCCGGCCCTAACGGGGAATACGATTGGTGCTTTACCGACGACGATTATGGCATGACTGATTTCTTGAAATCGGTTGACGCCACGCTGATGGGAGGGAAATCATACCGGCTCGTCATCAGCGATGGTGAGCCCTATCCTGAATTCACCAATTATGTTTTTACACGCACCGAAAAGAAAACTCCTTACGAAAATGTGGTATTGGTTTCAGACGATATACCTGAGTTCGTTCGAAGACTGAAGCAAAAAAAAGGTAAAAACATTTGGTTATTTGGGGGTAGTGAAATTATACATCCCTTGATTCAGGAGAACTTAGTGGATGAGATGATGCTATCAATTCATCCAATATTGTTGGGCGGTGGCTTGCCATTGTTTAAAGATTTGGATGAACGAAAAACCTTTCACCTTTCTGACACTATTACTTATCCTACCGGCCTGGTGCAGCTTATTTATAAAATATTGTAGATCTTTTTGATGTCGCTCACCGATTATAAGTAAAGCATGGGAAGAATTCTGGCAATCGATTACGGATTGAAGCGAACGGGTATTGCCGTTACCGATCCGCTGCGGATCATTGCAACACCCCTTGAAACCGTCGTGACTGCAAATCTGTTTCCATTTCTCACCAGCTATCTTCAAAAAGAAAATGTTGATGAATTTGTGGTAGGGATGCCGAAAACACTTTCAAA
>Ga0111538_10011584_pt1 | contig 11683 bp, 13 predicted proteins | sample SoiMethybrSBSTD1_FD_79669 | JGI IMG/M metagenome (GOLD analysis project Ga0111538, IMG submission 79669) | Bulk soil microbial communities from a Populus tree surrounding site in Tennessee, USA - Soil MetaG P. TD hybrid SBSTD1 (version 2)... | ecosystem: Environmental > Terrestrial > Soil >...
AGGGACAGCGCCTCGCGGTTGTCGTCATGCAGCCGCGCGACGTTGACCTGCAGCATCCGGATGCCAGGCGGCGATCAGCTGGTAGAGCGCTTCGGCGTCCGGCGCGCGCGTCAGCAGCTCGCGCAGCGCCTTGTCGGAGAACATCTGGGCCAGCTCGGAGAGGATCTGCAGGTGCTTCTCGGTGGCCTTCTCCGGGACGAGCAGGACGAAGGCGAGGCTCACCGGCTGGCCGTCGGGCGACTCGAACGGCACCGGCTGGGCGAGGCGGATGAAGGCGCCGAGCGCCTCTTTCAGCCCCTTGATGCGCCCGTGCGGGATGGCGACGCCCTGGCCGAGCCCGGTCGAGCCGAGCTTCTCGCGCGCGAACAGGCTGTCGAACACCACGCTGCGCGCGATCGCGTCGTGGTTCTCGAACAGCAGGCCGGCCTGTTCGAACAGGCGCTTCTTGCTCGACGCCTGGAGATCGACGACGACGTGGGACGGGGACAGGATCTTCGCGACCAGGGACATACGGGGCGGCTCTTATACCCTCTTGTCGTACAGCTTGTCCTTATAGCGTAGCACTTGCCGGTCGAGCTTGTCGGCGAGCAGGTCGATGGCCGCGTACAGGTCCTCTTCCTCGCTCTCGCAATGCAAATCTTTGCCAGCGACGTGCAGCGTCACCTCGGCCTTCTGTCGCAGCTTGTCGACCGTGAGGATGACGTGGGCGTCGATCACGTGGTCGAAGTGCCGCGTCACCCGTTCCAGCTTGTTCTTCACGTAGGTGCGGATCGCCGGCGTCACTTCCACATGATGACCGCTCACGTTCAGGTTCATTAGAGAGCCTTTCTCTGGTTGACCGGCGGAATCTGCAGCGACTCGCGATATTTCGCTATCGTGCGCCTGGCGACGACGATGCCCTGCTCGCCGAGGACCTGCGCGATGCGCGCGTCGGAGAGCGGCGCCTTGGTGTCCTCGGCGGCGACCAGCTGCTTGATCAGCGCGCGGATCGCGGTCGAGGAAGCGGCGCCGCCGGCGTCGGTGGCGACGTGGCTGCCGAAGAAATACTTCAGCTCGAAGGTGCCGCGCGGCGTCGCCATGTACTTCTGCGTGGTGACGCGCGAGATGGTGCTTTCGTGGAGCGACAGCGTCTGCGCGATTTCACGAAGCACCAGCGGCCGCATGGCAACTTCGCCGTGCTCCAGGAAATGGCGCTGCCGGTCGACGATCGCCTGCGACACGCGCAGGATGGTGTCGAAGCGCTGCTGCACGTTCTTGATCAGCCAGCGCGCCTCCTGCAGCTGCGAGGAGAGCGAGTTGCCGCTGCGCGCCGCGGCGGCGAGCTCGGCGTAGAGGCGGTTGATGCGCAGCTTCGGCATCGCCTCCGGGTTGAGGCTCGCCTTCCAGACGTTGCGCACCTTCTTCACGATCACGTCGGGCACGACGTAGCGCGCCTCGACCTTGGCGAAGGCGGCGCCGGGGCGCGGGTTGAGCGCGCGGATCAGCCGCTGCGCGGCGCGCAGCGCGTCCTCGTCGGCGCCGGTGGCGGCCTTGAGGCGCGTGTAGTCGCGGTTCGCGAGCAGGTCGAGGTGCTTCTCGGCGATGGCACGCGCGAGCTCGCGCACCGGCGCCTGCTTCAGGTTCTTGATCTGCAGGCACAGGCACTCGCTCGGGGAGCGCGCGCCGACGCCGGCCGGCTCGAGGTTCTGCAGGTGGCGCAGCGCGATCTGCAACTCGCCGAGGAAGGCTTCGCGAGCCGCAACCGCCTCGGCCTCCTCCTCGGGCTGCAGCATGGCAGCGATCTCTTCGAGCGGCAGCGTCAGGTAGCCATCCTCGTCGAGCGCGTCGATCAGCAGACCGACGAAGGCGCGGTCGCGTTCGCTCAGCTTGGTGAGCGTGAGCTGGGTGTGCAGATGGTCGCGCAGCGTCGGCGTGTCGGGCGCGGCGAAGCTGCGGTCGTTTTCCTCGTCGTCGCCGCCGCCGGTGCGCCAGTTCGACGCGAGGTCCGCCGACCAGTCCGCGTCGGAAGAGGGCGCGGGCGCCTCGGGCTCGCTCTCGCTCTTGGCCGGCTGTTCTTCCTTGGACGCGGCGCGCGGCGGCGCGTCGCCGTCGTCCGCGTCCTCGCGCTCGAGCGCCGGGTTCTCCATCAGCATCTGCTCGATCTCCTGATTCAGCTCGACGGTCGAGAGCTGCAACAGCCGGATCGACTGCTGCAGCTGCGGCGTCAGCGTCAGGTGCTGGGAGAGTCGGAATTGAAGCGAGGGCTTCATCACGCGCGGGGGATGTCCTTGCAGCGACTACAGACTACATGCGGAAATTCTCGCCCAGATATACTCGGCGAACACTGTCATTATAGACAATCTCCTCGGGATGGCCCGAAGCGAGCACCGTGCCTTCGTTGATGATGTAGGCGCGGTCGCAGATGCCGAGCGTTTCGCGGACGTTATGGTCCGTTATGAGGACGCCGATGCCGCGTTCTTTCAGGAACCGAATGATGCGCTGGATGTCGAGCACCGCGATCGGGTCGACGCCGGCGAACGGCTCGTCGAGCAGGATGAAGGTCGGCTTGGTGGCGAGGGCGCGCGCAATCTCGAGGCGGCGGCGCTCGCCGCCGGACAGCGACAGCGCGGCGTGCTTGCGCAGGTGGCCGATGTTCAGGTCCTTGAGCAGCTCGACCAGCCGCGCCTCGATCTGCTCGGGCGCGATGCCCTGCAGCTCGAGGATCGCCTGCACGTTCTCCTCGACCGTCAGGCGGCGGAATACCGAGTTCTCCTGCGGCAGGTAGGAGATGCCGAGCCGCGCGCGGCGGTGGATCGGCAGGTGGGTGAGGTCGGTCTGGTCGAGGTGGATGCTGCCCGCGTCGGCGGGGATCAGTCCCACGATCATGTAGAAGCAGGTGGTCTTGCCGGCGCCGTTCGGGCCGAGCAGGCCGACCACCTCGCCGCTCGAGACGTCGAGCGAGACGTCGCTCACGACGGTGCGCGACTTGTAGCGTTTCCGCAGCTTTTGCGAAGCGAGCTGGCTCACTTCGCTGCGCCGGGAGTCGCCTGCGGCTCCGCCCGCGGCTTGGGCTGGATGACCGCCTTGACGCGGCCGGGAGGCGCTGCGTCCTTCCCGTCCTTGCCATCCTTGCCGGTGCTGACCGAGAAATAGTCCGAGCGCTGGTCGAGCAGGATGTAGTTGCCCGCCACTTCGTCGCCGCCGCGCTTCACGCGCGCCGCGTCGTACAGCTCGATCTTGCCGCTCTTGTCGTCCATCTCCATGCGCAGCGCCTCGCCCTCCATCCAGGTGCCCTCGGTCTCGGGCGGCTTGGGATCCTGGCGCTGGCGGAAGCGCGCGGGCTTGCCGGTAGCGGTGGCGAACTGCCAGCCTTCGCTGTCCTGGCGCACCACCACGCGGTCGGCGGTCATGCGCATCGTGCCGCGCGTCACGATCACGCTGCCCTCGAAGATCGTCATGCGCCGCGCGTCGTCGGCGCTCATGCGGTTCGCCTCGATCTGCGTCGGCATGCTGAGGTCGGCCTTTTCCGCGGCGGCGCCCGCGGCGAAAGCGAGCGCAGCGACGACCAGCACAGGCCGCGCGCGCTTCACTTGCGCTCTGCCTCGTAGCGCGCCGTCACGTCGCTGTGCAGCACGAACTCGCGCGACTCGTTGTTGTATTCCATGCCGCGGCCGCTCAGCGAGCGGCGTCCCTCGACGATCGTCACCTCGCGGTCGGTGCGCACGATGGAGCGATCGCGCAGCAGGTGCAGGAAGCTGGTGGTCATGCGCGTACCGGGATGGGCGGCGTCGGGCTCGCGCACCAGGTAGACGTTGTCGTAGAGGAAGATCTCGTCGCCCTCGCGCGCCAGCACGCCGCGGTCGGCGCGCACCGTGAAGCGCGGCTGGGTGGGACGCTCCTGCACCACGCGCGGCGAAACCAGCTCGGTGGAGTCGTCGTCGGGATAGTGCAGCATCCGGTCGGCGGTGATGGTGGTCTCGGCCAGGCCGAGCCGGTTGAAGCTGGTGCTGGTGAAGTTGTGGATCAGGTAGTCGGGGTCGTGGCGCCGGTTGGAAGGATGCGACGGCTCGTCGCGCACCGCGCGGTCGAGCCAGAAGGTGAGCAGCGCCAGCACCAGCATCAGGCCGAGCGGGAAAAGGCGCGTGGTCGAGAAATTCACGCGAAGTACTCCCGCAGCTTTCCTTCGAGCGTGCCCTGTGCCCGCATGAGGTACTCGCACAGCTCGCGCACCGCGCCGCCGCCCGCGGGCGCGGAGCAAACGTAGTGCGCGCACTGGCGCACTGGCTCGGGAGCCTCGCGCGGCGTGCAGGCGAAGCCGCAGCGGCGAAGCACCGGCACGTCGACCAGGTCGTCGCCCATGTAGCCCGCGGCCGCCGGTTCCAGGCGCAGCCGCTTCAGCATGCTGGCGAACTCTGCGCGCTTGTCGGCGATGCCCTGGCGCACCAGCTTCAGGCCCATCTCCCGGGCGCGCTTCGCGACCGCGGGCGACTTGCGCCCGGAAAGGATCGCGCAACGCACGCCGGTCTCGGCCAGCATCTTGATGCCGTGGCCGTCGAAGGCGTGGAAGGACTTGTGCTCGCGGCCGTCGGAGGCGTACCAGAGGCGGCCGTCGGTCAGCACGCCGTCGACGTCGAAGATCATCAGCTTGATTCGCCGCGCCCGGTCGAGCGCATCGGGGGCGGAGAATTGCATGCGCTTCTAGATGACTTTGGCGCGGAAGAGGTCGTGCATGTTGAGCGCGCCGACCAGCGCGCCCTGTGCGTCGACGACGAGCAGCTGGTTGATCTTGGTTTCTTCCATGACGTGCACCGCCTCGGCGGCGAGCATCTCGCGGCGCACGGTCTTCGGGCTGGCGGTCATGACGTCGTCGACGCGCCGCTCCAGGTCGTTGCTCTTCTGCAGCGTGCGGCGCAGGTCGCCGTCGGTGAACACGCCCTTGATCCGTCCCGCGGCGTCGACCACCGCGGTCATGCCGATGCGGCCGCGCGTCATCTCCACCAGCGCCTGGCGGATGGTCGCGCCGCTCTTCACCTGCGGTACCTCATCGCCGCCGCGCATCACCTCTTCGACGTGCAGCAGTGCCTGGCCGGCGAGCGCCTGGCCCGGCAGCTTGCCGCGCGGATGGGTGCGCGCGAAGTCCGCGGCGGTGAAGCCGTGCGCGTCGAGCAGCGCCACGGCGAGCGCGTCGCCGAGCGCGAGCGCAGCAGTGGTGCTGGCGGTCGGCGCGAGATTGAGCGGGCACGCCTCCTGCGCCACGCTCGCGTCGAGATGCACGTCGGCCTCGCGCCCGAGCGGCGAGTCGGCGTTGCCGGTGATGGCGATCAGCTTCGCGCCGCGGCGCTTCACCTGCGGCACGATCTCGACCAGCTCGGCGCTGCTGCCGGAGTAGGAGAGCGCGATGAACACGTCGCCGCTCTCGATCATGCCGAGGTCGCCGTGGCTCGCCTCGGCGGGATGCACGAAGTAGGCCGGCGTGCCGGTGGAGGAGAGCGTCGAGGCGATCTTGCGCGCGATGTGGCCTGACTTGCCGATGCCGCTCACCACCACGCGCCCCTTGCGCTTGCGCACCAGCTCGACGGCGGCGAGGAAACGCTCGTCGAGGCGCTCGGCGAGGGCGCGCACCGCGTCGCCTTCGATGCGTAGCACGCGGCGCGCGAGGTCGAGGGCGTTTTCCTCGCTTTTCGCTCTCTGCGGCGCTGCCTTTATCATGCGGCGGAGTATAGCCCAATGGATAGCGCGGTCTCCCTGCAGTCGGTCCTCGTGCTGCTCGCCAGCGCGGTGGCGGCGGTCGCGCTTTGCCGCAGCCTGCGCCTCCCGCCGATCGCCGGCTATCTCGCCGCCGGGATCGTGCTCGGGCCGCATGCGGCGGGACTGTTGTCGAACCGCGACGAGCTGCGCCACCTCGCCGACTTCGGCGTCGTGTTCCTGATGTTCTCCATCGGCCTCGAGTTCAGCCTCACGCGCCTCGTCTCGATGCGGCGCATCGTCTTCGGCTTCGGCGTCGCGCAGGTGACGCTGACGCTCGTGCTCGCGATCGGCGGCACGCTCGCCGCCGGCTACGCCTGGCAGACCGGGCTCGCGCTCGGCGCCATCGCCGCCATGTCGTCGACCGCGATCGTCTCCAAGCTGCTCGCCGAGCGCGGCGAGCTGGACACGCCGCACGGGCGCGAGGTGATCGGCGTGCTGCTCTTCCAGGACCTGGCGGTGGTGCCGTTCCTGGTGCTGCTGCCGGCGCTCGACAAGTCGGGCGACGCGATCGGCATGGCGATCGCGATCGCGCTCGGCAAGGCGGCGATCGCGCTGGCGATCGTGGTGCTCGCCGGCCCGCGCCTGATGCGCGCCTGGCTGGGCGCGGTGGCGCGGCGGCGCTCGACGGAACTGTTCGTGCTGAACGTGCTGTTCGTCACCCTGCTGCTCGCCTGGCTCACCGGCCTTGCCGGCCTGTCGATGGTGCTCGGCGCGTTCCTCGCCGGCATGCTGATCTCCGAGACCGAGTACCGCTTCCAGGTCGAGGAGGACATCAAGCCGTTCCGCGACGTGCTGCTCGGCCTGTTCTTCATCACCATCGGCGCGCTGCTCGACTGGCGGCTGATCGCCGCGGCGCCCGCGTTGGTGGTGATGTTCGTCGCGCTGCTGGTCGGCGCCAAGTTCGCGCTGATCGCCACGCTGTCGCGCGTCTTCGGCGCCACGCCCGGCACGGCGCTGCGCGTGGCGCTGGCGCTGGCGCAGGCCGGGGAGTTCGGCTTCGTGCTGCTGCCGCTTGCCGGCAGCATCGTGCCCGAAGCGATCCTGCAGCCGCTGCTCGCGGCCATGGTGGTGTCGATGATCGCCACGCCGTTCGTCATCGCCGCGAGCGACCGCATCGTCATGCGCGTGTCGCGCTCGGAGTGGATGGAGCGCTCGCTGCAGCTGCACCGCGTCGCCACCCAGTCGATGGAAACCGAACGCCATGTCATCGTCCTCGGCTATGGCCGCAACGGCCAGCGCCTCGCGCGGCTGCTGCAGGCCGAGGGCGTGCCCTATGTGGCGCTCGACCTCGATCCCGAGCGCGTGCGCGAGGCGGCGGCGGCCGGCGACCGCGTGGTGTTCGCCGACAGCTCGCGGCGCGAGTCGCTGCTCGCAGCCGGGATCTCGCGCGCCGCGGCGCTGGTCGTGACCTACGCCGATACCGCGGCGGCGGTGCGCGTGCTGTCGCACATCCGCAACCTCGGCGTTTCCCTGCCGGTGATCGTGCGCGCGCGCGACGAATCCGACATCGAGCGGCTCACCGCCGCCGGCGCCACCGAAGTGGTGCCCGAGGCGTTCGAGTCGGGCGTGATGCTCGCTTCGCACACGCTGGTCGTGGTCGGCGTGCCGCTGAGCCGCGTCATGCGCCGCGTCAGCCAGGTGCGCGACGAGCGCTACCAGCTCCTGCGCGGCCTGTTCCACGCGCCGGGCGAGCGCGAGGACGACGAAGGCGCAACGCGGCTGCACGCCGTGACCGTCCAGGAGGGCGACCATGCGATCGGCAGGCGGCTTCGCGATTTGAGACTGGAACAGCTGAAGGTCGAGGTGCGCGCGGTCCGGCGTCGCGGCGAGCGCGCCAGCCTCGACGGCGAGCAGGCCGGTCCGCTGCAGCCGGGCGACGTGGTGGTGATGCTCGGCCGCGCCGAGGCGCTCGACGCGGCCGAAAGTCTGCTGCTACGCGGCTAGCGGGACTTGTTCAGCCACGCCCCGAACCACTTCCGGAACAACGGGAACAGGACCAGCCCGATCACGACCGCGACAATCTGGATGACGTTCGCTACGTCGTGATCCACGCCTAGCCTGCGGTTGGCGTAGTGCGTGAGGATGTAGGTCACCAGCCAGATCGTTCCCACTGCCCATGCGGCGAGCGCCGTTGCGGGTGCGATCCTCATCGAAAAAAAAGCCGGCTCGCGCCGGCTTTTTGAATTTCGAGCACGATGCTCTTACAGCGCGCGGCAGAGCGTATAGAGATTGGTTCCGGTCTCCGCGTAGTTGGCCGCGACCGCCGTGCCGGTCAGCACGTCAGGGTTCGGCGCGGTCTGCGCAACCGCGCGCACCGTGCCTTTGTCGGACACACCGTCGTCCATCTGCGTGTCGGCGGCGATGGCGATCTTGTCCGGCATGTTGGCCGAGCAGATGATGATGCCGGCGAAGCCGCCGAGCGCCGTGTCGTTCGCGCTGCCGCCGGTCTGTACGCCGATCTGGCCGGAGAGCGCGTTGAACGGCTGCAGGTCGCCCACGCCGGAAACGAAGCCCGCGCGGCGCAAGTGATCCCACCACATCCGCGACTCATCCGCGGCGGTGGTGCTGTTGTACTTGCCCGCAACGACGCCATTGCCGTCGCCGTGCGAGGCGCCGGTCCAGCGGCCGACGGTCGTGCCGCAGGTCGAAGCGCTGATCGCGCTGTTCGTCGTACCGGCGCACGGGTCATCTCCCGGGATCTTCTTGTACCGGTCGACATAGCCGTGGTACGCGGCGGAAATGCCGGAGAAATCCGAGATGACGTTCTTGATCTTCGCCTGCGTGATCATTTCCTGGCCCTTCAGGATGCCGCCAAGCAGCAGCCCGATGATGACCAGCACGATCGCGATCTCGACGAGCGTGAAGCCCTGATTGCGTTGTTTCATTGGTTCCTCTCCCTTTTGCCTGCGGGGTGACGGCTTGTCGTTGCAAGCCCTATGCCACCGCGACACTCTTTTATAAACAACGAGATAGGATAACCTAATCAAGTGTCACTGTCGAATCCATGACAGTCCCGTCAAGCCGGCGACAGTCACCTGCCGGTCCTGCGCTCCAATTCCTCGAGCTTGTGGCGTAGGAATCGCGCCTCGTCTGCGTCCCCGATCTGGCCGCTTTCGAGCAGGCCCCCGAGGAGGATGCGTGCCGCCTCGAGCTCGTTCATGTCCTCGAGGATGAAGACCTCCATCTGCTTCACCCAGAGAGGCACGTCGCCGGCGGTCGTATGGCGGTCGATTTCGGCGGCATACCGGCGCGCGAGCGGCAGGTCGCGCAGCCGGTGCTTGGCGAGCAGCGCCGCATGCGCGAGCCACGGCCAGCGCCGGTTCGGATCGACGAGGTACTGCTCGTGGATGAACTCCAGCATCGCCCGCGCGCGAGCCGGATCGGGGACTTCGGCATAGACGCGTGCCGCGGCGAACAGTGGGTACTGGCTGCGCGGGTCAAGCGCGAGGATCGCGCGCAGCCAGCCGATGAGGCGGGTGTAATCCAGCTTCGGCCCCAGGTCGAACGCCTGCAGGTAGAGCATCGCGACCCGGCCGAGCGCCTCGGGCTCGCCGAAGCTCGCGAGACGAAGCCCCTGCGCCGAAGGGGCGGACGGCAGTTCGGAGCGCTCGGTGCCAACCGGGCGGCTCGTCGCCCGCAATCCGATCTGGGCGGCGAGAGCGACGCCGAGCGCGAACCAGAGCCACGCCGGCAGACTGCCGAGCGGGCGCGCGTCGCGCTTCAATCGCTCCTCCGGTAGAAGTCGAACAATCCGGCCGCGGCGAGGAGAGCGATGTAGATCGCGAGAGCGCCCATCGCCGACATGAATCCGCTCGCGTCCGGCGCGCCATAAATCAGCCACTCGCTGCGCGTCACGGCGTCGAGCCGCGGCAGGAGGAGCGCGACGCCATCGACGCAGAGGCGGGCCGCCTGGTTGGCGAGCGAAGGCTCGACCAGCGGGCCGGCGGCGATCGCCTGGATCGCGGCCATCGAGCGCGCGAGGAGATAGAGGCCAGCGGTGGTGGCGATCGCCGCCACCGGCTGCGCGAGCGTCAGGGCGAAGAACAGCGCCGCCGCGGCGACGAGCGCGCCTTCGAGTGCGAGCGAAACCGCCCACAGCGCGACCGCGCCCGGGGTCGCCCAGACGAGGAGCGGCGCCGCGAATACCACCGCGAGGGCAGCGGCGAGCAGGGCGAAGCCGGCCAGCCGCCCGAGGTACTGGCTCGAGCGCCCGAGCGGCAGCGAAAGCATCAGCTCCAGCCCCTTGTCGTTCATCTCGCGGACCACGCTCGCGCTCACCTGCACGGCGACAAGGAAGACCGCGACCGCACGCAGCAGCGCCGCGACCACCGCGAGCTGAAGCGAGCGCGCCTCGGTGAGCGCCACCTGCGAAAGGAACCCGGCGAGGAGTAGCGCCAGCGCAAGGCCGGCCAGGGCGAGCCAGGGCAGGCCGCCGCGGCGGGCATCGAGAAGCACGAGACGGGTGAGAATGGCGGCCGGCATGTCTTCGTTTGTAGACTAGTCGCCGGCAGAGCCTCATGCAACCGACGTCACTCTCCACGCTCAGCGAACCGTTCTTCTCCCGCATCGCCAACGCGGTGTGGGGTTTCAGCCAGCGCTACTGGAAGTTGATCGTCGTCGCCATGCTGGCGCTGCTGCACGTCGCGGTGTTCCGCGGCGTTGCCGACCCTTGGGCGCGGGCGCTGTTGCTGGCGCACCTCGGCCTGCTGCTTCTCTGGCAGCCGTTCCTGCGCGCCGAGCAACGCGTCTCGACCGGACAGGGCCTGATCCTGTCGGCGGTGGCGGTGGTGCTGATGCTGCGCCTCGACTGGTGGCTGCTCGCCTTCTGGGTGATCGTGCTCGCCGGCCTGGTGGGCGGCAAGGTCTATCAGCACCATGCGCGCTGGCAGCGGCGCTGCTACCTGGTGGTGCTCGGCTACCTGCTGGCGCTGCTGGCGATCGCCATCCTTCCCGAGATCGCGCCGCGCCGCGAGATCGCGCCGGAGATCCGCAGCGCCGCCGAATATGTGCTGCCGCTCGCGTTCGTGGTGATCGCGCTCTTTCCGGGCGAAGCCGAGAGCAGCGAAACGGCGCAGATCATCGACTTCTTCTACAGCGTGTTCGTGATGCTGCTGATGGTGGTGGTCGTCCTCGGCAGCTTCACCTTCATGACGCTGACGCGCTCGGGCTACCTGCAGTCGCTCACCGCCACCATCTTCCTGACCGCCGGCGGCATGCTGCTCATCGCCGTGGCCTGGAGCCCGCGCGGCGGCGGCGGCCTGAGCGTGTTCTTCGAGCGCTACCTGCTCTCGATCGGCGTGCCGGTCGAGCGCTGGCTGCACGTCCTCACCGGCCTGCTGCAGACCGAGTCACGCCCCGAGCGTTTCCTCGAGGAGGCGGTCGCGGCGCTCGAGCGCCTCCCATCGGTTGCCGGCATCGCCTGGCGCGCCGGCGCCGGGGAGGGCGAGCGCGGCGAGCGCACCGCTAACGCGGTCGAGCACGCGAGCCCGGAGCTCACCCTGACGATCTATTCGCGCTTTCGCCTCGGACCGACGCTGCAGTGGCACCTGCATCTGCTGGGCCAGCTGCTCGCGGAGTTCTACACCGCCAAGCTGCGTGAGGTGCAGCAGCGTCAGTCGAGCTACCTGCAGGCGGTGCACGAGACCGGCGCGCGCACCACGCACGACATCAAGAACCTGCTGCAGTCGCTGAACGTGCTCTGCTCTGTGGCGGCGCGTGAGGACTACCGCGACTCGGCGCAGGTCCAGGCGTTGGTGCGGCGCCAGCTGCCGATGGTGGCGCAGCGCCTCGCCGAGACCCTCGAGCGGCTGCAGCGGCCGCAGCCGGAAAGCGAGAGCTACGTGGCGGCGCGTACCTGGTGGGACGCGCTCGCACGCCAGTACCGTGGCGAGGGCGTGGAATTCAAGGACACCGAGCCGGCCGCGACGGCGCGTGTGCCGCGCGCGCTCTTCGATAG
>Ga0111538_10011585_pt1 | contig 11683 bp, 12 predicted proteins | sample SoiMethybrSBSTD1_FD_79669 | JGI IMG/M metagenome (GOLD analysis project Ga0111538, IMG submission 79669) | Bulk soil microbial communities from a Populus tree surrounding site in Tennessee, USA - Soil MetaG P. TD hybrid SBSTD1 (version 2)... | ecosystem: Environmental > Terrestrial > Soil >...
CGACGCCGGCGACTGGGAGCGCTTTCGCACCGTCTGGCACGACGACGGCTGGATGACCGCGACGTGGTTCCAGGGCCCGGCCGCGAAATTCATCGAGGTCAGCCGCGCGGGATTCGAGCGCGGCGTCAACATCCTGCACTTCCTCGGTGGCAGCACGGTGGACCTGAAAGGCACGCGCGCGATCGCGCAAACGAAGATGACGATCAACCAGCGCGCGCAAGTCGACAGCGTGCTCGCCGACGTCGTGTGCACCGGGCGCTTCTTCGATTTCTTCGAGAAGCGCGCCGGGCGGTGGGCCATCGTGCGGCGGCAGCCGATCTACGAGAAGGATCGCCTCGATCCGCTCGATCCCTCGGCAAGCCTGCGGCTCGATCCGGAAGTTCTCGCACGCTTTCCCGAGGGATACCGCCACCTCGCCTACCTGCAGACGAAGAACGGCTTCACGATCAAGCTCGACCTGCCGCAGCTGAAAGGGCCAGTGGTGGAGCAGCTGTATGCGCACGGACGCGCGTGGCTGCAAGGCGCGCGCTCGGCGTTTCCGGATGGACAACCCTGAAAGCGCTTACATCGCGCTGGAGAGTGGAAAATTCCGCGCGACCGAACTGACTCGCGGCCCGTGGAACCCGGAGCACCAGCACGCCGGGCCGCCGATCGCGCTCGTGGCCGGCGCAATCGAGCGTGCCGCAGCTGCGCTGGGGTTGCGGCATGTCGCGCGCCTCACCGCGAACCTTCTGCGCCCGATTCCGATCGCGGAGCTGGAGGTCGCAATCCAGACCGAGTACGCGGGCAGAAACGTCGCGCATTTCGCGGCGCAACTCCGGGCCGACGGCAAGGAGGTCGCTCGGCTTACCGCGGTCGCGCAGCGCGAATCGGTAATCGAGGTTCCCGAGGGCCTTCCAGGACATCCGCTCGCCGCGGCACCGCTTCCGGTGGAGCAATCGGCGCCTGTCCGGTTTCCATTCTCGCGCCAGACGACCGGCTACCAGGATTTCATTGAAGCCCGGATTGCCCGGGGCACGTTTTTCCGGGGCCCTTGCGCGGTCTGGTTCCGGCTGCGGCACCCGCTCGTCGCCGGTGAAGAGCCGAGCGCGATCCAGCGGGTGGCGGTCGCCGCCGACTCGGGCAACGGCATCAGTTCGGTGCTCGACTTCGGCCGCTTCGTGTTCGTGAATTCGGACCTGACCATCAACCTGCTGCGACGGCCGCAGGGCGAATGGATCTGCATCGATGCGCAAACGCTCGTCGGGCCGGACGGCAACGGCCTTGCCGAGGCGCGCATCTTCGATGAGCAAGGCCTCGCCGGCCGCTCGACGCAGAGCCTGCCGATCCGGAGGCGCGATTGAACGGGCACCGGCGGGCGCGGTCGAATGGCAGCATCAATCCCAGGGAGCAGACATCATGAGCAAACGAGAGCCGCTGACCCTCGAGCAGGAATTGGAAAAGCTCGAGGAAGACTGTCGCAAGGTGACGCTCGCGATCTCGAACGCGCGAACGATCCGCGAGACGGTCGAGGCCTCCGAGATCGAAGTGCCGCACCACCTGCAAGCGATCGCGCGCTCGAAGGTGCCCTCGCTCGGACGCCTCGCGCGCGCGTGCGAGATGAAGGTCGAGGACATCGTGCGCGAGCAACTGATGGGGCTCGCGCAGGAATACAGCGAAGTCGTCGCCACCCGGGATTTCGACCGCATGAAGGCGGGCGACTGGCACGTGCTGCGCTCGAACTTCCCCGACCTCTACGCCAAGAGCTTTCGCGAAGCGAACCTGATCCTGGAGCGCAAGCGCAAGATGAAGCGCTAGGGGCGCCCGGTCACTTGCCGAAGCGCGCCTTCGCGTCCCGGACGCACAGCTCCTTGCGCTCGCCCGCAAACGTGTCGCAGCGTTCCGTCGCCACGCGGTAGTCGGCGTCGCGCTTCGCGTCGCCGGCTTCCTTGCGCGCATCCGCGATCTTCTCGATCGCGGACATCTGCGCATCGGCGGACTTGCGGTTCGCCTTCGCATCGGCCCTTGCCTTCTCGAGCATCGACTTGGCTTCGCGCAGGCACAGGTCCTTTTTCTGACCGGCAAGATCGTCGCATTTCTCTTTCTCGATCGCGAACGCTGCGTCGGCGCGCGCAATCATCAGTTCCTCTTGCGCCTTCGGCGTGCCCTGGTTGCGAGCGTCAAGGTCCGCGAGCCCGACCTTCTCGCGCGCCGAAGCTTCAGCGTGGCAGATATCCTTGGCGTTGCCCGAAAGGCTCTTGCAGCGATCCTCGTCCGCCTTGTGCATCGCCTTGATGCGATCCTTCTCGGCTTTGTAGGCGTCCTTGCTCATCAGGTCTCCCGCGCACGCCGCGCCGCAGGCGAACCCGAGTGCGCAGACAAGCGCAACAATGGGTGTTCGATTCATGATTCGCTCCTTATCGTCGCGGCACGCGAAAGGCGCCGCCTCAAGGAAGGCGGTAGCAACCCCTGTGCCTAAACGGAAGCTTTGGGGATCAACGACTTGCGGCTACCGGCGCGGCGCCTCCCGGTAAGGTTTACCAGAGGCATAGAGCGCGATGCGCTCGCGCGCCGCGGCGCCCTGCCCTTTCTCGAACTCGGGAAACTCGAGCGCTTTCTTCTGCCAGCGCACCGCTTCGTCGAAGTCACCGGCCTCCGCGCTCGCCGCCGCGAGCGTGTCGATGATGTAAGCCTCTTTCCAGCCGCTCAGCTCGCACGCGGTTTGCGCAAGCTCCCGGGCGCGCGGCCCATTGCGCAGGCCATCGTGGATCGAGGTCGCGAGCACCCAGGCAAGCGCGTTATAGGCCTGCGGGCTGCGATTGCCGAGCCCGATTCCGCGCTCGAGGTCCTGGACCGCCTCGGCCGGGCGGTCGAGCTCGAGCAGCACGAATCCAAGCGCAACGTGGGCTGAGCCGAGCTCCGCCGGCGATCGCGTGCCGGAGGCGATCACCTTGAGGCACTCATCGAGGCGCTGGTCGCGGGGCGCGCCCTGGTGCGTGCACCGGTCGAGGTCGGTCTCGCTCGCCAGCGCGCGTTCCACGCGCGCAGCGGTCAGCGGATGCGTGGAAAAGTAGTCGCGCGTGCCGCGGGCGCCCTTGCCCGGCCGCGCCTGGTCGATCCTCTGCAGGATCTCGGCGAACGCGCGCGGCGAGACGCCGATCTGCTTCAGACGCGCGAGCGCGAACGTGTCCGCCTCGTCCTCGAACTCGCGCGAGTAGCCGCTTTGCAGGATGACGGTCGGCACAGTCACCGCGATGCTCGTGATTGCCGCCGCATCGCCGGCAAGCGTGCTGAGCAGCGCCGCAAGGCCGGCGCCCTGGAGCAGCGTGCGCAGGCCGTGACGCAGTCGCACGTGCCCGACCTCGTGTGCGAGCACCGCGGTCATCTCGGAGAAGTCGCGCCCGAAATCCGCCAGCTGGTCGGTCAGCACGATCGGCCCGCCAGGCAGCGCGAACGCGTTCGGCCCGAGCGCCGGGCAGTTGCGCAGATGCAGCCGGTAGCGATGGCCGTCGCCCAGGTCCGCTACCAGGCGTGCGAAGTCGCGCTCCAAGCGCTCCTGCATTTGCGGGCTCAGCCTCGTCGGCTGGCACATCCTGTCGATCGTGGCGAGCGCCTGCTCGCCGATCGCCGCATCCGCGCGCTCCGGGATCTGTCGCGCGATTGCTTCACCGGCGAGCGGCAGCCCGTGCACGATGGCCCACCACCCGAACACGGCGATTGCGACGAGCGCACCGAGCGAAGGCCAGCGCTGCTCGAGCCCGTGGACCAGCGTCTCGAGCCGGCTGGTACTCGCAAACAACGCATTCACCGCCGGATCCGCGCTTCGCAACTGCGCGCCGTCGGGCAGTTGCAGGGTGCGCGGCCCGCTCGCGATCGGCGAGTCGGCCGCCACGTCGGCAACCGGAACCTGCAAGTCCACCCGCTCGCCGAGGACGTGCAGGCGATCGCCGAGCACGCGCACGCGGACGGGCGTGCGCGCGGCGCTGCGGCCATCGTAGTAGAGCGCGTCGAATTCCGTCACAGCGCGATATCGAAATCGAACAGCTCGGCGATTTCCTGCCCCGCCGCGCCGACCTGCACGCTATCGGCCTGCGTGATCGTATCGATCGGTTCGATCGCCAACGCGGCAAACTTCCCCGCCTTGTAGCGCATCGTCCGGATCACCGCCCACGGCGTCGCGAACCCGAGCGAGACCAGGATCGCGGCGACGTTGGTCAGGTAAATCCACATGAAATCGCGCGCGCGCAGAGTGCACTCGAAGCGCAGCGGACCGATGCGGATCGCGTTCCATACCGCATTGGTGGTGCGCGCCCGCACGAACGCATACAACGCGAGGAATCCGCCGTAGATCGCCACCGGCAGCAGCTCCGGCATGTTCTCGCCGCCTTCCATCGGGTTCAAGCTGAACAGCGCGAGGAGGATGACTGCGCCGAGCAGACCGAGGCCGAACGCAACTGCGTAGGCGTGGATGAACGGCTTCTTGAAATCGCCGACCAGGAACCGCGAATCGCCGAATGCATGGTTGTCCGCCGAGTAGCGCACCATGCGGTGCTTGAAGTAGGGATACAGGATGCCAACGAAGATGAGCCACACGTAGCGGATCACGACGCGGAAGCAGCTGCCGTAGGTGCCGAGAAACGACAGGCGGATGTTGCGGTACGCCGAGTTCGCGGCGTTGAACCTGGACGAGCGCACCAATAGCCACGGGCCGATCAGCACCGCGGCCGCGAAGAACAGCGCCTTGCCGGAGAAGCTCTCGAGGCTCAGTTCAGGCACCAGGTTGCCGGCCGCGACGACGATCACCAGCAGCGCGAGCGCGAACAGCCGCCCGATCAGGATCGCGACCGGCCGGCCGCGGTACTCGAAGCTCTCTCCGGCGATGCGCGTATGCGCATAGAAATAGCGGCGCTTGCGCACCTTCGCCCACGCCGAGTAGATCCCGAGCGTGAGCAGAGTCAGCGCAAGATTGACGATCCAGATGCGGAAGTACTCGCCCGCCGTGCCGGTGAACTCAGCCTGGTAGCGCTGCTCGCCGGACGCGCGGACTCCGTCCACCAGCCCCCTGCCAGGCGTGTCCACCGCCAGATTCTACGATGCTGCATTGCGACAGACGAAAAAAAGCCCGGCGTGCACCGGGCTTTCGGGGTGAAACAGGCGCTACACGATGAGCAGCACGACGATGATGATCCCGATGATGATCATCACCCATTGCCAGTCCGTGAATGCGCCCCCGGCAGGCAGGGCATCGATCCGTCCGGCGAGCGTGCGCACTTCGGCGTCGGTCATCGCATCGATCCGCGCCTGCGCCTTGTCCGGCGGAACGCCAAGCGCCTGCAGTTGCTTGGCGACTTCGGGCCGCGATACCAGCGACTTGATACGCTCGCGGTCGCTGCCGGCCTGCGCGTCCGCGGCTGCCTTGTCCGTGCCGATCATTCCGGCGGCGGCGGGCGCAATCCAGAACGTCGACCCGAGGAAACTTGCGGTGACGAGAAAGACGATCATTTGGCGGACACGACTGAACATTGGAGCCTCCTTGTTGTTGCGGGTTGGACACCACTTCCAGAGGCAAGGTTCGCGCCGGAGAGCACGCCGCGGGCGTCGCCGGCTACCGACGTTGCAGAGCGTCCTACAGCTATTCCCAGACGCCGACGGGCATCGGCAGCCCGGCGTAATCGTCGGATGTGAGCGGTCCGTCAGCCGCGATCCCGAAGCGCTCGAGAACCACGATGATCTGCCGCGCGTGTTGCGCTGAGTGCCACGTCGAGCGCTCGAGCAGCTCGTGGAACGGACGGTCGCCGTAATACGTTTTCACGGTCTGCGCCCGTGCCGCAGCGAGGCGCTCGTGCGACCAGCGGCGCAACCGCGCGGTGATGCGCGCGCCGTAGGCGCGAATGTCGGCAGGGGTGCGCACTTCCGCGGGCGGCTCGGCGTTGTAGATCGAAGTCAGGTCCGACACGCCGTCTTCGATCGCCTGCAGGAACGAGTCCGGGATCTGCCAGATATGGTAGGCAAGATCACGGATGCTGCGATTGCGCCCTTCGGTTGCGCGCTCGCCCAGGCGCTGCTGCGGAATCTGCATCACGTGGCGCTGCGCCGCCTCGAGCACGTTCAGCCACTTGCGCATCAGCACGTCCTCGGGGAGGCGCTCGATGCGCACTTCCCGGCCGACAAAGCGCGACACGTCCTCGAGCGCCTGTGCGAATACATACTCCCGACCGCGGGTGACGACCGGCACGGTGCGCACGCCGAGCGCGCGCAGCTCATCCATCGCTTCGGGCTGCGCCGACACGTTGACCGACTCGTACTCGACCCCGAGCTGCGACAGGAACTCCTTGACCTTTACGCAGCTCGAGCAACCCGGCCGCCAATAGACCCTGAGCGATTCCATGATCCGGCTCCTTGCACGTACAACTTCCGGCATCTTACAGTTGGAACCTGGATCCGATATGAAACAGAAAGCGCGCTTCATGCCTATCCGATTCGCCGTCGCCGTACTTCTCGCCGCCTGCCTGTTCGGCCAGGTCGAAGCTCAGACCGGGCGTCGCGGCCCTCCCGACGGCGGGCGCGGCGACGCAAAGCGGCGCGACGACGCGGCCTCGGCGAGCGCGAACGACCAGGTGCGCCACCAGCTCGCCAACGTCCGCTCTGCGCTGAAGCTGACGCAGGAGCAAGCCCCGGCATGGGAGGCCTACGAGAAGCGGATTGTCGGCCTGCTCGACGACCTGAGCCGCGGCTTCAACCAGCCGCCCGGCGCAAGCGCGGTGAAGCAGATCGACGCGCGGGTCGACATGGTACGCAACCGGCTCACCGCGATGGAAGAGATCGCAGACGCAGCGGCAAGGCTGTACGCGGGCCTGTCCGATGAGCAGAAAGGCACAGCCGACCGGTTGCTGCCGGGAACTCTCCCGGCGCTCTATTCGGGTGCTCCGATGCGCGCCGCCGTGCCGCGCGGCGCGCAGAAGTAAGCGCTCGAACGAGCGCTAGCCCGGTCGGCCTTCGCAAAGGACGATCAGGTTCGCGAGCGCATTGCGCACGCGGCGCGCGGCAGCCGGATCGGCGAGATAGATCACGAAGCGGTTCTCTGTCGATTCGCTGAACTTGCGCGCCGCCGGAAACACCGTGCGGCGCGTTGCAAACGGTGTTTTTTCGCTGGCGAGCGTCACGCCCGACGCCGGATCGAGCAGGCCCGTAGTCAGGCCCTTCACATCGAATCGCACGATGTCGAGCAGCACTTCGCTGGGCGGCGCAGTGCCGGGTGCCGCTCGGGACGTGACGAGCTCGCGTTCCATCCGCATCCGGCAGTCGCGCACCGCGATCGAGCCGAGAACGATCTCCATCGTCGCTCCATCGCTCAACGGCACATTGGCGGTGCGCCCGAACGCGCGCACGTTCTCCTCGATGAAAGCCGCGGTTTCGGCGAGGCCGGGCCGCCGCGCATCCTGTCCCTGCCACTCGTCGGTGAATACGGTCGACGCCAGGGTGCCCTGGGTGCGCGCATGCCGCGCCGCAAGCTCGCCGATCGAGCGCGCAGGCAAGGCGAAATTCAGGTTCTGGCCACTGCGCGACTGGAACGTCGTGATGCCGACCAGGTGGCCCGCGTCGTTGAAGAGACCTCCGCCGCTCGAGCCCGGCGAGATCGGCGCAGTCGTCTGCAATACGGAAATGCCGTTGATCTCGCGCAGCCCCGAGATCAACCCGTCGCTCAACGTCAGTTCGAGTCCCTGGGGCGCGCCGATCGCGAAGACATGATCGCCGGGACTCGCTCCGGCCAACGGTGCAAGCGCCGCCAGCGCGCCCAAGCCGGGCACCTGGAGTTGGCACAGGTCGCGCTCCTCGTCCGCATATCGGCGGGTAGCGGCGTGCCTGGTGCCGGCGCTGAGGACCACGATCCTTTCCCCGCGCAGTGCGACGTGGCAGTTCGTCACGACTTCGCCGGGGGCGATGATGACGCCACTGCCCTGCGCCCGCTTGCTGCCCTGCGCATCGTGCGCTTCGACGACGACCACCAGCTTCGCTACCTTGGCGTACACCTGTGCCGGGGTTAGCGGCCACGCCGCCGGCGCATGCAGCGCGCAGAGCAGTGCGGCGAGCCCGAGGCCCTTCACTCCAGGACGCGGTTTGCGCGCGCGAGCACGGTGCGCGGGAGCGTCAAGCCGAGCGCCTTGACGCTCGCCTGGTTGACGACGAGTTCGAGCCGGGTGACCTGCTCGACCGGAATGTCGCCCACCCGCGTGCCCTTGAGGATCTTGTTAGCCAGGCCCGCGCTGCGCTTGAGCGATTCCAGCGCGTCGGCGCCGTAGCTCATCACCGCGCCGGATTCGGCCCAGTCCGCGCGGTAGCCGACCAGCGCCAACTGGTTGCGGATCGCGAACTTCGCGGCTTCGATCCGGTTCGCGACCAGGGTGAACGACGGCGTGACCAGGGCGGTGCGGATGCCGTCGCGCTTATAGTTCGCGAAGATCTTCGGCACCGCCTCGAAGTTGGTGAAGTCGACCGCGACGAGCTCCAGACCGGCATGGCGCGCCGCTTCGTGGTACGTCGTTCGTTGCCGCTCGACGTCCGCGCCGCGCCGGTCGAACACCACGCCGATGCGCTTCTGGCCCGGGAATGCGTCGCGCACGATGTGCATGCACTTCGCGACCGTGTCCTTGCGAAACTGGTACGTGCCCGTCGCGTTGCGGCCCGGCTTGTGCATCGAAGCGACCAGCTTGCTCGCGACCGGGTCGGCGGCGGTCATGAACACCACCGGGATCGACTCGGTCGCCTTGAGCGCGGCAACCGCGAGCGTGCCCGTAGTGGCATAGATCAGCTGCGGCTCGAGGTCGGCAGCGATCTTGCCGAGACTCTCCATGTAGTCGCGCGCGCCGCGGCCCGAAAGGCGCTCGTAGGTGATGTTGGTGCCTTCGGTCCAGCCCAGGCGCTGCATCTCTTCGAAAAACGGCTGCGCAACCCGCTCGTCGTTGTCCGAATCGCCCGGAAAGAGCACGACCGCGAGCACTTTGCGCGCGGATTGCGCGATGGCGGCCAGCGGCGCGACGATGCCGGCGCCGAAGAGCCCAAGGACCATTCTTCTTGTTGCCATGCCTGGAGGATTCCCCGGCGGAAATTTTACGAGGGAATCGGCCGGAGCGGGCCCTGTTTCGCGCAGGCGCCGGCGGGTCTATCATCTGTAGCGCAATGAACCTTCGGCGCGCCCTGCTCGTCACCGCGGCATTGTTGCTGCAAACTGTCATCGTCTGCGACGCATTCGCAGCGCGCGGCGGCCGGTCGGCCGGCGCGGGCCTGAGCCGGGGCAGTCACGCGCAGGGCGGCCACAGATGGCATGGCGGGCATCGCCACTACCATCACGGCGGGGGGTTCTTTTTCGGCGCATCGCTCTTCGCGCCCTACTGGTGGTTTCCGCCGCTGCCCTATTACTCGCTCGCGGCGCCGATCTACCTCGACGAGTATCCGTTCGCGACGCCTCTCGAACCCGGCTTCTGGTATTACTGCCACAGCGCGGGCGCGTACTATCCCGGCGTGGCAGGCTGCCCGGAAGGATGGGAGCAGGTAGCGCCCGCCGGCGGGAATTTGTAGAGCAAGCACTGCCGCAAGTACGCGGTCGCGCAGCACGTACGGTTCCCGGCATTCGCCGCGCTGTAGCCGAATGATGACAATCTATGGCTTGCCTCCTACGAACGGGTCACTCGTCGCATGGTCCACAAGACATGCGCGCGATTGGACGAGTGGCGGTGCTCGCCCTGGCCCTGGGAGGGTGTGCGACCTTGCCGGATGTCGACCCGTGGCTCCTTTACGGCGGCTCGCCGACCGCCGACGAGAAGAAGATCCGCAGGCCGCTGACCGAGAAGCAGACCGAGGCGGTCCTCGCCAAGGTATCCCGCAAGGGCGACGAGAACGACCTGCTGACGCGCCAGACGGCGCTTGAGGAAGCAGTCGCGGGAACGCCGCTCGTTCCAGGCAACGAAGTCACCCTGCTGAACGACGGGCCTGCAAGCTACCAGGCGATGTTCGAGGCGATCGAAGCCGCGAACGATCACATCCACCTCGAGTTCTACACGATCGACGAGCAGGGCGAGACCGGGCGGCGCCTCGCCGAGCTGCTGCTCAAAAAGCGCGCGCAAGGCGTCGCGGTGAACCTGATCTACGACGGCGTCGGCTCGATCGAAACGCCGAAGGAATATTTCAAGCGGCTGCGCGACGGCGGCGTCAACGCGGTCGAGTTCAACCCGGTGAACCCGCTCACCGCGGCAGCCGGGTGGCACCTCAACCATCGCGACCACCGCAAGCTGACGATCGTCGACGGCAAGGTCGCGTTTACCGGCGGCATCAACATCAGCGGCGTGTATTCCACCGGATCGTCGGTTTCCGACTCGCGCTCGCCGAGCCGCGAAGGCTGGCGCGACATCAACATCCGGATCGTGGGACCGGTCGTCGCCGACCTGCAGAGGGAATTCCTCGAGAATTTGCAGAAGCACTGCAAGGAGCCGATCGAGCCGCGCGAGTGGTTTCCGCCGCTCGAGCCCAAAGGCAAGCATCCGGCTCGCGTCGTGGCGAGCAGCCCGGACGATGCGGTGCCGGCGATCTTCGTCACCATGGTTTCGGCGATCCGCAACGCCACGCGCTCGGTACACCTGACGATGGCGTATTTCGCGCCCGATCCGCAGACGCTCGACGCGCTGAAAAGCGCGGCGGGGCGAGGCGTCGACGTCAAGCTGATCCTGCCCTCGTATACCGATTTCTGGGGCATCCTGTACGCTGGACGCTCCCATTACGCGGACCTGCTCCAGTCGGGCGTGCAGATCTACGAGCGCCAGGAACGATTGCTGCATGCGAAGACGGCCGTGATCGACGGAGTCTGGGCGACGGTCGGTTCGAGCAACGTCGACTGGCGCAGCTTCCTGCACAACGAGGAGCTGAACGTGGTGGTGCTGGGCAACGATTTCGGCAGGCAGATGGAAGACTCGTTCGGCCGCGACCTCGCCAACTCCAAGCGCGTGACCTCGGAGGAATGGGAGCGCAGGCCGCTCGGCAGCCGGATCAAGGAAGCGGCCGCGCGGGTCTGGGAATACTGGCTGTAGCGTAGGATCGCAGCCGCATGCGCCTGGAAGACGAACGCGAGAGCTCGAGCGTCGAAGATCGGCGCGGCGGCGGTGGCGGTTTCGGCATCGGCGCCGGTGGCGTCGGGGTCGGCACTGTGGTCATCGCGCTGGTCGCCAGCTACTTTTTCGGCATCGATCCGCGCGTGATCCTCGGCATGGCCGAGAACATGCAGGGCGGTGCCCCGCAAGCGAGCCAGCATCCGATCGACCCGGCGCGCGACCCCGAGGCGGCGATGGTCTCCGAGGTGAAGAAGATCCTCGCCAAGACCGAAGACACCTGGGAAGCGCTCTTCAAGCAGGCCGGCGGCCAGTATCGGCACCCGGCGCTGGTGCTCTATCGCAACGTCACGCCCACGGCGTGCGGGTCGGGGCAGGCGGCGATGGGGCCGTTCTACTGCCCGGGCGACGAGAAGATCTACCTCGATCTCGGTTTCTTCGACCAGATGGCGCAGCGCTTTCGCGCCGGCGGCGATTTCGCGCGCGCGTACGTGATCGCGCACGAGGTCGGCCACCACGTGCAGCGCCAGCTCGGCGTCACCGCGAAAGCCGAAGCGCTGCGCTCCAAGCTGCCGCATTCCGAGTACAACAAGGTCTCGGTAAGAATC
>Ga0111538_10011587_pt1 | contig 11682 bp, 10 predicted proteins | sample SoiMethybrSBSTD1_FD_79669 | JGI IMG/M metagenome (GOLD analysis project Ga0111538, IMG submission 79669) | Bulk soil microbial communities from a Populus tree surrounding site in Tennessee, USA - Soil MetaG P. TD hybrid SBSTD1 (version 2)... | ecosystem: Environmental > Terrestrial > Soil >...
GCGGTGATGGTCGCGGTCTTTCTCACCTTCGCGCTGTCGGGGCCGATACCCCCGAAGGAGATGGGTGTCATCCTCGGCGTCGCCGTCCTGCTCGACGCGATGCTGATCAGGCTCGTCCTGATGCCCGTGCTGCTCCGCGTGATGGGTCGCCATGCGTGGGCGCTGCCGCGGTGGCTCGACCGGCTGCTCCCGGATGTGACCTTCGGCCATTCGTGAGAACCTGCGGGCGTGCCCGACGAGGAACGAGCACGCGCAGCCGTCAGGGAAGCCGAGCGCTTCCTCAATGCCTGGCATGGCGGCCCCGGTCCCCGAGGCAGCCTGCTGGAGGTCGCCGAGGCGACCGCCGCGGACGAGCGGTGGGACCGGTACGGGTCAGGGGAGCGGATCGAGCGCCTCGAGCGGCGCGTCTCCGAGCTGCTCGGCAAGGAGGCCGCCGTGTTCATGCCGAGCGGCACGATGGCGCAGCCGATCGCCCTGCGGATCTGGTGCGATCGCCGCGGCATCCGCACCGTCGCCTTCCACCCGACCTGCCATCTCGAGCTGCACGAGGAGAAGGGCTACGAGCGGCTGCACGGGCTCCACGGGAAGCTCGTCGGCGACCCCAATCGCCTGATCACGCTCGACGACCTCGAGGCGCTCCGCGAGCCCGTCGCGGCGCTGCTCCTCGAGTTGCCGCAGCGCGAGCTCGGCGGCCTGTTGCCGTCCTGGGACGACCTCGAAGCGCAGGTCGGGTGGGCGCGTCAGCGTGGGATCGCGCTGCACATGGACGGGGCACGCCTGTGGGAGGCGCAGCCGTTCTACGACCGGCCGCACGCCGAGATCGCGGCGCTGTTCGACTCCATCTACGTCTCGTTCTACAAAGGCCTCGGCGGGATCGCCGGCGCCGCGCTCGCCGGCGAGGCCGCGTTCGTCGACGAGGCGCGAGTCTGGCAGCGTCGCCAGGGCGGAAACCTCGTCACGCTGCACCCGTTCGTGGTCGCGGCCGAGCTCGCGCTCGACGAGCGACTCGAACGGCTTCCCGTCCACGCCGCGCACGCCCGCGCGCTCGCCGCGGCGCTCTCGGAGGTCGAAGGCATCGAGATCGTCCCCGACCCGCCGCAGACGCCGCTCTTCCACGTCCTGCTCCGAGGCGACCGCGAACGGCTCGCCGAGGCCGCGGTCCAGATCGCGGAGGAGAGGAAGGTGTTCCTCTTCGCAGATCCGAGCTCGACGATGTCGCCGAGCTGGCAGCGGCACGAGGTGATGGTCGGCGAGGTCACGCTCGCCCTGGAGCCGGCCGAGGTCGCGGAGCTGTACACGGAAGTGCTCGCCCGCGCGACCGCACCTCGCCGGGCGCGACGGCGCGCGACGAAACGCTCCTAGGAGCCGACTCGGGCGACGAGTCGCCGAGCGACCTCAGCCGGATGCGGCATGGCGGCGACCTCCTCGGCGAGCTCTGCCGCCCGATCACCGTACGCCGGCTCGGCGAGCAGCGTCTCGGCCGCCTCCCGTACGGCTTCGGCTGTCACGTCGCCGGGTAGCAGCACGAGACCGGCGCCGATCTCCGCGCAGCGCGCCGCGTTGTCGAACTGGTCGGCGGCCTGCGGGAGGAGCAGCGTCGGGAGCCCGTGCGCGAACGTCGCGAGGATCGAGCCCGATCCACCGTGCGCCACGACGACGGCCGCGTGCGGGAGCACGTACGCCTGCGGAACGTACCGCTCGACGAGCGCGTTTGCGGGGACCGGCTCGAGCGCGAGCGGATCGTTGCCGTTGCCCACCGTCGCCAGCACGTCACAGTCGACGCCCTCGAGCCCGTCGAGCAGGGTGCGAAACACGGAGACGTCGTTGTGCACGGTGCCGAGCGTCACGTAGATCAAGGGTCGGCCGCGGCGGCCGGCGAGCCAGGCCGGCGCCGTCTCACCCACCGCGGCGGGGAACAGCGGTCGCACGGGCTCGACCTGGATGCCCTGCGGCGGCGTCGTGCTCTGGAAGCTCGGCGGACAGAGATCGGCGTACGTGCCGCGGTAGGCGCCGCAGAGCGGCTCGGGCTCGAGGCCGAGCTCGCGCCAGAGCGGGTCTATCTCCGGGGCCGCGCGCTCGAAGCAGGCCGTGGGGATGAGCCGGCCGAACGAGTGGTGGACGCTCGGCAGACCGGCTGCCGCCGCGACGATGGGCGCGGCGAGATCGCCCGACTCGTGGACGACGAGCGCGGGCTGCCACTCCGCGACGATCTCCCGGAGTGGGTGGAGCTTCACGGGGGCTTCATTGGCCGCGAAGCGCCCGGCGAAGGCGAGCGGTCGCCGCTCGGCGACGGGCAGCGTGCGGAGGTGAGCGCGCACCGGCGCGAAGCGGCGCTCGAGCTCGTCCTGGTCGATCCCGGCCGGCAGGAGGTCGAACCCCGCCCTGTGGACCCGGTCTGCGAACGACGCCGAGGTCGCGAACCTGACGTCGTGGCCCTCGTCCGCGAACGCACGGGCAAGGGGCACGAGCGGGTGGAAGTGCCCATAGGCGGCGATGCAGCTGAAGAGGACCCGCATGGGGCACCCTAACCCTCGGGCGCGTGAAAGAATCGCGGCGTGGCATACACCGTCTTCCACGCCGGCCAGCTCGAGTGGCACCCTCGCCGAGAAGGCGACCCCCGCCTCGTCTCCGAGCTCTCCGACGCGATGACGCGCTCGCGGGCGAACCTCTACCGCTACCCGCCGGGCGCCATCGGCCGGCGCCACAGCGACCCGGTCCAGGAGGAGGTCTTCGTCGTCCTCGACGGCACGCTCACGATCCACATGGGCGAGGGGGACGAGCCCGAGCGCCACGAGCTCGAGCGCGGCAGCGTGCTGATCGTGCAGCCGGGCACGGTGCTGCAGCTCTCGAACCGTCACGACGACGAGCTGCGGCTCTTCGTCTACGGCGCCCCGCCGGAGCGCGGCGAGGCGACGTTCCACCCGACGATCGAGTAGGGCTACGAGGCGACGAAGCGGACGATCCGCTCGGCGATCTCCTCGCCCTTGTCCTCCTGCAGGAAGTGCCCGGCGCCCGGGACGATCTCCGCCGGGAGCGCGCCCGGGATGTGCGCCGCCATCAGCTCCGCGTGCGCCGGCGAGAAGACGCGGTCGGAGTCCGAGAAGAGGACGAGCGCCGGCTTCTCCCAGCGCGACAGGGCGGCGCGCACCTCGAGCATCTCTGCGGCGGAGGGATGGTCCGGCTCAGTCGGGACGAGCTCGGGGAAGGCGAGCGGGCCGGCCTTCGCCTCGGCGACCGGGAACGGCGCGTCGTAGCCGCGAACGGCGTCGTCGTCCAGCGGTGAGACGCAGGCGACCTGCACCAGCCGGCTCGCCGTGAAGTCCGGCCCGACTGCCCGGACGAGCTCGCGGAAGCGGAGCCACTGCTCGGACGGCGCGCCGACGCCGACGCCCGTGTTGAGGATCACGAGCCGCTCGACGCGGGCGGGATGCGAGACCGCGAGGCGGAGCCCGGTCGGCCCGCCCCAGTCGTGCACCACGATCGTCAGGCGCGCGAGGTCGAGCTCGAGCACGAACCGCTCGATCGAGCGGTAGTGACCGGCGTACGAGTAGTCCTCCTGCGAGCGGGGCTTGTCCGAGCGGCCGAAGCCGAACAGGTCCGGAGCGATCACGCGGCCCACTGCGGAGAGCGCCGGGATCATGCGCCGGTAGAGGAACCCCCACGTCGGCTCACCGTGGAGGAGCAGCACCGGCTCGCCCGCGCCCTTCTCGACGTAGTGCATCCGCAAGCCGTCCTGCTCGAGGTACCGCGGCGTGTACGGCCATCCCGCGAGCTCGTCGAAGCGCTCGTCCGGGGTGCGGTAGGCCTCCACGCGGACGACTCTACGCGCGGGCCCGGGGACGTAGGCTCAGCCCGTGAGCGAGCCCGTCGCCCCGCAGGTGCCGTCGACCCGGCGGATCCTCACCGGCTACTTCGTGCTGTCCGGCCTCTACACGCTGTCGGCAGCGGCGATCTGGGGCGTGAACACGCTCTTCCTGCTCGACGCCGGGCTGTCGTTCTTCGAGGTCTTCCTCGCGAACGCCGCGTTCTCGGCCGGGATGGTGCTGTTCGAGGTACCGACCGGGGTCGTCGCCGACACGCTCGGCCGGCGGGTGTCGTTCCTGCTCTCCCTCGTCGTCCTCGCGGTCACGACGCTCCTCTACGTCGCCCTCGCCGAGGTCGACGCGGGCGTGGTCGCCTTCGCCGTCGTGTCCGTCCTGATGGGGCTCGGCTTCACCTTCTATTCCGGCGCGATGGAGGCCTGGCTCGTCGACGCCCTCGCGGTCACGGGTCATCACGGGCCGCTCGACGGGATCTTCGCCCGCGGCCAGCAGATCACGGGCGCGGCGATGCTCGTCGGGACGGTCGGCGGCGGCCTCCTCGGCCAGATCGACCTCTCGCTTCCCTACCTCGTCCGCTCCGGACTGCTCGTCGCCGTGTTCGGGATCGCCTACGCCGTGATGCACGACGTCGGGTTCACGCCCCGCCGCGTGACCGTCGCCGAGCTCCCGTCTGCGGTCGCCCGCAATGCCCGCGACGGCGTCGCGTACGGCTGGGCGCAGCGACCGCTCCGGCTGCTGATGCTCGCGTCGTTCTTCCAGCTCGGATTCTCGATGTGGGCCTTCTACGCCTCGCAGCCGTACATGCTCGACCTGCTCGGGAGCGACGCCGTGTGGATCGCCGGGCTCGTGACCGCAGGAATCGCGCTCTCGACGATCGCGGGGAACCAGCTGGTCGAGGTGCTCTCCCGGCGCTGCGGCCGCCGCACCACCCTGCTGCTCGGCGCGGCCACCGTCGAGACCGGCGCGGCCGTCGCGCTCGGGCTCGTGTCCTCGTTCTGGCTCGCGCTGCCGGCGCTGCTCCTGATCATGGGCGCGTCCGGAGTGACGAGCCCCGTCCGCCAGGCGTACCTCCACCAGGTCGTGCCGAGCGACAAGCGCGCGACGGTCGTCTCGTTCGACTCGATGATCTCGAACACGGGCGGGGTCGGCGGCCAGGTCGGGCTCGGCGCGCTCGGCGAGAGCCGTTCGGTCGGCGCCGCGTTCGTCGCCGGTGGGATCGTGACGGGCCTCGCCCTGCCGCTGCTCGGGCGCGTCCGCGCGATCGGAGGGGCGCCCGACCGGATCGTCGGCACGAAGGCGGGCGTCGAGAGCCCGTGCGCGGCGTCCGGGCTCCCGGCCGTCGCGGCCATCGAGACCGCACCGGTGCAGTAGGGAGGGGCGCCGCCGCAGGGGCGCCCCTCCCTCTCCTCCCCCGGAGAACTACGTGCGGGCCGCGGCGAGCGCGTCCACCAGCCCGTGGCCGAAGTACGAGGTCCGGCCTCCCTGCCCCTGGCAGGGAACCGCCGTCGTGAAACCGTCCGCAGCGGGGCACGAACGCGGCTGCGCGGTCCGCTCGACGGCGGCGATGACCGCTCCGGGACTCCACCCCGGATGCATTTGCCGGACGAGCGCCGCCACGCCGGCGGCGTGCGGCGACGCCATCGACGTCCCGGTCAGCACGTCGTAACGGGCCCCGTGGTCGAGCACGGTCAGGCCCGGGAAGGCGTTGTCGTTGAGGAAGTCGAGGAACGGCCAGATCCCCAGGTCGGGGTCGTTGTCCGTGCTCGACCCCGCGGCCAGGACACCGGTCTGGACGACGTCGAGCCCCTGGAAGTAGTCACCGCCCGGCGCGGCGACCCCGACGACGCCCATGCCCGTGTTCGAGTAGTCGGCGATGCCGAACGGGCCGACCGAGGAGACCGCGAGCACCCCGGGGATCTCTGCCGGCGTCACACGGCAGTTGTTCCCGACGTCCCGGGTCACGGCCGCGCCCGGCGGCCAGTCCGGGCTGATCACGTCTTGATCGGGATGCTGCAGGTCCTGTGACTCGTTGCCGGCCGCGGCGACGATCACGACTCCCCGCTGCTGCGCGTACCGCGCGGCATCCTGGAGATCCCGGTAGATCGCACGCTGCTCCGCGTCGTTCCCGCAGAGATAGAGGTACGGGTCGGCGAACAGGCTTAGGTTGACCACGTCGAGCCGCAGGTCTCCGGCGTACCGGAGCGCGGCGGCGACGGAGTCGGCGAAGCAGTAGCTCGCGATCGTGCACGCCTTGATCGCCACGATCGTCGCCTGCGGCGCGACGCCCGCGATCCCGATCCCGTTCACCGGCGCGGCGATGGTCGACGCGACGTGAGTCCCGTGGCCGCCGAGGTCCTGAACAGCTGCCTTGTTCGTGCAGTCGCCGTTCCCGACCTCCTGCGGGTCGGCGGTCGGAGTCGTCGAGAAGATGAACGAGCAGGAAAGGGCGACGTTCAGATTCGGCGCGATGTCCGGATGCGTCATGTCGACGCCGCCGTCGATGACGCCGACGCGCACGCCCCTGCCGGTCGCGACCGCGTACGAGCCACCGGTCGTCGCGTGGATCTGGAGCATGTCCCACTGGCACGGGGCCAGTGGCTCTGACGACGGCACGGCGCCACCCATCACCGGAGCGAGCAGGCTTGTGCACATGGCGACGGCGCTCGGCGTCGTCTCGGCCGGCGATGCCGCCGGCACGAGACAGAGCGAGGCGACGACCGCAACGGCCGCCGCCGCGACCACTCGAAGCTTCCTCATCCGTTCCTCCCCTTGGTTGCCCCCGCTCGTGCGTTCCGACACGAGGTGCGCGCCACACTAACGGCCTCGCGGCCGTGCGACAACCCCGCTGTGCGGTTGGAGCAACGATCTGTTACGATATATCGCGATACAGCGACGAAAGGAGTGCCATGTCGGCATTCGCCATCGCACCAAACCGGTGCCATCGTGAGGATCGGCTCCGGTTCATGACCGGACGGCGCCACCGCCGCCAGCACCACCGCGGTTTCGGGCCGGGCTACGCGTTCGGCCGGCGCGCCGGACGCGGCGACATCCGCGCCGCGATCCTCGTTCTCCTCGCCGAGGAGCCGATGCACGGCTACCAGATCATCCAGGAGCTCGCCGAGCGGACCGGCGGCGTCTGGAGGCCGAGCCCCGGCTCGGTCTACCCCACGCTCCAGCAGCTCGAGGACGAGGAGCTCGTGCGCGAGACGGCCTCCGATTCGGGCAAGCGCGTGTACGAGCTGACCGACGCCGGCCGCGAGCAGGCCGCGTCGACCGAGGCGCCGTGGAGCGCGGTCGCCGGTGAGAGCGAGGACGCGCTCGTCGGACTACGGGACCTCGGCTTCCAGGTGCTCGCCGCGACGCGCCAGGTCGCCCACGCCGGCACAACGGCGCAGATCGAGGCCGCGCAGTCGGTGCTGCGGGACGCGCGGCGCGCGCTCTACCGTCTGCTCGCCGACGAGGACGGGTAGCCGGGTGGGGAGCGGCGGCTCCCCACCCGTCCGACGAGCTCGTCAGTCGATCGTGTGCCTCGCGCGGAACAGGCCCTCGGCGTCGACGTCCGCACGGACGCGTGCCAGCCGCTCGTACACCCCCGCCGGGTAGAGCGCTCTCTTGTCGACGCCACGCTCGGCGAAGTGGAAGTACGCGCTGCCCGAGAGCCACGGCGCGAGGGAGGAGCGGATTGCGTCGACGCGATCGTCGATCGACGCCACGGCCTCCTGTGACGTGACGGCGCCGACCGCGTACACGACGTACGGGGCCTCGAGGTGCGACAGGGCGCCGCCGTTCGGATCGGGGCGTCCGAGCGCACCCTCGAGGTGACGCACTTCGAGCGAGAGCAGCGGCGAGGTGCCGTCCATCGCCGCGACCGCCACGAGCACGCGGACGGCGTCCGCATCGACCCGGTCGAGCATCCACCCCTCGCCCCGGCCGGGGACCGGGCCGGGCGGGTCCCGGTGCAGCTCGGTGAGAGCGCGCGCGGGAATCGTCGCGAACGTGTCGATCTCCGGCCCCAGCGCGCGCAGTGGTGCCAGCAGCTCGCGGCCGCTGCGCTCGTCGCCGAGGTATGCGGCCTCGACCACGACCAGCTGACGGCCGCGGAGCGGCTCCGGCATCTCGGGGACCGGCGGGATCTGCAGTAGGCGGCCGATAGAAGTGACCTCATCCGGCGCATTTCGCGTCCAGTCGGCCCACGCCGCCAGCACATCCTCGGCACGGTCGATCGGCCACATCAGCCAGCCGGCGTACACCTCCGAGACCGGGTAGAGCGCGATCTCGACCTCCGTGACGACACCGAAGCTGCCTCCGCCGCCGCGCAGCGCCCAGAAGAGGTCGGCGTTCGTCTCCGGGTCGGCGCGGACGACCTCGCCGCTCGCGGTGACGACCTCGGCGGCGAGCACGCTCGAGGACGAGAGCCCGTGCTTGCGGGCGAGCCAGCCGACGCCGCCGCCGAGCGAGTAGCCGACGACGCCGACGTCGGAAGCGGAGCCGTGGAGCGCGGTGAGACCGTGCGGGACCGCGGCGTCGACGACGTCCGCCCAGATCGTCCCCGCCGCGACGCGGGCGACGCGCGCCACGGGGTCGATCTCGACACCGGTCATCCGGGACGTGTTGACGAGCAGCGTGCCGTCCAGCGGCGCACCGGCCCCGTGCCCCGTGCCCTGGACGGCGACCTTCAGCCCGACGAGCCGGGCCTGCTCGACGACGTCGACGACGTCGTCAACCGTCTCGGGCAGCGCGACGGCCGCGGGGCGCTGATCGACGGCGAGGTTCCAGGCGCGCCTGGCGTCATCCCAGCCCGCGTCCCCGGGAAAGAGGAGGATGTCCGGCGAGGACGCGGTGCGGGTCGGGTTTCCGGTCTCGATGAGCTGCGCCATGTGAAAGTCTCCTGTGCCTTCGGGGTCGTGCCCCGAGCGTCGCTGCGGCATCCGGCGCGATCGGTGCGGTTTTCCGCACCGGCCGCGGGCGCAGACCGGCGTTCTTGCCCGCCGTCAACGACGCGCGACGAGCGCCTCGGCCGCGGCGGCGGCGAGCCCGGCAGCGTCGCGCCGCGCGGTCTCGGCCGAGCCGGCGAGCTCGACCAGCGTCAAGCAGCGAACATCGTCGGGTAGCGCTCCGAGGTCGGCGTCGCCCGCCACGACCGCGACTGGCGTCCCTGCGTCGCGCGCCGTGCCGATCACGTGCCCGACGACCTTCCCGGCGACGGAGGTCGCGTCGACGTGCCCCTCGCCCGTCAGCGCCAGCGAGGACGATCCCAGCGAAGCCCGGAGGCCGACCGCGTCCGCAACCAGGGCTGCCCCCGCCACGAGCCGCGCGCCCAGGACAGCGAGGCCTCCGGCCAGGCCCCCGGCGGCTCCCGAGCCCGGCAGCCTCCGGACGTCGACGCCGTGGGACGCGCGATAGCGCTCGGCAAGGCGTTCCAGCCGTTGCTCCAGCCGGCGTACGTCCTCGGCGTCCGCACCCTTCTGCGGTCCGAACATGCGGGCCGCGTCGACGAACGTCGTCGACACGTCGCAGGCGACCACGACCTCGGCATCACGGAGATCGAAGTCGAGCGCCTCGAGCGCGCCGAGCCCTCCGTCCACCGTCGCGGAGCCGCCGAGGGCGACCACGATGCGCCCCAGGCCGTCGTCGAGCGCAGCTTCGATCAGCTCGCCCGTGCCCGCCGTCGTCGCCCGGAGCGGGTCGTTCGGCCCGCTCACGAGGGCGAGCCCGCTCGCACGCGCCATCTCGATCACCGCGGTGTCGCCGCGGACGGCCCACTCGGCCTCGACCGGGTCGCCGAGCGGTCCCGTGACCCGCGTGGTGCGGCGGCTGTCGAGATCGGGGCAGAGGACGTCGAGCGTGCCCTCACCTCCGTCCGCAAGGGGCAGGCGGGCCGCGGCACGCCCTGTCCGCTCGACTCCAGCGGCGAGCGCATCGGCCGCCTCGCGTGCCGTGAGCGTGCCGCGGAACTTGTCCGGGCAGCAGAGGACCGGGCGGTCGGCCTTCACCGGACGCGCATCAGCTCGGCGGCGCGCTCGGCGACCATCACCGTCGGCCAGTTCGTGTGCCCGCGTGGAAGAGCCGGGATCACGGAGGCGTCGACGACACGGAGCCCGTCGACGCCCCGGACGCGGAGATCCGGCGTGACGACGGCGTCCTGGTTTTCACCCATGCGACACGTGCCGACCGGGTGGTAGAGCGTCTGCGAGCGCGCGCGGAGATGGGCGTGGAGGGCGTCGTCGTCGGTCGCGTCGGCGCCCGGCAGCAGCTCGCCGGACACGTGCCGGGCGAGCGGTTCGACCGAGAGGATTCGCCGGGCCCTGCGGATGCCTTCCAGCAGCACCGCGGCGTCGCGACCTCCGGGGTCGGTCAGGTAGCAGGGATCGATCTCGGGCGCGTGGAGCGGATCCGACGAGGAGAGCCTGACCTCCCCGACGCTCCGCGGCTGGAGGACGACGGCCGCGATCGTGACCCCGTCCTGCGACGGTGGCACCGTTCCCTCCTCCTCGAACAGCACCGGCGCGAAGATCAGTTCGAGGTCGGGCCCGGCCGCCGACGGCTCGGTGCGGACGAACGCAGCGGCCTCGGCGACGTTCGATGTGAGCGGGCCGCGGCCCAAGGTGAGCCACGCGAGGACGTGACGCAACCGTTCGGCGCTGAAAAGCGTCTCTGCGTCGACCGCTGCAAGCACGCCGTTTGCGAGATGGTCCTTGAGGTTCTTGCCGACGGCCGCCGACGCCACGTCGACGGCGATGTCGTGCCGCTCGAGCTCGTCCGGAGGCCCGATCCCGGAGAGCAGCAGCAGCTTCGGGGTGTCGATCGCGCCGGCCGCGAGCACGACCTCGCGACTCGCGTGTGCCTCCTCCTCGTTCGCCGTCTCTCCAGGTCGGTATGCGACTCCGCGGGCCTTTCCGCGGTCGACGAGCAGGCGCGTGACGTGCGCGCCGGTCACCACCGTCAGGTTCGGGCGGCGCATGGCCGCGCGCAGGTAGCCGTCCACCACGCTGTGACGACGGCCCCGCCGGATCGAGACCGGCGTCAGGCCGACGCCCTCGTTGTCGGCGGCGTTGAGGTCGCGGGCGGCAGGGATCCCGGCTGTGGCCGCCGATTCCAGGAAGTCGAGTGTCAAACGGCTCGGATGCCGCTGCGTCGCGCGCGGGAAGTGCGCATCGCTGCGGGCGTACGCCGGAGCGACGTCGTCCCAGCCCCATCCCGGAGGCCACGCGTCGTGGTCGGCCCGGTGGCCGCGGATCGCCATCATCGCGTTGATCGACGACGAGCCGCCGAGGACCCTGCCGCGGGGAAAGACGACCCGGCGGTCGTCGAGCGCGGCCTGCGGCGCCGTCCGGTAGCCCCAATCGAGCGGCGATCCGAACAGCTTCGAGAAGGCGGCGGGAACGCGGACGTTCAGCTTGCGGTCACGCGGCCCCGCCTCGAGCAGCAGAACGCTCGTCGATGGATCCTCGCTCAGCCTGGCCGCGAGCACGCAGCCCGCCGACCCGGCCCCGACGACCACGACGTCGTACACCCTCACCGTCCCTCGAGCTCGACCCAGTGAGTCCACTCGGCGCGCATCTGCGCGCGGTGGCGCATCGCGTCGGCGGGCTTCGCGTGATGCGCGTCGAGGTGCTCGACGATCGCGTCGGCGCCGTGGACGACGGTCTCCCCGTCGACGAGCGTGGGAATCGAGCGAAAGCCGGTGGCGGCCTCCATCGCGTCGCGCTCGTCCCGGTCGAGTGGAACGGTGCGCGCGACCCAGTCGACCTCGAGCTCGGTGAGGCGCAGCCTGACCCGGTGGGAATGAGGGCACCACTCGGCCTGCCAGAGCTCGAGCACGTTCGCATCGTCGCAGAGTCGGCACGTTCTCGGCACACAC
>Ga0111538_10011589_pt1 | contig 11681 bp, 8 predicted proteins | sample SoiMethybrSBSTD1_FD_79669 | JGI IMG/M metagenome (GOLD analysis project Ga0111538, IMG submission 79669) | Bulk soil microbial communities from a Populus tree surrounding site in Tennessee, USA - Soil MetaG P. TD hybrid SBSTD1 (version 2)... | ecosystem: Environmental > Terrestrial > Soil > Tree...
CGGTTCATCCGTTCGTGGTGGCAAGTCCGGACACCGAGACCCTACCGGCTCCGCCGGAGAAGGATCAAACCGAACCAGAAGTCGAGGTGAACGCCGCCGAAACGCCACGCCAGAGGTTGCCAACGGCAACGAGCCCGAGTCAGGAGGAGAATTGTCGCTGTCCCCACTCGCCGCGGACCAGTGTCGTACCAGCATAAGACACGGCACCTTCAGGATGTATGAGCGTGTGGCACTTCTCGGCCCCATCGAAGCATTTGCAGGTTGATCACGCGCGAGTTCCGAAGGCCGAGCTTCCCACGAGGTTCACGCGGATCGCTGTAATCGACCACCAGGGCCGCTACGTCATCCCCGACCTTCCCAAGGCGAGATACAGGGTATGGCCGGCGCGGCTATGGACTAGTGGACTCCCCCGAGGTGGACGGCGAACCTAGTCAACAAGTCGACCTCTTGGCTGTCGTCGCACCTACCGAGGCTGCAGCCTCCCAGTACTACCCGGCGACCTACTGGTAGCAGCGAAATATACGAGCATTGCATTTGCGCAGGAGCCACGACTTGAGGGCGAAGGTTGAGCGCAGCGAGCGCTGCCCTTGCAGGCGATCTCATGACCATCCTAAACCTATGTTGACAGTCTTTGGTTGAAGCCTAGGCTGCACCAAACCGGCAGCCGGACCATCCGAAGATGGCCCTTCCCGCATCGCGTCTCTCATCGCTTCTCGCGCCGCGTTCCGTTGCGATCGTCGGCGCCTCGCCGCGCGAGAACACGCTCGGCAACAATGTCGTGGTGAACCTGCGTCGATTCGGCTATGCCGGCCGCATCTTTCCCGTCCACCCGAGCGCACCGGAAGTGGCAGGCCTCCCGGCTTATCCAGCACTGGCCGAGCTGCCTGAGCCTGCCGAGTGCGCGGTGCTTGCGGTTCCGGCGGACAGGATTGGCGCTGCGCTCGAGGAAGGGGCGGCACACGGCCTCAGGGCTGCGGTCGTGTTTGCAAGCGGATTCGCAGAGCTCGGCGCTGCAGGGCGCGCCCGGCAACGCGACCTGCAAAGACTGTGCGCGCGCACCGGCATTGTCCTGTGCGGGCCAAATTGCCTGGGCCTTGTCAACGTGCACAAGCGAGTATCGCTCTACAGCTCGGGTATCCCCGAAGGGATGATGGACGGCGGTCTCGCCATCGTTTCCCATAGCGGCTCGGCGTGCATCGCGCTCTCCACGTTGGGGCGCTTCGGAATTTCCTATCTTGTGTCTGTCGGCAACGCCGCGGTGCTCGATGTGGCCGACTACCTGGAATACCTCGCAGATGATAGCGCGACCACGGTGGTGGCGCTCTTCATCGAGACGCTACGTGATCCTGCCGCCTTCGCGCGCGCAATGCGGATGATGCATGACGCAGGCAAGCCCGTCATCGCACTTAAGGTCGGCCGGTCGGCGCAGGGCGCCGCGGCGTCCGCCGCACACACCGGGTCTCTTGCCGGAAGCTGGGATGCCTACCAAGCCTATTTTCGGCGTCACGGTGTGATCGCGGTTGATGATTTTGACGAGTTGGCCGAATCGGTCGAGCTGGCGCTGAAGGTTCGTGTTCCGTCGCGAGACGACGGGGTGGCGGTGATCGCGGTAAGCGGCGGTGAGATCTCTCTCGTGGCCGACCTCGCCGAGCGCGCGGGGGTGCGACTGCCGCAACTGGCTTCGGAAACTGTGGCGCGATTGCGGAAGGTTCTGCCCGCGTTCGGCAGCATCGGCAATCCGCTCGATACTACGGACCGCGGCGTCTACGACGCGCAGAACGTGTACAGCGGTTCGATCCGGGCCTTGGCGGACGATCCGTCCGTGTCCCTTGTCGCAGTGGTACAGGATTGCTCGCCGGGCCTATCCGCGCGCGGCTCCAACAACTACCGACGCATCGCACAGACTGTCGCGGACGCTGCGCGCGAGATCTCCAAGCCTGTCGTCTTCTTCAACACGGCGGCAGGTGGCCTTCACCCGCATGTGATCGAGCCGTTCGCCGGAACCAATGTCGCCGTCATGCAGGGGGCGCGTGCGAGCCTGTTGGGGATCAGCCGCCACTTCGCGCATGCTCGGTTTGAACCCCCGGTGGCGCCGCAAACGCTCGCGCCCGACCCGAAGTGGCGCGAGCGACTGGCAAGCGGCACGTCATTCACGGAGCGCGAGTCGAAGGCGTTTCTGGCCGACCACGGAATCGCCGTCACGCGCGAGATGCTCGCGCGGGATGCGGAAGCCGCCGTTCAGGCCGCGGGCGAGATCGGCTACCCGGTCGTACTGAAGATTGAATCGCTCGACCTGCCGCACAAGACGGAAGTGGGCGGCGTGCGTGTCGGCCTTGCTGATGCTGCCGCCGTCGAGGCGGCCTTTGCCGAGGTCGTGGCGTCAGCGCGTGCCGCTGCCCCGGCGGCGCGGCTCGAGGGAGTGCTGGTGCAGGAGATGGTCTCGGGGCTTGAGTTCATCGCCGGACTCTCGCGCCAGGAACCCTTCGGCATGGGGGTGGTGGCCGGAGCGGGTGGAGTGCTTGTGGAGCTGATGCGCGACACAGCGCTCGAGCTTTGTCCCCTGGACCAGGCGCAGGCCAAAGCGCTCCTCGCGCGTACGCGCGCCAGTAGGCTGCTGCAGGGCTACCGCGGGCGGCCTGCGGGAGATGCCGACGCGTTCACCGCGCTTCTCGTGCGCCTGTCGCAGCTCGGAGCGACCTACGAAGACGTGCTGGAGGCGGCGGATCTGAACCCTGTTGCCGTGTTGGAACCCGGCCGCGGTGCCATCGTGCTCGACGCCCTCATCATTCCCCGCATCCCAACCACCCAGGAGGGGCTATGACTTACGAAACGATAAAGCTGGAGCACGACGGCGCGCTCGCGACCCTCACACTGAATCGGCCGGAGAAGATGAATTCTCTCTCCGACCAGTTGCTTGCTGACTTCCGGGCTGCGATGGACACATGCGAGCGTGACGACAACGTACGCGCCTTGATCATCACCGGCGCAGGCAAGGCGTTTAGTGCCGGCTTCGACATCTCGCCGCGGGAAAAGCCGCGCACAACCGTGCAGGACTGGCGCTACCACGCCAAGGACGGTAATGAGTCGTGGCTGCGGGTGTGGCGCTCACGCTTGCCGGTCATTGCGGCGGTGAACGGCTATTGCCTCGGCGGCGGCTGCGACCTCTCGATGTGCTGCGACTACACCGTGGCTGCGGACACGGCGCAATTTGGCGAGCCGGAAATCGAGTTCTGCTCTGCACCACCCTTTCTCATCATGCCGTGGGTACTGGCCATGAAGCATACCAAGGAGCTGTTGCTACTCGGAGGGCGGGTCGACGCGACTGAGGCGTTCCGTATGGGCCTCGTCAACCGGGTAGTCCCGCCCGATAGGCTCATGGAGGAGGCGAGGAAAGTAGCCCTGCGCATGGCGCGCCTGCCCGCGATTGCCGTCAAACAAAACAAGGAGGCGATCAATCGCGCCTACGATATGCGAGGGCTGATAGCCAACATCGAGTATGGCCAGGAAATGTTCTGCATGACGGCGATGGCGCACTCACCGGAGGGCCAGGAGTTTCGCAAGATCGCGCGCGAGCAGGGACTCAAAGCGGCGATCCGCTGGCGGGAGCAGCGCTTCAAATAGCGACGACCATCGGGGGACCGGGCGAGCCAAGCGAGTCTTCTCCGGGTCACGAACGACCCTAAACTGTCCGTTGTCGCGAGCGTCAGCTTTACTCTTGCTTCCGGACGAAAACGGTGCACCGCGACGACGGCAAAGAAGTGCCAGGTTCAGTCCTTCGGTCGCACAGCGTCACACCGACAAGGCGGCGCGCGGTTCGTGTCCAACGCCCAACGGAGGCTCAAGCTACTCGGAAGAACCTGGATGGAGATTTGCAGCATGGCGAAGCTCGTCTTCGGAATGAACCAGTCACTCGATGGCTACGTCGATCACGAGGCGTTTGGGCCCGGTCCCGTGCTCTTTCGTCACTTCATCGAGCAAGCGCGCGGCTTGACCGGCAGTGTCTACGGTCGCCGTCTGTACGAAGTCATGCGCTATTGGGACGAAGACCATCCTGAGTGGACACCGGACCTCCAAGACTTCGCGGCAGCATGGCGCCGCCAACAGAAATGGGTGGTGTCGCGCTCGTTGACGTCAGTAGGCCCCAACGCCACCCTTGTCGCAGAAAACGTCGAGGCTGTGATCCGCAGGTTGAAGGATGAGCTTGCAGGCGAGATTGAAGTTGGCGGACCAGACCTTGCTCGTAGCCTGGCCGAGCTGGGCCTTATTGATGAGTACCAGATCTACCTTCACCCCGTGGTGCTTGGTCAGGGCAAGCCATTCTTCGCTGGCCCCCGGCCGCCGCTCCGCCTTGTGGCCAGTGATCGAATTGGCGAGGACGTAATCAGGCTGACCTACGTTCCTGCTTGATCGCGTGACCCGCCCGACGGACTGAGCCGGCGCGTCGGGTCCGCTCGGGGTCAAGGCCCACCGGTCCACCAAGGCCGTGGCGACGGTCAATGTAGCTTTCTTCTCGGGCATGCCGCGCCGCAGTCCGCGACGGGCAAAGGTGCCAGACGCTGCCACCCCAGAACCAACACTCGCGATCAGCAGGGATTCATGGTCATTCGTATCGCTACCCAGGGTTTCTCCTGATTTTGATATGGCAATATCGCCGGCGAGAATGGTTATTGGGCTGGGGCCGGATCATCAACATCGCTTTGGCGCGTGGATTGGTTGGGTGGGTTCACAAGGCGGCTTATGTCGCCGGGGTTGCGTGATTGCCGATCGTATCAACTTCACGATGCGAGTGTGGATCGTCGATCGGGTGTTGCACAAGGCTTGTGCAGACCAGGTTTTTCTGGCTCCGCGCAACCAACCTGACATACCGTTTTGCAGATGACGCGGGGCTGGTCGCAGGTCGCCGCTGGGAGCACTGCACATGAGCGCACAACATCAGGCCGGAAGCGACAGAGCCGATGGCACCTCGGTGCCTGTCAGCTTGCGGGTCAACGGTACGACGCATGCCGTCGTCGTCGATCCGCGCATGACCCTGCTCGACTGCCTGCGCGAGGTGCTGCATCTGACGGGCACGAAGAAGGGCTGCGACCACGGCCAGTGCGGCGCCTGCACCGTGCACATCGACGGCCGGCGCGCCAACAGCTGCCTGGCCCTTGCAGCCGTGCAGGACGGGCGCGAGATAACGACCATCGAGGGCCTGGGATCGCCGGGCAAGCTGCATCCGATGCAGGCCGCGTTCCTCGAGCACGACGCCTATCAATGCGGCTATTGCACGTCGGGCCAGATCATGTCCGCTGTGGCGCTGCTCAGCGAGCCCTGCGGGCCCTCCGACGACGACGTGCGCGAATTCATGAGCGGCAACATCTGTCGATGCGGGGCGTATCCCAATATCGTCGCTGCCATCCAGCGCGTCCGCCGCAGCCAAGGCCCGGGAGGCAAGTCATGAAGGTATTCGCGCTGGAGCGCGCTGCCGATCGCGCCGCGGCCATTGCGGCGGCGGCCGCGTCGACGACGGCGCAGCAGGGAGCCAGCGTGCGGTTCCTTGCCGGGGGCACAACGCTCATCGATCTGATGAAGCTCGGCGTCGAGCTGCCCGAGCGCATCGTCGACATCACGCGCCTCGATCTTGGCGGCATCGAGGAGCAAGCCGACGGCGGCGTCAGTATTGGTGCCTCCGTCACCAACAGCGACCTTGCCCACAACGTCCTGGTCCGGCAGCGCTATGCGGCCCTTTCCGAGGCGATCCTGGCCGGTGCATCGACTCAGCTGCGCAACGTCGCGTCCCTGGCGGGCAACCTGCTGCAGCGGACCCGCTGCGTGTATTTTCGCAATACCGCCACGCCCTGCAACAAGCGCGAGCCTGGGTCCGGTTGCCCCGCCATCACCGGCGCCAACCGGATGATGGCGATCCTCGGCACGAGCGATGCCTGCATCGCCAGCAACCCCTCCGACATGGCCGTGGCGATGCTGGCCTACGACGCGACCGTGCATGTGGAGGGCGCGTCGAAGTCCCGCAGCATCGCGCTCAATGACTTCTTCCTGCTGCCGCAGGCGCGCCCCGACCTGGAGAACGTGCTCGAACCGGGGGACCTGATCACGCACGTCACCATGCCCGCGCGCCCAGCCGCGGAGCGTTCCGTCTACCTGAAGCTGCGCGATCGCGTCTCCTACGAGTTCGCGCTCGTGTCGACAGCGGCAGCGGTCGTCTTGTCCGATGGAAGGATGGCGTCCGTGCGGTTTGCGCTGGGCGGCGTGGGGACGCGGCCCTGGCGCGTGCCGGGCGCGGAGCAGACGCTGATCGGGCAGGCGCCCACGGAGCAGAATTTCCGCCGTGCCGCAGACCTCGCGCTCGCTGGCGCCCGACCGCAAAGCCAGAACGGATTCAAGGTCGAGCTGGCGAAGCGCTGCGTCGTGGAAACCCTCAAGCGCGCAACGCGTTGACGCCCGGAGGCGAACGTCATGACCAGCCCCACCGCCGACCCCTCCATGGCCGCCATCGGCAAGTCGCAGCCCCGCGTCGACGGACCGCTCAAGGTGACGGGCTCGGCCAAATACACGTCCGATCACGGCTTTCCCGGCATGCTCTATGCCGTGCCGGTCGGCGCCACCGTTGCCAGCGGCACCATCGAGGCGATCGACACCGCCCGCGCCCGGCAGATGCCGGGCGTGCGCGCCATCTTCAAGCGCGGGGACCTCGGCAAGATTTCCCCCATCACCCCCGATTTCGCGAGCATGTATACGGATGAGCCGCGTCCACCGCTCGATGACGACGTTGTGCGATACTGGGGCCAGTACGTGGCGCTCGCAGTGGCCGACACGTTCGAGCAGGCGAAGGCGGCGGCCGACGCTGTGGCCGTGACCTACAAAGCCGAAGTGGCCAACGTCGACCACCATCTCGGGGCCGACGCGCCGAACGTTGTCAGCGAGCGCGGCGATGCCGATGCGGGCTTCGCAGGCGCTCCCGTCACGATCGACGTGACGTACGCAATCGCTACTGAGACGCACAATCCGATCGAGACGCACGCAAGCATCGCCGTTCCCGAAGGCGATATGCTGACCCTCTACGAGACCTCGCAGGGCGTGGTGAACCATCGCAACGTTGTGGCCGAAATGCTGGGCCTGCCGCGCGACAAGGTGCGCGTGGTCAGCAAGTTCCTGGGCTCGGGCTTCGGCAGCAAGCTGTTTCCGTGGTCGCACTCCCCGCTCGCGGGCGCAGCTGCGCTCTCGCTGAAGATGCCGGTCAAGCTGGTGCTCAGCCGACCAATGATGTTCCACAGCGTGGGCCATCGCCCGCGGACCGAGCAGCGCATCCGCATCGGCGCGACCGCGGAGGGCAAGCTCGTCTCACTCCGGCACGACTACGTGAACGCGACGTCGATCTTGGATGACTACGTGGAGAACTGCGGCGAGGCGACGCCGCACATGTACAGCGTGCCCAACCTGCGCGTGACCTCCGGTCTTGCCAAGCGCAACATCGGCACCCCCACCTCCATGCGGGGACCAGGCGCAGTGCCGGGACTGTTCGCCCTGGAGGCGGCCATGGACGAGCTGGCGCTCAAGCTGGGCATCGACCCTGTCGAGCTCAGGATGCGCAACGAGCCGGCGGTCGACGAAGGCACGGGCCTGCCCTTCACGTCGCGGCACTTCCAGGAGTGCATGACGATCGGCGCGCAGAGGTTCGGCTGGGCTGGGCGCGATGCCAAGGTCGGCGCCATGCGGCGCGGCGGCCTGACGCTCGGCTGGGGCATGGCCGCGTGCTCTTGGCTCGCCGCGCGCTTCGACTGCAGCGCGTCGATCGAGCTGCGCGACGATGGCACGGTGCGCGTCGCTTCCGCCGTCCAGGACATCGGCACCGGAACCTACACGGCCATGGCCCAGATGGCGGCGGAACTCGCCGGCGTCGAGGTCGAGAAGGTCGAGGTGGCGCTCGGCGACACGGACCTGCCGGCCGGCCCCGTTTCAGGTGGGTCCATGCTGACCTCGTCCCTGGTCAAGCCGATCACCGACGCCGTGGCCGTCGCCGGACAGAAGCTCATTTCTAAACTTGCAGCGAGCAAAAGCAGCCCCTTTGGCGGTGCCAAGCCCGCTGACTTGAAGTTCAGCGGCGGCCGCTTGACGGGTGGGGGTGCCGGTTCTGCATCACTGCGGTTCGACGAAGCGCTCCGCGCTGCAGGTTTGAAATCGGTGTCGGGGGAAGGAAGCGCGGAGGGCACCTTCCCCCCCAAGCAGCAACCCGAGTTCTCCAGTCACTCGTTCGGCGCCCACTTCGTCGAGGTCACCTGGCAGCCCGAGGTCGCGCGCTTGCGCGTGACACGCATGGTCTCCGTCATCGACGCCGGCCGCATCATCAACCCGCTCGCTGCGCGCAACCAGATCGAAGGCGCGCTGGTGATGGGTATCGGCATGGCACTATTTGAGGGCACGGAATACGACCCCCAGAACGGCGCGCCGATGAACGCGAGCCTCGCCGACTATGTGGTGCCGGTGAACGCGGACGTTCCGGCCCTGGAGGTCCACTTCATCGAGTATCCGGATTTTGAGCAGAATCCTCTGGGCGCGCGAGGCGTCGGCGAGATCGGCCTGGCAGGCACGGCCGCCGCGATCACCAATGCCGTGCACCATGCCACCGGCACCCGCTGCCGCGAGCTGCCGCTGCGAATTGAGCAACTTCTGTAGCTGCTGTCGCTATCGAGTCGGCGACAAGCGGCGCTCCACGATCAGAGATGGTCGAAAAGTTCGACCATCAAAAATTCGCTTGGCGGAACGCCTGACGGCAGTCTGAAGTCCCTACAATTCCGGACGGAACCGTCTATTCGATCACCTCATCGGCCCGCACAAGGATTGAGGGTGGCATTGTGACGTTCAGCGCGCGAGCAGTTTTGGCGTTCACGACCAACTCAAACCTAGTGGGCCTCGATCACCACTGTCTGGCCCTCTGTCTGCCCCAGATCGCCAAGGTGCATCGCGCAGGCATCGGCGGCGGCAGAAGTGGGTCAAACCCAGAGGACGGCAGAGGTCGCATCGCGCGTCTGCTTCGCTGCGCAAAGCAGACCTCGCGCAAAATAGCGAGGTTTCACGGCAGCCGGCTCAGGCCTGCAACGGCCCGCCCTGCGATCTCCTCAGCACCGTGCACACGCCGCCGTCGGCGAAATAGAACGTCACCTTCCGCGGACGTTGAGCGTCGATGACAACCACGGGCGATTGGCGCGGCAGGGCTGCCATTTCCTTAGCCCGTACCTTTGCCTCGAACTCATCCCAGACGGCAAAATGGATGCGGTCTGGGTCGGAGGCCCGTCCGAGAACGCGATACCTAGGACCCCCACGCGGCGCCATTGATCGATCCAGCTCCTACCCGCCTGCAGACCAGATAGTGGGCCCGTAGCGTCATTGCAGCGTGAATGAAGGGCCAGGGCAGGAACCGGCCGGCTTAAGCGCACTATCGAGATCGCGGACGATTGTCCGGACTTGCCCAAGGTCGAGATTGACAGTCAGGCGCGCCATTGCAGAGCGCCGGTTTTGGCGGATCGGTTGGAAGCGGTGGCAGGTAGCCCCGCGAGCAGGTGCAGTCTAGGTGTGAGGGGCCACGGCAGGTCGCGGCACTTCTTTCGCTTGAAGGTTAGCGACTTGGTCTGCCCTACTTCGAAATCCGAGGTTCGACGACCGCCCGAGTCGTCACCCGGAGGCGAAGTCAGCCGTAGCGCCTGACTTGCGAGTGCTGGCGATCCGTGGGAGGGGTTGGCCATGCGCCAAGTGGGATTCCGAACATGTTCCCCGCCACCGATTCGGTTCTTTGCGCCCGATTCCTGTCTGAGCGGGTGTTACCTCTATATGCCCTGGAAGCAGTCAGTCGCTGCCGCTTCCATCATCGAGGGCTCAATGACACCTACAAGGTCGAATGCAACGAGGGCGACGCGTACTTCCTGCGCATCTACTGCGCCGGCTGGCGCAGCCGCGACGAGATCGAGGCCGAACTCACCATACTGCTTCACCTCGCGCAAAGAAATGCCAGCGTGTCGACGCCGGTCAGCCAGAAGGATGGCCAACTTCTCACGTCCCTCAACTGTGCCGAAGGCCAGCGGTGGGCAGCATTGTTCACAAGTGCGCCCGGCATGGAAGTCGATTTCAACAAATACAACGATGAGTTGGCTGGGCTCTACGGAGAAGCGGTCGCTACAATTCATTGCGCAGCGGATGACATTGAGGGACGCCCACTTCGCCCTACCCTCAATCTTGCGGAATTGCTCGAACGACCGTTGCACCTCCTCACATCAGCGATTGCTCACCGTCCCGGGGATGTCGCGTACGTCAATGGATTGGGTGATCGTCTGCGGCACCGGATACAAAGAATGGCCGACCTCGAAATGGGTTTCTGCCATGGTGATCTTCATGGGCGCAACGCCTGCGTGAAGGACAGTGCTTTCACGTTCTATGACTTCGACTGCTGCGGTTGGGGTTATCGTGCTTACGATTTGGCCGTCTTTCCGTGGGCTTTTGCAATTCGTCAAAACACTACCACCCGAATCGAGGCAATGGGTCGCGCCTTCTTCAAAGGATACATGCGGCGACGCACACTGCGTCGGATTGATGTTGACGCCATAGCCGCGTTCGTCGCGATCCGGCAGATTTGGTTGTTGGGCCTGCACATTGGTAGTGGCGATAGATTTGGCTGGGCATGGATTAACGACAGCTACTTTGACAGCCAGCTGCAGGTATTGCGGGACTGGGAGACGAACTGGCTGAGCCGATCCGGCGCTGCATGGTTGCAGGCGGATCCTGAGCGAGACTGACTACAGCGATATCCCAGCCTGCAAGGAAGGGTCTGAATATGGCACTTATCGCCCGTTCGCCGCGCCGCAGCGATTCGTCAGCAATGCGAGGTATTTCGGACGTGCTCAGTGAGCGCCGAGACCGGCAGGGTTTGACCCAATTCGGAACTCGCAATCGCGATGCGGCAAATGCCTGAGCGCTTTGTGCGAGATCATCTGATATCCTGGTCTCGTCATCCTGGATGAGGGGGTTTGAGTGAGGCGGCGGGAGTTCATTGCGCTTGTTGGTGGTGCGATCGCGTGCCCCATGGATGTGCGTGCACAGCAGCAGGCGGAAAAGGTGCCTCGGATAGGTTATCTTCGGGTGACGTCCGCTTCCGATAGGCCGCCCCTGCTCGACGCGTTCCGGCAAGGGCTGCGCGAGCTCGGGTGGGTTGAGGGCCAGAATATTGTCATCGACTATCGATTTGCGGAGGGTAGGATCGACCGGCTGCCCGACTTGGCGGCCGAGCTGGTCCGGCTCAAGGTGGACGTAATCGTATCGCTGGGGACGCAAGGAGTAACGGCAGCCAAGAACGCCACCGAGACGATCCCCATCGTCATGATTGCTGTTCGCGATCCTGTTGGCGCCGGGCTCATCGCGAGCCTCGCGCGCCCGGGCGGGAACGTCACCGGGGTGTCCGGCTACGCCGGCCTGGAAACCGTTGCCAAACAGCTGGAGCTGCTCAAGGAGACCGTCCCCAAGATCCGCCGTGTGGCCATCCTCTTGAACCCGACCAATGCGTACCATTCGCTCGCGATGAGAGAGGTGAACGTCGCGGCCCAGACTTTGGGAGTGCAGCTTCAACTCCTGGAGGCTCGAGGTCCGAACGAGTTCGACGGCGCATTCGCGGCGATGGTCAAAGAGCGCGTGGGAGC
>Ga0111538_10011592_pt1 | contig 11681 bp, 10 predicted proteins | sample SoiMethybrSBSTD1_FD_79669 | JGI IMG/M metagenome (GOLD analysis project Ga0111538, IMG submission 79669) | Bulk soil microbial communities from a Populus tree surrounding site in Tennessee, USA - Soil MetaG P. TD hybrid SBSTD1 (version 2)... | ecosystem: Environmental > Terrestrial > Soil >...
GGTGTACCTGTTCGAGGTCGCGCCGGTCGTCTCGCGGAATCTGCTTACGACTGCCGGCGAATGGGCGGGTTTCGACGAAGAGTGGCTCTGCTCGCGGATCGTGGGCAACCTGCGCGACCGCCCGCGCCTGACGCGTTTCTGGTCGTGGTTTCCGCTGACGCGGCGCGCGATGACTTACGCGAGCGAGGAACACTGGAGGAGGCTGATCGAGTTGGTGGGGGAGTACCGGGCGCTTGGGTGAAGGCGGAAGGCGGAAGGCGGAAGGCGGAAGGCGAGAACACCTGCTCGCGAACGAGGTACCGAATACGCGCTATCTGCGACGCCTCACCTGAGTCGCTCTATCTGCCTCGCCTTATCTGCACCGCCCTATCTGGGCCGCTTCATCAGCTACATCGGCTTGAACCCGATATCCTTGACGAGCTTGGCGTAGAGCTTGATTTCCTTCTTGATGAGGGCGTCCAGCTCCTCGGGCGTCGAGCCCACGGCATCCAGGCCCTGGCTGCTCAGCCGTTCCTTGATGTCCGGCAATCTCATTATCCTCATCAGCTCTTTCGAGAGCTTCGCGGCGATAGTCTTCGGCGTCTTCGCAGGGACTACCACGCTGTGCCACACGACCTGCTCGAAGCCGGGCAGGGTCTCGGCCACCGTCGGCAGCTCGGGCAGAAGCGGGCTGCGTTGCGGCCCCGTATAGCCCACCGCCCGCAGCTTCCCCGCCTTGACCTGCGACAAAGCCACGAGGGGGCTGATGATGAATATCTGCACCTCCCCGCTCATGAGGGCAGTCACCGCCTGCCCGGTTCCCTTGTAGCTGATGGCTACCATCTTCGTGCCGGCCATGCGGTTTAAGAGTTCCATCGACAGCAGGTTATTGGTGCCCGTCGTCGCATAGTTCAACTGCCCCGGCTTGGCCTTCGCCAGCGCGATCAACTCGGGAACCGTCTTGGCTGCCACCGACGGGTGGACCGCCAGCAGGTACCCGCCGGAGGTGATCTGCGTGATGGGCTGGAAGTCGCGCACGGGATCGTACGGCAGCTTCACGTACACGCTCGGGTTGATCACGAGTCCGGAGGCGGTGGCGAGCAGCAGCGTGTACCCGTCCGGCGCCGCCTTCGCGCCGAGCTCGAAGCCGACGATGCCGCCGGCGCTGCCGCGATTGTCGACGATCACGCTCTGGCCCCAGCTCTCGGTGAGCTTCTGGCTCAGCATCCGTGAGAGGAGATCGCTCGGTCCCCCCGGCACGAACGGCGCGATGAAACGGACGGGCCGGTTCGGATAGTCCGCGGCGGCGTCGGCTGCTGCAGCAATCGATGCGGCGCCCGACAGGACCGACAGGAGCAACAGGCAAACTGCGTGTTTCATGACATCTCCCTCCGGCCATTAGGAACGAGTAACGACTGACGCTGCTACTGCGGCGATCGATTCGAGTCGTCAGTCGTCACCGGTCACGGGTCACTGGTCACTGAATTTTGATTCCCGACGCCTTGACCAGCTCGGTAAGGCGCTTGCGCTCGCTGGCGCGGAACGCATCGAGCTCCTTGGGACCGCCTGCGGCGATCTCGACGCCCAGCGTCTTGAGCTTCTCGCCGAACGCCGGCTCGCGCGTCGCCTTGACCACTTCCTCCGCCGCCTTGACCAGTATCGCTTGGGGGGAACCCTTCGGCGCGACGATGCTGTACCAGCCGACATTCCAGAAGCCAGGCACGACTTCAGCGATAGCCGGCACGTCGGGGAGCCCCGGTGCGCGTTTTTGGCCGGTAACGCCGAAAGGCCGCAGCCGGCCCGAATCGATATGCGGCCGCGCCGCCGGGTAGACCGGAAAGGCGAACTGCACCTCGCCGGCGATTGCGTCGAGGAGCGCCTGAGGTATGCCTTTGTACGGCACGTGCAACATGCTGGTGCCCGTCATGCGCTCGAAGAGAACCGTGGTGATATGTTCCCCGCCGCCCGCGCCCGCCGAGCCGTACTTGAGCTTGCCGGGCGACTTCTTCGCGAGCGCGATCAGCTCGGTGACGGACTTCGCCGGGACCTGCGGATTGACCATCAGCACGTACGGCACGACGCCGATCAAGACCATCGAGACGAAATCCTTGTCGAGATCGAACTTGAGATCGGGATAAACCGCGGTCGCCACGAAGAGCTGTGAGGTGAGCATCAACCAGGTGTAGCCGTCGGGATTCGCCCGCGCAGCCAGCTCCGCGCTGATGGCGCCGGCCACTCCCGGCCGGGAATCGACGACCACTCGCGTGTTCCACACGCCGTACAGGTGATCGGCCACGAGACGGGCGATGATGTCCGGGCCCGACCCCGGCGCGCTGCCGATGATCAGCCGGATCGGCCTGTCCGGGAACGCAGGCTGCGCTCCCTGCGCTGTGGGGACCGCCGCCAATGCCGAAAAGGCGATAGCGGCCAGGTGTCTGGCGATATGCATCTGGACTCTCCTCCGTTGTGCCGGTTCTGCATGGATCCGGCAGCAGTTACGGAAAGACTACCGGTACGCGACGGTGGCCGCAATCTGGCACGCTGGTCAGCACATTTGAATCTCTTGAATCTCTGACAGCGACACCGTCGCAGGAGGACTTCTCCCCTCTTCCGAAGAGGAGGGGTGGCGCGCGAAGCTCGCCGGGGTGGTGAAGAGGGGAAATTTCCTGCTGGTCGCGGGACCAGCGTCCCGCTGACAGCGGAACACCTACTAACAAAACTGCGCGGAACCGGTCCCGCGTTTGGCGGTCGGAAAGGTGGGGCAGCCTTGACATCTTTCCGAATCCACTTTCCAGGGCGCGCGATGACCGCCCTGCTGGGCTGCATCCTCGCCGTGGCGATTGCAGTGGCGCTCTTCGACTGGAACTGGCTGCGCGGTCCTCTCGAGCGATACCTGTCCGAGAAATCCCGGCGCGAAGTGAGGATCGCAGACCTGCACGTCACGCTCGGCCGCGAGCCCACCATCCGTCTGCGCGGCGTTTACATCGAGAATGCGCCATGGGCGGACCGCCGCCCCATGGCGGTCGCGCGCGAGGCGTCTTTCACCATAAGCCTGGTGAGCGTGTGGCAGGACCGTCCTGTCGTCTCCTACCTCGTTCTCGTGGATGCCGACGTGGACCTGGAGCGGCAGGTGGACGGGCTGAGAAACTGGCGCCTCGTGTACCCCGACAGCACCGGTCCGGGCAGGATCAGGGTGCTCGCGCTGGAGGCTCACCGCTCGCGGGTGCGCTTCGTGAACCGTGAAGCGGGTCTCGATCTCGTCGGGACGTCCACGCCGCTGGCGAAGGAGGAGCCGGGGCCCGCCGGCGAAACGCTGACCAGCACGATCACGCTCGAAGGCGAGTACAGGGGCGCGAAGTTTTCCGGCTCCGCGCTGGCCGGCAGGTTCCTGAGCTTCCGGGACTCGAATCGCTTCTTCCCGCTGCGCGGTCAGATCGTCTCGGACAGGACGAAGCTCGAGTTCGACGGCGTCTTTGCCGACCCGATCCAGTTGGGTCCGATGGATGCAGACCTGCGCCTTTCGGGGCCCACGCTCGCGCGGCTTCATCCCTTCATTCCCGTGCGCCCGGCGCCTTCGCGGCCGTACCGCCTCGAGGCGCACGTGAAGCAGGCCGCGGACGTTTACGATGTGTCGCGGATCAAGGGAAGGATTGGCAACACCGATGTCTCCGGCGAGGGGCGCTACGACCGGAGCCGGGACCGTCCGTTCGTGCGCGCCGCGCTGACGAGCGACCGGGCGGATTTCGCTGACCTCGAAGCACTTGCCGGTTTGAAGTCCTCCGGCCCCGATCGCGATCCGGGTGCGCAAACCGCCGCGAGCGACGAAGGCGGACCGCGATCCGCGCGACATGGGGCGGCGCAACCGCTCTTCCCCGCGCGGCCGCTGCCCATCGACGCTCTCAAGGCCTTCGACGTCGAGGTGAAGCTGGACGCCCGCGAGTTGAGGAGCGAGGGGAAGCTGCTGGTGGGCAGCGCGCGCATCGATGCCCGGCTCGCCGATGGCGTGCTCGAAACGAAAACGCTCGATCTGGGAGTAGCGGGCGGGCGGGTCTCGGGTGCGGTCGCGTTCGACGGCAGGAGCGAGCCTCCCGCCGGGCGCGTGCAGCTCGACCTGAATGCCATCCGGCTCGAGCAGCTGCTCGCCGCCTTTTCGCTGCCCAGGCGCGCCGCCGGGGCGGTCAACGGCCGCGTCGACCTGAAGGGCAGCGGCGCTTCGCTTGCGGCGCTCCTGAAGAGCGCGAAAGGCTCGCTCCAGGTCAACATGAACGGTGGCCGGATCTCCAACCTGCTGGACGCGGAGCTCGGGTTGAATCCCGTAACGGTCTTCGGCGCGTGGCTGGCCGGAAAGTCCGATGTGGCCGTCCACTGCGCCGCCGCGGCGCTCGAAGTGCGCGGCGGGGTGGGAGAGTTCCGCAGGATCGCGCTCGATACCGATCGCGCGCGCGTCGAGGGCGGCGGCAAGGTCAACCTCGCCGACGAGCGTCTCGATCTCCTGCTCAGGCCGGAGCCGAAGACGCCGGGAATCTTCGATCGGCGGGAAGCGATCCGCGTCCGCGGCCCGTTCCGGAACCTGAAGGTGTCGCTGGAGAAACGCCCCGGCGCCGACGGAGCGCCCGCTCCCCGGAGGACCCGCTGCGACTAGTCAGGCCGCTGACGTCACGCCTTCCTGCTCGCAGGAGTTGGCGACGTCGCTGATCGTTACGCGCTGCATGTCCCGCACCCAGCGGAGGTCGTCGTAATCCGTCCCGCGATGCATGGTGCAGCGGTTGTCCCACATCACGAGCTCGTTCGGGCGCCAGCGGTGCGTGTAGACGAACTGCGGCTGGACGGCGTGCTCGATCAGGCCGTCGATCAGGGCGCGGCCTTCCTCGTCAGGCATGCCGAAGATGCGGCCCGCGTGGGACGCGACGTAGAGCGACTTGCGGCCGCTCTCGGGCAGGGTGCGCACCAGCATCTGCGGTACGGGGGGCAGGCGCCGCATCTCGTCCTCGTTGAATTCCGTGAAGCCGCTGCGCCGGCGCGAATGAACGATCCAGTGCTCGGCGACGAGCCCGTGCAGTTTCTTCTTCGTGGTTTCGGGCAGCGCATCGTAGGCCGCCCGCTGGTCGGCGAACTGGGTGTGGCCGCCGATCGGCGCGATGGTCCGCGAGTAGAGTAGCGAGCAGAGGCTGGGCAGACGCTTGAACGAGCTGACGGTATGCCACAGCTTGTTGCCCAGCTTGTACATGCGCTGGCGGCTCGTCTCGCTCCAGATACTGCCGTCCGCGGTCAGGTTCGAGATATCCGCGAAGATGCCGCCGTAGCGTGTCGGCGTCGCCTTGGGGTCGAGCGTGCGCTCGGTTTCGACGGGCCCGAACCGGGCCGAGAACGCGTGATGCTGCTCCGGCGTCAGGTCCTGGGCCGGGAACACCAGCACCGAGTACTTCCAGAACGCGGCCTTGATGTCCTCGAAGTCGGATTCCGGCAGGGGCGCGGAGAGATCGACATCGCCGATCTCCGCGGCGAAGCCGGGCGTAAAAGGATAAACGGTGATGCTCATACGTACCTCCGTCAGGCGTCAGCGGTCAGGTGTTAACCGTCGGTTGTCCGTCATCGCTGGTCACCGGTCACTGGTCACTGTACTTTGACGTTCGCCGCCTTGATCACTTTACCCCAGCGCGCAATCTCGGCCTTGAGAAACTCCGTCGCCTCCTTTGGCGTGTTGCCGACGGGCTCGCTGCCGCCCTTGGCCAGCACCTCGACGATGTCCTTCGACTTGAGCGCCTTCGCGGTCTCGGCGTGGATTTTCGAGACGATAGGCGCCGGAGTCTTGCTCGGCATGATGATCATGTACCACGACGTGGCCTCGTAACCCGGGACGCCGGATTCCGCGACCGTGGGCACGTCGGGCATGGAGCTGACGCGCTTCGGTGAAGTCACCGCGATCAGCCGGATTCGTCCGGCCTGGATCTGGCTGATCATCGCGAGCATCGGGTTGATGTACATATGGACGCGGCCGCTCACCAGATCGGGCATCGCGCCGCCGGTGCCTTTGAACGGGACGTGAGTGATCTGCACTCCGGTCATGCTCACGAACATCTCCGCCCCGAGGTGGGACGCGGATCCGGGTCCGGAGTTGGCGGCGTTCAATTCGCCCGGCTTCGATTTTGCATACGCGATCAGTTCCTTGACGGTTTTCACGGGCAGCGAGTTGGTGATGCAAAAGGCGTAGGGTTGCGTCGCCAGGACCGTGACCGCCGTGAGATCCCGCAGCGGGTCGTAGGGCAGCTTGGGCATGAGCGTGGCGTTGATCGCGTGCGAGGGATTGACCACGGCCATCGTGTAGCCGTCGGGCGCCGCCTGCGCCGTGATGTTGATACCGATGGTCATGCCCGCACCCACGCGGTGGTCCACAACCACCTGCTGGCCCCAGGCGTCGGTGTATTTCTGGCCCAGCATGCGCACCATCACGTCGGACCCGCCGCCCGGCGCGGTGGGAATGATGACGCGGATAGGCCGGTTGGGGTAGGGCTGCTCCGCGCCGTGCGAGGAGATGGCCAGCGAGAGCATCACGATGGCAAGCGCTAGAGCAAAGCCTGGTTTCATGGTTTCTCCCTTGGTTCCAACGGCGGCCCGGATGAAGCGGTCCAGATGAAGCGGTTCAGATAAACCGATTCGGATAAGGCGGCTCAGGTAAAGCGCTATAAACACCGCCGTATCTGCACCGCCGTATCCGCACCGCCGTATCCGCACCGCCGTATCTGAGCCGCACTCAAAACGAGATATTGGCATCCTTAATCACTTTCGCCCATCTCACGATGTCGTCGCGTATCTGCCTGCCGAATTCCTGCGGCGAGTTGCCGACCACCGTGGCCCCCTCGGTGGCCAGCACGGCAACGATGTCGGGCTGCTTGAGCACGGCCAGAACTTCCCTGTGCGTGAACGCGATGATGTCGGCGGGTGTGCGCGCCGGCGCCGCAAGTCCGTACCACGAGCCAGACTCGAAGCCCGGGAAACCGGACTCGCTGAAGGTCGGAAGGTCCGGAAATAGCGGCATGCGCTTCAAGCTTGCCGCGCCGAGCGCGCGCAAGCGGCCCGCCTTCAGGTGCGGCATGAACACTCCGGGATTCGCGAACAGGAGATCGGCTTCGTTGCTGATCAGCGCCACCGTGGCGGGCCCGGCGCCCTTGTACGGAACGCGGATGACGTCGATGCCGGTCGTGAGCCGGAACTGCTCCATGGCCAGGTGACCGCCGGAGCCGGGTCCCGAAATCGCCCAGGCTACCTTGCCGGGATTCGCCTTCGCATGAGTGATGACCTCCTGGATCGTGCGCGCCGGGAAGGCCGCCCGCGCCACCAGCATGTTCGGGACGTTCGCGAACTTGGTGATGGGATCGAAGTCCTTCACGGGATCGAAGGGCATCTTCGTCAGGCTCACGGTCACCGTCATGACGGCGACGGCGGCGACCAGCATCGTGTAGCCATCGGGCGCCGCCTTGGCGACGATCTCGCCCGCGATGATGCCGCCGCCGCCGCCGCGATTGTCGTACGTGATGGACTGCCCCAGCCTTTCGCTCAGCCTCTGCGCGATGGGACGGGCGACGATGTCGGTTCCGCCGCCCGCCGCGAAGGGGATGACCCAGCGTATCGGCTTCGTGGGATAAGCGGCGCCCTTCGCTGTCGCTGTCGCATTTGCCGGTTTCGCCGGGCCTTCGGCCGCGGCGACCGGGAGCGCGAGGAGCGAAGCGATGAGGAGGGGAATGACAAGCTTCATTAACTGCGGCTCAGATAGGGCGGTTCAGGTAAGACGATGCAGATAAAGCGGTGCGGATAGAGCGGGCCAATGAAGCGGCACGGTAGAGTCACTGATGAAGTGCATCAAACGGAGCGTCGCAGATGAAGCGTCTGAGATCAAGCGTCCACATAGCGTGACACTTGCTCGCTCAATCCACGCGTGACGAAACTAAAGCGCGTCAACTGCGCCGCCGTATCCGAGTCGCAGTATCTGGAGCGCAGTATCTGAAGCGCAGTACCTGGACCGCCGTACCCGGACCGCCGTACCTGAATCGCCTTTACAACGTGGCGGCCCCGCTACGCCTTCGGCTTCGTCCAGCTCTCCGACCACGCCAGGCAGCAGCTCGATGACGGCTTGCCGAAGCGATCCAGCAGCGCGACCTTGCCCGTGCCGGCCTCGCCGTTCACGGACAGCTGCGCGGAGCGGGCAGGGAGGAATGTGCTGAACACGCCCAGCGGACGGCCGCCGGCTCCGGGCGGCATCGTGAGTATGAACGGCGTCATCAGGTCCCACCACGTCAGGAGAATCTCGTCCCTGGCGGAGACGATGCGCTCCTCGACGGTGGAGAGGGAGTTGCCGGTGCGGCTGAAGTCGGCGTCCGTGACCGGCAGCGACTCGTCGGCGAAAGGCTTGTGGAGCATGACCTCGATCGTGCGCTGGAGGTAGCGCGCGACGCCCGCGTTGTCGGCGAAGACGCGCGGCGCCTTGCCCGTCAACGGGCTTTCGATGAACAGCACGTGTCCCTGTCCGGCGGGCGACCACAGCACGCGCCAGTGGCTCGTGCGGTCGACGAAGGTCTTCCCGCCGTCGTTCGAGAGCCGGACGAAGGAATTCTCCCCGGTCATTACGACGTCGTTGGGGTCTACCATCTGCGCTTCGGCCATCGGTCTCTCCTGAAGAGCGGTTCAGATAAGGCGAATCAGATAGAGCGGTTCAGATAGAGCGGTGCAGGTAAATTCGCCGCATTTGCCACGCCGTATCCGCATCGCCGTATCCGCATCGCCGTTTCAGGCCCGCGCCCCCGCGCGTTCCTTGATGGACACGCGCCAATGGATACGATCCTCTTCGGGCGGGTAATCGCCCGCGGCCTTGTGATACGAGCAGCGGTTGTCCCAGATGACGATGTCGCCCTTGCGCCACTTGTGGACGTAGGTTGCGCTGGGCTGGATCATATAGCCCCGCAGCTCCTCGATCAGCGCGTCGCTCTCCTCATCCGGGAGGCCTTCGATGCGCAGGATCTTGCCGGGATCGAAGTAGAGCGCCTTGCGCCCGGTTTCCCCATGAGTGCGTACGATCGGATGGAAGACCGGCGGCTTGTTGCGGTCCTCGGGATCGAGCAGCACGTTCTTCTTCCGGCGGCCGCCGTAGACGTAGGCACCCCGCAAGCCCTCCAGTCGCTGCTTCAGCCGGTCCGGCAGGGCGTCGTACGCCGCGTACATGCTGGCGAAATGGGTGTCGCCGCCGCGGCTCGGCACCGCGAGCGCGTAGAGCTGCGTCGCCTTGAACGGCACCTGGTCGTAGGCGCCGTCGGTATGAAATCCCTCGGCGCCGCGCTTGTAGATTGCCATGTCGAGCTGGCCGTCGGCGCCGAACTTGTTCACGCCGAGGAGGGTGATCTCGGGGCAATCCGGATGACGCGTGCTCTTAGAGGGATGCGGGTCGATGAGCCCGAAGCGGCGGCTGTATTCCAGGTAGTCCCCGATCTGGAGATCCTGTCCGCGCACGCAGATGACGTTGTTGTCGAGCCAGGCCCGATAGATCGCGGCAAAACCCGCGTCATCGAGCATTTTCACGTCGACGCCGTTCACCTCGGCGCCGATTTGCGAACCCAGGCGGCGTATTTCCATCATGGTCGCTATCCTCCTTGCCGACACCCCTAATACGCACATCGTATCACTGGCGGCCGGCGGGCGTCTGCCACGCGTCACTCGCGCCACGGGATGCGGCGCGCCTTGTTCTTCTCCTCGGGGACCAACCGCGGCTGGACCGACTCGAGCCCGAGCTGCTTCCCGCGCATTTTGGCAAGCGCTGCCTGCAGGTCGGCAAACCCACCCGCGTCCTCCTTCAGGGACTCGGCGCGGATCGCGTAGAACACGTGCTCCGAGATGAGCTGGTCGTAGAAACCGTGCTCGTCGCTTTCGATCACCCCGGTCATCGTTACCACCAGCCTGGTATCGGGAAATACCGAGATACGCTGACCCTTCCAGCCGTTCGCCATGATGCTCTTCGGCGCATTTCTGTGCCTCGCGTGCCACCAGTAGTTGCTGTAGCCGGAAAAGAATTTCCGCAAGTCCACGCGCGGAGCGATCTGCGACACGTAAGCCTTGTCTACCCAGCCTGCGTCGAGCAGGCGCGCTCCGTTCCACTCTCCCCGCTGAAGATAGAGCTGCCCGAACTTCAGCATGTCGATCGGGCGGAGGCGCATGCCGTACCCGCCGAGATCGACGCCCGATGCGTCCTGCGCCATCCACTCCTGATTGCGGAAACCCATCCGGGAGAAGAGGTGCTCGTTGGCGAACTCGAGAACCGTCTTTCCCGTCTTGTAATGGATCACGCCGTTCAGGAGGCTGTTGTTCAGGTCGGTGTAGACCATCACGCTCGCGGGCTTCTGCACGATGCGCTGGGTGAGCGCATAGCGGACGCGATTCTCCGACCGGTACCAGTTGTTGTAGTTCTCGACGGCGGCGGGATCGGTCGCCCCGACGATGTGCGGCACGTCGAGCGCCGACATGTTGAGCACCTGGCGCACGGTTAGTCCGCCCTTCTCCTTGAGGTTCTCCGCCGAGCCGAACACGCGGGCGGGCAGCAATTCGCCGATCGCCTGATCCTCGGACGTGATGAATCCCCGGTCGATCGCTACCCCTATCATGGCGGACGTGAGGCTCTTGGTGACCGACATCAGGTAGTGCGCGGCGTCGCGCGAGAGGTTGCCCGGCAGCATCTCGTACACGAGCTTTCCGTTACGGGCGATCATCATCGAGAAGACCTTGTGCGGTGACATCTCGATGACTGTCGTCATCCGCGCGAGGCGCGCGCTGTCGAGCCCCTGCGCCTCGGGCGTCGAAAGCTCGAAGCCTTCCAGCGATGGTCCCGCGGAGCCGAGCGCCGAGGCGAATTGCGGCCCTGCGCTCCGCGGCCGCTCCTGCGCGCGAAGCGGCGATATACAGAGCGCGCCGGCCGTGGCAAGCAGCCGGCGGCGATTGCGATTTGGCATTGGTGGTCCCCCCGCGTCCCTGCTCTGCATCGTCTCAGATAAGGGATCGATCGCGTTCAATGATGTAGCGTGCGTTGTATTCAAGCCTCAATTGTGTCGCGTACGCAACAGTTAAATAGTTTACATTCCGCAGCGTACCGGGCTATAGTGCCGCGCGATGCCAAGGAGGGGAGCCCTTACGGCGGTGTTGTTTGCGGGCGCGCTGACAGTCGCGCCCGCGGCTGCTCAGCTCGCGCAAGAGCCATCTGCGAGCGCGCCGATCCCGGCGCCTCAGGCGCAAGCGGAGGCGCCGGCCGAAGTGAGCGGCATACAAAAGCTGATCTCCGACGCGCTGGGCCTGGTCGGCATCCGCTATCGCCGCGGCGGCAAGGACGCCGAAACCGGCTTCGACTGCTCGGGCTTCGTGGGTTACCTGTTCCGCGAGCGCCTGGGACTGGACCTTCCGCGCACCTCGCGCGATATCAGCCGCGCCGGCGAGCCGGTGGAGAAATCCGAGCTCGAGCCCGGCGACCTCGTGTTCTTCAACACGATGCGCCGTGCGTTCTCGCACGTGGGCATCTATCTCGGCAACAACCAGTTCGTCCACTCGCCCCGCTCGGGGTATACGGTTCGCGTCGAGGACATGAGCGACCGCTACTGGTCAAAACGCTACAACGGCGCGCGACGCGTCGACGGCCGCTAAGCTCGAAGAGCGTCGCAGGTTGACGGGAATCA